>Ga0209538_1000132_pt1 | contig 44998 bp, 32 predicted proteins | sample BarGraNGADG00211_2_FD_184492 | JGI IMG/M metagenome (GOLD analysis project Ga0209538, IMG submission 184492) | Arctic peat soil microbial communities from Barrow, Alaska - Barrow Graham LP Ref core NGADG0004-211 (SPAdes) (version 2) | ecosystem: Environmental > Terrestrial > Soil > Wetlands >... | reverse complement strand
ACAAACGCAAAATAGGGACAGGCACCTTTTTGCATTCTAACCTTTTGTCAGAAGTGGGCGCCGAAATGCAAAAAGGTGCCTGTCCCTATTTTGCGTTTTTCTTGAGGATGCTGACGCCGTCCCGGTCATAGATCCTGGTGTAGCCGCCCCCGTGAAGGAGCCTGAAGACCGTCTGGTCGTAGATGACCAGCGGGATGCCGATATCGGAGCCCCGGTCCAGGGCTATGTAGTCGGTCGCGATGCTCCTGCCGCGGTCCGCCATGCGGTACGAGTTGGGGAAGATGATCTTCTGCGCCGTCGGCGGCAGCGAGCGGTAGAAGGACAACGGCACCTGGTACCTGAACGGGTCCGGGAACTGGTAGAGGAACTGCCTCTCGGACAGCTTCGCGAGAAAATAAGTCTGGGCCGAGACCGACGCGTCCGCTCCTATGAGCTTTAGACCCTCGTCCAACGCCCTGACGTGCTTGTCCGAAGAGTAGGCCGAGACCCGGAAGCCGTCGGAGAACGGGCTGGGGCTGAGGTAGAAGTTGCCCGTCAGTGAGGCAAGCACCAGGACGACGGCCACGCCACCCACCACGAAGCGGGCCCGGAAACCTCCCTCGGTCCACTTCTTGAACTTCTTGATCCCGAAGATCGCCGCTATGAAGACAAAAGGTATTATGGCCGTCGCGTACTGGTAGCCGATGGTGTGCTGCGGCGAGAAATCGCTGATGATGTTTATGATGAACGCCGGCAGCGCCGGCAGCAGGAATATCGGCGCGAAGAGGCACAGGAAAGCCACCGGCAGCAACAGGTCGAAGATGTACCGCAGGTTCACTCGGGTCGCCAGTATCTCGAACGTCCTGCGCGGGTGGAGGAAGAAGTTCTTGAGAGCCTCAGTCGGCGTCTTGCCGAACTGGCCCAGGCGGCTGGAGTACTGGTAGCCCGCCGGGGCGAAGTGCGGTATCAGGAAGAATACCACGCCCAGGAAGTAGACCAGCGAGACGCCGGCGACCCACTTGCCCGCCCGCCTGTCGTAGAGGAAAAAGACGACTATGCCGAGGACAAGGACCGCGAGGACCATGTCCTCCTTGCAGATGGCGGCCAGCACGCAGAGGACGTAGAACCACACGAACCTCTTGCGCTCGATGGCGAGAAACGCGAACAGCAGGAACACCAGGCCGAGCGCCTCGGGATGGAAGTCGAACAGGTTCACGTACTGCAGCGCCGGGTAGAGCAGGTAAGCCCCGGCGAGGCCGAGGGCGACCCAGCGGCTGTCGAGCTTATCCTTCGCGAGGAGGTAGATGGGGACCGCGCCGATAGAGAGCACGACGGTCTGGACCGTGAGCAGAGCGGGGGCATTTCCCTTGAGCCAGTAGATGGGCGTGAGCAGGAAGAGGATCGGCGCCATGTGGTCGCCGAAGAGGTTCATGCCCCTGATGGTGCTGAAAGCCCCTTTGAAGCGCGAGAGCAGCCAGATGACCTGGTTGAAGATCGCGGTGTCGAACTCCGAGCCGCGGAAGTTGTAATAGCGCAGCAGGGTGAGCGTGATGAAGGTGGCGAGGTAACCTGCGATGAGGACCATCAGGAGGACGATGAATATCCTGTCGTTGCGCTTGTCGGTGGCGGATCTCTCAGGTGGCTTTGCCGCGGCGGCCGCGTCTTCCTTCACCTCGTCCGGGGCTGCGGGCGCCTCGTCCGTCGGGGTTGAAGCAGGCTCTTGCTCAGGGGCTGTGTCAGCCAAATGCGGCTCCTTTCATACTGACATATGATTCGTTCAGCCCGGCGGTAAAACCTCGAAGATCACCGTGGCGAGGTCGTGCGGCTTCGGATAGCTGTAGTGGTTGACCCACCTCTTGACCTCTCTGATCTCAGGCCTGTAGATGCCGACGATGCCGAAGAGCTTGAGCTCGTCCGCGACGCCCTTCTCGGTCTGGCCGATGACCAGGTAGTGGACGCCGCGCTCGTACAGGAGCCGCGGGGCGTCCTGGTAAGCGACGTCCGCCGCCTCGACCGGCAGGTCCCAGGGGACCGGCCTCATGTAGAGGACGTCGCCCGGATAGTAGAGCCACTCGAAGTACGGGCCCGCGTCCGCCGCCACGAGCTGGCCGGGCGCGTTCCGGTTGAGCCAGTCGGCCGCCTGCTCCATCCCCCTGCCGCCGTGGTCGTCGGCGAAGGCGAGGTAATTCTGTTTTATCACCAGGTCGGCGCGCGCGAGCCCGTGCCATACGGTCGTGGCCAGAAGCGCGGCGAGCAGCACCAGGCAGACCACCTGTGCGGCTCGCAGGCCGGTCTTGAGGCCTGGCGAAGCGCGCCTGGCGTGGCGGCCCGCGCGGCGCGGCCTGTCCGGCGCGGCCGGGACGGACGGCTCGAGGGAGCCTTCCTCTGTGGGCGCACCGTCGGGCGCACCGGCTTCGGCCTCCCCGGCGGCGGAGTCCGGCGGCGCGCCGAGCTTGCGCGCGACCCATCCGCTATCGCTGAAGAACTTCCACGAGAGCGCCGCGAGGTCCACGAACAGGAAGCCCAGCACCAGGGCGACGGCCGGGACCGCGGGCGCCATGAAACGCTCGTAGGCGTAGTACCAGAACAGGTGGAAGCCAGCGAACAGCGCGTACCACCCGCCCGCCAGCAGGAACGCCTTCCACTTCTTGCGGAGGAGCAGGTAGAGAGAGCCGAGGAAGAACAGCACCACGTACAGCGAGTCGGAGAGGCCTTCCCACACCAGCACCTTCGTCCGGTGCTTGAGGACCTGGTAGCTGACCTTGATGCTGTAGTCCCTGAACTCGCCGATGTAAGAGGTGGTCTTGCCGGTGACGATGAGGTTGCGCGCGATGTAGATGCCCATCGGGAGCCCGAAGACAAAGAGCATCACCGGGGCCTCCCACCACTTGAACTTTGAATCTTTGAAATAGATGATCGCGATGAGTACCATCAGCGGCAGGAAGAGCAGGCCCTCCCAGCGCACCAGAAAGCAGAGCCCTCCCGCGATAGCCCCCAGCGTACGCCTGGGCAGAGAGGCGCGCTTGAACCCCGTCAAGAGGAGGTAGATGCCCGCCGCGAACAGGAACGTGAAGAGCCCCTCAGTCATGGGAAGGACCGTCCACTTGAGGAACGTCGGCTGGAACGCGACGATGAGCGCGGCCACCACACCCGCCCACCTGTTGAAGAGCTCGCGTCCGAGCCCGTAGGCCACCAGCACCGTGAACGTGGCGCCGAGGAGCGCGATCAGGTTGGCCGCGTGCTGCAGGCCGCCCGCGACGTAGCCCCCCAGCCAGATGCTGATGGGGTAACCCGGCAGGTACTTGGTGTGCGCGACGCCCCGGACCGTATAGGTGAAGGTGTCTCGTATCGACCGGGCGAGGATCAGGAAATAGTAGCTGTCGGCGGTGTACTCCGTGTGCCTGTGGAGGTAGTAGAGCCTCAGCAGGAACGCCGCCACCATGATGGCGACGACGAGGATGATGTGCCAGTGCGCTTTGAAGAATGTGAGGGCCCTCTCCCCGAGGTCGCGGCGGGGAGCTCTCGCGCGCCTTGCGCTGCTATCCTCGGGCAATGCTATCCAGCCTCTCGATCATCTTGAGCGCCGCGCTCTCCCAGGAGCGCTCGAGCCGAATCTCGTCGGAGGCGCTTTCCGCGTCCCGCTTCGCCGCCTCGGTGTCCTCCAGCGCCCCGCGAAGGGCTTTTCGCATGCTGCCGTAGTCGGGGTCGGCCCATCTGAGGCTGGTGGAGGGCGCCTGGACGAGCGAGCACTCGAAACCGGTGGCGCGCGCGCCGCCCAGCAGCTCGGCCACCGAGCCCCAGCCGGGAGCCAGGACCGGCACGCCGCAGGCGAGGGCCTCCGCGGGGACCGTCCCGCACTCCCCCGACCTGCCCGCGAGCACCACGCAGTCCGAGGAGCGGTAGAGCGAGCCCGCCTGGTAAGGCTCGATGTCGTGGTCGACCACGAAGACGACGGGCGCCCTGTCCGCGGGCAGGCACAGCGCCTCGACCGCTTCTTCGACCTCCGCGCTTCCGCCCGCCGCCGCCGCCTCGCCGGCCCATCCCGCGACCTCGCTCTCGGAAGCCACCGGCGACTTCACGTTCATGACCAGGACGACCTTGTCCTCCGCCGCGAACTCGTCCGTGAAAGCGCGCAGCAAGGTCTCGGCGGCGTACTCGTCTCCCCACTCGACCGGCGCCAGGAAAGTGAAGCGGTCGGCGAGCCGGAACGATTTGATCCCGGCATGGAAGTAATCCGGGTCGAGCCCGAGCGGCATCACCAGTATCTCCCGCTTCACGCCGGAGGCCGCCGCGGCTTCCTTCTGGAAGGCGCTTGTCACCCACACCTCGTCCATCCGGTTCAGCTCTTTGACCCAGGCAGGCTCGAAGCGGTCATAAGGGGTGAAGACGTACGCGATGTTATACGCCCCGTCCGCGCGGGAGAGCATGTCGCACGGGCCGAACAGCACCTGCGCGCGTTCGCGGTCGGGGGCGCGGTTTTTCATGTCGTTGATGCGGAAGTCGTCGAGTTCCGCGCGCTCGACTCCCTCCAGGAAAGCGAGGTTCACGTCCACGCCGGCCTGGTCGAAAGCCCAGAGCAGCTTCGCGCTGGCGCGGGAGTAGATGCCCTGTCCGGAGATGAACGAGTGCCAGGTCAGGCGGCGCGTGTATCGTTCCTCGTAATACTCTTTCCACTTGGAGAGGAATATCTCGCGCGAGCGCTTGAAGGTCCCGGAGAAGTCCATGCGGTTGAGGTCGGTGGACGCGTTCTCGAGGTGCTTGACTGTCGCCGACCCGCAGCAGTAAGTGAGGAAGCCGGCGCGGGCGGCCTTGAGGCAGAAGTCTGTGTCCTCGAAGTACGAGAAGTAATCGGTGTCGAGGGGCCCGACCTTGTCGATGACCGCGCGCTTGATATAGGCACAGGCGGCGATGACGCCTTCCACCTGGCGGTCGCGGGCGTACTGGCCGATGTCGCGCTCGTTGCCCGGGTACTCCTGCCCCCAGAAGCTGGGCAGCGGCATGTAGGTGCCGGCGTGGACCAGGTTGCCCTCCGCGTTAACCAGCCTGCAGCCGACGACGCCGATGTCATCCGCCGAATACGCGGTCTCCTGCATTCGCTCGAGCCAGTCGCCCTGGATTATCTCGGTGTCGTTGTTGAGCAGGACCACGTCACCAACCGTGGCCGCGAGGCCGACGTTGTTGCCCCCTACGAACCCCAGGTTCTCGCCGTTCTCGATGAGCGTGATGCCATCGAGGCCTCGAAGGTACTCAAGGGTGCCGTCCGTGCTCCCGTTGTCCACTACTACGACTTTGAAATCGGGGTGGGTGATGTTCGCAAGAAGGCTTGCCAGGCACCTGGTGGTGACCTCGAGCCCGTTCCAGGTCAGCACGATGACGCTCACGGGCTCCGCCCAGGCGAGGGCCATCACTGGTCCTTCCCGCCCTCTAGCCGCGAGAGCCTCTCCTCCAACTCGGCGAGCCTGCGCTCTGCCTCGACCTTCTCGAGGTCGGCCAGCCTGTCGGACGCCTCCTCCACGTTGTTGGCGAGGTCGTGCAAGGTGCGGGTGACGAGCATGTTGAACTTGCGGACCTGGTGGACTATCGGGTTGATGTACCAGCGGAGGAAGCCGCGGGTGAACTTCTTGATGGTTACCACGACCCCGCCGACGCCCCGCCTGCGGGAGCCGATCTCGAACTCAGGGTCAATCTCCCAGTTGCGCGAGACCATGTCGAGGTTGACGGCCAGGGACCTGGAGTGCGGCGGGTACAGGAACGACACGTTCGGAGAAGCCGGGCGCTCGGCGGCCCAGAAGTCGGCCAGCAGGGTGTGCGGCGCCGCGACCGCGCGGTTCACCTCTTCCATGACCTGTTCGACGTCGATGCCCTTGTTCTGCATAGAAACCATACCTGCTTATACGCCACGGATCGTGACATCGCGCCGCCGCGCGGCGGGACCGGGAGCCCCCGGGCTAGCGGCCTGCGCCGCCTGCCGTGCCCGTCAGCTCCTCGTAGAGCCCCTTCACGACGGCGTACTTCTCGTCCCAGGTAAACTCCGCGAGCACGCGGTCGCGTCCGGCCTGCCCGAGGCCTCGGGCATACTCTTTGTCCAATAGCAGTTTCTGTATCGAGAGCGCGAGTTCCTTGACGTCGGCGAAGGGGACCAGCAGCCCGTCGACGCCGTCACGCACCAGCCCGGGGATCCCGCCGGCGAGGGCCCCCACCACCGGCTTGCCGTAGAACCACGCCTCCAGGAAGACGATGCCGAAAGAGTCGGACCTCGATGGCAGCACCAGAAGGCTGCAGGCGTCGAGCATGTCGAGCTTGTCCTCCTCAGGGATGAAGTCGAGCATGATGCACTTGGACTTCACGTTCTCGGGCAGCTTCGCGTGGTACCGTCGGAAGTCCTCGATGTCGATCCCCGCCAGCACCAGGGTCGCGGGGTCGCCCCCCGACCAGAGCCGCTCCATCGCCTCCACCAGGTGGAAGGTGCCTTTGTCATAGGTCTTGGGCCCGATGCAACAGACCACCGGCCCGGCGATGTCGTACTTGCTCCTGAAGCGGTCGGCCTGGCCTCCCTCCAGCTCCCAGGGATTGATGCCCATGCCGAGCAGCAGCATCTTCTCCTCGGGAAATCCGCTGGACGAGAGGAAGTCGCGCTCGATGCTCGTCTGTACCGTGACTTTGTCGGCGCTCTTCACCAGGCGCATCTGGTGAGGGCGCGTGTAGAACTTGCGAACGTCCTCCACCCCCTCCTCCCCCAGGTGGAAGAACGGCGAGTAGACGAGCGGTATCTGCTGCCTCTTCGCGATCTCGTAGGCAGTGTAGAGGATGGAGTCGTAGGGAAGCGCCGTCGCGTGGACGATATCGAACCGCTCCCGTGAGAATATCTGCGCGAGCATTCCCGGCACCAGCGGTGAGGGGAACGAGAAAAGACTGCGGGGGCCCAGGCCAGGTATTTTGCCAAGGACCCGGAGCGCCTGGGCGTGCTTGGGGAGGCGCTTTACATTGAAGCGCCTGACGTCCACGCCGTTGTGGTCCTCGCGGGGCTTGTCGATGCGCTCCTTGCCTGGGAGCCAGTAGTGCTGGATGTCGATCGCGTCGGTGGTAAAGATAGTGACGCTGTTGCCGTCTGCGGCCAGCCTCTCGCTGATCTCGATGAAGAACTTCTCGGAGCCGCCTCTCGCGGGCCAGTACCGGTGGATGAGATGGAGGCACCTCAAGATGAGGCCTCCGGGGGCAAGTCCCTCAGGATGAACTCTTCCAGCGCCTCACGGTACGGGCGCATCGGCGGGATGCCCTGCAGCTCGAGGGCGAGCCCCCTCATGGTCGAGAAGCGCGGGCGCGGAGCGGGGCGCGCTAGCTCGGCGGTGCTTATGGGCAGTACAGGCGTATCGAGCCCCGCGATCTCGAAGATGTCCTTCGTGAAGCGGTTCCAGGTGATGCTGCCCTGGTTGCTCAGGTGGTAGACCCCGTAGGCGCCGGTCTCGATTATCTCCAGCAACTTGCGCGCCAGGTCGAGCGAGTAGGTGGGCGAGCCTTCCTGGTCGTCCACGACCTTGACCTCAGGGCGCTCGCGGCCCGCCTTGAGCATGGTCTTCACGAAGTTGGGGCCGCCGACGCCATAGAGCCAGGAGGTGCGGCAGATGTAATAGCGGTCGAGGAGCCCCGTCACGTACTGCTCGCCCGCGTATTTGCTCTTGCCGTAGACGCCAGTGGGGTCGGGGCGGTCGAACTCCGTGTACGGAACGGTGGCATCACCGCTGAACACGAAGTCCGTTGATACGTGGAGCATCGGGACGCCGGCCGCCTGGCAGGCCAGTGCGATGTTCTGCGGCCCCAGGGCGTTGACGCGGTACGCGTTGAGCTCGTCGGCCTCCGCGCCGTCCACGTTGGTGTAGGCGGCGGCGTTGACCACGATATCCGGCGCCACCTCGGCCACGCGCGTGGCCACCACCGCGCGGTCCGTGATGTCCAGGTCGAGGTCGTGTGCGACCACTTCATGCTCTGGCCCGGAGGCGCGCAGGAAGTCGGTGCCCAGTTGTCCGTTGCTACCGGTCAGGAGGATCTTCATAACAACAGAAATCCTACCACACGAATGCACCACCGGGGTCAGGCACCAGTGGTGCATTTCATGCCCGCAAACCAACTGTGCCGTGAAAACGCACCACCGGTGCCTGACCCCGGTGGTGCATTCTGCACGACCCGGCGCCGATGTTATACAATCCAACTACCCATAATCCCGGAGGCAGACCCTGGGCACTGGTTTCAAGATCGAGGGCAATGGAATAGACGCCGAAGCGCTGGAAAAGGAGCTCGCGAAGCGGGTCGCCGCCCGGAAGGAGTCGGGCGCGTTCTCGCCGGAGGCCGAGGCCTTGCTGGCGGAGCGGCTCCCTGACGAGGAGGGCCACGGGACCCTTCCTCCCATCGCGGAGCTCGACTACGCCGCGACGCGGGCGATGTCCTCCTGGCAGGTCACGGCCGCCTACCCGGTCGAGACTGAAAAAGGACGTCTCGCGAAACCCTTCATCATCTTTGCCAAGCGTATCGCCCGACTGTGGGCGCGCATAGCGGTGGGGCCCATCCAGCGGGAGCAGACGGCGTTCAACCGGCACGCGGCCTCGGGCCTGGAGGCGCTGCGCCGCCAGGCTGTCGCGGAGCGGGCAGAGAGGCTCGCCGCCGAGCAGGACCTGAGCAAACTCGCGGGCGCGCTGCTGGCCGAAGGTGAGGCAGCCGCATCCGCTTCGGCGGTCGCCGACTTCTTCAAAGGAGCGAGCCGCATCACGGTCGTCGGTCCATGCCCCGCGCCCGTTGCAGGCGCACTGGCCGGCGCGGGAGGGAACATCCTGCGCGTGTCGGCGGGATCGGCGTGGGACGAAGCGGCACCCGGTCGATCGCTCGCGGCGAACGCGGCGCCGCTGTCATTTGTCTCTCAGCTCGGTGAAGGAAGCCAGGAGGCGGTCCTCGTAAGCGAGCTCTCTTTCTGGCTGAAGCCGGAAGCCCTGATAACCCTTGCGAGGAAATCCTATCTGGCGCTCGCCGGGCGCGGCCGGTTCGCCGTCGCGGTCCACGGGTTCGCATCCGCGGGGCCGGCTCCCGCATGGTGCTCGGCGCCGGTGGTCAAGAAAGCCCTCTCCATGGCAGGCTTCATCGATATCTCCATAGCAAGGCCCGGCGACACGGGCGGATACCTCGCGACCGCCCGCAAGCCCTGACGGGTGAGCACCTTGCCCGCCGCAGGCTCTCCACACCCCGGTTTCAAGCCCGCTTTCGTGGTGCCACGCTACGGCGAGGAAGTAGTGGGCGGCGCAGAAGACCTGGCCCGCCGGACGGCGGAAGAGCTCGCGTCTCGAGGTGTCAGCGTCACAGCGCTCACCACCAGGGCCCTCGACCACTACACCTGGCGCAACCATTACCCCGCGTGCGGGAGCGTCCTCAACGGCGTGGATGTCCTGCGCTTCGACGCGGACACCCGGATCGGCGAGCCCGAGGTGCAGAAGGCAGCCGCGGCAATAGAGCGCGGCGGTGAGGTCAGTGAGGAAGACCAGCGCGCCTGGCTGTCGGGGGTGATCTCGAGCGACGGCCTGCTCGAGCACCTTCGCTCCGAGGGCGCCGGCTACTCGCACCTCATCTTCCTGCCGTACCTGTTCGGCACCACGTTCCTGGGAAGCGCCATCCGGCCCGACTCCTCGTACATCATCCCCTGCCTCCACGACGAGCCGTTCGCGCACCTGCCGCTGGTGCTCTCGATGCTCCGGAACGTGAAGGGCCTGATGTTCAACAGCCCGGGTGAGCGACGCCTGGCGGGGCGGCTCCTTGGGCTCGAAGACCCAGGCCCCGTGGTGGGGATGGGCTTCAAGCCTCAGGCCGGCGACCCGGCGGCCTTCCGCGACCGCACGCCGGTGAGGGGGGACTTCGTCCTCTACGCGGGGCGGCGCGAGGCAGGCAAGAACACCCCTCTCCTCATCGATTACTTCAGGCGCTTTGCCGCCGAGCAGCCCGGGCGGGCGGCGCTGGTGCTGATGGGTGCGGGCGAGGTGTCCGTGCCCGGCGACTCGTCGCACCTCATCATCGACGTCGGGCGGGTCACGGAGCAGCAGAAATGGGACGGCTATTCCGCCGCCTCGGTCTTCTGCCAGCCGTCGGTGAACGAGAGCCTCTCCATAGTCCTGCTGGAGTCATGGCTCGCGGGCAAGCCCGCGCTGGTCCACCGCGACTGCGAGGTAACCCGAGAGCACGCGGCCGCGAGCGGAGGGGGCCTGGCGTTCCGCGACTACGACGAGTTCGCCGCGGCGCTCGACTTGCTCCTCGAGGACAAAGCCCTCGCGGCGGCCATGGGCGAGGCGGGTCGTGCTTACGTTTCGAGGGAGTATAATTGGGACTCGGTCGTCACGCGACTGTACGACGCCCTTGGAGTGAGGAACCCTTGAAGATCCGTCAGCTCTGCACGCGCATAGAGTACGGGGACGCGGTCTCCAACCACGTCCTCGAGATCGCGCGCGCCCTGTCCTCATGGGGCTACGACAACGAGGTCTTCACAAACACCGCGGACGAGTTCGGGCGCCAGGTGACGCGCCCCGACCGCGAGTACGACCCGGCCGGCGACTCTACCGATGACGTCCTCATCTATCACTACTCGGTCTACTGCCGGAACTACGAGCAGTACCTCGCCTCGCCCGCGAAACGCATCCTCATCTACCACAACATCACCCCGCCCGAGTTCTTCGAGCCGTACGACAAGGGCGCCGCGGCGTTCTGCCGCCTCGGGCGCGACCTGCTGGCGAGCCTCAAGGGCTGCGACCTGGCGCTCGGGGACTCCGAGTTCAACCGGCTCGAGCTCGTCGACGCGGGGTTCGAGGCGGAGAAGACCGGCGTGCTCCCCATCTTCGTGGCTTACCAGGTCCTGCTGGCCGCGGCGGACGGCACAGGCCCGCTCGTGCCTTTCTCCGACTCGTTCAAGGTGCTCTTCGTAGGGCGCGTAGTCCCCAACAAGCGCATCGAGGACGTGCTGAGGGCCTTCTTCTACTACAACCGCTCCGTGAACTCCGACTCTCACCTGTTCCTGGTGGGCGCCACCTGGGTCGACAAGTACGACGCCCAGTTGCGGTGGTTGGTGGACTCGTTCGGCCTCTGGGGCAACGTGCATTTCTCGGGGCGGGTCTCGGACGCCGAGCTGGCCGCGTACTATCGAGGCGCCGACGCCTACCTCTCGATGAGCGAGCACGAGGGCTTTGCCGTGCCGCTGGTGGAGAGCATGGCGTTCGACCTTCCCATCCTCGCTTACTCTTCGGCCGCGGTGCCTTACACGCTCGACGGGGCGGGGCTTTCCTTCGAGGGCAAGGATTTCGCGATGGTGGGCGAGCTGCTCGAGTCTCTGCGTACCGACAAAGAGCTGCGCGCGGCGGTGGTGGCCTCCGGGCGCGACAGGCTGGCCGCCTTCTCGCCGGAGACAGTGCGCAGCGAGCTCAAGAGCGCACTCGCCCGCGTCACGGGGGGATCGCAGTGACCGGCCCGGCCGCGAGCTCCGTCTCGAGCCTCGGCTTCGAGCTGCCCGATTGGGAAGGGCTGGCCACAGGCCTCGAGGTCTCGGTGATGTGCGCGGGCCAGGAAGGCCCGGCTGCAACTCTGGGGACCTGGGTGTTCGAAGGCTCCGCGCCGGGTCCCGCGACGGTCGAGATCGACTGGCTCGCCGACGGCGACAGCGCGCTCTCCATTGTGACGGGCGAAAGCCGACAGACACCTGTGCTGGTGCGCGCCCTGCGGCAGGCCGACGTCGTGGTCAGGCCCGAGATGCTGGTGCGCGTCACCTGCGGGGCGGCCACCCTGGAGTTCCCCGTCAAGGTCACCGACACCGGCGCGCTGGAGCGTTACTACCAGTCCGAGGACCACCAGCAGGAGTACGTCACCCAGCACCCGTTCTTCAACAGCTTCCACGAGGCGAGGCTGCGCACTCTCTCGAGGGTCTACCGCGAGTACATCCCGCCGGGCAGCAGGGTGCTGGACGTCGGCTCCGGCTACAGCATCTTCTACATGACCAGGCCGTGGGATTTCGAGATGACCTGCTGCGACCTCGACGCCGCGGCGATGCATAAGATGATCGGGCTATGCCCGGAGTGGACCTGGATGGTGGCTGACGCGGTCCACCTCCCCTTCGAGGACCGCGCCTTCGACGCGGTCTACGCGGGAGAGATAATCGAGCACGTGCCGGACACACGCGGCGCGCTTGCCGAGTGGGGCCGCGTGCTCAAGCCCGGCGGCACCCTGATAGTCACCACGCCGAACCGCGAGAGGCTGCTCGCCCGCGCGAACCGCCGGGCTATCCCGGTCCATCCCGAGCACGTCCGCGAGTTCAGCCTGGGGGAGGCGAAAGCGAACCTCATCGCCGGAGGGTTCCGCGTCGATGAGGTGACGGGCATCTACCTCGAGCTGCTGCTCAACTGGTACAGGCCGGTCGGCAATCGCGGCGACCTGCTCACTGCGCGCTTCACAAAGCCCGAGCACGAGCGCCTCTACAAGCCCCTCATGTGGGCGGGGCGGCTCTGGCCCTCCCGCGCATTCGACCTCGTATTCGTATGCAAGAAGATGTGACGCCCGAGGCGGCCGAGGCCCCCGCTCCCGAAAAAGAGAAAGTCAGCCTCGCCGCCAGGTGGATGAGGCTGCCCGGGCGGACGCGCCTGGGCCTCATCGTCTTCCTGCTGACCTTCATCGTCTACTCACTGATGTTCGTGATATTCCCGCGCTACAAGGGGGTCCCCTCCACCCAGGGCGACGAGCCGCACTACCTGCTGATAACCGAGAGCATCCTGAAGGACGGGGACGTCTTCCTCACCAACAACTACAAGGCGAAGCAGTACCTGCCCTACTTCCAGCAGGACATCTCGATGTGGCACGTGACCCACGGGCGGGATGGCAGGTTCGTGTCGACGCACCCCATGTTCCTCTCGATACTGGTGCTGCCCGGCTTCTGGGCGTTCGGGTACCCCGGCGCCGCGATGACGATGATACTGCTCATGAGCGCGGCGGCGCTGTTCACCTTCCTGCTCACGGACAGGTTTGTCACGCGGAGCATCGCGGTGGGCGTGACGCTGTTCCTCTTCTTCACCTACCCGCTGCTTTTCTACTCCAGGCTCATCTATCCCGAGACGGCTGCTGTGTTCCTGGTCGCCATGGGGCTGTGGAGCGCCTGGCGCCTCAAGGAGTCTTCAAAGCCTGTCTACGCGGGGCTGATGGGCCTCGCGGCCGGCGGTGTGCTGCTGTTCCACCCGAAGTTCATCGCGATAACAGTCGCCTTTCTGGTCCTGTTCTTCATCGTGCGGCCCAGCAAGGACTGGAAGTTGCTCGCCTGGATGGTGGCGCCCGCCGGCGCATGCGTCCTGCTCCTGCTGCTGCTCACCTGGATCGCCTTCGGGCCCCACCTCGCCCGCGGGCTCACCGCTTCGGGTGGGAGCAAGTTCTCGGGCGGCTACTGGGGCACCAACTCTGTCTGGGGCATCCCCGGGCTCTACATCGACCGGGCCTGGGGGCTTCTGATATTCGCGCCTGTCTACGGGCTGTTCGCGTACGGGCTCGTCTGCCAGAAGACCCCGCTGGAGTGGGAGCGGTGGTGGATATTCTTCCCGGTGGCGATCGGCCTGCACACGCTCGTGCTCGGAGTCTTCCAGTCCTGGAACGGCGGCGCCGCCCCGGTCCAGAGGTACCTGGTGCCGCTCGCGCCGATGTTCATCCTGTGCGTCGCCGTCTTCCTCGACCGGGTCCGCTCGCGAGTCGCCTGGGGGATCGCGGGGGCCCTCGCCCTGTACCAGATCGTGATGACGGTCTGGGCGTTCTGGTTCATGGTGGGCACCTACGGCATGGAAAACTCAGACAACATCTTCCTCTCGCACTTCCTGGGCAACGACATCGTCAAGAGGTTTCTGCTCTTCGTGTTCCCGCTGCTGCATCCAACAGGGGTGAGGTCGGTGCTGTTGCTGGCGGCGTGGCTGGTGTTCTACGCGTTCACGGTGTACCTGGCGCGCAGGTACCATATGCACTGGGGCGGCGGCAAGCTACCACCAGCGTACTAGGGGTCAGGCACCGTCCACTTTTTTGTCCACCTCTTCCTGGTCAGCGATGCCTTAAAAGTGGACAAAAAAGTGGACGGTGCCTGACCCCTGCTGTTACTGGCCGGTGTAGCCTTCCGCGAAGTACCAATCCTTGCTCGCCCCCGTCGCGCCGACCACGTCATGTCCGCCGGTCCAGCCGTTGTAGTCGAAGTACATCGGGCGCTCGGCTATTATCTGCTGGTTGTTGGTGCACTCCACCCTCGCGGAGAAGTCGTGCGCGGAGTCGTTGTATACCCCGAGGACGTCGCTCGGCCTCACGGTCACGCGAGAGTTCTTGGAGACCATGAGGTGCTGGCTCGCGGTCGCGCCGTTGCCCTTCATGTAAGTGATCACTACTGACGCATCGGAGCTGCCCGGGTTCTGGATGCAGATGTATGGTTGGAAGTTCGGCCGGCAGGTCCCTTCCGCGAAGTAGAAGGTCGAGGACGGCTCGGACGCCCCGACCACGTCGTGGCCGCCCGTGATGCCGTTGTTGTAGTCGAAGTACATCGGGCGCTCGGCTATTATCTTCTGCCCGTTGGTGCAGGTCACCCTGGACGAGAAGTCGTATGCGCTGTCATTGCCCGTGCCCAGCTTGTTGCGCGGGATGACGGTCGCGCGCGAGTTTGGCTTGACGGTCAGTTCCTCGGCCGCCATGGCGCCGTTGCCCCGCATGTAAGTGACCCGTACCTGCGCCGCGCTCTGACCGGGGTTCTGGATGCAGAGGTAGGCGTCGAATCCGGGTCGCGTAGTGCCCTCGGCGAAGTAGAAGGTGCCCGCCGGCTCGGTCGCCCCGACCACGTCGTGCCCGCCCGTCCAGACACCGTTGTAATTGAAGTACATCGGGCGCTCGGCGATTATCTTCTGCCCGTTCGTGCATGTCACCCTGGACGAGAAGTCGTGCGCGACGTCGTCGCCGGTGCCCAGCCTGTTGCGCGGGGAGACGGTGGCCCTCGAGGCAGCCTTGACCACCAGGTTGTCGACCGCGGTCGTCCCGTCACCCTTCATATAGGTGATGGCGACGTTCGCGTCTTTGACCCCGGGGTTCTGGATGCTGATGTAGGGGTCGAAGTTCGGGCGGCAGGTGCCCTCCGCGAAGTAGAACGTCGTCGCGGGCTCGGCCGCCCCGACCACGTCGTGCCCGCCGGTCCATCCGCCCTTGTAGTTGAAGTACATCGAGCGCTCGCTGATGATCGGCACATCGCTCTTGACGTGTGCGCTCACGCTGCAGTTGGGCATCTGCTGGTTGATGAATACGGTCGTGCGGGACTGCCTGGCGACCTTGACCGCCACGTTCTTCGGTTGCCCTTTCTCGTTCATCAGCAGGATGGTCGCGTGAGCCTCGCTCGTGCCGGGGTTCTGCAGCAGGATGTACTCGTGGAAGTTCGCCGGCGGAGGCGGAGGTGGGGGCTCGTGGCCGGTCGGTATCGCGCCGGTATGCTGCGCGACGTTGCGGAACTGGGGCCACGGCAGGATGCTCTCATCGCCGGAGCTGCCGGCGCGTTTGGGCCCGCAGTCGAAGACGTAGAACGTGCCCCCTCCGCTCTCGGAGCCCGTTCCGACCGCGACCTCGATGTGGCCGTCGTGGTCGAAGTCCCCGATACACGGGCTGGTGATGACGAAGTTGTCGAGCACCTGGTTCCAGACGCAGTTGCCCCACACGTCCCACGCCCCGATCGCCTGCCCGGAGCCCATCACGAGCTCCGCCTTCCCGTCGCTGTTGACGTCACCGAGAGCCGGCGAGGCCCTGTTGGGGCCGCCGAACGCGGGGATCTCCCACATCTTGGTCCCCGTCCCCTTGATGAGCATTATCCTGTCGGCGCCCTTCCCGGCCACGGGATAGGACGCGATCGCGATCTCTTTGATGCCGTCGTGCCGACGTCACCGATGGCGGGTGAAGACATGGTGCAGCCCGGCGCAGCCATCGGGAAACCGTTGCAGTCCGAGCCGTCGTGGTTCCAGGCGTATACCCTGAACCCCTCGGTGCTGAGGTGGCCGGTGGCGGTGTAGTAGTGTCCGGTCCCGACCACGATCTCGTAGAACCCGTCGTTGTCGATGTCCGCGCATGCCGGCGAGGACCAGATGACCTCCGGGGTGACCTTCGGGAAGCCGGGCAGCACCGCGCCGCCTCCGTTCAGGACCCAGAGCAGCCCACCGGGCGGGTACGGCCAGCCGCTGCCTCCGGTGCTGTCGCCGCCGATCACAACTTCCTTGAGGCCGTCGCGGTTGATGTCCGCGAGGGCCGGGGACGACCAGATGGTGTCCTTGGTGTCTACGGGATAGCCGGGCACCAGGCCGCCCGAATAGCTCCAGGCGTAGACGTAGTGCCCGTAGCAGCCGACCACTATGTCCGAGGCCCCATCCCCGTTGATGTCGCCGATCGCGGGGGCCCCGTACACGCCGACGAAGCCGCCGTTGTTAGGGGTCTGCTTCGGCCAGCCCCACTGGGTCAGCATGACGCCGTTGCACCCCAGGCCCCAGACCACTCCGTTCATGTCGCCGAAGAAGACTTCTTTGGTGCCGTTCCCGTCAACGTCGAAGCAGGCCGCCCCGCCGCGGATGGCCGCGCCGGTGTGGAAGGCCCACTTGGTGCCTCCGTTCGGGGTGAAGCAGTACATGTAGCCGTTGGTGTTGCCCGCGAGGATCTCGTCGATCCCGTCGCCGTCGATGTCACACGACGTGAACTTCGCGTCGTTGAAGGTGGATTGTACATTGACCTGCCCCTTGATGGCCTTGCTCATGCTGGCCGCGGACAACTGCGGCGTAAGCGACAGGAGCGGCGCGATGAGGAGGGCGGAGAGCGCGAGCAGGCTGAGCACGGCCGCCCAGCGGTAAACCGGTTTCCGGGTCCTGGTCAGTGACAAATCAACCACCTTGTTATCCGCTGCGGCGCGCCCGTTCCGGCGCGCACTTCCATGCATCCTACAATTAGATTATCGATTAAAGGCATGCGCGACTTAACGTTCTGAATGCAGCTTGCAGTAAATTGGACGCCCGGGTGCATGATATCGTTCGGTTTCAGGCGGCAGATCGACCCGCCGTCATCATGCCTTCAGCCGCTCCCACCATCCCCTGTTCTTGACGTACCACCGCACGGTCTCCTCGAGCATCGCCTGGAAGTCCTGGCGGGGGCTGTAGCCCAGTCCCGCCGCCTTGCCGAAGTCCAGGGAGTACCTCCTGTCGTGGCCCGGCCGGTCGTCGACGTACTTTATGAGCGTTTCCGGCTTCCCCAGGGCCTTCAGGATGCCTTTCGTTATCTCGATATTGGTCCGCTCCTGGCCGCCGCCGATATTGTAGACCTCTCCCGGTTCGCCGTCGCGGAGCACCAGGTCGATCCCGGCGCAGTTGTCGGTGACGAACAGCCAGTCCCTCACGTTCAGCCCGTCGCCGTAGACGGGGACCTGCACGTCGTCCATGGCGTTGGTCACGAACAGCGGTATCAGTTTCTCGGGGTACTGGTACGGGCCGAAGTTGTTGCTCGAGCGGGTCACGAGGACCGGCATGCCGTAGGTCTTGTGATACGCGCGCACCAGCAGGTCGCCGCCCGCTTTGCTGGCCGAGTAAGGGCTGTTCGGCGCGATGGCGGACTCCTCGGTGAACGAGCCCTGTTCGATGGAGCCGTAGACCTCGTCGGTAGATACCTGCAGGTAGCGTCGGACGTGCCTCTTCCTGCACGCCTCCAGCAGGTTGAAGGTGCCGAAGACGTCCGTCTGTATGAACTCGGCGGGGCCGGTGATGGAGCGGTCCACGTGGCTCTCGGCCGCGAAGTTCACAACCGCGTCGTAGCCCTCCGAGATGAGGCGGTCCACCAGGCCCTCGTCGCAGATGTCGCCCTTCACAAACGTGTAGTCGTAGGCGCCCTCCACGTCGGAGAGGTTCTCGGGGTTGCCGGCGTACGTCAGCTTGTCCAGGTTGGTGACGGAGATACCCGGGTGGCTCTGGAACATGTACCGGATGAAGTTCGAGCCGATGAAGCCGCACCCGCCTGTTACGAGAATCCTCACTATCCCACCTCGGCTTGTCGGGGCCTACCCGTGCTTGAGCGACCAGTCAAAGGGGATCTGGTCAGTGTCGTAGGGGAGCCTGTGCTCGTCCGGCTCAGCGTAGTCGTAAAGCTCGGTCGGCATGTTGACGATGTAGGCCTCGTCCTCGCTGACGCACTTCCAGCCGTGGAACACTTCTTTCGGTATGTGCACCAGCACCGGCTTATGCTCGCCCAGGAAGATCTCCTGCACCTCGCCGCGGGTCGCCGACCCCTCCCGCCCGTCGTAGAGCCCGAGCTTTATCATCCCGCGGACGCAAACCACGTTGTCGTCCTGCTTGAGGTGCATGTGCCACGCCTTGATGACGCCGGGGTACGTCGTGGTGACGTAGGCCTGCCCGAAAGTCTCGAAGAGCTCGTCGTCGCTGCGCAGCATCTCCATGAGGTGCCCGCGCTCGTCAGGTATGACCCGCAACTGTTTTACCACCACGCCGTCGATCATGTCCCCTCCCGCGCTAAACTTTTTGGGGTCAGACCCCAAGAAGTTTAGTCATTATAGAATCCCGATGCGGCTGTTGTCGCCCAGCATGAACCGGTACGCCGCGGGCTTCAGTGGCGAGCGCTCCACCACGACGTTCTGGCCTATCAGGCTGTCCTCGATGCGCCCGGAGATATCTCTCACCGTGCTGTTCTCGAGTATGATGCTGTGCTCGATCTCCGAGCCCCTGATGGTCACGCCGTAATAGACCGACGTGTACGGCCCGATGTACGAGTTCACAAGCCGGGTGCCCTCGCCGATGATGGCGGGCCCCCTGACCGTGCTGTTGACGACCTCCGCGCCCTTCTCGATGACGACCATCCCGAAGATGTTGGAGTCGCTGTCGACGAAGCCCTCGCAGCTCGGCTGCAGCGTCTCGAGCATGATGCGGTTCGCCTCGAGCATATCCTCCAGGCGCCCGGTGTCCTTCCACCAGCCCTCGATCACGTGCGGCTCGACCGAGAACCCCTGGTCGATCAGCCACTGGATGGCGTCGGTGATCTCGAGCTCGCCGCGGCCGGACGGCTTGATCGCCTTGACCGCGTCCATGATGGTCCCGTCGAACATGTAGACCCCCACCAGGGCGAGGTCGCTCGCCGGCTTCTCGGGCTTCTCGACCAGCCGCACCACCTTGCCGCCCTCGAGCTCCGCCACGCCGAACCTCTCCGGCTCCTTGACGGCCGCGAGCAGGATCTGGCTGTTCGACCGCTTTCCCCTGAACTGGTCGACGAGGCCGGTGATGCCTTCCTTGATGAGGTTGTCCCCCAGGTACATCACGAAGTCGTCTGAGTCCAGGAACTCCTCTGCGACCAGGACCGCGTGCGCGAGCCCGAGGGGCTGGTCCTGATGGATATAGGTGACTTTGATGCCCCACTTGGAGCCGTCACCGACCGCCTCGACGATCTCCTTGGCCGTGTCGCCGACGACAATGCCGACGTCTTCGACGCCGGCCGCCTTGATAGCCTCCAACCCGTAGAAAAGCACGGGCTTGTTGGCGATCGGGACCAGCTGCTTCGCCATCGTATGCGTAATCGGCCGCAACCGCGTGCCGGAGCCGCCGCAGAGAACAAGCGCCTTCATCATCAACTCCTTGTGGAAGGCTCGCGCGACTTCAGAATGTTATCATCAGGCAATCGAGTATCTCAAGTTGGACCGCGAGGAGAGCGTTTGAGAGCGACCGGACCTTCAACCCTCAGCAAGGCGTTTTTGCTTGCCATGGCGCTGGCTGTCGCTGCCACCCTGTCCGCCGGCGCGCCGGCGCGCGCAGGTGAGACGACCGCCCCGGGACGCTCCTCACGGGTGTCGGAGCGCGACTGGGGCACCTGCGCGGCGGGTGTGGCCGCCCCCGCGACGACGTGGTACCTGGCGGAGGGATGCACGGCCGCCGGCTTCGAGACCTGGATACTGGTGCAGAACCCTACGGCCTCGCCGGTGCACGTCGGCATGGAGCTCGAGACTGAAAAAGGCGCTCAGCCCGGGCCGTCCGACGAGATACCCGCAAGGACCCGGCGCACCTACAACCTCGCCGACTACGTCATCTCCTACAGCGTCTCGACAAAGGTGACCGCCTCGGGCGGCGTGGTCTGCGAGCGGGCCATGTACGGGAACGGGCGGCAGTGGGGCACCGGCGCCACGGGGGTCACGGCGGCCTCGGACACCTGGTACCTCGCGGAAGGGTGCACCGCGGCGGGCTTCGAGACCTGGGTGCTCGTGCAGAACCCGGGCGCGGCGCCGGTTGACATCGACATGCGGCTGCAGACCGATAAGGGCGAACTCGCCGGGCCTCAGGACACCATCCCACCCAGGAGCAGGCGCACTTACAACCTCGCCGACTACGTCGTCTCCTACAACGTCTCGACGAAGGTGACCGCCTCCGGCGGCGTGGTCTGCGAGCGGGCCATGTACGGGGGCGGCCGCGAGTGGGGAACGGACTCCACGGGCGTCGTTGCCCCACAGAAGGCCTGGTACCTGGCGGAAGGCTGTACGCTGCCGCGTTTCGAGACCTGGGTCCTGGTCCAGAACCCCTCGAGTGAGCCCGCGCGCGTCCGGATGCGGCTCCTCACCGACAGCGGGGAGGTGACGGGGCCTCAGGCTACGGTCCCGGCGCGGAGCCGGTGCTCCTTCGACATCGGAGACTACGCGCCCGGGATGAGCGTCTCGGCAGTCGTGACCTCCGGCTCCCCCGTGGTCGTGGAGCGCGCCATGTACGGCGACGACCGGCTCTGGGGGACCTGCTCGGGCGGTTGCGCGTCGCTGTCCGACGTGTGGTACCTGGCGGAGGGCTGCACGGAGCGTGGCTTCGAGACCTGGCTCGCGCTGCAGAACCCGGGCTCTTCGGCTGTCGATGTCGCCGCGAGCCTCCAGACAGCCACCGGCGAGGTCCCGGGCCCGTCGTGCACGCTGGAGCCCGGCGAGCGGAAGACGTTCGACCTCGGAGAGTTCGTGACGAGCTACGACGTCTCGGCGATCGTCCGGGCAAGTGGACCCATCGCCTGCGAGCGGTCGATGTACGGCGAGGGATACAGCAGCCGGCTGTGTGCGCCCGTGGAGGGGCCGCCCCTCTACCCGTTCACGCGCGACGACTCCATCGCCTGCGGCCACTGGCCCCCGGGCTCGACGGACTATCCCTACTTCGGCGCGGCGCGCAACGGGACGAGGCTTCACGCCGGCATAGACATCTACCCGCCGGGGGGCGAGGGGACGCCGGTGAGGGCGCTGAAGTCGGGAACGGTGATCTCCAGCGGCTCCTTCTACACCCGCTCGACCGGTGAGGTCACTTACGCGGTCCTGGTCGACCACGGCGACTTCGTCGCGAACTATGGAGAGGTGCGGCCACCCGAGGGGTGGGTTCAGCCTGGAGCCGCGGTCAGCCGGGGGCAGGTCATCGGATACGTCAGCGGCACCGTGCAGTTGCACCTGGAGATGTACGCGCCGGGGACGACCTCCTGGGGGCAGTGGTACGGGCCGCAGCCCTCGAACCTGCTGGATCCAACCCAGGCCATCCTGAAGCTCTACCAGGCGCTCTGAAAGGGGTCAGAACCCGGTATAGCCTTCCGCGAAGTACCACACGCTGGAGGGGGCGGTCGCCCCGACCGTGTCGTGCCCTCCGTCACGGCTGCAGTATCCGTCGGTGTAGACGAAGTACATCGCCCGCTCGGCGACCACTCCGACCCCGTTGGTCGACTGCACCGTCGTCGCGACCTCGGTGTCGCCGAGGCCGGGGACCTCGTCGACGTGGATGGTGTAGCGGCTGTGGGGTTTCAGGGTGTACGCCTTGTCGACCGCCCCGCCTGCGGGCGTGTTGAAGGTGACCTTGACTTCGGCGGCTCTGCTCTCAGGGTTCTCGATGAGGACATAGGTGTCGAACCTGCCCCCGGTGTACCCTTCGGCGAAGTACCACTTGTCCGACGGCGCGGTCACGCCCACGCTGCTGCTGCCGTCGTCCAGGCCCGCCCCGTTGTAGTCGAAGTACAGCGCGTGCTCGGCGATTATCCCGACTCCGTTGGTCGACACCATCGTCGTCGAGAAGCCCGCGTTCTCCAGCCCGGAGATCGCGTCGACGTGCACCGTGTAGCGCGACTTCGGCTTGACGTTGTAGGTCTTCTTTATCGTGGCGCCGTTCTCTAACATGTAAGTCGCCTCGACGACCGCGGCCCGGTCGTTGGGGTTCTGTATCAGGTTGTAGGTGTCGAAGTGCCCGCCCGTGTACCCCTCCGCGAGGTACCAGGTGTTCGAAGGGGAGGGAACGCCCGGAGCATTGTGCCCGCCGTCGCGCCCGTAGTAGTCGAAGTACATCGAGCGCTCGGCGATGATGCCGTCACCGCTGGTGCACTCCACGACGGTTGATACGTCCGTGTTCGCGAGCCCGGGCACGTTGTTGATGCACAGCGTAGACCTCGACGAGGCGGGCACCTGTGCTGTCTGCACCACCGGGGCCTTGCCGCCGGGCACCATGAAAGTGTACTTGACGTCCGCCGGGCTCGTGCCAGGGTTCTGCACCAGGATATAGGTCTCGAAGTCCGGGCTGGTGTAGCCTTCCGCGAGGTACCACTTCTTCCTGGTCGAGGTGACCCCCATGCTGTCGGAACCCCCGCAGTAACGGCCGCGCAGGTTGAAGTACATCGCGCGCTCGCAGATCACGGGCCTGTCCGCCACCACCCGTGTCGACATCTCCTGGAACTGCATGAAGTCGTTGACCTTCAAGGTGTAGCGCGAGTTGCCGCCTACCTGCACTATCTGGTCGCTCGTCGAACCGTCCGGCTTCATGAAGGTGAACGTGACCACCGTAGGCTCGGCGTTGGGGTTGAGCACCAGGAGGTACTGGTCGAAGTTCGACCTCACCATATCGAACTTGGTGCTCTGGAAACCTAACAGCGACTGTATGACGCTTCCCGGGACGCGCTTGACGGCGCCCGAGCCGACGAGCTTCGCGGTCTTGACCCGGCCGCCGGGAGTCCTGTCCGACAGGTCCATGACGTAGAGGCTGCCGACGGCAGTGTCGCTGCGCGAGTTCAGCCGCGCCTCCATGTCCGTCTTCGAGAACTGCGCGCTCCACTGGAAGCGCGGCGAGTTGTGGCAGAAGTCGTCGGGCTTGCCACGCAGGTACGGTATCGGAGTGCCGTTCCAGACGTCCTCGTTGTTCTCGGTGTGGCCGCCACAGGACCCGCAGTACGCCGCGGTGATGGCCGCGCCGTTGTAGGTGATTATCTCGCCCGAGGTTGAATCGACCGCCGCGTTGTTGTTCGGGTAGTTGGCGATGGTCTTGTTCTCGTCGCAAGCCTGGCAGCAGTCGCCGCTCGAGCAGATATCGTATCCCTCGGCGGTGTGCTTGCCCCGCGCGATGACATTCAGGGTGTATGTCCGCGCGGCGACATAGAGGCATTTGAGCTCTTCCATGGGAGCGCTCTCGGGCTCTTCCTGCAGGTGGTGCAGGTAGTCGTGCAGGGTCCAGGTGCGGATCTGTCCGTCGCGCCCCTTGACCCTGACCGCCCTTGCCTCGTCGGTCTTCGAGAACGTGATGCCGGTGTAGTAATAGTTCAGTATGGTGTGGTAATCCTGGCCTGCCTTGGCGCGGTAATACACGCCGTCCATGCACATGCCGACCCCGTGCGCGCGGCCGTACCCCACGAAATAATAGTTGGGGTCTCCCGACCCGGCGGCGGGGCCGCCAGCGGTCGCGAAGAGGCTCAGTGAGAGGATCGCCGCCATCACCAGCGCGGCCGCCGAGACCACCCGTACCCTTTTGCTCTTTGCGAAACTCATGTTACCTCTCGTTAGTTTTGTGAATTATAGTTTATTTCTGTTAATTATCAAATGAGCCTATCTGCCGGTATAGCCTTCGGCGAAATACCAGTGCGTGGCCGCGCCAGTAACCCCGCGCTCGCACGAGCCGCCCGCCTTGCCAAGGTACTTGAAGTACATCGAGCGCTCGACCACAACGGGGATGCTGCTGGTGACCGCCGCCGACACCTCCTCCGCCTCGAGCCCGCCGATCTTGTCGACGGCGATCGTGTACCGGGAGTCCGGGGCCACCCTGTATGTCTTGTCCACGTAGCGCCCACCGTTGAGCAGGAAGCGCACCGAAACGTTGGCTGACTCCCTGTTCGGGTTCGAGATCAGGACGTACGTGTCGAAGTCGTGCGCCGTGTAGCCCTCCGCGAGGAACCAGCTTGTGGAAGGCGCGGGCGAGCCGAAGGCGTCGTGCCCGCCGGTTATCCCGTTGTACGTGAAATACATCGCGCGTTCGGCCGCGATTCCGCAATCCGCGTGGACCTTGGCGGAAAAGGCCTTCTGCTCCCATCCCTTCAGCTTGTCCACCTGGACGGTCTTCCTGGAGTGCGGACCGATGTCGACGTAGACGTCCTCGTTCTTGCCGTCGTCCGACTGAAGTGTCAGCGTGGCGTGGGCGACGGTGTCACCCATGTTCGCCAGCAGCAGGTAGGTGTCGAAGCCGCCGGCCGTATATCCTTCCGCGAAGTACCAGTCGCTCGAGAGGCTGGTGACTGCGCCGGAGTTGCTGCCTTCCTTTATGCCAAGGTAGTCGAAGTACATCGAGCGCTCCACCACCACCGGCCTGGTGGCGATGACCCTGGTGGAGAACTCCGCCTCTTCCATCCCTTTCACCTGGTCAACCGCGACGGTATAGCGTGCGAGCGGCGGGACCTGGAAATCGAGGTCCCGGGTCTTTCCTCCCGGCTCCATGAAAGTCATCCTGACCTGCGAGGCTTCGGTGCCGGGGTTCTGCACCAGGACGTAGGTGTCGAAGCCGTAAGCCGTGCAGCCCTCCGCCAGGAACCAGGTCTGCGACGGCGCCGTCGCACCGGCGCTGACGTGCCCGCCCGGGTACTTGTCGAGGTAGCGGAAGTACATGGAACGTTCCGCAACCACCTGGCCCTGGGTGGCGTCCACCGTCGTGGAGGCCTCCTGGTTAATCAGGGTGTCGTCCATCTTCACGGTCTTGCGGCTGTGCGCCTCCAGCGTGACGTCAACGGGGACCTGGCGGCTGTCCTTCAACTCGTAGGTCACCCGCGCCTGCGCCGGGCTGTCCGACGGGTTGGCGAGCAGGATGTAAGTGTCGAACGACTCCGGCTCCGCCTCTCCGATGACGCGCTTGCCGCACGCGAAGTGGTCCGAGTAGTAGCCGGACGCGATGGTGTCCACGCTCACCCCGGCGTTGCTGCCGGTCGAATGGATGAACAGCCCACGGCCGATGTACATGCCGGCGTGCCCGACGTAATCAGAGGAGCCCGGGTCCTTGTAGAAGAATATGGGGTCGCCGGGAAGCAGGCTCTCGCGGCCGAGGGTCTGGTAACGGCCGTCCTTGGCCTGATCGTCCGCGACGCGCATCATGGGATACCCCAGGACGCTCTCCAGCACGTAGTAGGTCAGGCCGCTGCAGTCGTATCCGCCCTCGGCGTCGGACTCGCCTCCCCACACGTACGGATAGCCTATCTTCGCGAACGCGCTGGTAAGGGCCTTCTCGCGGAGCCTGCCGGCAAGAGGGCTCTGGCACTTCAGCCAGGTGAATGTCTCGTTGACGTAGTCGCGGCGCCAGCTGTCCGCCTGTTCGGCCGCCTGCAGGCTGAAAGCCATCTCGCCGCGTGGGTACCCCGCGGCAGGCCAGACCTGCGTGTTGCGGTACTTCAGGTGGAGGTCGTGGGCCACTATAGAGGCGCCGGTGTACCCGGGGCCGTAGGGCCATATCCCCCTGGCGTTTCCGGCGGTTCCGCTGAGCCCCAGACCCACCACGATGCCGCTCAGGGCGCCGGCAGTCGTGTTCGGGTCGTACGGCTTGAACGAGCCGTCAGCGAGGGGCGCGATGTAGCCGTGCCGCACCGCTACGTTGGCGAAGCGGTAGCCCGGGTCGCTCGCGGGCAGGTCCTTGAAGGTGATCGTTGGGTCTGCGGCCTCACCCGTGTTCTTGAAGAAGCGGACCAGCGTGCAGGCGTAGTCGAGCCTGCCAATGGGATCGTTCGGGTGGAAGCCGCCGTCGGCCCCGCCGTTCATGTAACCCCTGCTGGTGACGTAGTCGATCGCCTGCTGTATCTCCGCGGGCTGGCCTGCCACGTCGGGGTAAGCGTTTGCGCGCGCGCCGGGCGCAGGCGCCAGGATGCCTCCGAACGCCAGCAGCGCCGCGACCGTGAATGCCGCGGCTGTCCACGTCCAGTTCCTGCGCGTCCTCGCCGCGCTCATCGGCTCACCTCGTGCAGCCTTCCGCGAAATACCACTGCAGTGCGGGCTCGACGGTGCCCATGGCACAGTGCCCGCCGAACTTTCCCTGATAGTTGAAGTACATGGAGCGCTCGACCACCAGCGGGACCGGGCAGATGACGTGGGTCGAGAACTCGGCCGCCCCCATGCCGTCCAGCTCGTTAACTTTCACGGTCTGCCGCGACCGGGCCGCGACCTTGACGTCGATCTTCTTCACGGTACCGTCCGGCTTCAGGAACTCGACGCCGGCCGTGGCGCTCTCTTCGCCGGGGTTCTCGAGGAGAACGTAGGTATCGAAGCCCTGCGCCGTGAAACCTTCTGCCAGGTACCACTGGGTCGAAGGCGCCGTGACCGCCGTGGAGTTGGTGCCCTCGGTTATCCCGAAGTAGTTGAAGTAGATCGAGCGCTCGACCACCACCGGCACGCTCGACTGCACCTCCACGGACAGGTCCGTCGACTCGAGCCCCTTTATCTCGTCCACGTGGATGGTCTTGCGGCTGTTGGGAGCGATCTCCTCGACGGTGCTGACCACCTTGCCCTTGGGGAGCATGTAATCGACCTTCACGGAGGCGTTCTCGCCGTTCGGGTTCTGGACGAGCACGTAAGTGTCGAAGCCTTTGCCGGTATATCCCTCCGCGAGGTACCAGTCCCTCGCCGGCGCGGTCACGCCGGGCGAGTCATGCCCGCCCGATTTGCCGTCGTGGTCCTTGAAGTACATCGGCCTCTCGACGACGACCGGCGATTCGGCGGTGACCTTGACGGAGAAGTCGGCCTTCTCGCAGCCGGGCACGTTGGCGCAGTCGAGCGTGAAGCGCGAATGCGGCTTCAGTGTGCAGGGGTAGTTGATGTTCTTGCCGTCAGAGCGCATGAAACAGACGTTCGCCGGGTTCTCCACCTCGGTGGGGTTCTGGATGCACACGTAGGTCCTGAAACCCCAGTCGGTCGAGCCCTCAGCGAGGTACCACTCGCGAGAGGGCATAGTGACGCCTGGAGCGTCGTGGCCTCCCCTGCCCTGTTCGAAGTTGAAGTACATCGCGCGCTCCGCGACGATGGGCACACCGTTGGTGCTGGTGACCATGGCGGAGAGGTCCATGTTGGGCTCCGGGTCGTCCACGTGGATGGTGTACCTGGACATGGGCTCGACGGTCACGTCCTGGATGTCCTCGCCGCCGCTGGTGTTCATGTAGCTGACCTGCACCTCGGCAGCCTTGGTCGCGTCAGGGTTCATCATAAGAAGGTACTCGTCGAACCTCCCGGGGTCCCTGAGGTAGTCGTCGATGCCGGCGGCGACCCCCGCGGCGATCTTCTGCCTGAACTTCGGGTCCTGCAGCATCTTCGCCTCGGCGGGGTTGGTGAGGAAGGCGCCCTCGATGAGCGCCGAGGTCATGTTGGTGTGCTTGAGCACGTAGAACCCGGCCTCTTTCACGCCCCTGTCGGGGAGCTTGATCCGACTGACCACTTCCTGATGGACGAATGTGGCCAGGCGCCGACCGTCCTCCGAGTTGTAGTAGGCGTAGGTCTCGGTCCCTTCCGACTCGACCGTGTAAGCGTTGTTGTGGATCGCCAGGAAGATGGTGGCGTTCGCGTTGTTGGCGATGTCGCAGCGCTCCTGGAGCGAAAGGGTCTGGTCGCTGGTGCGCGTCATGAGGACCTTGTAACCCTTGGCCTCGATGAGAGGCCGCGCGCGCAGGGCTATGTCCAGGTTGACGTCTTTCTCCTGGACCCCGTTATAGTTGGCGCCCGAGTCATCCCCGCCGTGCCCCGGGTCGAGGCAGACGAGGGCGAGGCCCCCTCCTGCCTGAGGGCGCGGCGCGGCCGCCGCGACCGGGCACGAGAGAGCCGCGACCAGTACGGCGATCAACGCTGCTGCTGCTGCTATTCTGCCGTTCATCCAGCTCCGATCAGAGGTCCAAACAAAAAGCCAGGCGCGCCCGGAGTACACACTCCGGCTCCCTGGCAAAAGGATCGTATTCAATTGGCCAATGATTATATCATGCTTTTACTTCTCTCATCGGCACCCTCAGTCCTTGCATTGAGAGTGGCCTCGAGATTCCGTCATTCAGTAACCGCGGATCCCCCTCGAGATTCCGTCATTCAGTAACCGCGGATCCCGATGGAGTCGGTCCCGCCGCTCCTGTTGTTGAAGTATACGGCCCTCTCGACGATGATCGGACCGTCCGCCGTCACCCTGGTGCTGGCTTCCGCGCGTGGGAGAGTCTCGTTCATCGAGACCGTGAAGCGGCTGCGCGCCGCTACGGAATAGCTCCTGGTGGTGTTCACCCCGTCAGGCTCCATGAACGTCACAGATACTTTCCGGACCTCGTCGCCCGGGTTCTGAATCAGCACCCACGTCTCGAAGCCCTGGTCCGTGTAGCCTTCGGGAAGGAACCAGGTGCTGTCGGGCGTCGGGGTGCCGATGCAGTCGTGGCCGTCGCTGCGGTTGTTCCAGTACATGGCGCGCTCGACCAGGACGGGGCTCTGTGCGCGTACTTTGACCGACACCTCGCTCGCGGGCAGGTAGTTGTCCACCCCGATAGTGAACCTGCTCTTTGGCGGCAGCAGGAACTGCTTGATGGTGTTCGCGCCGGAGGGCTCCATGAAGGTCACGGTGATGTTGTTGTTGGTCGAGGCCGGGTTCTGGACCAGCACGTACTCCTCGAAGCCCTGGTCCGTGTAACCTTCGGCGAGGTACCACGTCTTCGATGGCGAGCACGCCCCTATCGAATCCGTGCCGGCGGTCATGTTGTTGAGGTACTGGGCCCGCTCCACGACCACGGGGGCCGTGCTGTCGATCTGGGTCGATATCGACTGGGCCGGGATGATGTCATCGACGTGGATGGTGAACCTGGAGTGCGCACCCACCTTGTATTGCTTTGTCGTCGTGCCCGCGCCCGGCGTCATGAACTGGGCGGTGACGTCGGCGTCGGCCGCCCCGGGGTTCTGGATGAGGACGTACTCGTCGAAGTTGTCGGCCGTATACCCCTCCGCGAGGTACCAGGTCCTTGACGGTTGCGAGACGCCGATGGAGTCGTGGCCCGCCCTCCTGCCGCTGAAGTACATCGCCCGTTCGACCCCGACGGGCACGTCCGCCGCCACATATGTGCTGACCTCGGCGTCCGGCAGCAGGTCGTTCACGGTTATGGTGAACCGGCTGTTCGCTGCGATCGTGTACGAGCGCGAGAGCGTCTGGCCGCCGGGCATCATGAAAGTGACGTTCGCGTTCGCCTGCACCGGGTTCGGGTTCTGGATAAGCACGTACTCCTCGAAATCGCCTCCGGTGGCGTTATGGCCGGTAAAACCCTCAGCCAGGTACCAGGTCTTTGACAGGTCGGGGATCGAGCTGTTCACGTAGACCGGGGTTGTCGCCGGGCGGATCTCGTAGGCCGTGTTGTTGGCCGACGCGGCGATCTCGACGGTATAGGTCCCGTCACCGACCGCCCTTCCGGCGTCGTCGCGTCCGTCCCAGGTGAAGCTCTGCTGCCCCGCGGACAGGCTCGACTGCGGCCAGGTCTTCACGATGCGTGCGCCCTCCCAGACGGTTGCGTTGACCCTGGCGGCGAGCGGCAGCGTGTAGGACACGGTTGCGCTGTCGTTCACCCCGTACGAGTTGGGGCTGATGGCGTGGCTGCCCGCGCCCAGTGAGGTGACGTCCTTCATCCCGCGCGCCGCCACCCTGGCCGGCAGCAGCGCCCTGTTGGTGAAGACGGGCGCTCCCCCTGCGCTCGGGAAGTACATGGTGGGGACGCGGGAAGCGGGGTCCGCGTTGCCCCAGTCAGCCCGCTCGAGCACCGGGATGCGCAGCGGGTAGGTGGTCTTCTGGTAGAAGAGCGCGCCGTTGGGCGCGTCCAGGGTGAGCCCAGCGACGGCGTCCAGCAACCCCAGGGCAGCCGCGCCTCTGGGGTAATACCCGAGGCTCTGCCCGTAGCTGCTGCTTGCCGCACCGGGGACGCCGGTGCCCGTCCTGCCCGCCCCCTTGCCCGCGCCGACGTCGGCCTGCCAGGGGACGCTCGAGGCTGACGCCCCGGACGCGCTCTTGACGCCGGGATAGGTCACCACGTCCCAGAACGTCCCGCTCATGCTCTCGCCGAAGTACTTCTCCAGGCTCCAGTAGCGCGTGCTGAGGGCGAGCGGGTTGTCGTTGTGGAGGCTGGTCCCGAGCTGGCAGGCGACCTGGTCGCGCCACAGGTTCTGCGAGACCCATTCGTTGTACTGGTTGTAAGTGGAGTGCGGGCAGCCATAAGTCTTGAGCGTCCTCTCCGTGGCATTGACTATGTCGGTGCGGAACTTCGCGGTGTTGCCGGAGGTGACGCCGGCCGACCGCGTGCCGCCGAGGATGTAGAGCAGGCCGTTGCCCGGATATATGCTGTAGGCGTTCATGTCCGCGGCGGCCATGGCCTGGTCGCTGCAGACCGCGAAGTGGTCGGAGAGCCACATGTCGTATTCGAGGGTCTGGTTGATGAGCGCGACCTGGCCCCTGCACTTGGAGGCATATCTCAGGTCAGGCGATGGCAGGCTGAGGGCCATCTCGCGCGCGGCCTGGTACGCCCCCAGGCACTTGGTCCCCAGGTACACCTGGTCCTTGGCGAGCTGAATGGCGAGCGATCCCTGGTCCACCGTGTTCTGCGTGTAGAGGTCGGGCAGGCCGTTCTTGTTCTGGTCGCAGTTCGCGATGAAGTCCACGAATTTGCGGACCACCCCGAACTGCTGCTGGACGAACGCCCCGTCGCCGGTGGTCTTCCAGTACTTGTACAGGAGCAGTATGAAGTTGGTGTTCTCCTCGACCGCCATGTTGGAAGGGTAAGCCTGGCCGTTGGCGTTGTCGCCGATCCCCATGTCGTGAGAGAGGTAGGTCCCCTGCGGGCATGTTTTGAGGTACAGAGACCACTCGCCTATGACGGTCTTCAACAGGGACGGCCAGTAATCGAAGTAGAACCAGGCGTCGTTGTACTCGACGTCCACCGTGCTGTGGTACCGGCAGCTCGAGCCTTCCCAGACGCTGAACCAGTCCCCGCCGTCGTCGGAGTGCGTCCACCATGTGTTGGCGATAAAGCTCTGGAAACCGCAGACGATGTTGTTCCTGACCGCGTCCCGGTACATCGAGGACAGCGTCAGGTAGGAGTCGGACGAGATCGTCGAGTCGAAGAAATCGGACTTGCCCTGGATCGCGTCGCCCGCCCACCTGGAGCTCACCGCGTAGTCGGTCACCGCCTGCACGCCCGAGAACTGCATCTTGTACGCGAAGCGGTGGGTCTGGTCGGTATATGCGTTGTTCGCCACGGACAGTATCCGGTCGGCCACGTAACCGGCCAGCACGAAGTGCTTGGTGATGGAAGCGCCCGGCGCGAGGCCGGCGATCGACCAGACCGCGCCCGAGTAGCCACGCGGGTAGAAGCTGTAGATCGGTTGCTTGTAATCGCTGTAGGTCTTCGGGTAGCCGGGGGGAGACGGGAATTCCCACAGGGTTTCGGCGTTGAAGTCGGAGAACTGGCCGGCGTCGGCGCCGCGGAACTTGACGTCGCCGGCCTCGCCGGCCGGGACCGCCAGGACCTCGTCCGCATGCTTCGCCTTGAACGGGTTGTAGCTCTCGTCGTAGTAGTTGTACGCCGCCCCGCTGGTGATGCCGGAGGCGTCCGCGGTCGAGTAAGGCGCCACGGCGGTGGTAGCGAAGTCGAGGCTGTGAGGCCTTGCCATGATGAACTTCGGCGAAGCCGTCGAGGCGCTGTTGTTCTTCACGGTCACGTCGACGTAAAAGTACGGCGCCCCGCTCACTTTCTGGTCGCCCGGATAGAAGGGCGCCCCGAAGCGGGTGGTAACAGAGAAAGGCAGCTCGGACGACGAGCATTTGTAGGTATCGGAGGTCATGGTCTGCGACTCGGTCAGGTTCTCCCACACCGGGTAGCGGTCGGTCAGGGGAAGGGCCCTGGTGGTGACGCCGTCGGTGAGGGCCAGCACGAGGTCCTGGAGGTCCCCGGTGCCGTCGCCCAGTGACGAGAACCTCGCCGCTAGCTTTTGAGGAAGAAGGTTCAGGCTGAACCTCGCCCCCAGGCGTCCCAGGATGGTCTCCCAGCAGTCCTGGCTGCCTGTGCCCGTAAAGCGGGTGGGAGGTGTCATGCTATTGCGGCTCGCGAACGCGTTGATCTCCACCGCGTTGCTGGCGCCCATGAACAGGCGGATGGTGCTGATGGTCCCGTAGTCCTTGCACCCCGATTCGTCCGACCGCAGGCGGACCCTGAGCACCCCCGTGCTGTCGGAGGAAGCGAAGAACGTGCGCTGGTAGGCCTTATTCTTTCCCGCGGCGGCGAAGATATCGAGCTTGGAGATGACCCTGCCGCCCTGGATGTACACGTTGAAGATCCGCTTGCCGCTCGCCGAGTAATCGTGTTCCACGAAGCTGAGCTCGACCGAGTAGGTGGAAGACGGCGCCAGGTTGCCCACCGCGTACGTGAAGTACTTGCCCTCGCGCTGGCGCTGGAACTTGTACTCCTGTTTCGTGATGCTGTCGGTGCCGGAGATGTGCGTACCGGTGAACAGGTTGGGGTAGGTGATGTCGCTCGAGCCGTTCTGCTGCAGCTCCACGACGGGCTGACCCGAGCCGGCGGCGAATGCCCCGCAGGCAGCGAGGAGCACGACGGAGAAGACCGCCAGCAGCGCCACCGCGCTTAAGATTGCTATCCTTGTCGTCCTTGAACCCATGATGTCAATCACCATAGCCGAAATCGGGATCAAAAGCCACGTGAGCAATCAAGGGCGTAGCGCGCCGGGCCTGGCAACCGTCGGCGCTCAACAGTTATGTTATCATTTCCCCCATGCCAGCACGAAAGGCGGGGCCGTGAACATCCTTTTCGTCGTCAAAGAGTTCCCCCACAGCCAGGTCATCGGGGGCCCGATAATCATCTACAACCGGATCAAGTACCTGTCCGAGCGACACACTGTCTCGTGCATCGCGTTCGCGCCGCACGAGCCTACGGACGAGCAGGTGGAGTCGCTGGACCGGTTCTGCAAGGAGCTCAGGCTGGTCCCGTGCCCCGGGCCCCGTGGCGCGCTCGAGCGTGCCCGGGACTGGATAGCCGGCCCCGTGCCGCCCTATTTCATGCTGAACTACTCGAAGCAGATGTATGCCGGGCTGGGCGAGATGGCCCGCTCTTTCGTTTACGACGTCGCCATCTCCGAGTACTCCATGGTGGCTCAGTACCTCTACTGCAACGACGACCTGGCAGGCATGAAGCGGGTCATGTCAATCCACGAGTGCTATTACCTCGCACGGAAAAAAGTGCTGGGCGTCCAGGGTTTCAGCCGTGAGGGGCGCCAGGCGCTGCTGCAGCTCAAAGGGCTGAAGGATTTCGAGTTCGACATGTACGCCGACGCGGACAAGGTGCTGACGCTGACCCCCGAGGGGCGCGACGAGCTCCTGGCTGTCCGAGGCGGCCTCGATATTTCCGTCGTCCCCCACGGCGTCGATATCGACAGCTTCAAGCCCGCGTCATCCAGGCCCGGGCACCCGCCGACGGTCATGTTCCTGGGCAACTTCCCCCACGACCCGAACCGGGACGCCGCGGTCTTCTTCGCCGAGGAGGTCTGGCCGGCTGTCAGGCGGGAAGTCGGAGACGCGAGGTTCCTGGTGGTCGGTCGCGGCCCCACGCCCGACATGCTGGAGCTCGCAAGGAAAGACCCCTCTATCGTCATCACCGGAGAGGTCGCCGACGTGAAGCCTTACTTCCTGGAGTCCGACGTGTTCGTCTGCCCGGTGCGCATGGGCGGGGGTTTCAGGGGCAAAGTCCTCGAGGCGATGGCGAGCGGCGTGGCGGTGGTCTCGACGCGGCTCGGCGCCGAGGGCCTGCCGGCTTCAGACGGCCGGAACATCCTGCTCGCGGACGCGCCGTCCGACCTGGCAACCCAGACCGTGCGCCTGCTGAAGGATGAGTCGCTGCGGGACGGGATAGCGGCCAGCGCCCGCGAGTTGATGGTGGAACAGTTCTCCTGGCAGCACGGAGTCGAGATACTTGAAGGCGTGCTCGAGGAGGTCGTGGCGAAACAGGCCGTCTAAGGCCCGGTCTTCACCGTGGTCATGTACAGTGCCACGCAGAGGACGACGCGTTTGCTGGCTTTCTTCGAGTTGTAGGTCACCAGGGCCGTCGGCATCAGGTAACACTGGACGGTGTCGTCCATGAACACCGGGGCCAATCCCTTGTAGACGACCAGGAACGAGACGTCGAGCGGGCCGCTGTCCCCCAGCGGCTGCAGCTCCATGTAAGTCACCTTGGAGCCGTCAGGCATCCTAACGATCTGCTCCGAGGTTATCTTCCCCTTGACCGCGACCGGCTTTCCCGAGTAGCTGTCGAAATCGCGCTCGACAAGCCTGGGGTCGACGGTCGCTGACACCGCCGCGGCCTGGTTCGGGTCGGCCGTGGAGAACAGGCCCTGTTTGGCGTTCATGAAGATCGCCGCAGGCTCGGCCAGGTCAAGGGCAAAGCCCCCGAAGTAGTTCTTCTTGGAGAGGTACTCCAGGATATCCTGGTAGCTGCCGACAAGGGGTCCGTACTTACACGTGCTGCAAAGCCCGGTGACGGTCTCGATGCCGTAGTCGTAGCGCTCGGATTTCTTGACGTTGAAAGGCCGGACCGTGTTCTTGTAGATCCTGCCGCATTTCGAGCACTTCCAGAGCAGGCCGCTCTGGATGGTCACCAGGCTGCTGCGGTCGATCTCCCTGGACACCAGGTAGCTCGTGAGGCCCGCGCCGAGCCCGAGGAACACCACGACCACGATCGCGATGATGGTGATCAGGCGGCGGTTCTCCACGCCCTTGACCACGGGCTTGCTCTTGCCCTCGGCGTCGCCTTCCCTGCCGGCGCGGCCCCCACCGACCGGGTCGTCGATGAAACTATGGCCGCACATCGGGCAGAAGAGGTTGGTCTCCTGGTTCTTCCCTGCGCAGTCCGGGCACTGCTTCATCCTTAAAGTCCTTTCACCGGCTGTTACTTATGACGAAACCCGTGTGCCGGTTGTTCGGTCGTCCTGCTCTCAAGATAGACCCGGCATGCCCGCCGGTCAATCGGAAAAGTCATTGATGGGCACGGCAGGCGGGCGGCCTGACGGTTTACCTTGACAATGCATCCAACAAACCCTATATTCATTAGCCATGCTAACTATGTTGGTAGGTCGCCGATGAAGACCGACGAGCGCTCGGAGCTCGCTGAGGAGTTCCTGCTCTTTGTCAGCACGCTGATGCGGGGAATGGGCGCCATCTTCCGGCGGATGATGGATGAATACGACGTCACCTGGCCCCAGTTTCACATGCTGAAGATGGTGTGGCACTCGGAGAGGGTGACCGTGACGGAGCTCTCGAACTCGCTGATGATAGCCGCTCCGACGGCCAGCAGGATGATCGACTCGCTCTGCTCCAAAGGGCTGCTGGAGAAGACCAAGGACGCCTCGGACCAGCGGGTCACCCTGCTGAGGATGACCCCGAAGAGCGAGAAACTGTTCTCGGACCTTCAGGGGCTGCAGAACCGTATCATGACCGAAGTGCTCGAAGGCGTGGACACGGACGAGCTGAGACGCAACATCAAGAGCCTGAGCGGGATCGCCGACAGGTGGCTCGCGACGGTAGAGAAAACGGCAAAAAAAGGTGTGACAGATGAATAACGGCAACATCCTGGAAGTGCAGGACCTCGTCAAGACCTTCGGGAACCTGATAGCGGTCGACGAAGTCTCCTTCGGCGTGGAGAAGGGGGAGGTCTTCGGTTTCCTCGGTCCCAACGGCGCCGGAAAGACGACCACCATCAGCATGCTCTGTACCCTGTTGAAGCCCACGGCCGGCACGGCCACCGTCAACGGCTTCGACATCATCGAGCAGAAGAACGAGGTGCGCGAGTCGATCGGGCTGGTTTTCCAGGACCCCAGCCTGGACGACAGGCTGACCGCGCGCGAGAACCTGGTGTTCCACGCGGTCGTCTACCACGTCCCGCGCGACGTGAGGCAGGAGCGCATCAAAGAGGTGCTCGACATGGTCAGCCTCTCCGACCGCGCCGACGACAGGGTGGAGACTTACTCGGGTGGGATGAAGAGGCGCCTGGAGATAGCACGCGGGCTGCTCCACTACCCCAAGGTCCTCTTCCTGGACGAGCCGACCATCGGGCTCGACCCCCAGACGCGCAACTACATCTGGGAATACATCGAGGACCTCAAGAAGCGCGAGGGTATCACGATATTCCTCACCACGCACTACATGGAAGAGGCCGAGCACTGCGACCGCATCGCGGTCATCGACCTCGGCAAGATAATCGCCCTGGACACCCCCGAGGTGCTCAAGGACAACGTGGGCGGCGACGTGATCAAGCTCAAGACGGAGGACGATGACGCCTCGAAGGAGGAGCTCCAACGGCGGTTCCCCGAGCTAGAGATGATCACCGACCCCGAGTGCAAGCTCTGCTTCAAGACGGACAAGGGAGAGGAGTTCATACCCGAGCTCATCCGTGACTTCGGCACCAAGATAGTCTCGGTGAGCATCCACCGCCCGACGCTGGACGATGTGTTCCTGCAGCTCACCGGCAAGGAGATACGGGACGAGGGCGGCGACGAGAAGGGCAACCTCCGGCTCGCAATGAAGATGGGCGGCGGACCGGCCCGACGATAAAGATGGAGAAGATGATGCAAGAAACGGCTCACGACTCGGAAGCCATGGCGAACGAGATCGAAGAATCGACTGAAGAATACCTGCACCGGACGAACCTGACCCGCGCGTTCACCGGCAGCTACATCGTGTGGCTGCGCGACATCAAGCGGTTCTGGAGGGACACCCCGCGACGCGTGGGGGCTTTCGTGCAGCCGCTCATCTACCTGTTCCTGCTGGGCACCGGCCTGCAGGCCGCATTCAAGGTGTTCGGCGGCGGAAACACCAAGTACATCCAGTTCATGTTCCCCGGGATCCTGGGGATGACCGTGCTGTTCACCTCGGTGTTCTCGGCGATCTCCATACTCTGGGACAGGGAGTTCGGCTTCCTCAAGGAGGTGCTGGTGTCGCCCGTGCCGCGCTCGAGCGTGGCGTTCGGCAAGATCATCGGCGGCGCCAGCCAGGCGATGATACAGGCGGCAATCCTGCTGATCCTGATGTTCTTCCCGTTCATGTACGGGTTCTCGGTCGCAACTTTCGTCAAGGCGATCGCGCTGATACCGCTCGTGCTGCTGCTGGCGGTCGGGATGACCTCGATCGGCGTTGCTATAGCCGCGAACATGAAATCGATGGAGGGGTTCCCCATGGTGATGAACTTCCTCCTGTTGCCCCTGTTCTTCCTCTCGGGTGCGATGTTCCCGCTGCAGGGGGCTCCCCGGCTGGATGACCTTCCTCACCAGGATCAACCCGCTGTCCTACGGGGTGGATATGCTCAGAGGCGTGGCTTTACGCGGGGTGAACGTCACAGGCGCCAGCACCAGCATCCTGTCCAAAATCCCATCCCAGGTGCTTGCCCAGCTTCCGCCCCAGGTCAAGACGGCGCTCGCGAGCGCATCATCGCGCACCACGCTGGTCACCCAGAGGTACCCTCTATGGCTCGACGTGATGGTGGTGGCAGGCTTCAGCATCCTGATGCTCTTCATCGCCATCTGGCAGTTCAGCCGGCAGGCCTAGAGCCGGCCCGCTTCCACGCAGAACGCGAAGTAGTCGGTCACCGTTCCCTCTTCATCGAAGCGCGGCACCATCGACACCTCGAAGTGGTGAAGCCTGCCAGCATTGTCGTACGCGTCGCTCGCGTACTCGACCCCGGCGCCCCGCAGGACCTCCTCGATATAAGGAAGCAGCCGCCCGTACTGCTCATCTCCCAGGACGTCAGCGGCGTGGAGGCCTTTGAAATCGTCCTGGGGACGCCCGAAGAACTCGGCGTACTTCTTGTTGACGTACAGATAGCTGTGATCCCTGTCGACGCGGGCGATCAGCATCGGCGCCGTGTCGGCGACGAGCTCGAGCTGTCTCAGGCTGTCCGCGAGCTCCAGCTTGATCCGGTCGAGCGTGATGCCGGACAGGACCTTCTCGAAGACGTCGGGCAGCATCGCGTGGAGCCTCACGTCCTTGACGACGTAGCCTGCGGCGCCCAGCTCGAACGCCCTCACGGCGGTCTGCTCGTCGCCGTGCCCGGTGATGATGATGACGGGAGGGTGCTCGCCGGAGGCCTCAATCTCCTCGAGCAGCGAGATCCCGTCCCCGTCGGGGAGTTGCTTGTCCAGCGTCACCACGTCGAAATCGCCTGATTCTATGAGCTCTTTTCCGGTGCGGAGGCTGGTGGTGGTCTCGACCAGGACGTCGAATCGTTTCTCGAGGAGCTTCTTGATGTTACCGGCTACTTCCGGCTCGTCTTCGACGACGAGGACTTTCAATACCTTGCCCTTTTCCACAGATCCGCCTGTTCTTCTCCTTATGGTTCATGTGTTATTCACCGAAGGCAGGGCTGACCCTTCTCGGGAACCGAATCTTTTTCCCGTGGCGGGGCGGACGAAGTGGTAGGTCACCACCGGTATGGTGATCATCACCATCGCGCCCATCATGGCTATCCCGGTGTCGTTGAACAGCAGCGCCACCACGCTGCCAACGGCTATCGCGAACAGCGCGCCCGTCCAGGCCGGCTCGCTCCTCCAGCGCGACTCCCAGGACGAGCCGGGGCGCTTCATCCAGAGGGCCAGCGCGATGACCACCGCGATCATCAGCAGCGCAAGGAAGAGCACGCTCTTTATCTGGCCGAGGAGTATGAGGACCTTCCGCCCGAACATCGGGACCGCAGAGGCGGCTCCGCCAGCGACCGCGCGGCCCGCGTGGGTGTGCACGAACAGGTCGTCGACGATCACCAGGACCGCGGTCGCGCCGAGGGTCACCCCTGCGATCGCCGGCACCCGCCAGCCCTTGAAACCGGCTCTCGACGTCGCGAAGAAGAAGATGAGGGCTGTTGCCAGCGCCGCGACGAAACCACCGAAGTTGGCGCCGAGCGCTCCGAAGCCGATCGCGAAGGACACCACCGCCAGCGCCGCCAGCGCCGCCCAGCGGACGCGCGGCTCCTGGCGGATGCCTTCGCCGGCCAGCCCCGCGACCGCCCAGACCGCGTAACCCAGCATCATCCCGGTCACCACGTTGCTCTGGCCGAAGAACCTCATTCCCTCGAGCGAGCTCGACCCCAGCAGCGGGAATATCAGGAGCCGGCCGCCGAAGAGGAGGTCCACCAGCATCACGGACGCAGAGAAGGCGCAGACCAGGGTCAGCGGGTCCAGACGGACGTTGTGTCGCGCCAGGAAATACGCGCCGAGGCCCACCACCAGAGCGTACAGCGCACAGAACAGAATCGGGAACAGCGCCCCGCTGAACGAGAACGCGGACGCCAGCAGGAACGAGACCGGGGCCGCCACGATGACGACCGATACCGGCTTCAGGAACCGAATGAGGCCGTCGCGCCAGGCGCCGCCGCGGAACCTCCCGCTGAACGCGGGCAGGCACGCCAGGCTCAGCAGCAGGAACACCCCGACCCCGATGAGAAAGCCCAGCACCGCGGGCCAGCGGGCCTTGCGCGTTATCCCGAACTGGCTGTCGAGGCCCTGGATATAAACCAGGCCGGTCTTGCCGGCGGGGGCCGTCCCCGCGGTGACCATCGCCGCCCCGGTTATCTTCGAGGGCGCGGCGATGCCGAAGAATTCGAGGACCGTTGGAAGGAAGTCGGCGTTGTTCACCAGGCCTGGACGCCGCGTCGAGCCGGACGAGAGCAACCCCCTGCCGAACCCCTTCCCGGCGGCGATGAACGGAGTGGTGTAGTCGCCGTCGAGCCTGGCTTTCATCGGCGCTCCGGGAGAGACCATCAGCAGCAGCGAGTTGTGAAGGTCGAGCCTGGAGGCGAACGCGGCCGCGAAGGCATCGACCCTCTTGAGCGCGCTCCGCCTGGCACGCGCCAGGACGCCCGGCGCCATCGTAGAGCTCTCGCGGTCCACACGGCCGGTGTCGCCGGTATCGATCACCAGCACGTCGGATCGCGCGAGCAACCCCGCGGAGGCCGCCGCCAGACGCGGCAGGTCGGTGTAGAAGCCGCCGGGCTCCGAGGAGGCCGCTATCGTGAAACCCGCGACCTGGCCGGGCGCCACCACCCCGTCCGGCGTGCTGAGGATGAGCGGGGCCAGCCTCACCGGGCGGCGGTAGTTGTCTTCGTCGCCGGCCACGGATGCCGACTTGTGGGCGCCTGCGAGCGTCCCGGCGAGCAGGCCGACATTGTCGGCCGTGGCGGTGTCCTTGTTGTTCGTCCTGATGTCGGGCACGCCCAGGCAGGCGACACCGTCGGCCGGCACCCTCACTCCGGTGCTGTCGGTGTAATAATGCCTCGCGGTAGTGTCAGCCGGCCCGCCGGCGAACGTCTCCGACGCATCGAATGACAGGGCGGCGTTGCGGGATCCGCGGGCCCTGGTACCCGCCCCGAGCGTGACGTAGTCGGCGCCCAGGTCCGGCTCCTTGCCGTTCTCTTTCTCGGCGGTGTGCGTCACCATCAGCCCGGTCGACCAGTCGCGCGCGAGTCTAGCGAGGAAGGGTGTGTCGACTCCATTGATGTCCTGGGGCCCTATCCGGTCCACGACCAGGACCACGACCTTGCCGCTTGCGCCCGGCGCGCAAAGGGCCGCGCCCGGCAACAAGGCCGACAAAAGGCATGCGAGGACCGCGGAAGCGGTCACCATAGCGATGATTCGTCGCCTGCGGATCGCGGGACCTCCATGAGCCTTGGTGCCTGCCGGGCTAAGCCTCCGCCGGCGCGCGCCTGATCCTCGCGCCCAGGGAAGCCATCTTCTCTTCGAACTTCTCGTAGCCGCGGTCGATGTGCTCGATGTTGTAGACCTCCGTGACCCCCTCGGCGACCAGGCCGCCGAGGACCAGCCCGGCGCCCGCGCGCAGGTCGGTGGCCCTCACGGGCGCTCCGCTCAGGCGCTCGACCCCCCGGACGATGGCGTGGTGCTCGCGGGTCTTCATGTTCGCCCCCAGCCTGTTGAACTCGTCGACCACCATGAAGCGATTGTCGAAGATGTTCTCCGTGATGAACGAGGTGCCGCGCGCGGTCGCGAGCAGGGCCAGCATCTGCGGCTGGAGGTCGGTGGGAAAGCCCGGATACGGCAGGGTCGAGATCTCCAACCCGTGGACGTCCCCCTGCACGGTGGCGCAGATCCCCCCGGCGGCGACCGACACCTGGCACCCCGCTTCCCGCATCTTGTCCAGGACTATCTCGAGGTGGGAGGCGTCGGCCCCGGTGACCGTTACCTCTCCCCTGGTGACAGCCCCCGCGAGAAGGTAAGTGCCAGCTTCGATCCTGTCCCCGATCACGGTGTGCTCAACGCCTGACAGGCTCTCGACGCCGTCGACCTTCAGCGTCGAGGTGCCCGCGCCTTCTATCCGGGCACCCATGCCGGCCAGGAAGCTAGCCAGGTCGGCGATCTCCGGCTCCTTGGCGGCGTTCTCGATGGTGGTCCGGCCCTCCGCGAGGCACGAGGCGATGAGCAGGTTTTCGGTGGCCCCCACGCTTGCGAAATCGAGGTAGAGGTGGGTGCCCTTGAGCCGGTCAGCCTCCCCCTCGATATAGCCGTGCGAGACCCCCAGGGTCGCGCCCATCTGGGTGAGGCCTTTGATATGCATGTCGATCTGCCGCGAGCCGATGTTGTCCCCGCCCGGCATGGCGACCCGCGCGCGCCCGTACCTGCCGAGAAGCGAGCCGAGCACGTCCACCGTCGCCCTCATGCGCTGGACGAGGTGATAGGGTGCCTCGAAGTTGGGCTCGGTCGCGGGCGTGATGTCGAGGACGCCGTCCTCGAAGGCGACCTCCAGGCCGATGTGGCGCAGCACCTCGCTCATGATGTGTACGTCCGAGATGTCCGGCACGTTGTGGATGCGGGACGGGCTCTGTGCCATCACGACCGCGGCCATGAGCTTGAGGACGGAGTTCTTGGCTCCGCCCGCCTTCACCGAGCCCTCCAGCCGCTTGCCGCCATCGATAACGAACTTGTCCAAAACTCTCAGACCCCCGATCGAGATGATTGTCGAAGGGATCAGACGTGACCCATTTTATCCGAAGGGACTCAAGGCGAAAACGAGCAAGTCGTTTCAGGGGGAAGCCGACCGGGGCGGGGCTCTAGCCCGAAACCTGGGTCGCCTGGCGCTGCATGATCTTCTTCTTGACCTTCTTGAGGCGGAAGTGGTCCTCGCGGGCGCGCTCGTCGAGGGCGCTGAAGATGAACTTGAGCTGCACCTGGAGCTCGGGGATGACCACGTTCTCGAGCGCGTTCACGCGCCGATTGGTCTTCTGGAGCTCCTCGCCCAGGCGGCGCAGGCGCGTCTCGATGTCCGCGCTCTGGATCATGATGTCGATGATCTCCTCGAACTTGCTCGCGGTGGAGTCGATGCGGGCGCCGACCCCCGTGATGGAGTAGCCGCGCCCGAGCTCGGTCTTCAGCGGTGTCTCGGACTTCCTGATCACCGGTATGGGCACGCCCATGACGTGAGTGCCGAAGATGTCTACGAGCACTTCGCCTTTGGTAGCAAAGGAAACCGATTTCACCACGGTCTTGCCTTCGACAGCCTTGGTGAGCGCGAGCGACTGCTGGGCGTCGGCGGTGGCGCGCTCCAGGCGCATGGAGAGCTTCATGGTCTCGTCGATGATAGGCAGGAACTCCCGCAGGAGCGCGTCTCGCTTCTTCTTCAGCAGGTCCATGCCCTGCTCCGCGAGCTTGATCTGCTGCCTCCTGAAGAGCAGCTCGCTCCTGGTCGGGTTTACTTTTTCAGCCATGTTCTAAGCCTCGGCGGGTTCCTCGACGGCTTCTTCTGCCTCTTCCACTTCCTCGGCGGCCTCCGCGCTGGCGGTCTCGTCGGCGGCCTCCGCCGGTTTTTCCTCGGCGATCTCGCCGGGGTAATACTTCTCGATGTACTCGACCTTGATCCTCTTGAGCTCGTTCGCCGGCAGCAGCGACAGCAGGTTCCAGCCGATCTCGAGGGTCTCCTCGATGTCGCGGTTCTCGTCGCCCTGGTTGAGGAACTGCTCCTCGAACTCGTCCGCGAACTTCAGGTACAGCCTGTCGGTCTCGGAGAGCGCCTCCTCGCCGATGATGGCGACCAGCCTTCGCAGGTCGACGCCCTCGGCGTAGAAGGCGTAGAGCTGGTCCGCGACGCCCCTGTGATCGGCCCGGGTCTTATCCTCGCCGATGCCCTGGTTCATCAGGCGCGAGAGGCACGGCAGCACGTCGATAGGCGGGAAGACGCCCTTGCGGTGCAGGCCTCGCGAGAGGACGATCTGGCCCTCGGTGATGTACCCGGTGAGGTCGGCGATAGGGTGCGTGATGTCGTCGTCGGGCATGGTGAGGATCGGCACCTGGGTGATGGAGCCCTTCCTGCCCTTGATCCGGCCCGCGCGCTCGTACAGGCTCGCGAGGTCGGTGTACATGTATCCGGGATAGCCGCGCCGTCCGGGAACCTCCTCGCGGGCCGCGGAGATCTCGCGCAGGGCCTCGCAGTAGTTCGTCATGTCGGTCAGGATGACCAGCACCTGCATGTCGTACTCGAACGCCAGGAACTCGGCCATGGTGAGCGCGCACCTCGGGGTGATGATGCGCTCGACCGTCGGGTCCTCGGCCAGGTTCATGAAGAAGCAGACCCTCTCCAGCGCGCCCGTCTCGGCGAAGGAGGACTGGAAGAACGATGCTTCGCGGCGGGTGATGCCCATGGCGCCGAACACGATGGCGAACTCCTCACCGGAGATGACCTTGGCGTTCTTCACGATCTGCGCCGCGACCTCGTTGCCCGGCAGGCCCGCACCGCCGAAGATCGGGAGCTTCTGCCCGCGGACCAGGGTGTTCAGGCCGTCGATGGCGCAGATGCCGGTCTGGATGAAGTCGTTGGGGTTATCGCGGGTGTACGGGTTGATGGGCGCGCCGCCGACCTCGAGCTCCTGCTCGGGGAACACTTTGCCGCCGCCGTCTATCGGCTCTCCCAGCCCGTTCAGGACCCTGCCCAGCAGGCCGACCGAGACGCCGAGCTTGATGACCTCGCCCTGGAACCGGACCTTACAGTCGCGCACGTCCAGGCCGTTGGTCGTCCCGAAGACCTGGACCACCGCAAGGTCACCGTTGAGCTCGATGACCTGCCCCTTGCGGACCCTGCCGTCGGCCGACTCTATCTCGACCATCTCACCGAACGATACCCCGCTGACCTTCCTCACGAAGACCAGGGGGCCCGCGATGTCGTGGATGGTCCTGTACTCTGCTTGGACTAGCCTGTCTCGGGCCATTTTCTTCTCTCCTGTCCAGAGTGAACTTCGTTTACCTCTTAATACCTGATGAGCTTGCGCAGCTCAGTCTGCATCTCGGCCTCGAGCGTCTCGAGCTGCTCGACCGCGTCGTCGTTCGGTATGTCCTTCATCCTGCCTATCCTGGTGCGGAAGGGCACGTCCAGCGCTTCCTTCAGCGTGACGCCCTTGACGAGCACCTCCTGCATCAGGTCGTAGTACGAGACGATGACCTTCAGCATGTGGTACTGCTTCAGCGGGCTGCAGAACGCGTCGACCTCGCTGAAGGCGAACTGCTGCAGGTAGTCCTCCCTGAGCATGCGGGCGACCTCAAGGGTCGCGCGGGCGAACTCGGGCAGGGCGTCCGGCCCGACGAGCTGCACGATCTCCTGGAGCTCGGACTCCTTCTGGAGGATCATCATCGCCTTGTCGCGCATCTGCTTCCAGTCCATGGAAACGT
>Ga0209538_1000131_pt1 | contig 45046 bp, 37 predicted proteins | sample BarGraNGADG00211_2_FD_184492 | JGI IMG/M metagenome (GOLD analysis project Ga0209538, IMG submission 184492) | Arctic peat soil microbial communities from Barrow, Alaska - Barrow Graham LP Ref core NGADG0004-211 (SPAdes) (version 2) | ecosystem: Environmental > Terrestrial > Soil > Wetlands >... | reverse complement strand
TGTATCCCACAGGAATATATTAATTTTGTACAGGAACAAATCAACAATAGACCAAGAAAAAGATTCAATTACGAATCACCTAATTTTATGTTTAATCAAAAAGTTGCATTATCAACTTGAATTTTGCTAATAATACCTTTTCGTTAATATTTATTGTGGCATCATTGATATAATAGCCATCTCTTGTAATAGCTTCTAAAATTTCAACTGAAGTGCCAGCCCCAATTCTTCCTGGATATCCAAGGTTGATATTAATTGTATTCAAATAAATCCAGTTTCCACCTTGGCATGATTGTGCAGGTAGATTGCCTCCAGTTCTGTCAGCAGTCAATCCAGTCCTTGTTTGACGATTCGAACATTTAAAAACATGTAATGTCATAATTTCATTTTTTTAATAATTCGTAAAGAGCATTGTTTCTGTCAATTATAAATTTCACTCCTATGTCTATATTTATTTTACATGAGAATAACAATGTTAGGTAAATAATGATACAATTCCCTGATGTGGAAGATTTGCTATTTGAATTTTATAGTTTTTGATACTGCTCCAGTTAATTTCATATCTCGGTGACTTTTTACCTCTTAATTTTATCAATAGCGAAGCTTCTCTCCATGGTATTTTATAGAATTCTTTTAGTTTATAATCAAACGAAAAAACCAAAATTATAAGTTCATCAACTTTTTCAGAGGGATTTTTATTAATTGATGACCATTTGGCTGTTGTACTTTCAGCTTTGGCATGTGCTTTTACTTGAATGTGCCTTCCATTTACATCAACATCCCAATCTTTCTGTATACCACTTAATGCTCTTTTCCCTTCATAAATCATTTCAACAAACCATTCTCCTAATTGACCAGTAAAATCCTTTTTATTAATAAGCATGCCTTCTTCTCTTAATGTTTTCATTGCAGTGAAAAGGTCATCTAATGACTTCTTAATTTTTTCATTCATTTTGTTGATTATTTGTTATTTATCACTTCCACTTTTTGTTTCTATTTTTATGCATGTACTTTTTTTTGTAAAGCAATTTGGATACAGATAATCTATTAAACCATAAAATGCAGCAAAGCAACATTTACTGGGTTAGACTTCGTGTTGCCTAAAGTAGCGTCCAACCGTTTCTTTCATTTACTTTATCCGGCAAAAGAAGCGATAGAAACACCTTTCTTCCACCAACCTGCTGACTCGGAACCTCCACAAAACAACCCGAGAAATACATAGCTATCATACTTTTCTCTACGCTCGCTGCCCACTGGCAGTGCAGGGTTGTAGTGCAAAATGGACTTCATGTTGGGTCGTGCCGACCACACGAAGTCTATGTATTATGCCCTCGTTCATTGGTCGTTAAGTTATATTGCAAATTCTGTCGTCATGTAGAAGCCCATATCTATATGAAGTTGCGGTAGATTTGTAACTATTAAAATTTTCTTTTTCTTTTGGATGTCCTTCAATAAGGTCATTTAAAATTCGACTCTTTGATATATTCCACTCAACGTTATTATTTTTCAATAAACATGGTCTGATATTTTCTTGGTCAACCATAATAATATAAAATAATTTTCCTGTTTTTGTTTTAAATATGTTTTCTGGAGACACTGTGTTTGTAGTACAATTTTTCAATATCTTATTCCATATTTTTTCGATGTCATTCATAATTTTTTATTTTAAGTTATACAAGTTAGTTATCTCTTCTTGAGTTAATGCTCGATTCCATATACCAAAATCATCTAAATATCCTTTGAAAAAATTAATCAAACCTGTGGCAGGTTGTGCTGCTCCTATTGTATTCGTTGCAGAAGAATTGCCATCTGTATAATAGGAATAATTTAAAAATGTATATGAAGTGTTATTCGTTGCAATCTTATTGCCATTTAAGTACATTGTTAAAACACCAGAATTAAAAGTTACTACGATGTTTTGCCAGTCATTATAAATTATAACATTTTGTGCTGATTGTATATTAAAATAACCTTGAGGTGAAGGTTGAGATCCTCCAAAAGTTATACTGCCATCTGTTTCAAGCCCTAATCCAATTGATCTCCAAAAACCCTCTTTATTGCTTAATACAAATGGTAATGAAATTGGCTTATTACATTTGATCCAAATAGAATAAGTCAATTGAGAAACCGCTGTACTTCCATTAAAAAATGAATTGCTTAAGCTAATATAATTACTTATACCGTCAAAACTATAAGCTTTATTAACTAAGCCAAACCGATCAATCGTAAGCATAGCACCATTCACAGTGCCATTATTTCCATTTCCACTTTCATCATTTGCATTTCCGTTGAAAGGATACCAGGCTACTAGACCGTTTGACAAACTGCCAAAAGAACTTGTAATTAAACTTACTTCAGTGCCATAAAATGTACCGTAACGATTTGTAGCATAGGCTCGCACATAATAAGTTATACCGGAAGTTAATCCAGCCATATTACTAATAAATGTTCCTGTACCTACGCCATCAGTTGTTTTACTATCAACTATTGTCGGATTTGAAGCGGTGCTCCAACAAACACCTCGTGAAGTTATAGATGCACCGCCATCGGAAGTAATATTACCACCTGAAATTGCAGATAAACCAGTTATAAAAGAAATTGCACTATTAGTTGTTAAAATAATTATCCCATTTTGAGTAGTAAAACTAACTTCATTACCATAAGCTGTACCAATACTGTTTGTTGCATACGCTCGAACATAATATGTTGTTGCAGCTGTTAAACCTGTTATTGAATTCGTGAAAACACCTGTACCAGTTCCATTTGAGGTTTTAGTACTCAATGCTATTGTTGGATTAGAAGTTGTACTCCAACAGATTCCTCGAGCTGTTACGGCTGCACCGCCAATAGCAGTAACATTTCCACCACCGCTTGCCGATATTGCTGTTATAGAAGAAATAGGTGTAGTAGTTATAGTTGGTGTTTTTGTAGAGAAACTAACCTGAGAACCATAGGCTGTTCCTGCACCATTCGTAGCATAGGCACGTACATAATAAATAGTTTCGGCATTAAAACCAGTAATAGAGCTGGTAAATGTCCCTGTACCAGAACTATCAGATGTAGTGTTATCTGCAATTGTTGGGTTTTGATTTGTACTCCAGCAAACACCCCGAGCCGTTATGGCTGCTGACCCTGTAGTTAAGCTAACAGTTCCTCCACACATTGCAGTAGTGTTTGAAACAGAAGAAACTGCTGAAGTGGTTATGGTTGGTAATGCTGTTGACACTGTAAGTTGTGATCCATAAGCTGTTCCAAAACTATTGGTAGCATAAGCCCGAACGTAATAAGTTGTTTGTGCAGTTAGACCAGAAATAGTACTTGTGAAAGAGTCTGATCCTATTCCATCTGAAGTTTTTGAATCATTGATCGTTGGATTTTGGTTTGTGCTCCAACAAACGCCACGAGATATTATCGGAAGATTTCCATCGAAGGAAATATTGCCTCCGCTTACAAATCCTGTCGAAGTTATTGAAGAAGATAAAGTAGTTGTAAGTATTGGCATATCGCCCATTAAACAACGAACTGACATACCGCCACTTTTTGCGTAATAACCTCTTGTAACTGCGCCATTCTGATTTGACAAAGAGCGATACCATGCGTTAGTGGTAGTTGATCCTTCAGATGAACTCCACCAATACCCAATACTGCCAATATCATAAACAGTATTATCGGTACTCCTTGAACCTCCGGGTAAAGCGGTGAATCCGGTTTCGTTAGTGGCAGTTGTATTTACCGTTGCCCAATGCAAGTTTCCCGTTTCTTTCAGTTTGTTTCCTGATAGATTCAATCCACCCAAAAAGTCTGATAATGTTGTCCAGTCTCCATCAGCAGGTATGTGCCACCCAAATGGTGCTAAATTGTTGGTACTTGTAGCTGCATACCAGTTATATAATTTTCCGTAAGTCGTGCTGTTGCTAGGTGTAGCGTAATCGCTAGAAGCTTCAGTAATTGAAGTTCCCCAAGTGGATAAATTTGTTTTATCGGTTATGGCAATGTTATTACGGTATTTGTTTGTTTTCAGATTTTCTGCCATCCATACCTGATTGCCGATAGTAACTATTGGATAATAATTCCCATCCACATCTTTACATTCCACAAAGTTGAAATTAATAGTTTTATTTCCTGTGATTATATCTGTCAATACGCTAACAAAATTTCCTGAATAGGCTTTAAAAAGAAGAAAATCACCATAGTTATACTGCATGGGAACAGTAGTGGTTTTCGCTTTTTGTACCTTATTCAATATTACATTTTCAGTACCCGTAAATTCTATTCCCGCAGCATTTCCCGATTGACTTATTATCTTTGTTGTATGTAATTTTCCATTCTCATTAATTTGTAGGGTAAATGCCCCTTTGGGTAGTGTAAGTTCAAAGTGATTTATACCCATATTCAGATTCTTATTCATTCCAACCAAACTACGCCCATCAACTCCGAAAACATTGATTTGAGTGTTGCCTCCGGTATTGGCATAAAAACTCACAGTGGCTTTATTCTGAATAGGATTTGGATAAATGTGTAATGATTCATCATTGGCAGCTACCTGATTTATTGCGGTAACTTCCAGAGCACTTCCGGCAGGTACTGTTACAGTTGTACCTTGTGTAAGGTTTTGAACTATTATGTAATCGATGGTTGTACTTGCTCCACTGGCAGTAAAACTAATGTTGTAATCAAAAGCATATACACTAAGTGAACAATCGAAAATTAAAAATAATACACATAATAAGGTAGAAGAAAAGTTCGATAATTTTTTCATAACTTACAATTTTAAAAATTGATAATATAGTTTTTGTGTTTTTACTGTGAATCGGTCATAAAAAAAAGCGTGGGACATTCAACCATATCACGTCCTTGAGGCCATCGACAGCCCTATACGAATAATAAGTTAAAGCCCACGCCGTTTGGCGCAGGCGTTTACTAACTTATTCCTTCGTATATTGAAAGTGTCGATGTTTCAAGGTTGGAATAAAAGCTAACGCTTTGCAATATGTAAATGCCGCTGTCGCTACAGCGGGGGAAGTATTTTAATCAGTTGCAAATATAAATATAATTTTACAAATATAGATATAAAAAGAAAGTATTTTTATACAGTCAACTGATAACTGATAACTGTCAACTACTAACTTTTTTGGCTTCGCGCCCAGTCCATCAAATTTGCCGACGAACGCTTGAAAAACAATTCATTAGCCATAAAGTCCATATAAGGTTTGGTGTGTTTGAAGAATGTAAATATCAAAACTTTTCCAAAGTTCCAAACTTTGGGAAAGTTAAATGCTATTATTTAAAAATTGCTTTGAAAAGATCATTCCCGTTGGCATATAAGAGTAAACCCATCAGTAAAATGAATCCGGCAGTTTGCGCATATTCAAGAAATTTATCGCTTGGTTTTTTGCCGGTTATCATTTCGTATATCAAGTATAAAACGTAACCGCCGTCCAAAGCCGGAATGGGTAAAAAATTCATAAATGCCAGAATGACAGAAAGTAAAGCCGTCATTGACCAGAAAATCTGCCAATCCCATGTTTTAGGGAACATTTTACCAATTGCGCCAAAACCGCCCAATTGTTTCGAACCTTCCTTGGTAAAAACCACTTTAAATCCTTTTATATAAGATGTCAAAGTTTCCCAACCGATATTTATTCCTGCAGGAATGGAAGCAAAGAATCCATATCCGATGTGTTTTGGTTGTAAAAAATAATAAATAGGACGAACAACAACGCCTAATTTTCCTGTCTCATTTAGTTGAATCTCAGATTGCTCTGGTTTTCTCACACGTACATAATTGAGGTTGATATGCGTATTTCGTGAAGCATCTAATTCAGCAGCAATATCCTGATAAATAAAAAGTTGTTTGCCATTTATTCCAGTAATACTATCACCTGATTGCAGTTTTGCTTTTTCTGCCGGAGTATTAGAAGTAACTTCTTCAATTACGAATGGAAAACGAATGGAAATTAAATTTGTTTCTTCTCTTTTTACTAATTCTTTCAGAGAAAGTTTGTCAGTCAATTTAAAATCCAACGTTTTATTTTCACGTAAAACGGATACAGATTTAGCATCTTTGTATAAAATCATATTGATTGCATCATGTTGACTTTCTACCGGTTTCCCATCAATACTTACAATATTATCACCATTTTGGAAACCATTTTCAATCATTAGTGGCGAAAATTGTAGTCCATATTTTGCATTTTTGAGTGGTATATAATCTTCTCCCCATTTATAAAGAACAGCTGAATAGATGACCATTGCCAAAATAAAATTCACCAAAACACCACCGGTTATAATGGGCAAACGTTGCCAAACCGAGCGCGAACGGTATTCCCAGGGCTGCGGTTTGGCTGCCAACTGAGAGCTATCTTTGGTTTCGTCAATCATACCGGAGATGGAGCAATAACCTCCTAATGGCAACCAGCCAATTCCCCATTCCGTTGACTCAGGATATTTGCGCCAATCGCCTTCGGGCAATTCCGATAAAGGGATTTGCTCCGTTATCGATTTTCCTTTGGCATTGACCATTGAGTCTCCGTCAGCATCCAATTTTGGTCGCTCGTTGGCAGGAACATTTTTTGCAAAAAACGCATACCTCCATTTTTCGTTTATCTTTTTTGCCCGAATAAGTGAGAAACCCGGATTGAAAAACATATAAAACTTTTCGACTCGAACTTTGAACAACCTTGCAAATGCAAAATGTCCGAATTCGTGTAGAAATACTAAAATCGAAAGACTAAGAATGAGCTGTAAAGCTCTGATTAAGAATGTTTCCATATTAAGATATTTGTCTCTACTTCCGCCAGCTGCTGGAAGCTTAAAGAGTCATTTGTTAGTTGTTTAATTATTATTTTTTATTGCATTAATTTCCAATATGTCCTTTTTTAGTGAGTTCATGGGCTTTTTCAATTATTTCTTTGGTCAAAATTCGTACCATTGAATCTGTCATTACATAATCATGATAAGTTGGTTTAGCTATAAAATCTCCTTTTGCCAATACATCTTCAATAATATCACTCATTTGCAAAAAACCGATCTTGTCTTTCAAAAATTCTGCAACAACAATTTCATTTGCCGCATTCAATATACAAGGCATATTACCTCCTTTATCCAAGGCGTAATAGGCATATTCGAGATTTCTGAAACGTTCCAAATCCGGTTTTTCAAAGGTGAATTGCGAACAAAGATTGAAATCGAAACGTGGAAAATTCGTTTTTAAGCGTTCGGGATACGTGAAAGCGTATTGAATCGGCAATTTCATATCGGGCATACCCAGTTGTGCTTTGATGGATCCATCGACAAATTGAACCATTGAATGAATGATGGATTGTGGATGAACAACCACTTCAATTTGATCGGGCGAAACGCCGAATAGCCATTTGGCTTCAATAATTTCAAAACCTTTATTCATCAAACTGGCCGAGTCAATGGTAACTTTAGCTCCCATATCCCAGTTTGGATGTTTCAAAGCTTGTGTACTTGTCACATATTCCAGTTCGTGCATGGATTTTGTTCGAAAAGGACCTCCCGAAGCCGTCAGAATCACTTTTTCAATGGGATTGTTTCCCTCACCTGCCAGACATTGAAAAATCGCCGAATGTTCTGAATCTACAGGAATTATCGAAGCATTATTTTGTGCAGCAAGTTCACAAATCAATTCACCGGCAACAACCAGCGTTTCTTTATTGGCTAATGCAATTTTTTTACCTGCTTTAATGGCACTAATCGTTGGTCTGAGTCCCGAATAACCAACCATTGCTGTCAGAACAATATCAATCGGCTGCATTTCAGCAACCTGAGCAATGGAATCATCGCCGGCAAATACTTTTATAGGCAAATCAGACAATGCACCTTTGAGCTTTTGATAATGGGTTTCATTTCCGATTGCCACCATTTCGGGTTGGTATTTTCGGGATTGTTCAATCAATAAATCTACATTATTATTAGCTGTCAGAGCGTAAACTTCAAATAAAGCATCGTTTTCAGACAGAACTTCCAACGCCTGCGTTCCGATAGAACCGGTTGAACCTAATATTGCGATTTGTTTTTTATTTTCTGTCATGAAAAATCTTAAAGTCCTCTTTAGGGGATTTAGGGGTCAAAAAATAATAACTTCCTCCGGATCAATTGGTTTACCTTGTTTCCACAATTCAAAATAGAACTGCGAACCGGCTTTCTTCCCGGTTGCATCACCTGTAATAGCTATACATTCTCCGGCTTTCACTTCATCTCCCACATTTTTCATCAAACGCGTATTATTTTTATAGATTGAAAGATAATTGTTTTCGTGTTGAACTTCAATAACCCAGCCAAAATCAAAAGTAAATGCAGCGTAAACAACCGTTCCGCCGAGCACACTCATGACGCTTTCGTTGGGTGAAGTAATCAAATAAATTCCGAATTGCTGCTCTGACAAATTGAAAGATGAAGAAATTACTCCTCTCGTGGGACGAAAGAAAACATACATATTTTCGTTCGGTTTTGTGTCGATGCTTGCCAGGTTGTATTTTTCATCTTTCTCGAATTTCTCAACAAACGCCGTTTCCCTTTTCGACTTTTCCATAAGAATTTTAGCCCTTCGTTTTAAAGCGATTGAGTCCAATGAAGCAATTGAATCGGGTTTTGATTTACCGGTAATAATTCCTTTGATAATAGCGATGTATCCTTGCTGTAAATCAACCTGTTGAATAAGCGAATCGGTTCGCATGGATTCTGCAATAATGTTCGAACGATTTCCTGATTCGCCATAACCCGGTAAATATCGGCTTATCGGCGTGGTGAAAATCAATATGGTCAACAAAATAAAGGTAATAAGAAAAAAGGTTGAAACAAACATAAACACGCTGTAACGCGACAACCGTAGGTGAAATGACTCTTCCAGTGTGTTTTCATTCAGTACAGAAACACGATATTTGAATCGCATCTTCTGAATAAATGGTTTGAATTTGTTTGTTCTCTTCTTCATACATGAAAGCCAAAATGCGTACAAAAGTAGCGAAATTCAAAATACAAACAAAATGCAGTTGCTTTTGAAGCATGAAATAATCCTTCCCGAGGAGTGCTATTCATTTTTAACTTATTTTTCTGGTTGATTTTTATTACATTTGCAACATTATTGAACATAAAATAACGAAATTGATGACACGAATCGGGATACTTTCTGATACACATGGAATGCTGGATGATCGAATCCTTGAACATTTTGCTAATTGCGATGAAGTTTGGCACGCAGGAGATTGGGGTTCATTGGAAGTTGTCAACAAATTGCAGACTTTCAAACCTTTACGCGGAGTTTGGGGCAATATCGACGGATATGAAGTTCGCTCGCTTTTTCCACAACACAATCGGTTCATGTGCGAAGGCGTGAAAGTTTGGTTGACGCACATTGGTGGTTATCCCGGAAACTACGATAAATTGGTACGTCCCGCCATTTTTCAACAACCGCCCAAATTGTTTGTTTGCGGCCATTCACACATTCTGAAAGTACAACACGACAAAACACTTGATTTATTACATATTAATCCGGGAGCTGCCGGTAAATATGGCTTTCATAAAGTCCAGACATTAATCAGAATAGAAATTGATGGAGAAAAAATTCAAGATCTGGAAGTTATTGAATTAAAGCCGAAGGAACTTGAAAAATGAATATAAAAGGAAAATTCCTTGCTAATAGTTCGGCAAGGAATTTTCTTTATACCCAAAAATTATTTCACTCCATTCATCAGTTTTTGCAACCATTTGGAAAGAGCAAAAAGTATCACAGCCGCCACACCGGCAATTATTACAAATAACATAAAGAAATCGTAAAGTGTGGCAATTTGAAATCCGAAAATGAATTTCGGTTTGCCGGCTTCGGGATATAATCCGCTCAGCATTCCGGCAAATTTGTTGGCAGTTGCCATCGACATATACCAAACGCCCATCAACAAAGAAGCAAAGCGCAACGGAGCCAGTTTATTTACCATCGATAAACCAATTGGTGACAACATTAATTCGCCCATGGTATGAATAAAATACAAACCTGTTAGCCAAAGAATGCTCACTTTTACGCCCGGTTCAATATCTTTTACGCCCATGGCAATAACCAAATAACCCAATGCTAAAAAGAATAAACCCATAGCTTGCTTTATCGGTGAAGCCGGATCCATATTCTTTTTGCCCAATTGAATCCATAAATTGGAAAATACCAAACCCAACAAAACGATAAAAACAGGATTGAATGATTGGAAAAAACTGGCCGGCATAGTCCAACCGAAAATTTGTCGATTTGTCTGTTCATCAGCAAAATAAGTCAGTGATGCACCGGCTTGTTCGAAAGCCGACCAAAAGAAAATAACGAAAAAAGCAATGATATAAATCACCCAAATCCGCTCACGTTCAATCTTGGTAAGCGACCGATCGGAAATGACATAAGCCGGAACAATAATGCAGATAGAAAAAATGAGTGCGCCGATAATATCAAAATGCACGGCGAAACGAAAAACACTAAATAGAACCACGCCGCCCAATGCCCAAGCCAAGAATTCAACCATGTTTTGTTTGAAACTTTTTTTGGGAGCGACTTCTTTTTCCGACTTATGAATTTCCATTTTGCCTGCTGCTTCAATTCCCAATTGTTCACCGTTTGGTCCGATTAAATATTTACTTTTCCAACCAACAAACAATATTAAACTGAGGAACATTCCGATAGCTGCTACCAAAAAACCATATTTGAAATCGGCTGGATTGCCCGTGTCACCGAAGAATCCGCAAAGCAACGGAGCAATAAATGCACCCACATTCACGCCCATATAAAAAATGGTATAAGCCGAATCGAGCCGTTTGTCACCCGGAACATACAAACTTCCAACAATGGTGGTAATGTTCGGTTTAAAAAATCCATTTCCAAAAATCAATGAAGCCAATCCTGTATACATCAACCATTTTGATATTTCGCCATTTTGAAAATATACCGCGCTGCTAAACATGAATAATTGACCAAAAATCATCAAAATAGCACCCCAGAGAATGGAACGTCGCATACCCAAATATCGGTCGGCCACATAACCGCCAATCAGCGGTGTGAGATAAACCAAACCGGTATAATTTCCATAAATAGTGGAAGCTAATTCCTTGTCCATCAGCAAGGCTTTGATGAGGTAAAGTGTAAAAATGGCGCGCATGCCGTAATAGCTGAATCGCTCTGACATGGCGGTGGCAAAAACAAAATACAATCCTTTAGGATGCCCTTGTTTTGGTTCGTTTGTCGACATAATAATTTGTTTTATTTTTAATGAATTACACAAAAAAAAATGAATACTGAAAACTCAGCATTCCCGTTAAATTTGAATCAATATTCAAATATAAAGCACAAAAATAAACTTTTTGTTTGGTACTAACGAATAATTCTAATCACAATCATAAAAAGTTGTCGTTTAAATTAGGCTTCCCCAAAACTTCGAAACACACAATTCTAAGAAGAAATATAGTTGAAGCATTTAAATGTTTGAAAGCAGATAAATATTAGAAATTGAAAATCAATAAGTTGACTTCCTATATTCTAGTAACCATCAAAAAAATAGATTGATAATTTTTGCAGTATAGCAAATTTTATTACTTTTGCATTCGCTTTTAAAAGGAGAAATCTTGATAAAATCCGGGCCTATAGCTCAGTTGGTTAGTAGCACCTGACTCATAATCAGGGGGTCACTGGTTCAAGCCCAGTTGGGCCCACAATGGAAATCAAACACTTATCCGTTCATTCGGGTAGGTGTTTTTTCGTTTGTGTCGGGTTCATGTCCGTTCTTTCCTATTTCACGTATGGTCTATATATTTCCCCAGTAATATATAAAAAAAGACTGTCTCAAATTTTATTTTGAGACAGCCATTTATGTATATCCTTTTAATAAATTATTCTTCATCAACCACTTCTAAATTAGAATCAATTTCGAAAACAGAAAGTTGACGACGGAAAATTTCGTCCAATGAGATTTGGAATGTTTCAGTATGCGCAATGCCGGGAATTAAAGTCAGACGTTCCAGGATGATTTGAAGTAAATGTCGATTATCTTTAGCGTAAATCTTAACAAACATCGAATATTTTCCAATGGCATAATGACATTCCACTACTTCAGGCACTTTTTTCAATTCTTCAACAACTCCATTAAATTTTTTGATATCATTCAGAATGATGCCAATATATGCACAAGTTTGGAAACCAACCTTATATGTGTCAATTACAAATTCCGAACCCTTAATAATTCCGGTATTTCTGAGTTTCTGAATGCGTTGATGAATGGCAGCACCCGAAACGTTACATTCGCGGGCAACTTCCAAAAAAGGAATTCGTGCGTCTTGTGAAATAAGCTGAAGTATTTTCTTATCCAATCTGTCAATTTGATGTTGTCCCATAGTATTAAAAAGTTATAAATGAAAAATTACATGTCGGTAAAAACAAAGCAACTTTTAAATTGAAATATGATTTTTTAATTAAAATGCAAATGTATTTATAATTTTTGTAATTCGTTCGTAAATTGCAATAATTTGATAGTTAAATGTACAAAAATATTCGTTTTATCTATATTTTCCTTCATTACAATCTTTCAAAACACTTAAATAACTGTTATAACGTGATAAACTTATGCTGTGACTTTTAACCGCGAGTAAAACAGCACAATCAGGCTCATGAACATGAGTACAATTTGCAAATTTACAGTTTTTTAAAACTTTGAATATTTCCTTGAAATAATGCCCGACTTCTGCTTCTTCCATGTCAATTGTTCCAAAACCTTTTATTCCGGGAGTATCAATAATATGCCCACCCGAAAGTAATTCAAACATTTCGGAAAAAGTAGTGGTGTGCATTCCTTTATTATGATATGCCGAGATTTCGCCAGTTTTGGCCAGAGAATGTGGCGCAATGGCGTTTATCAAAGTCGATTTTCCAACACCTGAATTTCCTGAAAAAAGGGTTGTTTTTTTTCTTAAAAAAACCATTAATTTATCAATGTTAGTCGAATGTTTCGCAGATATTTTGAAAACCGGATAATCCAACGACGAATATAAGCTAACCAGTGTTTCAAGCAATTTGGTTTCTTCTTCCGAGTATCGATCCATTTTATTGAACACAATACATGCCTGAACAGCGTATGCTTCGGCTGTTGCGAGAAACCGATCGATAAAAACAGTTGATGTTTCGGGATAATTTATTGTCACAATTAACGCCACCAAATCAAGATTGGCAGCCAGAATTTGCGATTGTTTTGAGAGATTGGATGAACGCCGGACGATGTAATTCCTACGGTCGTGAATAATATGAATCATGGCAGTTCCATCAGCATTTCTCTCAAAATCAACCAGATCGCCAACGGCAATAGGATTGGTGCTGCGAATTTCCTGCAATCGAAAATGACCTTTCATTTTGCATTCAAATAATTCGCCGTTATCAGTTTTCACCTGATACCAACTGCCAGTATTTTTAACAACTAATCCGGTCATAAGTTACTTTCTTAAACAACATCAGCCATCCCACCAATATGAGATGACTGAAATTTTCTTCCAATTGTAAATTGTAAATTATTCAATTGCACAATTTTAAACGGTCATTATTTCTTTTTCTTTTGCAGCGTACATTTCATCAATTTTCTTGATGTATTTGTCGTGAATTTTTTGAACGCTGACTTCGGTATCTTTTTCCATATCTTCCGGAAGTCCTTCTTTTACAAGCTTTTTCAAGTGTTCAATGGCGTCACGGCGAGCATTACGAACAGATATTTTTGTTTCTTCGCATTCGGCTTTCGATTGTTTTGCCAGTTGTCGACGACGTTCTTCGGTAAGAGGTGGAATTCCCAAGCGGATTGTTTCCCCGTTATTCATGGGTGTAATTCCGATATCCGAATTCAAAATTGCTTTTTCAATAATGGAAATAAGCCCTTTTTCCCATGGTTGAATGCTAATGGTTTTAGCATCAGGAGTTGTAATCGTTGCTACATTGGCAATAGGTACGTGCGATCCGTAATATTCTACTTTTACACCATCCAGAATTCGTATATTAGCTTTTCCGGCACGGATATGTGCCAATGCTTCATCTAAAAACAAGATAGCGGCGGTCATGTTTTCTTCAGCATGTACGAGATAGGGTTTAATGTCTTGCATATTATAATTGAGTTTGAAAGTTTATAAAGTTTGAAAGTTACTAAAGTTCGAATGTTTGAAAGTTTATAAAGGATTAAATTTTCAGGATTATTATGTTTACTTGTATACTACTCGTTTATCTACTCACGACTTTCTACTTTATAAACTTTATAACTTTATAAACTAATTTCTCACCAGTGTTCCAATTTTTTCGCCCAATATTACTTTTTTAAGATTTCCAACCGTATCCATATCAAATACATAAATCGGCATGTTGTTTTCTTTGCACATTGTTGTGGCGGTTAAATCCATCACTTTCAGATTACGGTTATAAATTTCGTCGTAAGTAATTTCATCAAATTTAGTTGCAGTTTTATCTTTTTCCGGATCGGCGGTATAAATTCCGTCGACCCGTGTGCCTTTGAGCATAACATCCGCTTCAATTTCGATTGCACGCAGTGAAGAACCTGTATCGGTGGTAAAAAACGGATTACCCGTTCCGGCTGAAAGTAATACTACTTCACCTTGTTCCAAATTTGCAATGGCTTTTTGTTTACTGTAAAATTCCCCAATCGGTTCCATGCGGATAGCGGTCAGAACACGCGATTTTATGCCAGCGGCTTGCAAGGCTGAGTTTAATGCAAGACTATTTATTACGGTCGCCAGCATGCCCATTTGGTCTCCCTGAAACCGATCGAAACCTTTGGAAGTTCCGCTCAAACCGCGAAATATATTTCCACCGCCAATGACAATACCAACTTGCACGCCCAAATGGACAATTTCGGCAATCTGAGCAGCATATTCACTCAGGCGTTTCTCGTCAATGCCGTATTGTTTCTCGCCCATGAGCGATTCGCCGCTCAATTTCAACAAAATTCGTTTAAATGCTGCCATACGATTATTTTTTAGCAAAAGTAAATAATTTGCTTCGGATATGCAAATAATTCACAATACTGGATTTATTTTTCAACAATCAAAAACTACATTTTTACACTCTTCTCTGTATTAACACTTCTTATTTTACAAATAAATTTCTATTAAATCAACTGTTTAGTTTTCAATCAATATATCATCCCAAATTTATCCATAAACAACTAATTATTAAAACTTTGATATTTTCAGGTTATTAAATAGAAAATGAATCTATTGAATTGATTTATTACAATTTTTCTCCAAATGCCAAATCTCCTGCATCGCCCAATCCCGGAATGATATAGGAATGTTCGTTTAGGTCAGGGTCGATAGCCGCTGCCCAAACGGTAGTTTTCGTTTCAGGGAAATGAGAGGAAATATAATCAATGGCCACCTGACTTGAAATGACTGTTGCAATATGAATATGAGCAGGCTTACCTTTGGTGAGCAAAGCTCCATAAGCCAATTCCATTGAACTTCCTGTGGCAAGCATTGGATCGGTAATAATCAATGTTTTTCCATCCAGATTAGGCGAAGCTATGTATTCAATAAAAATATCGAATTTCAAGGCATCTTTGTATTTACGATATGCCGATACAAAAGCATTTTCAGCAAAATCAAAAAAACTCAGAAAGCCTGTATGAAAAGGCAATCCGGCACGAAGAATGGTGGCAATCACAATTTTTTCATCAATTACTTCGGTCGGAGCCATGCCAAGCGGTGTTTTAACTTCTTCAGCTTTATAGCGCATGGTTTTACTGATTTCGTACGCCATTATTTCGCCAATACGCTCCATATTCCGACGAAAACGCATGGAATCTTTTTGAATTTTTACCGAGCGAATTTCTTTCAGGTAATGTTTTAGAACGGAATTATTTTTCGATAAATTGATGATTTTCATGTTTTTTGTAAATTGTAAATTGATTAATTGTCAATTCTTGTTGTCTTTTTCCCGAATCTCCGTTCTGCGGATTTTACCGCGGATTGTTTTTAATAATTCGTTTACAAACTCAATGATTCTGGGTTATTTATAGGCTTTTGTCCGTTCATCGCCGGCTCCGGTTCCTTTTCGTGTAACAAAATAAGCCAAGGAATGTGGATCGTTGCCCGAGATTAATGCTGTAGTTTCCACACCAAAAGTTTGTGCTACTTCGCAAATAAAACTCATAGGAATATCGCTTGCTCCCAATTCGTAACGGGCATAATCCGTTTCAGGAACGCCGCATTTCTCAGCTGCTTGAGCGATGCTTAAGTCGAGCGAATCGCGCAATCCGCGCAGCCGTTCGGCTATTTGTTTGATTTGTGTATTCATGGTAAATTAAATATTGAATCGAAAAGTATTTTAATCTTTGATGCAACGAATCGATAATCCATTTTGCTTAACACCACTTTCAGTAATAGTTTGTCCCGAAGTATTTGTCAAAGATATTTTCCAAGCATTGCTTGTATCAACTTCAGTATCCGACCACCATTGTCCATCTGTTCCAATTCCATAAAATCCGTAAACATTATTTTTTAATGCAATATATCCACCAGGCAGTGCAGTGAAATCGCTGGTATTGGTTGCGCCGGTGTAAGTTCCTGTCCAATGTGTATTTCCTGTTTCTTTTAATAGATCACCTACAATGTTTACATTTCCTAAATAAGTTATCAGTGTTGTCCACTCGGCCTTTGTAGGTACATGCCAACCGGTTGGAGCAATATTTCTTGAATCACTCACAACAGACCAATTATAAAGATTCCCATAAGTTGCTTTATTTGTAGAACTGTTGTTATAGCTGCAATAAGCTCCCGTTGTAAGGCCTGACCAGGCAGTTGGATCGGTAACACTGGAAATTACATTCCCATTGCGATACTTTGTTACTTTTAAATTTTCAAGCATCCATACCTGATTCCCGATTGTTAACGTATGATATGTATTACCATCATAATCCGCAACTAATGTTGTAAAGGTTAACTCTTCTCCATAAGCTGTTCCGCTTTTGTTAGTTGCATAGCAGCGTACATAATACTTGGTTCCCATGGTTAATCCTCTCATAGCTACAGAATATCTTCCGGTACCGGAATTTGTCGTATCTTTACTGTTGGCAGTTGTTGGATTGGGCTTTGTGTTCCAGCAAGCTCCACGCGCAGTAATTGCAGAACCTGCATTTGAGGGAATATTCCCCCAACATGTTGCAGTTGTTGCAGTTATAGCAGTTATACTATTTGTTTGTACAACCGGCACTAATGATGGATCTACACAACTGTTCGCAAATACTAAGATAAATACGGTCAATAAAAGAGGAATTCCAAATTTATTCATTTTCATGATTCATTAATTGATTAGAGTTATTATCGGGAAATTTTATTATTTTATATGCGAGGCTTTCAATCCTTTTATCACTGCATTACTAAACCCATTGGCTTCCATTTCATTCAACCCTTTGATGGTAATACCGCCCGGTGTGGTAACTTTATCAATTTCCACTTCGGGATGTGAGTTGTTGGCTTCCAATAAATCGATGGCGCCACGCAATGTTTGAATCACCACTTCTTTAGCCACGTTGGGGTAAATGCCCATCTCCACACCGCCTTCGGTAGCAGCACGAATGTAACGGAAAGCATACGCTATTCCGCACGAAGACAGCGACATAAAAGCGTTCAGTTGCGATTCGGGTACGAGTAATGCTTTGCCTAATTCGGAAAATAAAGAAACAATCAATTCTTCCTGTTCTTTATCGGCATTGAACGACGAAATGGTTGAAACGCTTTGCAGCACTTCGATGGCGGTATTTGGAATTACACGGAAAAAAGTAGCATCGGTGCTGAAAAATTTTGCTAATTGATCAAAATTTATTCCAGCAGCTATGGAAACAATGATTTGTTTTTTTAAATCAATTTTGTTTTCAATTTCTTCGGCTATCACTTCAACCAACCATGGTTTTACAGCCAATATAATAATATCAGCATCTTTGATAATTTCCCGATTGGAGTCACTTACGGTAATTTCGGGATCAAAAGCCTTAATAGCATATAAATTGGCTTGCGAAACATCGCTCACGCGTATGTTTTTCGATTGAATGAGCGCACCTTTTGAAAAACCGCGGGCAATGGCACCTCCCATATTTCCGGCTCCGATAATGGCAATTTGAAGATTCGTTGTTTCCATAATGATAAGCCCCCTAAATCCCTCAAGAGGGACTTTATTTAGTTAAATAATTATTTTTAAAATTTATTTGACAAAGATATGATAACTAATCCAAAATACATAGTTCACAATTGAAAATTCTTTAAGTCCCCCTTGGGGGATTTAGGTGGCTTTTAAAAGCTCAAACTCAAACATCCCCGTAATCCCCACGGAACAACTATTTTGCCATCCAACCCTTTGTGATTCAGGTCAGTGAGTCTCCACACTGATTGCAGCGTAAAGATATGCAATATATTAGTCAACCCGATACCGATTTCCATATATGGTTTGTTCAATGGATTCATGAAATCAGGATAATCGAGTTGTAATTTATGCGAATCGCTCAGACTGCCATACGCCAATTTGAACGTACACATTTCGCGCAAATTCAGTTCTTTTATTAATGGAATCTGGTTTAAAATCAATCCATTCATCATTAATTCGGAGTGAAGATTCAGGTATTTATCGGCGGCATATTCCATGTAATTCATCATGTTAAACTGATAGATGCCATAACCGCCGGTTTCGCTTCCGGGCGGCACTTCGAGGAGTTGATAAGGGACATTTCCAACAATCCATCCGGCTTCGGCAACGTAATTCAATTGACCGAAATCCAACCTCACATTTTGCTTAATTGCACCGATAATTTTCCCGTAATTTCCTGAAATTGAGCCAATTTTATATTTTCCAACTTCCAGAATACCGTAAATCACCTGCATTTTATTGGTGATGTAAATCCGTTGTGTAAAATCCTCATAAGCGCGTTCATTAAACGAAAAACGAGTGACAAAAGTGGCTGATTGTTGCGTTAAATAATTTGCAACACTTACTCCGTTAAGCGTCATTGGCATGGAAGCATTAGCAAATAATTGGTTGTTTCGCAGGTAAATACTACTCTCAATATCCGAATTCCAGTCGTTGGCAAACGAAACGGAAAATTCCCTCCGTTCGCTCATTTTTCCGGAGGATTTCATGGCAAAAACCGAACTGGAAATATCTTCATCGCCTGTTACCAAAGGATTTTCGCGAAACATAAAATTGTTGTAATTATAATCTATTCGGCGATAATCGTTGGTGTAATTCAGACTAAAAATCCTACGCTTATCGCCGGGAATTTTGAATTGAGCCAAACCGGAGTATTTCACCTCTTCATTCTTAAAACCATAACCCACATAACCACCCAACGAAATGTTTTTCCACAACTTCTCGCTGGTTCTGAATGGTAAAGTCAGGCGAAATCCTTCGATGTCAGTTATCCGAATAATTTGCTGAATTTTTCCGATATCAATTTTATCTGCAGGAATATAACCCGTAAAAGCGACACCTACAATCCATTTAGTAGTTCGAAGCAAAGGTGTGTTATTCAAATCGTTGAGTTTTTGGTCGAGTGTGGTTTGGTCATAATTGCTTTTGGCAAAATTGCCGGCTGGCAACGAAATTAAATCTTTGTATTGAAAGGCAGCACTGCGCTTTACAAAAATTTCGGGTCGCGGATGCAGGCTGTCGGCAAGCAATTCATAATTCATATTCAACGTCATTTCTTCCGAATTGCGCAACCAATGCTTGTTTGGTTGAGATTTGAATTGCTGTGAAATCCGCAAGTTGTGGATGAAATTGATATTGGCTTGTGTGGGCAATTCGGCTTCGATTCGGGTCAATGCAAAAGTTGCCGAGTCAATCCAAATTTTTCCATTGAAAGCCAGATTTTTGGAATTTTTTGTTCGAAAATGAATTTCATAAAATTTACCGGTTTCAGCTTTTGTGATGTCGGCCAAATAATAATTGTAATATATATTTCCGATATTAGCAAGCGGACTCACCATGCTTTTCCCGAGTACGGTTATAAAATTATCATAAAAATTTAGTTCACTATCTAATTCTCCAACAAGTTTTTCCAGAATTTTCACACTATTTTCGGGGGAAGAGAAGATATTTCTGGAAAGTTCCTTTTTATCGGTAGCGGTCAATTGATACTTATTTTCAGCCATATACAAGGGCAACACTAATGAAGAATCCGTATTAGCAATATTTCCTTTTTTCAGTTGATCAAAAATTCGTTTACTTAATGAGCGTTGATTAATTTTGCTTAGCAATACCAGGTTTTGTTCGGTACTTTGTGCATTGAAACCAGTTTGTCGACTTAAATCGTTCACTTTTCGCATCAACAGCACTTTTCTCATCAGTTCGATGGCCGGATTGGCTCCCGGAAATACAAATGCTTCCTGTAGCAAGGTGTTTTCTTCGCCCATTTCTACTTGTATTCCTATACTTTGTCCGGGTTTTACTTTAATTTCTTCCTTTTTATAACCAATAGAAGAAAAGTAAAGCGTCGATTCTTTTCCGGTATAGCGCATCAGAAAATAACCTTCTTCATTGGTTTGTTCAACTTTTTCGGAGTTTTTGAAATAAATATTTACGTGTGGAATTGGACTCTTATCTGCTTTGTTTAGCACCTGACCAACTACCACGGTTTCTTGTGCCGAAGTGAAAGAAGATGCAAATAACAAAATTATCAGCAATAACTTAAACGCGTATTTTTGTGTGTGCATCAATTCTTTATTTTTCAAATTCATTTTTCAATTCTTTATTATCTTTGACTCCGCCTGTTCTTTCGCATTCCTTTTCCTATAAACCGGATGGCAATCCATCAGCGTTTGACGCAAAAAATGTACGTCGATATGCGTGTAAAGTTCTGTGGTTGTGATAGATTCGTGTCCAAGCAATTGCTGGATTGCGCGTAAGTTGGCTCCATTTTCGAGTAAATGGGTGGCAAACGAATGCCGAAATGTGTGCGGACTTACATTTTTTCGGATTCCGGCCAATGTTGCTAATTTTTTCACAATTTTGAAAATCATATCACGAGTCAACTTTGTTCCCCGAGAATTTAAAAACACGATATCTTCGTTTCCTTTTTTGATATCCAAGGCGTTGCGATCCATCTTCCAAAGCGCAATTTGCTTCAATGCTTGCATCGACAAGGGAACTAACCTTTGTTTGCTGCCTTTCCCTTCCACCAACATATACCCTTCTTCGAAATATAATTTTGAAAGTTGCAATCCAATCAATTCCGAAACCCGCAAACCTGAACCATAAAGTACTTCGATAATGGCTTTGTTGCGCTGTCCCTGTGGTTTCGAAAGGTCAATAGCAGCAATAATATCGTCAATTTCCTGAACCGACAGTACTTCCGGCAGACGCAATCCTATTTTCGGACTTTCCAGCAATTCGGTCGGATCATTATCAAGAATATTCCGGTAAATCAAAAAATGATAAAACGATTTAATACTCGATAAAATCCTTGCCTGTGAACGCGGATGAATTCCCAGACTGCTGATTTCGATAATAAAATCACGTAATATTTCGGTAGAAGCCTTCTCAGGTGTAATATGTGCATCCGACAAATATCCCTTTAATTTTTGCAAGTCGCTTTCGTAAGCTTCTATCGTATTGAGCGACAAGCTTTTTTCGAGTTTCAGATACAAATGATATTCATCCGATATTGAAAGCATTTGGAGATTTGATTATTAACCGATTATAGTTTTGCAAAGATATTAAAAAGAATTTGGACACACTAAAAAAATGGTCGTAAAGCGATTGCTCCACGACCATTTCTGCACTAAATCAAAAACCTATGTTTTTATTAATTCCTTAATTTAATATTTTTAGTTACGCCATTGATTGTAAGGGTTGCTTTGTTATCAAGCGTTCCATCGCCATAATCAAGAACCGCAGTTCTGGTTTGGGTGGTTGTTGTAACAGTACCCTGAACGAAGAATTTAAAATTGTTGTATTCGATTAACGGGCTGGTAATTTCAACGGTATAAGCCACACCTTTTGCATTCACGCCACTAGTTGAACCAGTGATGGAGAATTTATCATCCCTGAAAATTTTCGGAGTGCCGTTATCGCTGATTCGTTCGCGGGTGCGGGTAGAATTTCTGATAATGGTTGATTTATCAACACGAATAATGGTATCGGAAACAACCACCGTCATACTTGGATTGTTCGCTACATTTAATCCATTGTTTGTAATTGTTTTCAGGCCTTTAATGTTATTGCCATTCACGTAAAAGTTAACCAGATTAATGGTTTTTGTAGCTCCTGATTTCCATAATTTGTTGCTGATGGTAACAATAATTTTGCCTTGAAGGGTGTCATTGCGGTCGTTAACATAACCGGTTGTACCATAATCAATGGTAATTATTTTTGGAAAATTAACAGAATCTGGTTTGTTAATTGTAATAACTGGACCAGTAGCGTCCGAAGTTCCTTTTACAACCATAGCAACATTATAACCATTGCTTGCAAGTGTGTTAACAGCCACATCTGCTTCGCTTATCACTGCATCACTCAACGAAGCCGCCTGAGCTTCATCAGTTGCTGTTGTAGTCAATGAAGCATCGGTTGCCACATTGTTTTCGCTTGTACACGATGTTCCAAAAAATGAAATACCGGCAGAAACTACCAACATTGCCCATAAATTTCTTGTTTTCATAAGAAGTAGAATTTTGAATTAAACATATCTTTCTTGTCTGTTTAATACATGGACGTAAATTAACCTGCAAGGTTTAATGGAAATAAAAAAAATCTTTTGAAAATAGCTATCTTATTTGCTTTCTGAATAAATATTCTATCTTTGCGTCCTAAAATAATTACAACTAAAAATGAATTGTAAAATGAAACTCAACAAACAATTTTTTACGCTTTGCCTTTTAGCGTTCACTATTTCAGCGTCTGCTTACGATGCAGTAGGTCACCGAATAATAGCCGATATTGCTTATGATAACCTTACTGACAAAGCCCGTGCACAAGTGGATAAAATCCTCGGAAAACGTGGTATTGTGTATGAAGCAACCTGGGCCGACGAAGTGCGCAGCGATGCTAAATATGCCTACAGCTACCAATGGCATTTTCAGGATTTGGACGATAACATGACTTCGGCAGGCATTAAAAAATTGCTCGACAACCCAAAAGCGGAAGGCGAACATTTGTTTTTTGCACTCGACACATTAACTATCCGCCTGAAAAAAGATAAAAACGATGCTGAAGCTCTGAAGTTCTTAGTTCATTTTGTAGGAGATTTGCATCAACCCATGCACATGGGTCGTAAAGAAGATAAAGGCGGAAATAAAGTAGATTTCAACTGGTTTGGTCGAAAAACAAATCTTCATTCGGTGTGGGATGGCGGTATGATTGAAAACCAGAAGATGTCGTATTCCGAGTACAGTCAATATTTACAGGACAAGTTCGAACCACAGAAAGCGGAATTCAAAAAACACAATATTCTTCAGTCGATTGAAGCTTCGTATGCCGTTCGGAATATGATTTACAGCTATGATACTTCCGATTCAAACAATTATCATTACGTGTATTTCTTTGCCGATAAACTGGACGAAATGCTCTACCGTGGTGGAATTCAGCTGGCTAACATCTTGAATGCCATTTACAAATAAGAATTCTTTTTGAAAATTGAAAACCGCTTGTCATCTTTGCTGACAGGCGGTTTTTTCATCCTGTTAGGTCTTCGAAGCAAAATTATTACGTACGACAATTTCAAATCTGCCGGGCGTTTTTGTTTATAAGAAAAAGCGAATTTTTTAGCTTTCTTTAGAAAATATAAAATAGTTTGTGTATTTTTGAGGCTTGAAAAATAACTAACTACATGAACATAGCCCAGATATCCGACAATCTCGAAAAACTTGTAGAATCGTTCAACAAAGACAACTTTATATTTGATTTATTATTGGCTTATGGAACGCCCAAAGCCACTATCAGCCGTTTGCAGCAGGGTGATTCAGCTATGTTTTCGGAAGAAACTGTAATTATCAAAAAGAAGCTGTTTTTCAAATCTGTAGTAGATGAAGATTTACAAACAGTATTAAACAACCTAAAGGTAAGCGAAAAGGTAACTAAGCATGCACCTCGTTTTATTGTAGTAACTGATTATGAGACATTGCTGGCTTACGATACAAAAACCGATGATTCATTAGACATTCCGATACTCAAAATTCCCCAACATAACGATTTCTTTCTTCCCTGGGCAGGTATGGAAAAATCAAAACAACAAACCGAAAACATTGCCGACGTAAAAGCTGCCGAACACATGGCAAAACTTTACGACGAAATTAGAAAAAATAATCCCACCGATACACACGAAGAAGTTCATAATCTGAACGTCTTTCTTTCACGCTTGTTATTTTGCTACTTTGCAGAAGACACAGACATTTTCGACAAAGATTTATTTACCAAATCAGTTGATTATCATACCCAAAAAGACGGAAGCGATTTGAATGTGTACCTCGACACCTTGTTTGAGGTAATGAATACTCAACAATCCGCACGCAGAATTGATTTACCCGCCTACCTCAAAGCATTTCCTTTTGTAAACGGAGGATTATTTCGGAATCAACATTCAGCTCCGGTATTTACTCGCAAAAGCCGTCAAATGCTTATTGAATGTGGTCTATCACTTCAATGGCAAGACATAAACCCCGACATTTTTGGTTCGATGATTCAGGCCGTAATAACGCCCGAACACCGTGGAGGATTAGGTATGCACTATACCTCTGTGCCAAACATTATGAAAGTCATTGAACCTTTATTTTTGGACGAACTCAAAGAAGAATTTGAAAATTCAAAAGGAAATAAGAAAAAGCTAAATGATTTACTTCAACGTATCTGGAAAATAAAAATCTTTGACCCAGCTTGCGGTAGTGGTAACTTCCTCATTATTGCCTACAAAGAATTGCGTAAATTAGAAATGCTTATTTTCAAAGAAATTGATTTATTAAAAGGAAGACTTTTTTCAACAAAAATTGATTTTGAGAATATTACACTATCTGAAATAAACCTCTGTAATTTCTTTGGTATTGAGCTTGATGACTTTGCACACGAAGTAGCCACTTTATCGCTTTGGCTTGCTGAACACCAAATGAATCAGGCTTTCAAAAAAGAATTTGGTCGTTCCAAACCTTCTCTTCCTTTGCAAGAAACAGGGAATATAGTTCAAAGAAATGCTTGTCGTATTGATTGGGAGTCAGTTTGCCCCAAAAATAAAGAAGATGAAATTTATATTTTGGGAAACCCTCCGTATTTGGGTTTTAATGAAAGGAGTAAAGAGCAGAAAGATGATATGGATTTTGCCTTAACCAATGTAAATAATATTCAAAGGCTAGATTACATTGGATGTTGGTTTGTGAAAGCAACAGATTATATAAAGGATTGTAATTCTCGTTATGCTTTTGTATCTACAAATTCAATATGTCAAGGAGAACAAGTTAGTTTAATTTGGCCATATGTCTTCAGCAAAAACCAAGAAATATGTTTTGCTTATGAGTCATTCAAATGGTCAAATAATGCAAAAGCAAAAGCAGCCGTAATTTGTGTAATAGTTGGAGTCCAAAATGCAACTTCAAATAATAAATACATTTACTCGAATGAAAGAATCAAGATAGTGAAAAGTATAAGCCCATATTTAGTTGAAGGTGGTCAGACAATAGTTCAACAAAGAAATAATACTCTGTCTTATTTCCCTGAAATGGGTTTAGGGAGTAGTGGCATTGATGGCGGACATTTAATGCTATCAGAAAACGAACGAGAATTCTTCATTAATTCAGACCCTATAACCTTAAAATTTATCAAACCATTTGCAGGTGGTCAAGATTTTTTGAATGGAAATATAAGATATTGTTTATGGATTGATGATAATGACATTGTTGAAGCAGAAAAACTTCCATTAATTAAAGAAAGAATTGAAAAATGTAAAACATATAGGTTAACTGCTGGTAGAGATGCAAAAAAAGCTGCAAGTGTTCCATATAGATTCTTCTATAGAAAATATAAAGATGGCGAGTCAATTATTTTACCAATGACAAGCTCAGAGAGAAGAAAATATATCCCAGTGGGTCATTTTGTAGGTGGTACAATTTTTAGCAATGGAGTTTTTGTCATTTACAATCCTGAAAATTATATATTTGCGATTCTATCTTCTAATATGCATATGGCTTGGGTCAGGATAACAAGTGGAAGGCTTAAAATGGATTTTCGATATTCAGTAAACTTAACTTACAATAATTTCCCTTTCCCTCCAATCTCCGACAAACAAAAAAAGGAATTAGAACAGCACGTTTATAATATTATCGGAGAACGTGCAAAGAACGAACCCAAAACTTTAGCACAACTTTACGACCCCGATAAAATGCCCGAAGGATTGCGTGAAGCCCACCGCCAAAATGATTTAGCTGTAGAGCGTTGTTATCGCAGTCGCCCGTTTGAAAGTGACGAAGAACGGTTGGAATATCTGTTTAAACTATACGAACAGATGATAGAGGAAGAAAGAGAGAGAGGAACATTGTTTGAAACTGAAAAGAAAACTAAAAAGAAAAAATAAGATGGACATTTTGAAAAATTTGAAACTGAATACGTGGTATGGTATAACTCTTTATTTGGGAGCATTACTTATTGCTGCATCCTTATTTTTCAAGATTGATTTTTTGAAGAATAGTCATTTGTTTGGTTTAGGTTTTGGAGCAGTTTTAGTAGGGTTATCATATATTATTGCTGAGAAAGAAGAAAGTTATATAAAACCTCCTAATTTTTATACTGGTGGCCCTGCCTTAATTTCATACAAAATAATCCGACATAATCCAGTAACAAAAATTATTCTTTTTGTTGGGGTTGTGTTGGTAATATTATTTGGATATTTGGTCGTAAGAGATTTGATTTGAGAATATTTATTAAATTGTTGAAATTTAATTGATTATGTCAAAATATAGCACGTTTAATCCAGAATTTAACAAGTTAGACATTTCTCAGTTTGAGAATGAATCTAAATTCATTTATGTTCTAGTGGAAGTTCATAAGCAGATAATTGAGTTACTATATTCGGTCATCAAAGATAGATATTGTGATTCACACTTAAATTCTAAACTAATTTCAAAGCAAGAAGCAGTTATTGCAGGTAATTTAGTAAGAATGACGAAATTAAACAAATCAATACTTCAAAATATATGTGATAATAAGTTAGAGGTTGCGTTTATTCTTTTTAGATGTCTAACAGAGACTGCAATTAACTTAGTATATTTATTAGAAAAAGTTGGCGATGAGTTTGACAATGCTATAAATGACTACATTAATGCATCGTTGACCACAGAAAATGACATGCAAAAAGCAATAAATGAGAATATTGAAAAGCGAGGGGGTAATAAATTACCAATAGAAAATAGGATGTTAAATTCAATAAAAAGCAGTCTTGAATTAACTTCTGACATATATAGTTCTAACCCTAATTGGGGTAAATTCAAGAAAAGAGCAACAACTGTTGGGGCAGACATTTTATATTCTACAACTTACGCATCTGCAAGTCACATGGTGCATGGAACTTGGCAGGACTTATTATTTAATCATTTAGAAGAAAAAGACGGAAAGTTTAATCTAAGATTTGAATGGAAAAATGCAAGACCTCAGATTTTAGAGGGGGTAATTGGATCTAACATAAAAGTAATTTTAGTATTTGTTGAGAAAGAACTTAAATCATTTAAATACTTCGATGAAATAAAATTGAAGTGTAAAGATATTATGCGATACACTCTGTTATTGAGCGAGATGCATGAAAAATTCATGTTGGAAATTGAAAGAAATAAAACGACATGAGATTAGTAATATGGTTTTATCCCCAGAGTAAAGATATTAAAGCATAAGAATTTTAATAAAAAAAGAGTTGCCGAAGCAACCCTAATCCAATCGGGGACACCCCGATCCAAAGTATTTAAAATGCAAAGATATAAAAAATAAATTAATATGCCCGATTTAGTTCATGTTACCTACGCCCAAACAGGGCAAAGTTCACAAACCAATGAGTTTGGAATGCGCGAAATGCAGGAAAAAGCATACCAAGCCCGTGATGCTCAATACATATTATTGAAAGCTCCACCTGCTTCCGGTAAATCACGTGCATTAATGTTTATTGCTTTAGACAAACTCATAAAACAAGGTCTAAAAAAAGTAATAGTAGCAGTACCCGAGAAATCAATTGGTGGTTCATTTAGTGCTACCGACCTCAAAAGTCATGGTTTCTATGCAAATTGGGATTTACAAGACAACTACAATCTTTGTACACCCGGCAATGATGGCAGCAAAGGCAAAGTACAGGCTTTCCGTAATTTCATGGATAATGATGAAAGAATTCTGATTTGTACCCATGCCACGTTGCGGTTTGCTTTTGAAGAATTGGACGAATCAAAATTCGACAATTGTCTGTTGGCCATTGACGAATTTCACCACGTTTCTGCCGACGGAGATAGCAAGTTGGGCGAATTATTGCGCCAGATTATGGAAAAGTCAACGGCTCATATTATGGCCATGACAGGATCTTATTTCCGTGGCGATAGTGTTCCGGTTCTATTGCCCGAGGATGAAGAGAAATTCACCAACGTTACTTATACTTATTATGAACAACTAAACGGTTATACCTATCTGAAATCGTTGGGAATAGGATATAATTTCTATCAGGGAAATTACACCGAAGCCATTCTTGACATGTTGGATACTGACAAAAAAACCATATTACATATTCCAAATGTCAATTCAGGCGAATCACTCAAACGTAAATACGATGAGGTAAATTTTATCTTAGACGCTATTGGAGATGTGATCAAAGTAGATTCAGCAACAAAAGTAATCTACCTGAAACGCCATACCGACGGAAAAACAATTAAAATAGCTGACCTGGTAAATGACAATCCCCGCGAACGGGAGTTGATTGTAAGTTACCTGCGTGAGATGAAATCAGTAGATGATATTGATTTGATTATTGCGTTGGGAATGGCGAAAGAAGGTTTCGACTGGCCTTGGTGCGAATATGCGTTGACAGTAGGCTATCGTGGTTCATTGACTGAAATAGTTCAGATTATTGGTCGTTGCACCCGTGACAGCGATAATAAAACACACGCTCAATTCACTAATCTCATTGCTCAACCCGATGCAACAAACGACGACGTAAGGTTTGCTGTAAACAATATGCTGAAAGCTATTACTGCTTCGCTTTTAATGGAGCAGGTGTTGGCACCAAACTTTAATTTCAAACCGCGTTTTTCTCCAGACGACAAAGCAAAGCCGGGTGAAATTTTGGTGAGAGGATATAAAGCTCCAAGTTCCAAAAGGGTAAAAGATATTCTCAAATCGGATATAAACGATTTGAAAGCCAACATATTGAAAGACAATAGCATTTTAGCAGCCATACCCGGCAATATCGATGCCGAAGTAATAAATAAAGTGTTGATTAAACAGGTTATTGAAAAAAAATATCCGAACCTGAGCGAAGATGAAGTAGAAGAAGTTCGTCAATATGTGGTAATGGATTCTGTAATGAAAAACACCCTACAAATCAACGTGAAGGACTTAAAAAAGGCTATTGAAAACGATGAGTCAATCAAAAAAGCCATTGCAGACAACATGTCGAAAGACGATATCAATACGTTGATTCCTAAAGTAATCAAAACAATCTATCCGGAACTTTCAGATGATGAAGCAAGTTCATTAAGTAACGTAAATATCAACACCAACATTCTCGACAGTACGGAAAGTCAAGCAGACAAACGATTTATCCGCATGGCTGGTCAGTTTGTAAATATCGATGATATTCATATTGACCTGATAGATCAGGTCAATCCATTCCAACGTGCTTACGAAATCCTTTCAAAATCGGTAACACCGAAAGTATTGAAATTGATTCAGGATGTAATTGAAACTTCACGTATTAAAATGACTGAAGATGAAGCATTGATTTATTATCCTGATAAAGTTGCTAAATTCATGAAAACTTATGGTCATGCTCCAAATATAAAATCTGCCGATTTTAATGAACGCAGAATGGCTGAAGCTGTTTTGTTTTTGAAAGATTTGAACCGAAAAAATAAATACGGCAACAAAAATTAGTTTGAGTTATGTTGAATACTGAAAAAAAGAAAAAACTACAGGATTTATTTGACAACGACCCATTGGGCTTATTGGAAGTTAAGCCCTTAGCTGCTATTAGAAACGAAGACAATATACTCGTTAGCAAGTTTCAGGAGATAATTGATTTTTATCAACAAAATCAACGCTTACCTATTGAAAATAATGGGGTGAATGAACACACCTTATATTCTCGTTTATGTGATTTCAGAGAAACAGAATCAAAAAGAATAATCCTTGAGCAATACGACGAATTCGGGTTATTAGTACCGGTAGAAAAAAAAGTATTCACCATTGAAGATATTTTGGAGGATGATCCACTTGGTTTACTGGAAGAAGATGATATGGGTTTGTTTGATTTTAATCTGGTGCAACGACCTGACGAAAGAGCCAGTGCTGATTTTGTAGCACGAAGGAAATTTTGCAATGATTTTGAACAATACAAATATCTGTTTAAAGAAGTCCAAAAAGAGTTGTCAGATAAAAAACGTAAATTAATTCTATTCAAAGAAGATAATCTTCTTGAAGGACAATTTTATGTACACAATGGAATTCTTTTATATTTGGAGCACGTTGATTATGAGAAAGAAGTACAACGATTTAATAGTGGGGCAAGGGTAAGAAAAGACGGACGTACCAGAATAATTTTCGAAAATGGGACAGAATCCAATATGCTGTATCGGTCCCTTTACAAAGCATTATTGGCTAATGGTAAAGCCATAACTGAGAATGTAGACAAAATTCAGGATAAATTTGATAAGAATTTCAACAATATAAATGAAGAAGACAAAGAATCCGGTTTCATTTACATATTGAAATCAAAAAGCGATAAGCCCGAAATCAAGGAAATAAAACACCTTTATAAAATCGGATTTTCAACATCAACAGTTGAAGAGCGAACAAAAAATGCAGCACAAGAGCCAACCTATTTAATGGCAGATGTCAGAATAATAATGACTTACAAGTGCTTCAATATGAACACATATAAGCTTGAATTATTGTTGCACAATTTCTTCGGCAACTCATGTTTAAATGTCGATGTGTTTGACAACCTTGGTAATCGTCATACACCACGAGAATGGTTTATTGCTCCCCTAGACATAATCGAACAAGCAGTTCAGTTGATTATTTCGGGTGAGATTGTGAAATATCAATATGATGGGGAGATGGAAAAAGTAATTGAAAAGTGATTAATAAAATTGTACTATGGAAAAACACATCCACTCTGATAGTTTCGGAGGCTTTTCTCTGTTTTATACCTTTCAAGGTTATTTTGCTCTCAAATACTGTGTAGGCCAGTTAATTTCTTCTTCCGTTTTCAAAGTTGAAATCAATGCGAAATAAGGATTTCGCAACAATTCCCGCCCCAGCAGAACCAAATCAGCTCTTTCATTCTCAAGTATATCCGAAATTTGTTCTTTAGTGGTAATTAACCCAACAGTAGAAGTTAGAATCCCTGTTTTTCTGATTGCTTCAGAGAAATGAATCTGGTAACCCGGTGCAAGCGGAATTTTAGCAGTTGCTATATTCCCGCCCGAGGAACAATCGATTAAATCCACGTCCATTTCTTTCAATATTCTACAAAGTTTCACCGTTTCTTCCAAATTCCAACCACCGTCAGCCCAATCGGTTGCCGACAGACGTACAAACAATGGCAATTCGTGCGGCCAACCCGACTGAACGGCTTCAACAACTTCCAGCAGCAACCGAGTCCGGTTTTCAAAGCTTCCACCATATTCATCAGTTCGTTTGTTGCTTAATGGCGATAAAAACTGATGAATCAGATAACCATGTGCCGCGTGAATTTCCAACACGCTGAAACCGGCTTGTTTAGCACGAAACGCAGCGGCTTTGAATTGCTCAATAACCTTATTAATTCCGTTTTTATCCAATTCTTCAGGAGCAAGTTCTGATGATTCAAAAGGAATTGACGAAGGGGCTACCGTCAGCCAACCACCATCCTGCGATGAAAGTTGTTTTCCACCGTTAATTGGCGAATCGTGTGAAGCTTTTCTGCCGGCATGGGCTATTTGAATTCCTGCAACAGCTCCATGTTGATGAATAAATTCGGCTATTTTTCTTAATTCTTCAATTTGTTCATCTTTCCAAAGCCCTAAATCAAATGGCGTTATTCGTCCACCCGGGGCAACAGCAGTAGCCTCAATCAGGATTAATCCCACTCCACCTATTGCACGAGTGCCATAATGAACATAATGCCAGTCATTTGCAAAACCATCGGCAGCTGAATACTGGCACATAGGTGGCATGCCGATTCTGTTTTTAATTGTTACTGATTTAATCGTAATTGGTTGATTTACTTTAGTCATTATATTGAATTTAATTTTGTTGTAAAATTAGTTTTTTTCTGGCATTGGAACAATAAATAGTGGATATTGTTTTAGCCAATTTTGTATTTAAGAATGTTGATTTTGAAAAAAACATATTTTTCCACCGTTCATAATCAGGATTAACGATAAAAATCGTATTTTTGTGGCAATACACAAATTTAGCTGAAAGTTGAAAGCAAAATGGTAGATTAACATGAATATCAAGATTGTAAACAAATCAAAACATTCACTTCCCGAATATTCCACAGCTTTGTCGGCAGGCATGGATTTACGTGCAAATATTGATGAACCGATTGTTATAAAATCATTGGAACGAAAATTGATCCCAACCGGATTATTTATTGAACTCCCCGAAGGTTACGAAGCACAAATTCGTTCACGTAGCGGGCTGGCAATTAAAAAAGGAATTACGGTGTTGAATTCTCCAGGAACTATTGATGCAGATTATCGGGGCGAAGTTTGCATCATTTTAATAAATCTTTCGGCTGAAGATTTTGTTATAAACGACGGTGAGCGAATTTGTCAAATGATCATTTCTTCTCATGCCCAAGCCGAGTGGATTGAAGTGGCTGAACTTGGCGAAACCAATCGTGGTGCGGGTGGATTCGGACATACCGGGAAACACTAATCAGTTAACAGTAAAGAGAAACTGATTGATAATCAGAAATTAAAAAAGTATATGCGAAATAAAATATATCTGTTCCTTTCTATCATAATCCTTTCTGTTTCGTGCTCTACACCAAAAAAGATGGTTGAAAAGAATCCGAAAATCAACATTTTGGCTGACTCGGTACAAAGGAAATTTGATTATTATTTTTTCGAAGGAATTCGGTTGAAAAACGATCAGAAATTTGATCAGGCACTTGAAACATTCCGTTTGTGCCTTTCAATTGACTCGTTGGATGCAGGAATTCAATCGGAAACCGGAATATTATATGCCGCCCTTGGATTCAATAATGAAGCCGTAAAATGTTTCGAAAAAGCGATTAAGTTCGATCCCAGAAACTGGTGGTATAATGTGCAGTTAATTTCGATGTATGCCGATTTAAAAAACTGGAAAAGAAGCATTGAAATTACAAAAGAACTTCAGAAGTATTTTCCTGACAAAGAGCAGGTTTATTCCATGTTAGCTTCTTTTTATAAGGAAACAAAGGAGTACGATAAAGCCATTCTAGCATTCGAAAAACTTGAAAGTCTTCAGGGTATTGATCAAGCCACGTCAATTGAAAAATATAATTTATATATTTTGCTCAAAAAAGAGAATAAAGCGAATGCCGAAATTGATAAACTGGTCAATAAATATCCGACCGAATCGCGCTATAAAGTAGTTAGAGGCGATATTTTTATGCAGCAAAAAATGCCCGAAAAAGCGTACGAGATTTATCAGCAAGTATTGAAAGACGACCCACAAAATGCTTTTGTTTATGTTTCGCTATCAGAATATTACAAGTCTGCAAATCAACCCGAAAAAGCATTGAAATCGATTGTGAACGCACTCAAAAGTGAACAATTGGATGTGGATACAAAAGTGGCTGTTTTGGGTCAATATGTCCAAAAACTGGTTCAGGATTCAACAAAATTTGTCGAAACCGAATCTTTGTTTAAACTTTTGGTGGATCGTTATCCGCTTGAAGAACAGGTTCACGGATATTATGCTGTTTTTCTCCAATATCAGAAACGAAATGCCGAAGCAATATCCGAACTGGAAACCATGATAAACATCAATCCGAAGAACCAGCAAACCTGGATGCAGCTGATTCAAATCTATATCGTGGATAAAAATTTCAATCAAATTCTGACAGTAACCGGTCGTGCCATTGAAAATTTACCAAAACTTCCGATTTGGTATTTCTATCGTGGGATTGCTCAATTTCAACTTGCTGATTATAACGGAGCATTGGTTTCGTATAAAAGCGGATTGCCACTTATTGCTGCAGAACAAGTTGATTTGAAAAGTGATTTTTATGCACAAATCGCGGATGTTTATTTTAAAATGGAGAAAAAAGATTCGGCTTTTGTGAATTATGAGCTTTCTTTGACAGCCAATCCGAAAAATATTATGGTAATGAATAATTATGCGTATTATCTTTCGTTAGAAAAGTTAGAGTTGAAAAAAGCAGAACGAATGAGTGCGAAAACAGTAGAGTTGGAGCCAAAAAACAGTACCTATCTGGATACTTATGCCTGGATTTTGTATCAGGAAGCGAATTATTCGTTGGCTAAATTTTACATTGAAAGTGCTGTTGATAATCTGAAGAAAAACGAAGAACCGGGTGTAATTTTGGAACATTATGGCGATATTCTGTGGATGTCGGGGGTTGAAAATGAAGCAAAAGCAATGGAAATGTGGCAAAAATCGTTTGATGCCGGGAATAAAACCGATGCGTTGAAAAAGAAAATTGAAAATAAAGGATGGAAAAGATAATAAATACAGTGATTAGTGAACAGTTATCAGTGAATAAGTTTAAATAAACTTCTAATTATGAAATCTAAATTTTGTTTTATTTTTGCAGTTTTAGTTTTAGTGTCGTGTAAAACTACACACCTGATTTCCAAAAGGGAACAAACGGTAACGAATCCGGTTGTTCAGGTGATTGAACGAGTTCAGAAAACCCAACCGCAATTCAAAACAGTCAATGTGAGTAAAATGTCGATTGAATTGCAATTGAATGAACGAAAAGTGAATGTTTCTGCTACCTGTAAAATACAAAAGGATTCCGTTTTGTACCTTTCTATTCAGCCGTTTATGGGAATTGAAATGTTCAGAGCAGAAATGACAACCAACAGCATCCGAATTTTTGACAAAATGAACCGTCGGTATTATGTGACAGATTATTCGTATTTTAGCAACCGGTTTGGCGTAAATGTCGATTTCTCCAGTTTGCAATCCTTACTTACAGCTCAATTCTTCTGCTTTGGCAGAAAGGAAATTGTGACAGACAGTTGTAAATTGGTTGTGCTATCAGATGGTCAGAATAAGATTAATTTTGAGAATAATAACATGCTCCAAAGTACTGAAATTTCAACTTTAAACCTGATAAATCAGACTTTATTAAAGGCTAAAAACAGCAACTATCAATTGCAAACAACGTATTCGGATTACACGCAAATAAATGGAGTGAATTTCCCGCAAAAAATTCTTCTGCAAGCCGGAAATCAGAATACAAAGGCGACATGTGATTTTTCCATAATGAAAGTTGAATTCAACACCCATATAATATTTCAACCCACGAATCCGGAACGATTCAGTCACGGCGATATTGAACAACTACTCAAAAAGTAAAAATACTGATTAGAAATGATTTATAAACACAATATATTGAGGTACTCTCAATCAACCTCACGAATTTTAGCATTTGTTTTTTTAGCACTTTTTTTTGCATTTCCAATTCAAGCTCAGACAGTTAAAGAATTAGAGCTTCAACGCAAGCAAACGCTCAAAAATCTGGAAACAACGAATATATTATTGAATCAAACCAAAAAATCGCAACGAAGTTCTTTGAATAAACTAACAATTATCAGCAAAAACATCAATGAAAGGAAAATGTTGATTAAAAATATGAGTTTCGAAATTGGAAAATTAGATGATCAAATTGTGCAGTTGGATCATGAAAAAACCAAGCTCGAAACTAATTTAAAAAAATTAAAGGCAAATTATGCGAAACTCGTTCAGGAGTCACACATTAATCGTAGTTTATCTGCCAAAATCATGTTTGTACTTTCGGCAGAATCGTTCGATCAATCGTATCGCCGACTGCGTTATTTGCAAGAATATTCAGAGTACAGGAAAGAACAGGTGCGTAAAATAGAAGGGGTGAAAGTTCAAATACAGCATAAAAATGATAGTCTTCATATACATAAAACTACTAAGGTTGAGGTTGTTAAGCAAAAAGAAACCGAAACCAAGAATTTAACGAAAGATAAACAAAAAGTAAAAGTGCTGCTGACCGATCTGCAAAAAAGAGAAAAAAAATTGCGTGCTGATTTGAAAATTCAACAGAAAAAGGCTAATGATCTCAATAATAAAATTGCAAGTATAATTGCTGAAGAAATTCGTAAAGCCGAAGCTAAACGTGCTGCTATACAGAAAAAACGTCAAGAAGAAGAAGAAAATAAATCGAAAACAACAAAAAGCACAACAAAGACGACTTCGAAAACAGGATTAAAAACAACTACCGAAACCTCAAGACCTGTAACAACAAGCAGTTCATCAGTTTCAGTACTTACTAAAGAAGAAACGCTTCTGTCAGGCAATTTTGAACGAAATCAGGGACGTTTACCGTGGCCAACTTCCAATGGATTTATCAGCGGACATTTTGGAATTCATGAACACCCGGTTTTGAAACACGTGACTACCAATAATAAAGGAGTTTATATTCAAACTCCTGCCGGAAGTTCAGCGCGTGCAGTTTTCGAAGGTGTGGTAACTCGGCGTTTTTCTATTCCCGGAAGTAATAATGGTGTGATTATTCAACATGGAAATTACCGTACTGTTTATGCCAATCTTACACAAATTTTTGTTCGTGAGGGTGATCATGTGAGTGCAAAACAAGCCATTGGTAAAATTTACACCGATGATGACAATGACAATAAAACGGAATTGTACTTTCAGGTTTATAATGGCAGAAACGTGCAAAATCCGGAAAGTTGGATAGCAAGATAAACTGGCCCCTAACCCCCTAAAGGGGGCTTTTGCTGGGTGAAGTTTTAGATTTTCGAAATTGTATTGAAGAATTAGTTTGAATATATTTAAAGACAAAAGTAACTTAATATTCCCATTTGGGGTTAGGGGTAAATTTTATGGAAGAATTTATAAATGAGTCGCAATTAGTCGACTATGGCGATAGCAACATTATCACCCTCGAAGGTCTCGAACATGTTCGTCGTCGTCCGGGAATGTATATTGGTAAACTGGGCGACGGATCGCATGTTGACGATGGAATTTATGTGTTGCTCAAAGAAGTGCTCGATAACTGCATCGATGAATTTCGAATGGGAGCCGGCAAGTCCATTGATGTTAAGGTGGAAAATGGTCGGGTGGAAGTGCGTGACTATGGACGCGGAATTCCGCTCGGGAAAATGATTGAAGCTGTTTCAATTATGAATACCGGTGGTAAATACGATTCCAAAGCGTTTAAAAAATCAGTTGGTTTGAATGGAGTGGGTACCAAAGCGGTGAACGGGCTTTCGTCCAAATTTGTGGTGCATAGTTTCCGCGATGGACAAAGCAGGAAAGCCGAATTTGAAAGAGGAAAACTGGTAAGCGATTCCGATATTTTTGCCGATAATACCGATCGTGGAACGTTGATATATTTCGAACCGGATGATACTATGTTCGAAAACTATGTTTACAAAGACGAGTATATCGAAACCATGTTGCGCAATTACGCGTACCTCAATACCGGTCTGACTATTAATTTCAATGGCAGGAAAATCCAGTCGAAAAACGGTTTGAATGATTTGTTGAACGAAAATATAACCGCACAAGCTCTCTATCCGATTATTCATCTGAAAGGCGAAGATATTGAAATCGCTTTCACGCACAGCGACCAATATGGCGAGGAATATTATTCGTTCGTAAACGGTCAACATACCACGCAAGGTGGAACTCATCAAAGTGCTTTCCGTGAAGCGGTGGCTCGAACCATCAAAGAGTTTTATTCCAAAAACATGGAATTGGCGGACATTCGTAACGGAATTATTGCTGCAGTGGCTATCAGCGTGGAAGAACCGATTTTCGAATCGCAGACGAAGACAAAACTTGGTTCGCGCGATATGGTTAAGGATGGCGTGTCGGTCAATAAATTCATTTCGGATTTTCTGAAAAAGGAACTGGACAATTACCTGCACCGCAATAGCGAAACGGCTAATATTTTACTCCAAAAAATTCAGGACTCCGAAAAAGAGCGCAAAGCCATTGCCGGTGTTACCAAACTGGCGCGCGAACGTGCCAAAAAAGTGAACCTGCACAACAAAAAACTCCGCGATTGCCGCATTCATTACAACGATTCGAAAGGTGATACAGACAGTTCATGCATTTTTATCACCGAGGGTGATTCAGCGAGTGGATCGATAACCAAAAGTCGTGATGTGAATTCACAAGCTGTTTTTAGTTTAAAAGGAAAACCGCTGAACAGCTACGGATTGACCAAAAAAGTAGTATACGAAAACGAAGAATTCAACTTACTGCAAGCTGCATTGAATATTGAAGATGGCATTGAAGGATTGCGTTACAACAAAGTGATTGTAGCCACCGATGCGGATGTTGATGGAATGCATATACGTTTGCTACTGATTACTTTCTTCCTGCAATTTTTCCCTGATTTGATCAAAAAAGGACATGTTCATATTTTGCAAACACCACTTTTCCGGGTTCGAAGCAAAAAGGAAACGGTATATTGCTATTCAGAAGAAGAGCGGTTAGCAGCTATGGTAAAGGTGGGTGCAAATCCCGAAATCACACGATTCAAAGGATTGGGAGAAATCTCGCCGGACGAGTTCAAGCATTTTATCGGAAAAGACATGCGACTCGATCAGGTAACATTGAAAAAAGAAGATGCCGTTCAGGATTTATTATCCTTCTATATGGGTAAAAACACATCCGAACGCCAGAATTTTATTATTGAAAATCTGGTGGTGGAAGAAGACGTTTAATCCATTTACAATTTATTCACTTGCCTGCGGCAGGCAGGTTTACGATTTACAATTGGACTCATTCATGGGCATTTCATATTACAATCCAGGCGATTCGAAGGAAATAAATCCTGATGAATATTTCATGAAGCAAGCCCTTGCCGAAGCTCAGCGAGCCGGTGAGCGCGACGAAGTGCCTATCGGAGCAGTGATTGTTTGTCAGGGACGGATTATTGCGCGTGGCCATAATCTTACCGAAACGCTAACTGACGTAACCGCTCATGCCGAAATGCAGGCTATCACCGCTGCTGCACAGTTTTTAGGCGGAAAATACCTGACCGATTGTACGCTTTATGTAACCGTTGAACCATGTGTGATGTGTGCCGGAGCGTTAGGTTGGTCGCAAATTAGCCGGATTGTATACGGAGCTGCGGACGAAAAACGCGGATTTATGCGCTTCGCTCCCAATGTGCTTCACCCAAAAACTGAAGTGGTTTCAGGAGTTTTGGAAGAAGAATGCAGTAAGTTGGTGAAAGATTTTTTTGTACTCAAAAGATAGAAGTTTTTGCTTGATTGAGTTAATTTGTTAACTTTTAAAAAACAAATAAACGAAAGATATTCAATAAAATAACTTATAGTTTGTTTGGATATTTCAGAATTGGTTCATTTCTACTTTTTAGTAATTATTAATTACGCTTTTACAACTATATGCTTCTTAATATAATCAGGGTCGATGTCTATTCCAAGTCCGGGACCGGTAGGCACGGTAACAACTCCATCTTCAGGAATAAGTGAAGAAGTTTTACATTCAAAAGGAAAATCAAGATTAAATGATTTGTATTCGTGATACGGACCCGCATTGGGTATAGTGGAAATGAAATGCATCATGTAAATATATCCAATGCCCGAAACATGCGGAATATGTAGTTTGCCCAGTGCATTTGCCATACGTGCCACCTTCATCGAACGGATCATTCCGCCAAAATAGAACATATCGGCCTGAACTATCTGCAAGCCATCATTTGCCAACAGCCATCGGAAATTGTGTAAACTCGGTTCCTGTTCACCACCTGCAATGGGAATATTAAGTGCATCGGCTACTTGTTTGGTTTCCTCGTACCAATCGAAAGGAATAGGTTCTTCGAAAAAATCATATTTGTATTCTTCCATTATTTTTCCGATTCTGATTGCCTCTTTTACATCATACGAACCATTGGCATCGGCACAAATAAACATCTTATCACCAAAAGTTTTTCTAACCAATGGAATGAGTTTTTCACTTCTGCCAAGCGGAGTTTCGGGATGGTTCATGCGCCCACCCAATTTAAATTTGATAGCTTTGGCATGTGTTTTTGCCAATTCCCTTTGAAGATGTTCTATAGTTAATTCTGGAGAAATATACCGCTCGCTGTTAGCCTGATATACAGATATTTTATTCGTTTGAACCGTTCCAATCAAAGCACCGATGGGTTTATTGACCATTCGACCTAACATATCAAGAATTGCAAATTCAATCGTTGCCAATGGTACCCAAATGGCGATTCCTTGTAGTTTATAGTTGCTTTTAAAAACACAAACTTCATCCAGTAAAGATTCCAGATCACGTGCATCTTTACCGATAAAGAATTCCTGCATGCGGGTCACAAAAATAGGATACAGCGATTTCATTTGTTCGTTTTGTCCGAATGAAAAGCCTTCCACACCACCCGTTGAACGGACACGACACAAAAAATTATCCTTGTAACGAATTAATTCAAGGTTTTCAATAATAACCGGTGACGTAAATAATTCTCTTTTTAAAACAGGTTCACCGAGAATTTTATCCAGTTTTGTGTAGGTTGGGTTTATGTCCGGAAGTTTTTTTACTTTTGACGATAAGTTCAAAGTAGAAGCCAGACTTGACGATGAAAGTACAGCACCGGCACCACCTAAAACAGCCGTGGTCAAAAATTTGCGTCGTGTGAATCCCATGATAGTAATGTGCTAATGTGTTGATATGCTGATTTAATATTGATTTGACAGAACTTATTTTGATTTGATCTTAATCCTGATCCGCTTCACATAATTACAATCCTCAACCTTGATAAAAGGACGGTGAACATCCGAAGGAAACAAAATAAAAAAAGTATCGGGGTTTGATAGATAATAAATCCCTTTCATCTCCTGATTATAAAATTGAGAATCGCCTTTATCGTTAAAAGGAATTATTACGGGAGCTCCGGCAATAGGTGCAATACCGATTGATTCTTTTCCTTTAATCACATAAATAATATCGCAATACTGCCGGTGCGAATGCCATTTTGCCTCTTTCAACGGTGAAGACGGATTATCGGTAATATCGGCAAATACGTTTTTTCCATCAATCACATAATTGCCTGTTTTCAGACTATCCAGATTGTTTTCTTTCAAAAATGCAAATGCTTTGTCCCAACCAACTTTATTAGCCTGATACTCTTTTGCAAATTCAAATTTGTCGGTTGCTTGATGCGGATGAAGTTTCAAACCTTTAAGCCAGTCAGTCTGATTGTACCAGTTAGTTGCTTTTTCTTTTGTCCAGATTGTTTCGGACTGAGCATTTAATTTTGATACAGAAAGTATGAGTAATATCAGGAAAAGAAGCTTGAATCTGATTGAAGGTATTCTTTTCATGTTGCCTTATTTTTAAATATCGGACATTTCAATTATTTTCCAAAAGTAGTGGTTTCTTCTGTAACTTTCTTTGCATTGGTAGTTACATTTCCCACCAAGATAATATCTTTTAATTGTTTTGGAGCAGTGGAAAGGAAAATGTCAGTGCCTGTAAATGTTTTACAATTCCGTATAATTGCATCGGGACAAGATTCAATCCGAATGACAGGAATATTTGCCAACGGTTTTGAGGTTGAAACATTGTCTAATTCCGTTTCTTTTGAATTGCGAACCAAAAAGGCTGGTCCTTTCTCTGTATTAATCCTGACATTGTGCAATTCCAAATTTATAGTATTTGTTGCTTTCATTCCGGTTTTACCGGATGCAATCAGGTCTGTGATTCGCAATCCTTCAATTGGCATTTCGGGTAAACCGTCAATGCTCATAATAGTTTTCGCATGATTAATTGTAATATTACTTATAGCTATATTTCTAAAAACAGGAGTACGGTTTGACACAATGGTTGTATCGCAGGTATAAACTTCTCCTTCCATAGCGTAATAATTTGTAACCACAATTGCCTCACCCACGTTTTCCATCGTCCAGTTATTGAAACGCACATCTTCAACAAAACCACCACGACCACGTCGGCTTTTGATACGAATACCAATCTGCGTTCCTTCACAAATCATATTACTTACCACAATATTTCGTAACCCTCCTGCTGTTTCACTTCCAAGGGTAACGGCTCCATGCGCTTTTCTGACAGTACAATTAGTAATAGTAATATTTTCGGTAGGCCGGTTAACACGCAGTCCATCGGCATCCTTGCCAGACTTTATCACGATTCCGTCATCGCCTGTTTCAATAAAACAATCTGAAATCCTGACATAACTGCTCGAATCGAGATAGATTCCACCGGTATGAACACCAGGATACGTGTCGACAGTTATGCCATGCACCACAACATTCTCAGAATATAATATATGTACCGGCCACATAGGAGAACCCACAATATGAATTCCTTCGATAGTTACATTTTTACAATTCATGACCTGAATAAACGGTGGACGCAATTCGGGTGCTGCTTTCAGATATTCTTCTTCCGTGGCAGGTGTTTTAGTTTCCAGTGATTTTAAAAGATTAGCCCAATTCACTCCGGCAGCCGAACCTCCGTATCTCGGTTTCAGTTTCATCCATTCTGCATTGCTTGTGGTAATAGTACCGCCGCCCTTAATCGTCACATTTTCCAGATCGTGGCCGCCAATTAAAGGTATAGCTGTCAGGCATTCGATACTTTGGTTTCTTCCTTTGGTAAACGGGAGGTTTTGTGCCAAAAATTTCAAGGTTGCACCGGCTTCAATATACAATTCCAGATTGCTTACCAATTCAATGGGTCCGCACGTATAATTACCGGCCGGTATGTAAACAATGCCACCACCGACAGCTTTTGCTGCTTGAATGGTAGCATTTATTCCTTTTGAGGCGTCTTCAGTTCCATCGCGTTGTGTTCCATAATCCAACACATTAAAAAATGCTTTCTTTGAATCGGATATTGTAGTACTGGTTGATTGAATTTGACTCCATAAAAGGTTTGAAAATAGAAGTAAACTAATCAAATACAATATCTGTTTGAGTGATCTTTTTTTTTCTGTTTTCATGTCTTTGTGGCAAAATTTGAAAACTCTATTTATTTCAATCTTTAATTCTTAGCTAATTCTCCAAATTTACAACTTCTCCGTTTATTAGAACATTTCTTAGGGTGACTTTACCAATGTTTTTAATCTGATTTTTTTGTTCAACCCCTGAAAACACACAATTTTCAACGTTAATATTATCCACACAGGTAATTCCTTTTATACCATCAAGCCAAATGGCAAAAGCTGATTTTTTTGAGGTCATGTTTGAAAGATACACATTTTTTATTGTGGGTGGGAACTTACCTTCGCCTTCCCTGTCGATATGATAACTACAATTAATTGACAAAATGGCATCTTTCACTTCACCAACTGTTACATTCCGAACATAAACACCATCGGTTGTTCCACCCCGGCTATTATTGGTTTTGATCAATATGGCTCTGTCCAGCTCCGGGCTGCTCATTTCGCAATTCTCAACAAATATATTTTTACAACCACCAGAAATCTCACTTCCCATCGAAACTCCGCCATGACCTTTTCGCATGTGGCAATTCCGAACCAATACATTTTCAATCGGTGCATTTGTACGACGTCCATCGAAGTCACGACCTGATTTTAAGGCGATACAATCATCACCGGTATTGAACGTACAGTTTTCAATTAAAACATTCTTGCATGATTCAGGATCGCAGCCATCATTATTTGGACCTCCGCTGTTCACTGTGACATTGCGAACAATTATATTTTCCGACAGCAATGGATGAATTACCCAGAATGGTGAATTTTTGATGGTAAAATCTTCTAACTTCACATTTTTACAATGAATAAAATTGATAAATTGGGGTCTTAAATAGAAACCTTCACCCATCTGTCGTTTTTCGATCGGAAACTGTGTATCATTGTATTTTTTCAATAGCGGACGGCAATTTTTATCCAACTGACTTGGTGTACCTTTTACCCATCCGTTACTTGCACCACCCTTCCAAGGCCACCAATTTTCGGTACTTCCTTGTCCATCCAAAGTCCCTTTACCTGTTACTGCAAAATTTGTTTGACCATCAGCATAAATCAGTGGGGAATAATTGTAACAATCATCACCTTCCCAACGCGTACGTACCAGCGGTAAATAATCTTTCGGGTCGGTGCTGAAACGTAAAACGGCATTTGCATCAATATGCAATTCCACATTGTTTTTCATGTGAATGGCTCCGGTGAGGAAGTCACCATTTGTAATCAACACCCGTCCACCACCCTCGGCACTGCATTTGGTAATGGCTGCATTGATGGCTGTGGTATTTTTTGTTTTACCATTACCCACAGCTCCAAAATCTATAACATTATAAATCTTGTCAGGAAATCGTGGTTCCTGCAGTTGTGCAGTCATCCGGTAGATCGCTTTCCACGAATCTTTTTCAGTATTCTGACTAATTCCGCTCAATCCGAATACACTCAGAAACAAAACTAATAGTGATACAAATGGTTTCATATAATTCATATTTATATATTTTTAAATTGTCTTATTGTCATGTTTTCTAAATTCAATTAGTAAATGCAACTTTGATGGTCAGATAGTATAGTTATTTTTTCAGAGCAAGAGAGGAAAATTCCTCCCTTTGCCCCGATGGAGAAAAATGACTATTATTGTCTCCCGCCTAAAG
>Ga0209538_1000127_pt1 | contig 45588 bp, 59 predicted proteins | sample BarGraNGADG00211_2_FD_184492 | JGI IMG/M metagenome (GOLD analysis project Ga0209538, IMG submission 184492) | Arctic peat soil microbial communities from Barrow, Alaska - Barrow Graham LP Ref core NGADG0004-211 (SPAdes) (version 2) | ecosystem: Environmental > Terrestrial > Soil > Wetlands >... | reverse complement strand
AAAATATATTAAATTTATAGGAGGATTTTACATGAAACGCATCATATCAATCTGCATTATCTTACTACTGTTCGCATTAACCTGCACCGCCTCCGCTGGATGGCAAGACATATCCGTCTGGTACGGCGCGACTATTACGGTCAACAATGAAGCTTTCACACCGACCGACGCTAACGGTAACGTTGTTGAGCCGTTCATTTATGAAGGTACTACATATCTGCCCGTGCGCGCTGTTTCCGAAGCTCTCGGCGCCGTTATTGCCTGGGACGGTGTAAACAATAAAGTTATCATCGACAAGTGGGATACCTCGCCGTCAATCGCTGCCAAAAGAGAATTAAATTATTATTTTCTTGCGCACAAAGCGTTTGACGAATTATATACAAGTTATAATATATTAAGTGATATTTATTATACCGTCGCCGACGGCGCTTCGATGGATTACATATTAAGCTCAAAAGATATTATCAGCAGTCAAAAAGAAAATTTGAAGGATTATTATGATAAACTTGACGATGATCTCATATTAATCAGCAACCTGAATTTTATTACCAGAACGACATACCAGGAAGCATATTATTATTCTAACAGTTATGAAACGCTGGCCAATTACTTGCTTGAGTATTCAGGCTATATCTCGGAGTTGATGATTAACAAAGACGCATATTATTCAAATCACGATAAAGCCTATGATGTTCTATCAACGTTCATAAAAGAATATCATGCAGCTAATGATGATCTGATAATAATGCTTAACTATTTAATATTGGGATAAGGACGAAACAGCCCACCGGTATAACGTCGATGGGTTTAATCATCAGTAAAGGAACATAAACTATGCCGTATAAAAAGGATATCGACGGTTATTACCGCCATCAAGAAACATACCAAGGCGTAAAAATAGATCTCACCGCAAAGTCAGAGCGTGATCTGACCGAGAAAGTCCGTAAGCGTAAAAACGAAATTGACAGCGGTGAGACTCTCAGCGGTAAAAACATCACGCTACGGACCTGGTGCGACGAATGGCTTGAGGCATACAAAAAGGGTAACATTTCCGAACCTTACTTCGATGCGGTAAAAAGTCACCTTGCAAAATATGTATACCCGGAGATCGGAACCGTACCGCTGAAAAACTTGCGGCCGATACATATACAAAAACTGCTCAAAACCTATGAAGGCATGAGTAAATCATCCGTGTCGAAAATACGCGGCGCACTTAGCGAAGCAATGAAGCAGGCAGTTATTGAAAAATATATTACTGTAAATCCGGTTACCGGTACGTCCGTGCCGCGAAAGACAACCTCCGGAACACACCGCGCCTTGACCGACGAGGAACGCGCTGTGCTGCTCCAGGTGTGCGAAACACATTATGCGGGTCTTTGGGCCAAGGTGCTGCTTTATACCGGGTTGCGCCCCCAGGAGACCGTTCCGCTCACATGGAAGAATATTGACATGGTGAAACGCTGTATTCATGTCAGACAAGCCCTGAAAGCTTCCGGTGAGGTAGGCAAGCCTAAATCTGCGTCGGGTGTGCGTGATGTTCCGATACCGGATATACTATATGCCGACCTGCAAAAAGTTGAGCGCGGCGCTGATGATGCGCTGGTGTTCACGACGCAACATATTAAGAATACCGATAATGGCGGTAATATGTTCGACCATAAGCGCATGAAAGTTCGCTGGAACAACATCAAACGTGAGATGAAAATATTGATGGGTATTGAACGTGACGGTAATAAATTAATAGAAGATAAAAATAATCCGTTCCTCCCGAAAAGCCTCCAGCTTTATTGTCTCCGTCACACGTATTGCACAGATCTGTTTCGCGCCGGCGTACCCATGAACACCGCAAAATATCTTATGGGTCATGCCGACATCACAATGGTTGACCGAATTTACGGTCACCACACAAACGATCAGTCAAGCGACGCTCTTGAAAAAATAAACAAAATGTATACTGAAACAGTGACTTCCGTAGGGACTAAAAAATAACGTACCGAGAATCGTAGTTAAATCAACTGCGATTTTCATGGTGGACTTTATACCTTTTAATCATGGTGTCCGGAGTTCGACTCTCCGATGGGTCACCAATAAAGAAGCACCGCGAAAAGTAGTTAAAACAACTACAATCCGCGGTGCTTATTATTTACCCTACATGTTCATACGCACGTAAAAGCAGTGTAAATACATTAAAAGTGCCCGATTTTAAACGGTATTAACTAACTCCCTTAAGGGACTAACAAAGGGAGTGGATTTACTTTTTCTTGAACACTACGTTATTAAGCTTTTGCGAATGAACATCTCCGCTATATGATTCCCCTCCGCGCCAGGGTGCGTCGCTGATTGTATCTTCTGCATATCCAGCGGCAAGATACAGCGCGTCTTTCTGCGCACGGGTGAGCAACATACCGTTGATGTACGTCATGACTTTAAGTTTCTTTGAATCGCTGACCGATTTCCCGTCTTTCATATCCGAAACAATATCATGCACACCCTCCAGATATTTTACGTAATATTCGAGTTTCACACCTTTCGCGACGGTTTTGAACAAAGTCATATATCCCGTCTCGCTCATAATAGTTTTTATCGCTATCATCTTATCGGCGCTCGGCAATTCAGATTTTACAATCGCGCTGTACTTCTGCATATCGGACACCGCCTTTTTACCCTCAAACGGTACGAGGTCTGATAAAGTACCGGCGATTTTATATGCCGTGTCGGTGTTCATCCCAGCAGTGGTAAATTTCTCGTAGGTCGTAGGTTCTACAGGCAGAGCAACACGGAAAGCAATATATTCATCAATAATCGTTTTTTGCTTATCGGTGAAGTTCTGACCGTCTACCCAATGTTGCCAATCTAATGCTTTTTCTCCGGCTTTCGCGTCGCTTATGTTAAGGTCTTTATACTTTATAATCGTGTCGAATATCCCCGCATCGGACAGATTTGCGTTTTTCAACTCGTCTATTATCTTTCTATCGGTGCTATTTTCATCCGTCAGCATTTTATAATACATTTCGACTTTCATACTTGCTGATATGGGAGCCGCTTGCAGTTTCTGACGTTGTAATGCCGCCTGCGACTCTTCGTCTGTTTTCTTTGTGGAAGCTAAATCGGTCAATACATTATAGGTTTTGCGGGAATCCGCGCCCATGCCAACAAGTGCGGCATAAGTTTCGGACGCGGATTTTGACAGGTTCTTGAAGCCACCCTCCACCCAGTCATTTGCAGTTGGAAGAGTGCTTTTGCCGAAGACGGTAGAACGCGCATAATTTAATACTTTTTCGCCGGTGCTGCCGCTATGTATCGGATATTGCAATATGTCGTTACCGGATGTATCCATCGTCCAACTGCCGGATTTATTGACTGATTTAATGCCCTCGTACACTTTTTTCACCTGCCCGCCGCCGACCGGGAACAATATATAATACAACGGATTTGACAGTTCTTTGCCAATCGTAAACGCTGCTTTATTTCCGGGTGTGGTGCCTTGAAGATAGCCTGCACCTGCGTTCCATATATTCACCGGATTCGGCAGTGCCGAACTTATCGGTATGCGTCCGCCGCCGATCAGACCGCCGACAAAAGGAAGCTGCTCGGTGATGTTTGTAGCAAGATTTGCACCCGCGTTTTTCAGCGGTTTCTGCTCGGTTTTAAGATCGTTTACGGATGGAAGCCGACCACCTTTGAGCAGCTGCGCTCCGAGTTCAAACGCATTCGGCAGTTTGTAACCTGTAACGTCGCCCACCGTGTCATTTGCCACGCCCATAACGTCGAGAGCCGGTCGGTCGCCGAGGAGCCACTCGAACAGATCGTTGAAAAGATACGCACCGACGAAGAACTTCATCAGAGCCATCGCAAGATACGCAACGCCTTTATCTTTTTGTTCTCTCGGCAGGTCCTTGAATAAATACGACAACTGATTATTTACTTCAAGTTGAAACGTTGTAAATAATTTAATTGCCGGATTCTTCGCACCGAACATCGTCGGTAAGTTTCCTTTTGACCGTCCTGCCATCACCGCCGCAGCAAAGCTGTCCGCTTCATCAAGCGCCACTTCATGTGACAGTCCTTTTGCAAGGTTGTCATAAAAGCGCCCCCGTACGATTGTGCTCGCCGCGAAGTTATCTATCCAAGACATGGGAGCGGACACCGCTTGTTTAAAACCTTGCATAATTGTTTTGACAAGCGGGTCAGAGCTGCGCCTGTTTACAAGGAAAGATGATGCGTCGCCTATACCGTCGTCTTGTATCATCGTTTTCAATGTAGCAAGCGAACCGTAAATCATGTTCTTGTTGCTGATCTGCGCTGCCGCCTGATGTATCGGGATGTATTGTGTTGCCCATGAACGCGGGTTCATTGCAACCATATTTCCCGCGGCTTGCCCTTCGATATCGCGCATGAGGTTATACATACCACGCCCCAATGCGTATTCGGTTTCGCGGTCGGCCCGTGCTTTTTTGCCCGCGAGTTGATTTGTGTATTCGTCAAGATCTACCACGAAATTTGACAGCGCGTGTTTTGTATCATTAAATAACGCCGAAACTGCTTCATGTTGCTGCTCAGCGTTTTTGGTGTCGTCGGCGCGGATTTTCTTTGCCTGGTCTTGCAGTTTCTCGTCTGACCCGGCTGTGCGTATATGCTCCGCCAATGCCCGTAGGCGCTGTATATCCGCAGTGTGGTGGATTATGTCCGACGCGCCTTCAATGTACCTGTCGAAGCCGCGGACGGCGTCATATTCGGTCTTGTCACCCGTGCGCTGCAACAGATTCCCGAACCACCGCTTTCCGGGCTTAAATTGATATGTCAAGCCGTTTATTGAGGTCGGCAGGGAATCAGGCGCGGCATTGATGCCGAATTTCATTGCCAACTTCCCCAACAACGTGTCCGGTTTATTTTCACTGAAATGCGGGAAATAACCTTTGCGAGAATCGACCGGGGGATAACCGTTATCAACCAATGTCTTGTTTATCGTTGCAAAAATCTCGTTATACATACCGCTCATGACGGCGGCTTTGCGGCGAACCTCGGTTAAATTTATATCTGGGTTGTTTGCGATAAAAGTGTTAAGTTCCGCTTCGTAATCGCTGCGCGTTTTACCGTAAGCGTCTTTCTGGTTAGGCTTTGACGCGGATACGTTATAATCATACTCTCCTACAAACTGCACCGCATAACGTTCCGTATTAAGGTTCTTGCCCTGTTCTTTCTTTGATATATTCAAGGCGCGGACTTTATCCCGGTAATCGATTTTATATTTATTCCGCGCCGCCTCGTTTATATCGATCGGACGGCGGTAACTTTGGTTAACATTTTCGGCGGTCGTTTTATTCGGCGCAATGTCGCGTATGTTTCTCTCAAGTGTTTCGCGCTGATACAAAATGCCGAGCTTTTTATCTTTCCATAAGGTTATGTCACCGACCGCCGTTGCTGCTTCCTTATAAAGAAGTGCCTTTCTGCGGCGGTTAATATCCGATATATATGCTTTCGCCGCATCGAGTTTTGCTTTTGACTTCGCGATCATGTCAGTATCACCGCTTCTCAGCGCCCGGTTATGTTCTTTTGTGAGAGATTTAACTTTATTCCATTGTTTCTGCATAGTCTCGGAGAAGGTACCGTTCTTGACGGATTCTGACACATTAACGTCGCGAATTTCAAGTTTTCTCAATATGCCATTACGAATGTCTTCGACTTTACTTGCATAGTGCAAAAGATCGGTTTCGCTCATGCTCGACGGGTCTGCACGCTGTGCGTAAACGGCGGCACGGTAATCCTGTTTTGCCTTATTATACGTGTCAAACTGTTTATTGATGGGGTCACCGGTTTTCAACAGCGCTTCAGCCTCGGTAAGCAATACTATTTTTGCGTGTTCCTCTGCAATCTGCGCCTGATCTGCGTCACTGAGTTTCGTTTTTGAATTTGCTTCCGCAACCAGCGAACGCAATATTTCAGAGGTATCTGCTTTTGTTTCTGCCTCTGTAGGCGTGTATACTTCACCGTCTGTGCCAGGTTCGGCAAAACTCCGCGCATTTTCAGCGGATATAATAACGTCAAGTTTCTGGCGTGTTTCCTGCGTAGCCGCTTCCGACTGTTTCACATATTTCGCGTCTATCCCGGCGACGATTGAACGTAGCCGTTCGGTGATGTCCTTTTTCGCGGCAACTTCTGCCTCTGCGGTGTCGGGAGTGACGCTGTAGCGTATGTCGGTGCTGGTTGTAGGTGATTTATTATCAACGGATTTTGCTTGGTTTTCGACAAACACAGCATAAACGTCACTGACAGCACTGTAATCCATGCCGACTTCGTCATGTACGTTTTTGAATATTACGCCGTCGTTTCCGTTGTCAGACGCTTCCTTTAATAGTTTATTGAACGAAACTTCGCGGTATTCTTTACCCTCATAATCGTGAATCAGTGGATTTTTTATGTCAAGGTACAACGGCATGACAATACCGTTTGCTTCGCTACTTTGATAGTGTTCGTATAAAGCGTTGCCGTATGCCGTTTTAGCTTTGTTAAACGCATCGTCTGCCGATTTCCGTTCTTCCGGCGTATTCGTTATCCGGGTAGACTTATTGTATGCTTTATCCATTTCTGCCCGTAATGCATCTATGCTTTGCGGTACAGCCATTTTCGCATAACCTTGAGCAACCTTTTTATCGTTTGTGAAGAATAAAGCTTTCTTTGCACTGGGAGCGTCAGTATTACGCCCCAACTGCCCTTTATCAAACACGGTAAATTGTTCGGCCGTGCCGTGATATACAACAACCATTTTACCATCAAGCTTTTCATCTTGCTTCGCATAACTGTCTTTGTAAAATTCCTTCTGCTTGCCGGTTAATATGTTACCCTCGGTATCGACTTTGCTGATGGAATAGCGTATGTCGGAATTGCCGCTATCAAAACGCTTCGATAACGGTATAACATTCCCGTTATCATCGTAGGTGACGGCGGGAGATAGCTTTGGAACGTACAAATAGTCGTTTTTAATCCACTTTGAAGGCGCATCACCAACCAACCGTACCCCGCTGTATGTGTCGAATGTAACGTTGAAATTACTATCCCAACGCAAATCTTTAATCCGCTCAACCGGTATTTCAATATGCATAACATTGCTTGTTGACTTTGCGGCTCCGGTTATTCCGGGATAACCCAGGTCAATGTCGGCTGGGTCAAGGAACAAGTAAACCGATTCATCTCTTAGATTTCCGTTCTTATACCCGATATAGCTAAGTGCTGAACCTTTTATTCCGCTTTTGTCAAAGTCTTCGCGCACGGCATCCGTAACATGATATGCATCAATATTATTTATGCCTTTGCTTTTCAAGTCTTTTACTATATCTCGATAGGTTTCAACTCGTGGACGGTTATCAGCATCCTCTGCCCCATACATGTCAACCATCTGTAAAAGATATGACAACGTATCCCCTTGAATTTTAGGCTTCTGAATTTGGCTGTTAACCTCTTTCGCTGCCTTATTTACCATCCTCTGCGCGGCTTTCGTGTCGCCGCGGGTTACCGCATCAAGGTATGCGGTGTCGTCGGCTTTAGATATGCTCATGCGAACACCCCCCGTTACATTATAAGCCAAAACGGGTTGCGATGCAATAGTTTTTTCTGTATTTCTCGTCTGTGCCAGCGCCTTGCTATACAGTTCTTTTGCCCGTAACAGATATTTTTCCTCGCTCGTCCCGGTCAGTTTCGTCACCATGCCCGACAACCATGTGTGAATCTTTTCACCCACTGTTCTATCGGTGCGTACCACTTCCATGACCGCCACTTCATCTGTGAACAGTTTCGATTCCGCATACTGTGATACAATTTCGCGGTCCGCATCGGCTTCGGTAAAATTTTGGTCTACCGCCTTATAAAGATTAACTGTATCGGTGCGCATTTGTGCAAGTGTCTGCGGGTCAAGTTTGCCTATAACGTATTCGCTCAACGCGGTATATGCTTTCGCGTTTTCGAGGTTATGTGTCAATTCATGCGCGATTATTTGTGGTGCCGCCTGTTTCGACGCGGCGTTAAGATATAATACACCATCCTTGGTAAAGCCGTTCTGCAATGTACCGCCGCTTGCCTCTTGCCTGTAATAGCGTATATCTAAGCCACCCGCGGTTGCAATTTTCGACGCTGTATTAACGGATTCCACATCGGCATTATAAATCGCACCGGTGCGTTCTGTTTCGGTTTTTGCCACATTATACCGGGTCAATGTTTCATCACCGGCGGCGTTACGTAAACCTGTTTGCAACTTATTGGCAATAGCGGTTACATCTGCGGCGTTGCGGTCTGCGAACGTCTGCGTCGTTGCCTGTGCTGTCTGCGGTGCGTTCTGCTTTACGTGCGGTAATTGCAAGGGGGCGTTTATCGTTGATTGTGGTGTGTCTGTGACGGTCTGCTGTGTGTTTGCGATCCGCGGCTGTGTATTCACGGATGGGAGTGTAAGGCCGGTTTTAATATCGGTTATAAGTTTACCCGAATCGAATACGCCACCCAGCGCACCGCCGAGTAAACCTTGATACGCAAGGTCTCCCGCGTTCAACTTTGCGGCAGGGTTATATGTAGTTTTCTGCATGGCGATATCTGCCACGCCCTGAACAACTTCCTCCGCGCCCTCGCCGAAAATAGACACCGCATAATCAGCCCATGCCTTTATGGTCGGGTTCGCTATCTTCGCCGTGAGGTCAACTCCGACTTTTTTCAGCAGAGAATCAATCGCGCCCTCACCTTTGCCGAGAACGCCGCCTATAAGCATTTCACCCACGGACTGGTTTAATCCGTTCAGATATGCATACGCCGATGCCTCTGCCGCTGTACCGCCTGCTTTCAAAGCCTGACGTTCGCCCGACGAATATCCCGCCGCGAACAGTAAAGCCGTGCCGGAACTGGGTATAATCATGTTTGTGACGGCGACGGGTATCATATATCCCGCGGACGACGCAAGGTCTGATAACGCTTTCGTAACGTCATTATCGGTTAAATCTGCGTACTTATCGGCAATCTTCGTAGAGTATGCATCAGATTTGTCCTGTACCGTGTTGCCGCTCAAATAATAATTCTGCCGCGCTTTCCGTGAGAGTGACAACGTTTCGCGGGCGTTGTTAATATATTTTGTCACAGGCGTTGTGGGTACTGCGGGCTTGACACTCCATGCCTCTGCGGCCGTCTGTGCTTTCGGATAGTTCACGCCCCGACCTCTAAGCGGCGCAACTACACTGTCAGCTACAGCCGCACCGAATTGTGCCGCACCCGCACCGGCTTGATTTATCGCCATGTCGCCGAGTGCAAGCGGATTATATTTATTTTTATAGTAGTCGATTTTTTGCAAGACGTTCATATCTGCGGCGGGATCAGTCTTTACCGTCGGGACAGCGGCGCGTGCTTTTACCGTCTCTGCCACTTTTTTTTGTATCGCCACCGCTACCGGGTTTTCCGGCAACCGAAGACTTGAAACGGTAGGAATGGGAGCTTTCGTTGCTGCCATCTGACCGGTTTTTTTCTGCGTCGCTATGGCAGCGGCATCTGCTGATGTGCGTGATATTGAAGCCGCTGCCGAGCCGAAATTCATCTTGTCAAGTTGCTTTTTTTCGGTCACTTTGCGCTGTTCTGCCACTAATTTATCATAGCGGGAGTTTCCCCCCGCGTTTTTATTACGTATCGCTTCCGCTTCTGCCGCGAGCTTTTCATATGCTGTCATGATTGCTCCTTATCTGAGTTTAAAAAACATTTTTCCGTTACTGCCAACCCACGATGCATATTTCGGATTGTTTATTATAGAGATTACCTGTGCTTCGGTTATATTCGGCATACCGAGTTTATCAAGGGATAACTTGTCGTATGCGTCAAGCCATGATGTATCGCCGTTTGCTGCCGGAGCCGCTGTACCGTCTGTATACACGCCATCCCAGCTGAATGGATCTGCCTTCAATACATCTAAACTGTACCCGCCGGCAACAAGTGCATCGACATTTGATTTTGTCCAGTTGCTATTCTGTACATCCGCAATGACTGCGTCTATGTTGCCTGTGTTCCCGCCGCCGCCACTTCTTGCGTCGCTGATTAACTTATCGGATATTCCCGCTTCTCCAAGTAGCGCAAGGTCTGCCCCGGTTTCGGTACCGGCTATTACTCTGCCCCATGCGTCGCTGATTTGTGCGGCTGTAATTGTGCCGCCGCCTACACCACCGCTTGTTTTGCCTATATTTGCCGTTTGCTTATAAGTTTGCGCAATGTTCGCTTTCGCCTGGTCGACCGCCAACTGTGTCAATGTGCCGCCATATGGTGTACCTTCCGGGACGCCGAGTACGCCGGCTATCTCCGCATCGGCATACTGGAGTGATTGGAATTTATCCATCATCTGATTAAATTTCGTAGTCTTTGCATCAGCGTTAAGCGTGTCAATTTTATATTGGTTGTCAAATTCGTTCTGCTTTGCCGCCGCTGCACCCGAAGCCGCGTCAAGTTGTCTGTTATAGGCGGTCTGCTCTGCATTAGTTTTTGTTGTAGCCGCATCAAGCGTTCTGCCGTATGCTACATTGTCAACGTTCTGCGCATTCGTGATATTATCGGTATACTGCCCATAGCTGAAATCTCTATTGTTATTACTTTGATTGAGGTCATTCAAGTGTGCGTTATAGTCGAAATTTTTGTTATCGGTAAATTGTTGATACCCGAAGTCACGGTTGTTATTCGACTGATTGAGGTCGTTCAAATACGTATCATAATTGAAATTCTTGTTGTCAGTGTATTGCTTATATCCGAAATCTCGGTTATTATTGCTCTGGTCAACCTCCGATAAATATTTATCCCAGTTGAAATTCTTGCCGTCCCAGTACCGCGAATAGTCAATTTGTTCCTGACCGTTGACCGCCGTAAGCTTCTGATTCTGCATATTAAAATCACTAAGATACTTATTATATTCGGATTCATATATCTGCGGCAACTTATCACCAAGCTGACCCATATAATAATCATTAGCCTGTCCTGCCGCAGATACTGCCGCTGTCGATGGCATACCGCCCGTAGCAGCCGCCGCAGAGCCGAGCGTGTCCTGCATGGCACGATCTCCCTCGCGCGAATACTGCTTCGTGTAAGCCTGCATTTGCGGGTTCGTGTCAGCGTTAAACTCGAATGGCTTATAACTGGTTATATCGTTGAGCAACTGTGACTGCTTATCGGAATATTGATTATTGTATGCCGGTTCGGGCATATATGTCGGTGCTACCTCAAGATTCTTATATGCAGGTTCAGGCGTATACGTCGGAGCCGCCTTTGGAGTAAACGATGACGGCGTTTTGGGCGTATACGTCGGAGCAGCGTCTGCTTTAAACGATGATGGTGTAGGACCGCCCGGCTTATACGATGTACCTGTAGAGCCTCCGGTATAATTGCCGTATTTGGTACGGATAGATTCCGCGTCGGCGTTGGCTAATGCCCGCGCGTCGGGAGTTGTCGCCGCCATATAATCTTTTTTAGCGGATATAAGCCCTATGCCGAAGTTGGGATTACTCTTTGCTAAATCTAAATCGTACCGCGAAAACTGGCTTTCGGTCAGTCCCGCGCCTTTCATCATTGACGTAAAATCGTCATATGTATATGCCATAAATTAAGCCTCCCTCATTATAATTCGCTCCCGTGAGCCGTATCGCGCGTCAACGTGTTCAATATAACTTTACCCGTGCCGGACAGCTTTAGCCGAAAGTGATCTGCCCTATGCGGTATCACCGGCAGATAATACGATTGCTTAACGGCGGCGGTCAAATCCTTGACAAGTACCCACGTACTACCTGAATCATATAATATTTCAAGCTTCAAGGTTGCGCCTGTTTCAAGTTCCGCGCGTAATTGTAACTTTTTTATCTCTTTTTTATTAACGTCGCCCTCATACATATCGCCCATCTCATACAGCCATGCAAGCGAAGTTTCTGCCACAGAGCCTGCCGGTGCAACCGGGTTACCGATAACCCATATACCATTGGTAACCGCCATATAAAGGTTACCGAACCATCCGAAGCCGATAACGTGCGTCGCGTCCTCACGGTGCCACATATTATACCGCGGGTCGAATGCGAACATATGCCAGGCGTTCGCGCTGTCCTGCATGGAGACATAATACTTTATGCCGTCCGAGCCGCCCACAGCATTCTTATGCCGCGCTCCGTCGAACGGTGCCGATATGTTTGACGGTATGCCGCCGGTGTATGCCATGATGCCCGCACGTGACATATAATATAAGGTTTCACCTGCAATCGCAAAGGAAAGCTGACTGCCTATAGCCGTACCCATTGTAGCCGATGCCATTGCCTCATAGTTTGACGGTTTCGAACCATACACTTTGTAAATTGAATCCTCTTTGAAAAATATCGGATAACCGAGATATGAGAAGCAACCTGTGAAGTCACCCGCCGAACCGACATCAACCGCATATGAATCGGTTGCAACGCCGTCGAACCTATTGAAGTTCTTTGGATCACCAAGGGCTGATGAATATATAGTGTCGCCTTTGCAACCCCATAAACGATTATTGCACTCACATATAAAATCCATTGCCGGCACATCACGGGACAATGTTACCGCTCCCGCCTCTGCGCCGACCTCAAATATGTTCTCATAGAAATAGAGCGATTTGCTATTCGCCGATACTTCACGGATAATGCTTGTCTGATTATTATTCGGGCGTGTCGTACAACCTGCAATCTTAACGGCATCACCCGCTATGAACGGAAACGCCGCGCCTGTAGTGGTGATCGCATTTGCTACGGCCACTTCACCGTAAAGCAGACCGTCGGCGAACGCGATTGTACCCGTCCATAAAGCTTCAAGCGAACCGAATGTATTGTCAGACGGCTTATAATATTTCTTATCGGGCATGATTATAATGTAGGCATTCAAGGCGGCGAACGCTTTTGCACCCGCCGTCGCTGTGCCTTTAATCGCACCGTCATAATAGAAGTTTGTACCATCAACATAGAATAATTTGTCATATGCCCCGAACGCCGTTAATGCAGTAGGTGTTGACACTTTATACCGCAGACCGCGCGAACTCATAAGCGGGTAATCATCCGACGACATATTTGTCATATTTACTGCGCCCTGTGACGTTTCCCTTACATCATAGCCGCCGAACGACGATGTTGTATGCTTAACTATACCGTCGGGCGAAGTCATCGTAGGAAGCATTATATAGCACCGTAACCGTCAACGTATTCTTCCTGCTTCTGAATCAGAATGTTGTATGTAGCCATTTCGTTCTCAAGCCGCAACAGCTCCGCATCGTAACCGCTTCGAGTTGCCGCGTCTGCCGTTTCGAGTTGCGTGAGAATCTGTTCTTGCCGCGCCATCATCTGACCGAGCATATTCTGGAGCTGTCCGAGCTTCATCATGTCGTCGCTGGGCGAATATGTATTTTCCACCACCTCCACGCGCCTGCCGCCTGTGTATGTGGACGATGTAATATTGTTTGTTATCATGATTTTATCCTCCTATAATTAATAGATTGCATTTAATTCACTGACGATTGAATTTAAAGCTGCCGCATATACAATTCCGTCGTGAGATACGGTAGTTAAATATGATCCATAGCCGGGTATGCCTTGTATAACATACACCGCCTCATTAAACATATAATAGTAAAAAGTATTATTTTGATATGCGGTTGTAAAATTATATGCAGAATAGCCTTTATATGAACGAATAGCGTTGATATTTGCGGTAAGGTTATTCCATTCAAATGCTTTTAAGTTGAATGTACCTCTGCTTGTCTTTGTATAAGTCCAATAAAACAATGCCGGTCGCGGTGGACTGGTGGTGTAAACATATAACGCCGAAGCCCAACCAAATGTAAGTGTTCCTCCGGAATAATAATAACATTTTGCCTCTATATAATATTGGGTGTTCGGTGTGCAGCCTGAATAAGAGAATATAGGGCTTTGGGTTGCGTATGCAGAGATGGTGGGTGAGTTACCGGCAAACGATCCATTAACATACCACGCAATGTATCGGTTACTACTGGAATAATTTCCATCCAGCCCGGTGACATAGACAGAAAATGAATTGTAACTGACCGAATATTGCGCTATAGTCGCCATAATCCCGCCCCCTTATCCGAATGTAGCAGTAACGCCAGATACTGTTGCCTGACTAAAATTCCATGTGCCTTGAGGATAATTAGTTCCAGTAGATGTATGTTGAAAAAATAAATCTCCATAGGCATATAATTCTGTATTCAGCAAAACACTGCTAATTTTAAAAGCTGGCATACCGCCCTGTCTATATAAAGTTAATCCAACACCTCCGTACGTGCCTCCGGATTGATCTAATAATTCTAATTGTGAATTACCATTTAATGAGTAATAATTCGCACCATATATATTAACACCAGTTAAATTACCGGAATACACTCCATTTGCGTCGATGTATGTTTTGTATCCGCTGTTTTCCCATATGGCAAGGGTATCGGCATTTGTGGGTCTATCTGCCAAATTGTAAAAACTAAGTGAGTTTGCCGTTATGCGCCCACCGTCGATGGTTGTTGTACCGTATTCACCCACGTCGGCGGGGCGCATAAACGTTGTAAATCCTGTAAAGTTAATGCGGTCTGCATTCATCGCCGCATATGATTGACCGTTTATTGCTGACAGAACAAACGAAGCCTGCGACATGCCGCTGTTCTGCCCCGTGTAACTGGCGACCAGCGATATGTTTGAACCGTTCGCGTCCGCTTGTGTCTGAACGATAGCGATAGCGTCTGAATTATCAGTTGTATATTGTGACAATAACGTCAGTGATGTTTCGGTCTCGTCTGCTCTGCCTATAATCTGTGACAAGCTACCCTCAACGCTTTTCACGGTTATGCTTAACTCTTTGGTTACGATGTTCGACAGATCCGTTAGTTCCGTATCATTGAAGTTGCCGACGCCGATATTACCCATCGTATAACGCAATTCTTCGCGAAGCATGTAGAGGTAATTGAGGACATTTTTTAAATCTCGCTTGGTATCGTCACCCGAAACTGCCGGGAACGCTATGTCTGTATAAAGAAGATTTCCAGGCATTATATCACCTCTTTTTCGAGATAGTTGTAATTTGTTACCTGAACAACGTTTCCGCACCCGCATACATAAATGTCACCAAAACAGCCGAACTGTATGTAACTGCCTATTTTATTGGCACTTCTGATAAACTTTCCGCATTCGCTACACACTAAGTCGCCCCGCCACTTCTCCGCCCCGATTGTGTTTTTCATGCCCCTAATTCCATCATTCATCTCTTATCGCCCCTCTTATTTGCTGGGAAGTTTTACGACGATCGTTTCGGCCTCCGAACCCGCAACAGTGGAAGCAACCGAAGCAACCGAAGCGGCCGCCTCCTGTTGAATGTTCAGCTTTTTCACAGAGGCTTCAATCATGGCGTCAATGGCGGTCGCGTCGTATGTAATGCCCTGCGCCTGTAAAAATTCAAGTACATATTCCTTCTTTTCTGAACCCACGCCTGCCGTGTTGAATATTTGCGACGCAGCGTAAACTGCCACGTTAATCCAAGACTGAATTTGCGCCTGTTGCGCCATGCTTGCTTTACGACGGATAAACGGTATCAGTATCACTGTAATAATCACGCTCAGCAGCGCGATTAAAGCTTGTGCAATTTGCGTAAGGTCTATCATGATTTATCTTCCTCCGGCTGTGCCGGTGTAATCATTTCAATTTTTCACTAATTTTACGCCATAAATCTTTTGCGAATGTATAACGGTTTATGTAGTCCACGGTGGGTGATTGCAGCCCGCATTTATCTGTGACGATTGCAGCATAATCGGGTTCAGCCTTTACAGGCGGCTTTATTACAGGCGCGGGCTTAATCGCTGGCGCCGGAACTGTCGCCAGATGATTCAACCCCAGACTGCGAATTATCGTCGGGTAATCCTTATAGGATATATCCATGTCGATGGCGCCGGTCACGCCGCCCAGACCGCCGACAACCGATGCGCACCCTGCTGCAGCATCAGCCGCGCTCCCTCTGACTTCGTTTTGCCACAGCCCCGTAACGTTTGCGGGCTTATTTGCCGTCCACCGTGCAAGCCATATCTCATATTTCCCCATACGCGGACCTGTGAAATAGCGCGTGATAAAATCGACATTCGTATAATTTACGACATAATATCCCGCAGTCGCGACCGTTGACATAAACCCGTCCGCAATGTCGCAGGCAAGCCCGGACGTAATTGTTATGCCGCGCTTTTTTGCGTAATCGACGCTGTCGTATTCATAATCAAACGCAAGCGGATATGTAAACTGATATGGTCTGATTGTTGCAAGAAACATTCTTGCCTCGGCGATTGCTTCAGCGCGGTTTGTCGCATAACTGAACCAGTACGAGCCGCAGTCAATACCAACTGCTTGAGCGTTTTTAATGTTGTTGTGAAACTGCCCGTCCACCGCCCCACCATAACCCGCCCGGATCATAGCAAAGTCTATACCGGACGCTTTAACTTTTGCGAAGTCTATTACGCCGTTATTATGCGATATGTCTATGCCTTTCATTATTTACCCCTTATAAAAATATGTTAATATTAAACCAAGGATTGAAAGTATAGCACCAATGGTTATAATACCGTTTCGAAACTGCGCCGAAGTCATTAATGACCCTCCCGACTTGCCTACATTTTCATTCTGGATTTTTTCTATCGCCGCGATTTTTTCGTTTTGCCGGTCTGTGATTTGTTGGAGCTGTACCGCAATAGTATCAGCAGTTTTTGCGACCGACGCACGAAGCGTCTCGGCGTTTGTAGCCACCGATGTTGCCAACACCTCTGCTTGTTTTACCGCTCGTTCGTTGGCGGTTGCGACGGCGGCAATATCCACTGCGCGGAGCTCGTTAATGCGCGCCGATTCGGCATCCATCCGTTTCTCTATTGCCGTGAGCATAAATTCAAGATGTTTTACAACACTCTCAATTAGCGCAATTACATTAACAGAAGGATCCGACACTTCCTTTTTCTCTGTACTATCAGCCATTTACATCATCACCTTTCATTTGTCGCCCTCCGATATTATAATTTATTATAGGTCTGTGCCGTGATATAATATTATTTTATATTTGCCGTGTGATAGAATTAATACGTGAAACTTCTATCCGCACCCGCGCCAACCCTTGTCGTGTTTACAGTTCGTGTTGTTTTATTAATTGTAAATATATCAAATGCCTGTTCTGTTGCTGTTCCTGCTGTTTTTGTAGCTTCACCGCTCATAACTGCGAGAGAATCATGTAAAGTGGTTATAACGTTTATACCGCTAATGGTAAATAATTTATCTCTGTGAACATGACCCGAAACCCAGCAAATTACTTCACCGCCTTTGCTTGTGTAATCGGCGGTTATGGTTGCGGGATAAGTTGTATTTATTCCCACACCGGTATATGATGTGTTTCCGCTGAAGGCATTTAATAAACCGACCATTAAGTCATAATTAGCGATAATAAGGTCACTGCCGGTCATCGCTAATTCTCCGGGAGGTACATGACTGAATACAACAATCGACCAATCGGCAGTCGGCACGTTTAGGGCGGTATTTGCAAACCACGTTATTTGGTCCTGCCTGAATGTAAAACTCCACATCTTATTGTCAATTGCGCGGCCGTCTACGTCTTCCGAATATAACTTATCCTGACTGTCTAAACCGATATACCTTATTTTTTGAGTATCATCGTCGGCAAAGAAATAATCACCGCTTGGGCTTGATTTAACATTATTGTTTAATGCTAAATCGCGGTAATAAACATCGTACATATCTCCGGGAGTTAGGTTTTGCTTGTAATAATTTGGCGCACCTAACGTCGAATACGCAACATCGTGATTGCCCTCGACCCTCAACCAATTACCAGCTAATGCCACAAACTTGCTCTCGATATCCAATAAATCAGCTATAGTCGCCGCTTTCGTACCCAACGCTCCATCGGTTGCTATATCTCCGCCGCTTAACCAATATTTTATGTGGCAAGAATCCATGATTTTCTTTATCAACGGAGGACTTTTTCCCGCATTGTTTGTATTGTGAATGTCGGTGATAAATGCAAAACTCATTCCGTTAATCCCAGCCGTGCGTTGTAATGTAGCAACACTGCTTATTACTGCATCAATTTCTGTATTCCAGTAGGACGGAATTGCGCCGTCACTTTCTATCGCGCTAACCCTTGTATCTATCGCGCTGACCCTTGTATCTAACGCGCTAACCCTTGTATCTAACGATGATATATTTGTTACATTAGTTTTACTGTCCCAAAATTGCCCGTACTCGTATAAGGGACTGAATTTTAATTCTCCGTTATGGCAAAACGCAATCGCCGTTTGATGTGCTAATGTTGCTGTGTTAAGGACAACTTTAAATGTATTGTCGTTCTTATCATATACCAAACAACTGTTATGCGGAATTGTTATTATAATAACCTCTTTTGTTCCATCTTGCCATATTATGCCATTTCCAAAGACGGGAAGGTAAGTCAAGATAGTCGCATTTCCATAGCGTCCTAACGACTTTATCGTCATATCAGAAAATGTAATAAATATACCGCTTATACTTGTTATTGTAATTATAATGGTTGTCCCGCTTTTAACTACAACCATATCTTTTGAATATGAAGAAAAACTGATATTCCCGTTATTTATTCCGCTTAATTTTGCATTTGTAACAGAGTTATCGGCAATTCTCGTCGCTTGGTCAATAGTAAACTCACACATCATTACAGGATTGTATATCCCATTTAAAACATATCTAAAAGTTGCGATTAAAACTTCGCCCGTAAGAGCCGACGCAAAAGAACTATATGCCAAAGTCCTGAATGTGTTTGTGCCAATATTAAATAAAACTATACCTGCGCTGCTACCGCCCGGAACTGTTAAATCAATAACTACATCAGCACCAGATACAATGTAGTATGTGCCGACTGCAAAAATGAGTATTCCTAATGTGCCCGTATAGAATGTTAAGGTTTTAGCTGCTGTATTAAAATTTGGTAAAGTGGGAGAATCGCTTAACAATATAGTGGCATAATTAAGACGTACGTCTAATTTTGCGCCGCTAATACTTTTATCTGCAATTCCCGTCGCCTGATACATCCCACCCGCCGTCCATGCCGTGCCGTTCCAGTAATACCAGTTACCGTCTGCGGTAACAACATATACGTTTGTATTTCCTGCCGGTATCGCCGCGGTCAAAGCCGCCACTGTCGCATAAACTGCTTTTGGCGAACCGCTTGCAATAGCTGCTATCGCATCGTCTCGTAGGGTAAGTGCGGCATTCATATCAACTGTTTTTGCTTTTTCAGTTATATATGTTTGACTTGGAATATTTACCAATTGCATACCAAGCCACTTGCCCGCTTCCGCACTCAACACGCTCGTCGCGCCGCCCGTAAAAGTGTCATTGATGATATCGGTTGCATCAAGTTTCGTAGCGTCACTTGCGATTTTCGCATTAAACGCCGCTTCTATACCCATATAGCCGCCTTCAACGGCTAAATCATATGCCGATTTGCCTGTATCGCCTGTATCACCCGTGCCGCCCGTGCCGCCTTTAAGTGTAGTGAGCCATGCAACCTCGTCGCCTATGTACCCGTGACTGACCGCGATACCGTAAGCGGATATATAATAACCCTGCCATACTGCAATGCCGTCAGCGGGTCTATATACGCGCGCATACCATTCAACGAGTTCGTTGTATTGCCGATTGAACATCTGCATAGCGTTATTGTATTTCGTGTATTCGCCGTTCGCAAAATCTATCATTGCGCACAAATACGACCGATAAAGTTTGTCGTGCGGAGGCGGTACGAGCAGCGTCACAGTGGTATCGGTTGCGGCGTATGCGATTATGTCGGCAGAAGCGACCAGCATTATGTCGGTCTGCACCATGCCTTCGATTTCGTTGAGCCATATTATTTTTGTCGGCGTGTCGAAGCTGTTCGGCTTTACCGCGTCGACGTATGCGAGTAAATCGGATATTATCATGTGTCACCTACTTTATAAAAATAAGGGGAACAGATATGCATATACCCGTTCCCCTGCTATCATGTGTTAGTTTTAAACCGCTACTTCGAGTACATCAACAACGCCTGCACCCGTGACGGTTGATGCGATCCAGGTTGTCGACGATGTGCATTCGACCTTTACGGCCATGCTTGCCGCGACCGAACTTGATACAGCCGCACCTGCGCCACCGTTGATGCTGATTGTGGCAGGTGCAGAGCTTTTCAGCTCATACCCATTCGCACCAACATACAGCGTAATTTTCAGTCCCGCGACCGGAGTAGGCAGAATAATGATGTTTGCCGCTGCCGCCGATATGACAGTGACGTGTGTCACGCCTGCAGGTATTGCTCCGCCTGTGGTTGCAACGGCTGTTACCGTTGCGGATTTGAGCGCATACCCTGTAACATTGCCTGTAATCGCACCGGTTACGTTACCGGTAATGTTGCCAACCACCCCCGCGGGAGCGGTTATTACGCCGCCCACTCCCATCAGTCCGGTTATGTCGAGATTAGTTAAACGTGTATATTTAGCCATTCAATTACCCCCTTACAGGAGTGCGGAACCGCCGGCGACACCGCCAACAGCCGCGAAACGCCAGTCATGGAATGCTGCGTTAAATCTTGCACGACCGCGCCATACGTTTGCGTCGGTTGAAACGTCAATATCCGATTTAACGTTAAGCGGTACGCGGTCAAGCCATATTGCGCCGTCATATTCCTCGTTATAATCGGGGTCGAGGACTATCCACGGTGAAGTGCCTGCGGTTATGTAGCGGTTGAGTTCAGCCCATACGATTACGCGCCACTTACCGAACTGATAGTTAAAGCCGTTATTTGCCGTGTCAGGGTCTTTCTCGGAACCGATAGCAGCGAATACGGCCTTTTTAAGTGCGTAACTGTTGGGTATGAGAATAGTTGACGGAGCGACCGCCATGATATTGTCGTTATCGCCGCGGAAGTTCTGCATTGCTGTTTCCATTGCAGCGAGTGCATCAGCAGAGAAAGCATCAGCGAATAAGTTTGACTGCACTGCGCCGGACACCTTGGACGGGTGATCGGTTGCAAACAAGTTTTTCGCGTCTGCTGTTTGTGTGTCGAATGGCTGGCCGTTAAGGGTAAAGCCGCTCGATAACTTTATCGCTTCACCGATAAACTGTGCGCCGAAACGTTCGCGGGTGCGATAGTAAGCAATTGTGAATGACGCGGGTTTCTTTTTGAGGTCGATTGCGACAGCATCCTCAATTGCTTCCTGAGTAATTGAAAAGCTGTTTTTCCATGTCATTTGCGATATGATTTTGCTGTAACCTTCCTCAAAGCCGGTAACGGGATATGCGCCGTTCTCGTTGACGGGATCAAATTCGTCCATATCGGTGAGCGAAGTCAGTTTCTCCATTGCTTTATTTGTCTTGCCAATGTTGAACAGATACGGCAGAATCGACTGTTTCTCGAATGCTTCTGCGCGATGTTCGATTATGGAACGAATCGGTGCCTGCGACAGACCGAATATACTGTCCGCGACATGCGAACCGAAACCAAATGTTACGTTAGCCAATTAATTTATCCTCCTTATACAAGCTGCCCGTAGACATAATTGCCTGCGAGTAAGCCATCAAATTTTTCTACAGTGAAACAACCTTTGGCGGGGGTATGGTCGAACTGACGACCGTCGGTGTATATGCCATATGCGATACCGACCGCTAAATCGGGATCAGCAACCGATAGGGTCGTGCGTAACACAATACCCGGCTGTGCCTTTACGTAAGGAAGCAGTGTACCGGCTACAGTGATTGTTTGGTTTGCCATACAGACGTAATGAGGACCCTCGTCGGTGTCCTGTCCCACACCGGCCGAAACTCTTGCTGCGTTGCCGCTCACGAGTACGCAAGCGTCGCCGATTAAATATGTTGCGGCGGCCGTAGGGAGATATTCCCACGGAGGTATGTGACCGTCCTTTATGTGGTCAATTAAAAAAGCCATATTATAAATCCTTTCGTATTTGTAAATTTATTATGAATAGTTTTTCTTGAATTTTGCGTAGTCTTCACGGATTTGCTTATCCGTCATGCTGGGGTTGAGCATCCTGTAAGTATTCAACTGCGCTTTTGAGATGGGCGTTTCACCCTGCCCACGTGCAGCAGATGATGTAAGATGCTCTTTCGATGCTGTCTTGTTATATGCCGACTGCGCCGCTGCGGACGCTGTCTTATTGGTGAGATTATCCATGTTGGATAGTTTATACGCCTCCACGATTGTCAAACCTTTGCGGACATAACCGCGTATCTGCTCGTAATACGGCTGTGCTGCAAGGTCGTCAACAGATTTTATTGCCGGATCAAGTGCGGAGATCTCTTTGAGCTGCTCGTCAAGCTGTACTTTAGCCGCTCCGTCCTGTGCCTGGCGCTGAGCGGCTTCGTAGGCTGTCGCCGCCTGTTTCGCCTGCTGTACTGCGGGATGGCTGTCAATCAATGCGTCCATTGCTTCGCGGCTGATACCCGCTTTGTTGAGCTCTGTGCCTATAAGTTCGGAGTTATGACGCGATTTATATGCGGTATACTCCGCCTTGGTTGTGATAAGCTTATTTGTGTACGGGTCTGTCAATCCCATATCAGCGAACGCCGTATCAATCTCGACGGCTGCCGAACGCTGAGCTTCCTGCGTCGCTTTGATACGCGCTTCAGTTTCAGCTTTGCGACGTATATCGGCATAGACGGCGTTCTGGTCGGGTGCAGTCTTTGCGGTCTGTGTATTTACAGGTGACGTTGCGGACTCGGTATCTAATTCACCTTCGCCTCCCTCGACATATTCGTCGTCACTCTGCTCGTCTGCATCGTCAAACGCTTCGTCGCCGTCAATATCTGCGCCTGTAACATTAATATCTGTATCGGTCACGGGAGCGGCGGCTTCCTGCACTTTTACGCCTGTACCCGATGTAATAATATCTGCCATATAGGTCTCCTTGGATTTTTACGCTATTGCCTGCGAAGTATCGGTTTGGATTTTTACGCTATCCCATGCGGTGGTATGCAATAGAAAAGGGCTACTAATTAGCCCTTAACGCGTAAGTCTTTGCCTTTCTGCACCTTGCCGCCACCTTTCGATGTAGGCATTTTGTTCGGTGCTTCGATTACCTGTGTGCCGGTGTTCTTGATTTTGCCGACGTATTCTTTTGCCATGTATGTCACCCCCTTTCAAAGTAGACTGAGATATCTATTTAATGCGCCATATAGGTTTCGCGGACATAGTACCCTATAAAGCGTTTGTTACTTTGTTAAGCTAAACTTCTCTCACATAATACCATATATTCAGAATCATAAAAACGCTTAATATCATTTTGTGTTCTTACAATAATGGCATCTTTATCTGTAAAAAAATCATCAATCGGATCGGTATTTGTTACGACATACCTCTTGCCGATATACTTGCTGCCATCATATTTTCTGCGCGAGTCCGTGGAAAATATTTTAATATCTTCACCGGCTTTTGCTCTCCGAGATACATATACCATATCTTTATCGTTCATTTTACCCTTCTTTCTCAGCTGTGCCGAATTATGTTATATTAATGTAATACCGCTCATGTCGCAAGGAGATGTTATATTATCGTCAAATGCTAATCTTTTAGCATTCAACGTTCCTGTAGTAATATTACCGCTGCCTGCGGTATTGACAACCTTCCCGTAATGTTTCATTGCCGCTTCTGCGTCGCCGATTATCGCGCCGCCAAAAGCGGAAACAAACTCACATAAATCTTCATCTTGATATTCACCGCGCTTTGCGTGACCGTAAGCGTAAATATATGCATGAGTGATTTCGTGAATCAACGTCCTGCGTGTTACTTCATCTGACAGTGCGTTATCAATGTATATCATTCCGCCTGCCATGCAACACGAGCCACATCTCCACACGCTGTCAACGCAAAGATTGCCATTGTCGGGTTCGGTGAATATAATCTTATAGTCAAGATTGTTAATCCGTATAGTTATCATAACTTCTCTTTCTGCCGTAGCTCAACCGCCATGCTTTGTCGCTTCATTGAGGTTTCTGCCGCCTTTAGTGCATCTTCCTTTGCCTGCCGCTTCGTATCAAGCACGGCTTTCTGCTGTTGCATATCGTTTGCGCCTGACTGCTGTTGCTGTGCCTGCGCGCCCTGCTCCTGCTGCATCTGAGCCTGTTGCTGCTGCATTTGCTGTTGCGCCTGCATCTGCTGTTGCTGCGCGGCGGCTTGTTGCTGCGCCATATCCTCTAAATAAGCTTTAACCTGACCGCTTACCGGGTAATGTAACTGCTCCATAATCGTCCAGAATAACAACTGTGTCTGTATCTGCGTCGGATCACCAAACGCGCCCGATGTGAGGTTGAGCCTTGTCTCCTGCCACATTGCCTCACGGTTCGACGCGAGCGGAGACGACGTATCACTGGAGAATAAGAATCTATCATTCCAATACCACTCACCCGCATCATCCTGTGCGAGAAAATCATATCGGTTAAACTCCTGATACTGTGCATTGCCGTGAATATCCTGTGACACGACCGGACGCGCTTCATCGGCATAGGCTAATTTAAACTTGAACATTGCCTCAAACAATGCAGCGAACGCCGCATCTTTCATAACGCGCTTCGATTCAAGCCGCCCTGCCGACTGTGCCGCGGAGAACTCCTTCGCTTTGCCGGATGTAGCTGTCGGGTCTTTGCGTCCCTGCATACTGTCTGTAATGCCTATAATCTGACGTGCTTCTTGGTAGACTTGTTCAAGGTATAGTATATCCTGTGATATATCTTCGTCCATTGAAAATGATTTGAAGTAATTCAGATCGGCAGGGTTGTCGGAATAAAAGACTTTTTTACGCTTCGGATCCGTTTTGATTGTGGCTTTATTCGGCAATACCGCAAACGAACCGCTTTCAAGCAGCTTATCAATTATGTTACCGTGCATAATATTGGTCGTATTCTGTTGATCTGATATCTTATCAACATCTGATTCGCCCAATAGCTGACCGAATACCGATACGTTACGCTGCAATATTACGGGGTACATATCGGGCTTATAATACGGTATGCGCGTCGGTTCGCCGGTTGCGGGGTCACCGCCGGGAATGGGTTCGCCGAACGAACGTGTTATCGGAGCATATATTTCTTCATATTTTTCCTCGGTTTCTTTAAAGTCTGTGTTACCGCAATACACACACGCGCCACTATGCTTGGTTTGCACGGACGCCGTATCGGAGGGTAATGCCACATCATCGGGTAACTCGCCCGTAAGCGTATCTGTAGGCTTCGTACCGTCAAGCGTCTGTTCGCCTATAGGTTCAACGCCACTTGGCTCGGCAGCTCCGCATTTTGTACATCTGCGTAACCGCCTTGCTTGATAGTCCTCTAAGTCCTCCAACTCTGTATCATTAACCCATGAATATAAGCCTATGCCGCCTTTATCATTCCTGTAATACGCCACATACTGCGTCACCATATCGGCGCAGTTCTCGGCTTCGTCGTCTGTACCTTTGGCCTCCGGTTCAGATTCAGATTCATCCTCGACACTCACGCCGTACCTGTGTTCGATGTATTCTTTTGTCTGCGGCATTTTGATAATGATGTAGTCCATATCCTCTATGCGGTCATATACGCCATCCTGCGGTATAACTTGCTTGGGGTGTAGTGTAGAGACTACCATATCGCCTACAGTAACATGGGTGCGCATTGTATTGTCCCATTCGCATAGCCAATAGCCCGCGCCTTGGATAGGAACGGTACGTGCCATCATGTCATTCATAACTTCAAACGGCATACGGTCAAGCTCATTACGGAGCATGGATTCTATGATATCGGCAAGTGGTTCATCCTCTTTGCGGCAGGCTGTGACTTTCGGTTGCGGTACATTTGCGTCAACCTGCGCTTCGATACACTCGGCTATGATGTTACGAACGTGTACCGCTTCGGTTTTTGTGTCGCCTGTAACAAGAGCGGTGAGGGTACGGCTGCCTTTGTATAGCGCTTCACGGTTCTCCATTGATTCAAGAATGCCGCTGTACGCGGATTCCTGCGTTGATAAGCGCGTCTGCCATAAGTCAAGGCGTTCGCGGGATTGCTGTTTATTCATTGATAGCGTCGCCCCCTTTCGTCGTATTTCCCCGACGAATATATTTTGCGTATTATGTTATTTGCGTCTCGCTTATCTTCGCAATACGGAGATATGCGCACCACTTCACCGTTAATCCCCGCCGCAACGTAGTGCAATTCAGTGATATTTTCAAATACCTTTTCACTTGTGCTGACTACTTTTATCATGTTGGCATCAACCATCATCAACGGTTGCAATGGCTCGTCATAGTTTCTGCACAATATCGTTTTCATGTTTTCCCCCGTCGATACAATTCATAATACTCTGTAAGCCACTCTTCGGGTACGTTGAGACTTTGACCGGCATCTGCAAATCTGTTAACGGCTTCTCGAATAACGTTCATGCGCTTCTCTTCCCATACGTAACGCGGCATTATTCCTTTAGGACGCGCGGGTTCAGAAACACAGTGAAAATATGCGTTAACTTCATCCTCTATCGCACTCGCTTCTATTGCATCAGAGCATGATACGTTGTCGTTTTTAACCGCGTCCATCACTCGAAATTGTAATGATAGCACCGTGTTAGAATCTAACTCGCGTATGCCAACGCCTTGAAACGCCGCCGCTCTTTTCATATAAAGGTATAACAGGTTTCCTTCGTTAACTTCGTTCATTTCGCGGGTTCCCCCATCTCTCAATTAATAATTTTTGTATCGCCGGTGTGCTGCCGTTATAATCTTCCCACATATCCGCCTCCCACTTGACCCGCTTCGGTTCGGGCAGCGTCGCCGTGTATGTCATCTGCGGGCGTATATAATGCGCTATCGCTAATGACATTACGCAGTCATCGTGTTCGTCGCTCATTGCTTCCGGACGCCGGTGCTCGTTATAGATGAACGTCAGCATTTCGCCCAGCGTTGTAAAGTCAACGACAGTCTGCGGCGTATCGCGCATAATTCCGACGAGCGCTGCAATAATTACCGGACGTGTTGTTTGTGAAGTCAAGAACCCGAACGCGTCTTTCATCTTGTGCGTGAATGTGTCCTCCGCTTGCCGTACATACATACGCGGATATCGCAGACGTTCAAGTTCCTTTATCGGGTAGGATGAATAGTTTACCTCTATGCCTATAAGCGCGTCATTGTAATACCGGCCGAGGCAGTATATCTGCCACGCATATAAATCTTCGTCGAATTGATGGCGCAGCGTCGCAACCTGGTGTCCGGTCGTATTGTCGATTACCTGACCTAAAAAATAATCTGACCCGTCGCCCGCTGTATCTCCGCCTATAACATATGGGTAATATTGCTTCGGTTCTTCGTATATCGAAACCAATCCATTATCGCGCGGCTCAAATCGGATATTCGATATTTCGAGTCCGTCATAATCATATACGAACTCACCGCGGAGCTTTGGAGCTGTGACCTCTCCGCGCCGCCTTATAATAATCTCATTGTCGAATACCGCGCTGCCTGACGTTAGGAATGCTTCATCCGCACAGGCCGGATATTCCTGTTTGAACATATCAAGATTGCCACCACACTCATTGCGGATGCAGGAGCGCCGCCACATTAGTTGTTCATCGTCAAGTGAATAACGCTGCTGTAGATCTGTTTCAATCTCCGTCCATACGGTGTCATCCTCAACTTTCATGCGGTATTCGGGATTCTCAAACCACGCAAAGAATACGGGTATGTAATCCGATTCGCCTTTGACCGCCGCATCCCATCTTTCTTTGAATGCATCATAGCCGTTTGCGGTTGATTCGATATATACCGAGGTACCGGGCAGTTTTGGTACTGCCTGTAATATGCCGAGTAATGTCGCGCCTTTATCTCCGGGCCAAAATGCATATTCCGATAAATGCACATTCGTCAACGTCGCGGAACGTCCGATACCTTTGCCGCCTGCGGTTGAACAGCGAATGCGCGAACGCAGTCCAGGGTATAGCTCCTTTTCAGTCGGGTCACGCGTTGGATTCTCAAATAATAATTCCTGCGCATTCGACGCCTTTTTCATTGGGCGCACCGGTTCGGGCAGATTCTCATAATATAATTTTGACATTGTAAACAGATTTGATGTAGATTCATCTGTGTGTGCTACAACGAGCGAATTGATACCCGTGTGCGTTGCAGACGAATGAAACAGTAGCGCCTCTGTGAGCGTTGAGAAGCCGAGCTGACGCGCTTTTAATATGATTATGCGTATTGGCTTATGCGCTGCTTTCTGCGCCTGTATGATGCTGTATAGTTTTAATTGCGCCGCGTTTAACTTGAACGGCACGACCTCGCCCGTTTTGGTTTTGATTTTTAGAAACGCTTCGATGTATTGCTTGGCATTATGTATTTTCATCGGCGTCGACCGTCTTTAGGTATTCTTCAATGGATTGTAATGTAACGCGGGCATTAATCTTTTGTTCATATAAGCCGAGTATCTTTGACGCCTGCTCCGTTGCTTTTAATTCCACATTGGCGGCGGCGGGATCCATTTGTGCGCCGACTACATTACCGTTGCCATCGAGTATTGGTTTTGATGTAGCCTGCTTTGCTTCTTCCGCGATACGTTCAAGCCGTTCCATGATGTTACGGCGTGTCCATATCTCCTGCGATTCGTTCTCGGCACGTAATTCTGCTATCCTTAGGGAAACCTTAGGATGTTTTCGCCTCTTACTTGCCTCTACCCATATCGCTTTATCGCTCATGCCGTCACAACTATACGCCGCCCTATATGCGGCAGACAGTTCTGACCCGGAAGCGACACATTGCGCGAATTTTTCTTGCTTATCAGTGAGATTGTCTTGGGGCATTATGCCGCCTCCTTTGTTAATCTATATAATCGTTATAATACAAATATAAAAAGCGCGCCGGTAAAGGTCGGCTCGCTTTCTTTTTTTAAAGCCGTAAATCACTCGGCTTTTCTATTGCTGTCTTAAAGCTGATATGCCATATATATTACTATCATCTCAAATAAGATCACCCGCCTTAATATAATATCGCGGCACCCACCCTTTGCCATGTTGCGATATACTGTTACCCTGACGCTGACTTATTGCCTGCGTCATACCTGATTGCATAAATACTATGCTAATGTTTTTACGCGTTCTCGATTGCTATACCATTCAGGTAATTTACCTTGATTTTTTGCACGCAACTTCTGCCGCTCTTTTTTGACTTCCGTAATTGCTTTAACAAGCATCTGAAGGTTTTGATTTATTAAAACATCAGTAATGCGAATCACTTCCCATTCTGCCCCTAATGACAGCACAATAAGTTCATCTCGTAATATTTCTTTATCTATCGTGCGCTCTGTGTGATACGTAACTCCGTCAATTTCAAGAACTACCTTTTTCTCTGGTAACACAAAATCTGCCGTGTATTTACCAAACTGTACCTGATGTCTTGTTTTTATTTTTCTTCTTAACAGCTCAAGTGCAGCCATAATCTCTTCTGTGCTTTGAAACCATTTGTCTGTATGTAACTTTTCGTGTACCTTTTCAATTGCTTCGGTATATTGGCTTGCATTGAAGTATAGGTTTTCTATTCTCTTTATTGCGTTTGTAAGTTTACGCTCTTTTGCCTCGTGACCAAGGTCTACCCTGCTTTGCTTATCTTTAAAATAGTTTGCTTCTCTACACTTTTTGCAAGTATACTGATTGTTCCGTATGTAACTAATCGACATTATTTCTTCCCCGCAGATACAACATAAAGGGAAGTAGGTCGTGTTGCGGTTATACCTTTCAGACCTTATTCCATCGTCAATGGCTTCTTGATACATATTGCACTCCCTTCCGCGCATCCCTGTTATTATAAGAAATGGGAAGGCATTCAGGGTAAATGCCTTTTCGTTCCGTCGAACTATCCCGTTTAAACTTTGCAAAAATCTACTAACACTATTATATCATACTATACCCCCTCCAATCTATCAACTTTATTCATACCGTGTCTTTAACTGGCATGTAACCCATACGAATTGCTATCATACGAAGCAAATAGCTATTATACCTCCATACTGTTGGCTCGGATATATGTAGCTCCATGGCAGCCCCGTACAGTCTATGTGTTCCATCCCGATACACCATTTCAAATATCCGTACTGTTTCCTCCCCTTGCGGTTTACGCATTACCATTGCAAGCGCATATTCAACAGCTTGCGTCGCCTGTAATAGATACCGTATACGCTCGTCCGTGAGTAGCCTCATAACCTCCGCTTCTACAGGCTTACTGATTCTACCCTTTGTATAGCCAACAGCCGGCACGGGCGGTCTATCGTCGTGTGTGAGGCTCTGCAACTCGCGGCAGTTACTTTTATATTGGAATGCAACATATTTCGATAACTCTATGTAGCGCATTTATTCACCGTCCTCGCTTTTCGGATGCTCTATAATTTTGCTTTCACTAATAGTCATATCACCTTTGCACTTGATAACCGCCATTATACATATAATACCTTTTACAGTAATTTCTAATGCAGTTGAAAACAATATCGTAAAACCGAACCATATCCAAAACGATGAAAATATAAACTTTAATATATCTAACACGATTTTACCGCCCTCCTGTACTTTCCCGTTTCAATCTTGTCCCGTAACGCGTATTTCCCGCTTGCTCGCATTTTTATAATATGATAATTTATTGCACCCATCGACGTTTCGAACGCGTCTGCCATTGCCTCGTATGAAATATTCGCGTTATACATTTCGGCTAATCTATCCAATTGATTTTTATCCCATATCCTGCGGTCTGCCGGATCATGCGCATAATAATTGCAATGCTTCCGGTACGCGGCGGTGTTGCCGACGGTTTCGATAATCGTTGTGTATGATAACTTATACTTCTCCTGTAAGTCGTCGATGATGTAGCGGTTCTTATAGCCAGCAGCGAGATCTGATATAATGTCGATGGTATTCATGGCGTCACCTCACGTACGGTAACGGGCTCGGGCGGAACGTAACCCTCAAGCACAACGTATTCATATGCCATGATATGCCTATCGGGATGCTCATGCACGTGAATGTGTTCATACCAATTACCGTCTACGCCATCAGGGCAGACCCTTACAACTTGCAGTATATCCCCCGGCCGATACGTTTCGTTTGTGTATGGATTATCAATTATTTGAATCCATTCGCCTTTGTTTGCTAACCGCACGACTTTGCGGAGAGGCGGCTTTGGCTCACTTACAGGCTCGTCCGGTGCGCTCTGCGCCGTAATCGCTGCCTCATATGCATATGTATTTTTGCCTTGCCTTGCTTCAATGTCCTGCATATCTGGGTTGCGCGCCTCCATCTGCATTGCACCCAAGACGTTAAAACCTGCCGCCGCTAAATGGTCTTCATCATCCCATCCGTCAAGATACTTGAATAAGTGCCGTAAAGCCGAATCCATGAACGATGATACCGGAACGCCTTTTTGATAATTAAGTCGTGTATATTTTTTCGCCCCAAGCTCATAGTGTTTTGATATGCGGAGCATTGCCGCTGCCGGTAAGCTGAACATGTCACCCTTGCCCTCGGCCATATCCCGGTGTGCGCCACTTTCGAATATCCTTCTGCTTCCGCTGTCTTTCAATACTTCACTCATTCTGTAATCTCCTTTATTGTCATGTTATGTGTGATTGCCCACTCACGCTCGATCGCCACTCCTTTGCTCGGCTCTCCTGTGTTATATATCCACAGTGCGTCGCATCTTGAAAGCAATGCCAGGCACTGATTGATTCCTGTCTCGTATGAATACACATTGTAACAGAATCCGTATGCGATAATCGGGCTGATAAAATCATATTGCGGGTATGTCTCCACGCACTGTATTAACGTGCGTTCTGCCCGGATAAAATTTTCCTGTTTGCCCCCGAACGGTTGTGCAACATAGACGAGTGGTTTGCGGTTGTTCCGTGCCGCCTCCGCCTGCCTGTAAGCGTTTATAATCGCTTGCAGCGCAACAATTTTGCGCTTGAGCTTACTGATAAGTTTTGTATCATCGGTCATGATGTAGCCTCCATCTCCGCCCGTAGGCTGTCCTTGATGTAATAATCGCGGTGATATTCGATACACAACCGTTCAGCTTCGCGTCCGAACTCTTTCCGGTTTATATCTGACGGATGGTAATTCATTTTACCTATCTTTATACGGTCGTATGCGTCGCCGTAATCCGTAATCAGTTTAAATATTGCCTCCGGTTCAAGCACAGGTTCGCAGGATAACCATGTTTTTATACCTCGGTCATGCGCTTTTTGAAGCAGCAGAAGCCTTACAAATGGAGTTGTCGCATACGGCTCTGCTTTAATAGCCATTTCCGTGTTACACGATATTGTCACGCCGAACCAATCACCGCCGTCAAGCAGGTCAAAGTCACGCTCTGCGTCTCTGCCTTTAGTAAGTATCTGAACGTGATTGCCCGTTGCCTTTAATAGTTTGATTATCTCGCGCGTTGCCGAACTGTTATATCCCGCCGGGTACGGGTCACACGTGAAACACAGATGTATCATTTTATCGGTTATCTGCTCTTTGTCGAGTTGCAGCTTTACTGCCTCTATAATGCCTACACGCGGCTCGACGCAACCATGGAAGGCTATGCGGTTTTTATGCAATACGCTCGGAGCAAAGCAATAATAGCAGCGGTGCGGACAGCCTGTATAGATATTGATCGCATAATCGCCGTATTCTTTTGCTTTACCGGATGGTATATAAATCGGTTTCATATTGCCGCCTCCGATATGTCTTTTTTACACTTTACTCCGGATTTGGCTTTCTTAATGTACTGCTCAAACATGCAATCGTCGCACCTGTCGCATAAGTAATTACCGCGTTTTTTGATTAATTCGCATATTATGTTTGGCAGAGCGTCGTCAAGCAACAAATACATCGCCTGTTTTATTTGCGCTTTTGTATAGTTCATTTTTATTTATCCTCACTTTCAATTCTGATCGCTTTTGAGATATGCCATTATTACTTCCGATGCCTGTTCCCACCCGTAGCAGACGTTTACTTTATAACCCTGGCGCCTTAATTTATCGATCCAATCCAGTTGATTGTCTGACGGCTTGTTATCTCCGACTTTCATTTCGATATACAGCCCGTGCCACTTGAATCTCGCCACCGGCAGGCATATATCCGGTACGCCTGCCTTGACACCTTCTGCTTTGAGATGTGTTGCTGTAACAATGTCGCGCCGACCGCCGTTGGGGATATGATGCAGCAGAAAGAGTTCGGGGTATGCTTGATGGTTCCATTCCGCCCACTTAAATAACAATGACTGTTCAGCTGATTCTGAAAGCGTGAGCGCCTTAACTTTGTTCAGCTGTATGCTTTTTGGTATGGTTTTCATGGCACCTCCTGAATACTCAATTTCTTCACTTTAATTTATTTAATATCTCTTGTTTCCGCTTTTCTTTTTCCTCTGCGCTTATCTGGATGTATTCGGATTTAGGAATCGGTTCTGCTTGCATTATTGGTTCCACCAGCTGCTCAATTATTTTGTTGCGCTTTTCGTTAAGTGCCTGAGGTGTCGCTGGCTGTTCTGCTGCCGGTAACTCCATTCGCTTCGACATACCTGATATCATAATTTTCATATGTTCGGGTAAACTGTCATGGTATTCCTGCCTTTGCCGCATTGCCGGCAATTGCTTTAAAAACTGGCCGTGTAACACTGAATTAAATATCTCAAGTGACATCATTGCGTGCTCATACAGGGTTTTCGCCGTTCCACAATATTTTTGCAATATCGAAGGAAGTTTTTCAAAAGTTTCGTTTTCGCAGTAACCGCTGTTCTGAACCGCTTTTTTATAGATATTCCACAGCTCCTCGTCGGTAGGTTCGCCGTTTGCTGCGCTTATAAGATTTTTTAGTTCCGTGTTAATTGTTGCTATGTCGGGAGGATATCCGCTATGAGTTTTAATTAATGACTTTACCGCCAAGGCTACAAGTTCATACGGGGATTCAATAAAAGCGTCTTGCCACACAGATACAATGCCGGCATATTCATCCGGGGGAATCTTGCCATAAAACGCTGGATATGATGCCTTTAATATTGCCATGATTTTTATTGTATCGACTTTATTCATTTTTTGCCTCCTCCTCTTTCAACATTTGCAGAAACGGGTTGACATTATATTGCGGAGTATATGACTTTGCATTATTGGGTTCCGTTGCGTCCTTCTTAGCCCACGATCGGATAACCGCTAAGTGGTTCTTGTATTTGTCGCCTTTTGATGCTATGTATTCGCTTAACCGTTCTATCCGGATTTCCCAATCTGTAAATTCCGCTTGAAGCTTGGATAAATCGTCGTCGGTTAGTTTAACATTTTCGTAAGTACCGTATTTTGTTTTACGAGCGGGTGCGGTCTTGCCCTTAATATCTTTATCTTTATCAGTATCTTTATCTTTATCAGTATCTTTATCTTTATCAGTATCTTTATCGGCTTCTTTGGGTTCTTGAATTAACCGTTCGGTTATTATGGGTTCTTGAATTAACCGTTCGGTTATTATGGGTTCCTCTTTAATTTCTGTTTTAACTGGAGGCCTGCCGCCAGCCCTACCGTTGACCCTGTTCCGCTCACATTTGGTCTCATACTTTACATTATCCCTGTTAAGTTGCCCCTTGATAATTATAAAAGCTATCATTGCGCCCCCGTTAAGGGGAGGCGGTTCGCTACCGTTTACATATGTAAATACCGCCTTGATAAGTTCTCCCGCTTCGTCGTTTGATAATGCGTTGAATACATCAGCTAAATCTCCGTATAAAATAAACGATTTTTTATCAGACATTTATGCCTCCTAAAACGGGAGATCTAAATCTGAGTCAAATTCTTCAAATTGCGGCTGTTGCGGCTGTTGCTGCGGCGGATTACTCTGTTCGGCTGGTGCTTCTTCTGCTTTGCCCGTTTCTGACTTGTCAACGAAGCTCACTTCATCTGCGATAACTTCTACCGAATAGCGTTTCTGCCCTTGCTGATCAGTCCACGACCGTTGTTGGAGAGAACCCACAACACAGATGGATTTTCCTTTATTAAAGTATTTAGTAACAAACTCCGCCGTCTGTCGCCATGTAACGATATCGATAAAATCAGATGCATACTTACCGTCCGCGCCCTTAAACTTGCGCTGTATGCCTATTCTGAACGAGCATACCGACACACCCGTCTGCGTTTGCTTTAGCTCCGGATCCGCCACCATGTGACCGATTAATATAACCTTATTTAAACTTGCCATTATAAATAATTCCTCCCGATCCTGTTCATAAATTCGTCGTGTGAATGTGTCCGCTCATATTCCTTTTGGCATATCGCCTTTAATTTTTTATCGAGTGCTATGTTGAAATGTACTCCCGGCGGGTGCTGTCCGTCTCCGGTTCCTGTGTGACATTTGCGGCAAAGCGGCACTTTAAAACCGTTCTTCTCGCTTACATTCCGTTTCGGGCCAAAAAATATATGATGAGTTTCCAGCCATTGCGAAGATCCGCATATGTAACATTTGCCGTCGTTATCAGTTAACAGGCTTTTCATTCGGTTTCCTTTACAAATTCGCGTTTTTTAATAACCGGCGGCTTCTTACCATTCGTGACATATTCGACAGTTACTTCTCGCGTGTATTCGATTGTTGCTCCGCACCTTCCGCACTCAATTATATCTTCGTCCGCGCCGCACTCAAACGAATCAATATCATCATATCCGCAATACGGACATACTATTTTGTTTCCAAATGTTTCCTCGGCGGGTTTTACTATGACGTTAGATATACGAACACCAGCTGTATGCTTATTAGGATTAACCGCGCACGGTATATAACACCGACTGCCTATTTTAATGACTTCGTGAAGATTGACCTCTCCATTTATCGTGCCTATATACGGATAATCTTCCGGTTCAAATCCAAGATTACACCATTCTTTTATGTCGTAAAGTTTTGTTTGCATTTTAATGCCCCCATTCCTGCAATAGCAGGTTCTTTTCGTCTTCGGATATAAACTCTATACCCATTTCTGCCGCTTCGGATATTACACCGTCGAGCAACACCGAAAACTCTTGTGTGTTATACGTTGAGCTGCCGTAATATAATCGTATTTGAACGCCCGTTTGCCCTGCGGCTGTTACATTGCCAACAATCTCCGAGGTTGGATTTGCCTGCGTGAATTTTACTACCGCTTCCGGCTGTACCATCAAGTCAACGAATACACCGTACCGCTTGAGCATCTTGAAGTAAACTTCGTCTTTTGTCGTCCGAAGAACAGTTGCTATTCTCCCCAACATCAGCCAACACGCTGCATTGGCATTTAGACTTCGCTTGACGCGATATTTCTTTACCGTCACATCTATATCAACGTCTTTGAAATCGTCCCATACGCCCCTAAGGGCGGGCTTGTCCGCGGTTGTAAACGTGAGGGTTGCATCACGGTCAAGTCCTATGTCAACACGGTTGATTCTGCATTTCATGTCGTTGCTTTTTTAAAGAAGTCAAACTCCTTGCCCTGCTTATCTTCCTCAACGGGGGGTTCTGCTTCCGACGGTTTTGCCGGTTCTGTTGCCGCCGCTTTAATTGCGCGTTTTGCTTCTATTTCTGCGATAATCGCAGCTGCTTTTACATACGGAATATCTTCGAGCCGCGTGATAGAATTTGCGGTAAGAAGCTGGGTCATGTTGCTTCCTGTGTAGGTTTTGCGCAGATATGTTGCTTGCTCTGCTGACGCTTTTGAACCCATATCCATTTTAGGCTGATCTTTCTGAATCGGTTCTTCTTTTTGCTCTGCTTTTGGAGTAACTTCTGCGGCATCATCGAGCCATGCGCGGAGTTGCCGTCCAAGCTCGGGGGTGATTATTTCGCCATACTTATCAAGGAATGTCGTGTCCTTGCTTGCTGCCGCAACGTGACTTCGCGCTATGTCAAGGACAATATCAAATTCGTATTCGGTATCATCACGCTGTATCGGTGCAAGACCGAGTTTAACCGGTACCTGCTTGCCCTTATCGTTTACTTCAAGCGCATATGACATCTTCGACCGCATTGTGACTATCGTGTGACAGTTTACGGATAATATTGTGTTGACAAGCGAGTTTTGCTCTTTCCCGGCTTCGCCCCAAGCGGTGTAACTGTTTTTCCCGGCTTGCGCTGATATTTTGTCTTTGATTTCAAGCACACCGCCCTCGTTCGCCCATGCGTGAGAGAAACTGTCTACTATCACTACCCCGTCGGGCCCGACAAGTTCTGCACCTTCTGCTACATACTGCTTGTACTTCGCCGGAGAATAAGGTGGTGTCATTGATACGTGCCAAAACTCTCCCGTGCCAAGGTCAGGACGGTTTTCGTAAAACTTTGCGCGTTCATGTTCCGTATCAATAAGTGCGATTTTGTTCCAATCGCCGGTTAAACCGTAAGCGATATATAACGCGCCGAGCGTTTTGCCGCCTCCGGAAACGCCGGTTAGGGCAAGGCGGAGTTTTGCTTTTTGACGTACTGCTTTTGTAAACATACCCATTTATACTGCCTCTATTCCGGGGACTTCCCCATATTCTATTTTGCTTTCTGCAAGAAACTCAATGAGCTTTTCGAGTTGACTCTGTGTGCCTTTCACGCGGATATCAACTGTAATTAATTCTTCTGCTACAGCAGGAATAACGATATCAGGCGTTGCGGTTTTTTGCGGAATAACGGGCTGTGCTTCCTGCGCTTCCTCAACCTTTTCGAGTATCGCGGGCGCGGTATACGCCTCAACGGGGCGTTGTACCGGAGCCGGCGGTGTAATTACCTTTTCCGCTTCTCTCTCTGCGGCGGCGGTTTCAATTGCAAGGAGCCGGGAATTTTCCTTTATTGCCTCACCGAGATTTAACGTTTCGATGTATTTGCCGAGAACGGCTGTTTCGTGTTTGAGCGTCATTGATTTTATCGTGTCGAGATCACTTTGAACGCGCTCGAACGACGCCATGATTTCCTGCGTTACGTCCATCAATTTTGTACCGGCATTATCCCATTTGGGGTTGTATATCTTTTCAAGTGTCAACATACCGGACAAATCTTTTACGTTGTCTTTGTAAAAACGTTCGATCGCGGCGCGTTTTTCTTTTTTTAACCGCGTTTCAAATTCCTTAATCTTGCTGTCGATTTCGCCGGCAGGCTTACTTATCATGCCGGTAAGTTCTTTGAGTTTTGATTCAAACTTATCATAGGGTTCAAGGTATTGCTTCTTAATCCGGATGCGCTCCGCATTAATGCTGTCTGTGAGTTTATTGAGGTCTGCACGGTCTTTTTTAGCATCAGGTATGTCCGCATCCTCAATTATGAGGTTGCGATATTTTTCAAGTTTTGCGTCGAGTGCGGCGCGAAGTGCGTCATAGTTAAATTCGATCGGCTGCAATGCCGTTAAATCGGTGCTTAAAATCAGTTCCATTTTTAAATCTCTCCTTATAATTTTTAATTATCGTTAAAGTGTTCTTCTGCATCCACCGAGAGCAGACAATCGCTGCACCCGACAATCTCATTAGCCCAGTTTATATATAGCGTCGTACCTGCGTCGATTTCCTCCCCACATACAGGACAGCGGTGCGTCTTTGGTTGCTTGCCGCGCGGATAGCCTGTCCTTATAGCGGCGGTGATATCGGGGTGGTCGTTAATCTCCGGCATTTTGCGCCTCCGATTCGTCCACGTTTATCGGCGTACCCTTTTCGCGGTCCCAGTAAGCGTTGTAAATATGTATGTTTCCGTTCACCATGAAAAACTCTAAATATTGCACGTTGCCCGCATATTGGCGGTACACGTCGCGCATTAATCGCGCGAGCTCGAGCAGCTTTTGTTCGGTTTCAGCCTGTCCCATTTTATGCCTCCTTGACATTTACATTTAATTCTGCTACACTATCGTTAATTACTTTCCTATGCCGCCCGTGACGCTGTAACGTTGCGGGCTTTTGCTATGCCGGGTCATGATGCACCGCCGTTCATAATAGTTTCATCTGTGGCATTACGTCGCATACCCGTTTAGTCGCTATGCCGTAATTTGTTTCATCTGATTCAAAGCCTATGCAATTATGCCCCGTGTTGGTTGCCGCGATTGCTGATGTACCACTTCCGATAAACGGGTCAAGTGTTGTACCATTAGGCGGTGTGACTAAATTAATCAGATATTCAATCAGCTTTAATGGTTTAACGGTCGGGTGTGTGTTACCTTCGCCGCGCTCTTTCAAGTACCTGCAGCAGTATCGCGCTATCCGCGTAGGAGGCATCTTATTTTTTCGCATTAACGCCCACGGTGACAGTTCCGACATTGATATCGTATATTTAATGCCTGCTGCTTCATAACGCAGTTTCTCACGCCTCACAAAATATACCGTTTCGGGATGGTCTAATCCTGTATGGTTATGCACGATTTCAAACTTAACGCCCGACTTCTCGGCAATCCGCTTTATAACGCCACTATCCTTGCCGCCCGAATCCGCGAGATAATATCCGTCCGGCGAAAGTGATAATGCTATCGGCTCAAACATTTGCAACCGCTTTATTGCCACGGCTTCGCGGTCATATTCGTATACGCCATTGTCGCCGTATTTCAGCTCAATCAGCGACATTTTTCGCCTTCTTCGCTTTTCTGTATCGCACATTATATATCGCATGTACCGTCACGCCCAACCTATAGGCAATCAGTTTTACGGAATCGCCTGCTGCGGTCATCTCGTCGCGACGCACGGTTTCGCTTGCGGTCAGATGATAGTGTTTGCGGCGCTTCGGTGCCGGTGCCGGTGCCGCCTGCGCTATGGATTTAAGTCGCTCATACTCTTGGCGAAAAGCGACTGCTTCGTTATTCATATCCATTTACCCAACAGCAGCACAATTATCATGCCGACAAGCGTTACAAACAGCCATGCCATGGCTGAAATTGCCGCGGGTGTGATTTTTCGGCGTTGTAAAACAACATATTCATAGTTGAATACAAACACGTCTTGTTCGGCCGGCGTATTTATGCACACACCGGAATCGCCTGTTGTAGAATGAGACGAATGCGTTACGCGGAAAATGTCGCCAACACTGTAACGGTTATCGTCTGCTTTATCGGGTGTGATTTCTATCCATTCTCCGACTTGTGCGGTGCGGTTGAGTTTTTTTACCATTGCCATATTACCCTCCTAAAATTTAATATTGAATCTGCGCCCATATCCCCTTAAAAATAATTTATGTTTATGTCCGAAGTGATAAGGCTTACCGTCTACAGAATATTTTTTATTATCGGTAGCGAAGCACCCCATACAACAATGATTTCTGCTTTCGCATTCGGTGTTTTTACTTGGGTCGCACTTGTAAACTGTTGTTGATATATATTTCAAGGCTCACGCTCCCTCCCATTCTTGCCGCACAAATTCTTTAATAATTCGTCCTGCTCGTTTTTGCGCGTCGTCGTTTCCGTATACATATACCGAAAGCCATGCGGCAAGTTCTCTTGCTTGTTGATATGTAATCGGGTTGCTTGCTTCATCTTTGCCGCGGCGTTCTTCAAGCCGGTTTAAATAAGTCTTGAGATAATATGCTTTGCCGCACAGCGGAGAACAGATATTTACCGTGCGCCCGTTATAGCCTTTAGTAAACGATTTGCCGCATATATCGCATGTCATGGCTCACGTTCCGTTACAGGTTCGGCGGGCAGCAGATCGGAATCGTCGCACACAACAACTTTTAATTTGTTACCATTGGAGAAATTGAATACTATTCTGTAAAAAAGATGCGGTACGATTTTTAAATTACTGACGATTCTTAGGATAATACCCTCACTGTTCGGCGTAACCCCGCGGTCACGCATCCATTCTGTGTCTACCGCGATTACACGGTCACCAACGCTGCGCTTCATGGCGTTACCTCGATTATGCGGTCGATGGCGGCGAATTTTATAAGCCACGAGTGGGATGCCGTTCGCACTACGTTCTCGCGATTAATTATGCTTTTAACTTCGAGTACCTCGCCGTAAAGCCTATCCCATTTTGCTGTGTCTATGTAGAAATTGTAATGAGTGTCGAACGGCTTTAATATAAACTTGCTGCCCGCTTTTAACTCTTTGCCGCCAATCATTATCGGTTCGGGCTTCGGCGGTTCAGGTTTGCGGTGTTCGCCGGACGCAACGGCTTCAAACATTTTGTCCGTCCAGACGTACCATAAATTGTTTAAACGATATCCGTCTTCAATAACTTCGGTTATGGCAAGCACCATCCCCCTCCACAAAGCTTGCATTCCTGGTACGGCGGTGTATTCGCCATATTTTACATAACTTTTTAAATCAGATCTGATTCGCGGCTTATCTCCTACCTTGAATTTATTCATTAATTTACCCTCCTGTAATAGACCAATGTGTCGCCGCCGATGTTTTCGCCGAGCGTAAAATTCGGTACCGTTTCGTTATATCGCTCCCGGCTTACGACGAGTGAAGCGCCGCTGTCCTGTAATGCGATGGTCAGAATCTTTGACAGTTTTGCCATGCCGGAGTTGAGCTGCTCATTTTCGCGGCGGAGTGCTGCGATTACGTGTCGCTGACGGGAGATAAGCTCTGCCTGTATAGATGCTGTTAATTCGGGGTTATCCATTATAATTTATCTCGCTTCCGGTTACAGACTCAATCCCAGATTCGCTTATAATGATGCACTCATTGTCGCTTTCACTGTTTAGCAGATAGAGCATTCTGCCATTGTTGGGGTGTTTTGCGAATGCCATTATCACGCCTTCTGTACCGTTATTGGCTTGACCGCGTCGGTATCCCTTAAACGGGAAGCACTCGTTTGTTTTATGCTCGTTATAAAAATCGTTGTAATTGCCGTATACGTTTCCTGAGTGGACAATTATAGCTTTATCGCCTATTTTAAATTTTTCCATTATAGGTTATCTCCTTTCGCTCGCAGCGCACCGCTTAACTTTAGCGTGCTTCTGCCCGGTCAGCTTCTTCCACAGCAAGCTAAATGCGCTTGGCAGCTTGTTGCCGTACGGGTCACGTTCGCGTTTGTCGTAGTGCCGTCTGCCGCCCATTGTCATTTCGCGGCGGATCATGTTGCGTTTTATGGTTCGTGTCATGCTCATGTGTTTTTACCTTCCTTTATTAATGTAATTGGTGGTGTTTGCGTCCTGTGAAATATGCAGGACGGGCGGCAACCGTTGCAGTGGTCGCAATAGTCGGTCATGGGTTACGCCTCCGCTTCAAACGATATTTGCGTTCCGTGATATTCCCCGTTTAAATAATTGATAATTGTTTGTTCGCGCCTCTTGCTGTAAAACGGTTGCTTGTGATACCACTCTTTAAATTCTCGGCTTCTTTTAGAACTATTGCATTTGGAACATGCTGGGATTATATTGTCATGCGTATATGCGCCACCCTTTGATAGTGGTACGACATGATCCTGTGTTAACGGTACTTGAACGCCACAATAAGCGCAAACGTTGTTAAAGTGTTCTTTTGCCGTTTCCCATTGCTCTGCCGTGAAGTTCGCGGGTAGGTCTGCTTTATAGGCACGCCGTCTTTGCTTTGCTGCTATGCATTTGTCTGGGTTGGATTGTGACCATTGCTTTTTATGTTGCGCAATATGTTCTTTATTTAATTTTTGATATTCTTTGCCGTATGCGCGTTGATGCTCTTTGATTAATTCGTAATGTTCTTTGTTGCGTTGCGCGATATGCTCTTTATGGGTTTCGAGGTATTGCGCGATATGCTCTATGTTAACTCTGCGATGTTGCGCGATATGTTCTTTATTAGCTTCGCGCCATTGCTTATGTTGTTGCGCGATTTTGTCTTTATTTGTTTCTCGATATTCTTTGTTATGTTGCACGATTTTGTCTTTGTTAGCTTCACGGTATCGCTTGCAACACTCCTTGCAAGCGGGTTGCAATCCGTTTTTGCCGATTGTTTGTTTACTAAAATATTCTGTCGTCGCGGGTTTTTCAATTCTGCATTGAGTGCATACCTTTGTTTCGCCCAACCGTTTCCGCCTCCTTTACTTTCTTTTAGTTTTTAATTCCTTTTCAGCGAAATGCCTCGCTATGTCGATTGTGCGGTATAGTTTTGTGCCGCCGTAATGCGGAACGTTTTCGAGGCGCCGGTAAGCGGTGTCGCGTGACTTGCAGCCGAGGTAAGTCATGATGGCGGGCAGTTTTACTTTATCGGTGCCGAATGCGGCTTTCATTTCGAGGTTGTATTCGTCCGCTAATTGCTTGATGGTGCATGATTCGATGTATTCACGTGATAATGTTTTTGGCATATTATTTACCTCTTTTGTACTAAATTGTATTAATATGTTGCTTTCCCTTCATAAGCATGATATAATGCGCGGTGAAGGGAGGTGATATTGTGATTGACGGAGGGCAGTTATTGCATGAGTTAACCATGCTTTACCTGGAGAAAATCGACATCGGCAAACCTACGCCCGAAGAATTTTATCTTAAATACTGGGAAGTTTATATCAAAATCGGTCAGGTAAAGAGAGATGAGGTCGGCAAACGTATTGAAGAGCACGGCACAAGAACCGTTTAATTAATCTCGCTTCTGACTTCAAGTAAAATCTTGCTTATGCGGAGCACTTCTATTGCTTCAACATAGGTGAGATTTTTACTTTTTAACAGGTCAACTACTTCGCTGGGAACTGTGGCGAGAGCATCTACTTCTTCTTTAGTGAAGAAGAAATTCTCGTTAAACCGCATATCGGCTATTATTCTTGGCATGGGGTTACCTCCTTTAACTGCGGATAAGTTTTCATCAAATACCATTCAAGGTAACGCTTGCGCTGTTCAAAGTCCGGTACGGCAATCAATAAGCCTATATCAACTTTTTGCAGCGTCTCAAGGCGGTCTATCTGCGTCTGTGTGAGATACGGTCTGATACTGTCACACTTTTCAAGGTTGTGCGCCGCGCGAAACTGTTTCGCGGTCACACCGAGAATGAGACGGTTTAACATGTCGCATTCGTTCGAGAAGTGGTACGGGCGCGGTTCGTCATGGATAAGTTTGATATTCGCGGTTAAGAGCGGAAATTCGGTTCGTGCTGCGATAACGGTTTTGATAAAATGTTCCATCTCGTCAAATCGGTTTATGTAGGCTTCCTTAAAGGCGGCGGCTTTCTTACCGGTGTAACCCATTGCAAGAAAAACAAATCCGTTGCGTGTCATATTGACTACTGGTTGCTTTTTGTTCTGCTCGTCAAGGTAAGAGGACAATCCAAAATTGGATTGACGAAACTCTTCCGAACAGTCAAGTTCTTTAATGTTGCGCAACACGTGATAATGTTCTTTGCTAAATTCCTTTGCTACATACCGACTGTCTACCCTTGCTTTGTCGTGGTTGTCTATAAATAGTCCATGTTCGTCCGCTTGTATAAGTTCTTTCATTAATTTTTCCTTTCAAATTCCTTTAATATGGTATCTGCCATTTCGCATACCCGGTCTGCCGTGTCGCCCCGCTTCTTCCCGCTTATGTAGTTTGAAAAATCGCCTGCGTTAATTCGCTCACCGCGCTTGTTGATTTCGGCAATTAAATCGTTTGACTTTAAGCCGAGAGCAGCGAGCCGGGATTTTATAAGAAACCTCATTTTGCCTCCTTTAAAATTTGGATAACTTTCTAATTATTTTTTGTAAAATCTATTGCATTTTTACGAGTAGTGTGCTATTATAAGAGCACCACACCTTTATAATCTCACACGGCCTCGTTTGTTACGGGTCGCCTCCTTTTATATTCATATCTTCCAAGATTTTGGAACAGTACAGCTTTAAAAAATTGCTTACAAGCAAGTGCGCTATACCTATGCCGTTTTGCAATTTACTAACCGTATACTATTATATCCAAACGATTGGAGTTTGTCAAGCATAATCGTATAAAAAATTGGAATATAATATATTAGAGGCTTTTCCCGTTTTAAATGTCGAATTTGAAAAATAAACCAATAATTATATATAATATTGTATATAATAACTAAGGGAGTAACATTATGACATTCTCTGATAGACTTTTAGAACTCATTGCCGGCAAGCACATTACAAAAAACAAGTTGATGACAGACTTGAACTACAACAAAAGCTCCGTACTTAACTGGACGCAGCGCGGGAACATTCCGAGCGGCGACATATTGCAGACACTTGCTGATTATTTTAATGTGAGCGTTGACTATCTGCTGGGCGGTGACGACAATAAAAAAAGGCCCATTGCCGATAAGGGCAACAAGCCTAATGCTAATGATGATTTTTTGACGCGGAAAATTGTTGAATTGTTTGAAAAATTACAAACAGAAGAAGATCGGCAACTCGCAGTTACTTTAATCGAGCGCCTTTCAAACAAATCTGATAAAGTAAAAAAATAAGAACACGAACTTTCTTAAACGTACTAAGTTTCCTAACGTGTTTATGCACACTTTCGACCATGATATTCTCCCTCATATTCCGATTATATAGGATTGTCTGATTTAATTACCCTTATTATAGCGGAGAATAAGTATATAATCAAGATAATTTATAAACGAAAATAATAAATAAATTTGTCAAATTTACACATGGTAATTTTATAATACTTATAGTATAATTATCAAAATATATTAAA
>Ga0209538_1000124_pt1 | contig 45774 bp, 29 predicted proteins | sample BarGraNGADG00211_2_FD_184492 | JGI IMG/M metagenome (GOLD analysis project Ga0209538, IMG submission 184492) | Arctic peat soil microbial communities from Barrow, Alaska - Barrow Graham LP Ref core NGADG0004-211 (SPAdes) (version 2) | ecosystem: Environmental > Terrestrial > Soil > Wetlands >... | reverse complement strand
CCCTTTCTACTTCAGTTTTCCGGGCTAATTCTTTGTTGCTCATTTCGATTGTCCATTTCATAGCTCCTAATCTTAATTAGGACATTTCTATTTTGCTACTTTAGGACATTATCATTTTGCTCTTACACAAGCTCACGCTACCTCAGGTTAACAACTAAAATCGTTTATACTAAAAAGGTTATGGACAGAATACGAAATTTTTGCATAATTGCCCACATTGACCACGGTAAATCGACCTTGGCCGACCGTATGCTGCATTTGACAAATACGATTTCAGACCGGGATACAACTGAGCAGGTGCTAGACACGATGGACCTCGAGCGTGAGCGCGGCGTCACAATCAAGGCCTCTGCGGTACGTATGGTTTACGAAGCCAAAGATGGTAAAAGCTACGAATTTAATCTAATTGATACACCCGGCCACGTGGACTTCAGTTATGAGGTTAGCCGGGCTCTTTATGCTTGCGAGGGAGCCATCCTGGTAGTGGATGCCACACAAGGCATCGAAGCCCAGACCTTGGCCAATTTATATTTAGCTCTTGATGCCAACCTTATTGTTATTCCTGTTATTAACAAAATCGACCTGCCATCTGCCCAGGTGGAAGAAGTGACTAAGGATATTGTGAACCTGCTGGGTGTGAGTAAAGAAGAAATCATCCCCATTAGCGCCAAATCTGGCCTGAATGTGGAAGCTGTGCTTGAAGCAATTGCACAGCGCGTGCCCGCACCCAAGCGCGACATGGACGCGCCATTACGTGCGTTAATCTTCGATTCACACTACGACTCGTACAAAGGTGTGATCTCGTACGTACGTATCTTCGACGGCTCTCTGATACCCACAGACAAGCTGATGATGATGGCCAATGGTGTCAAAATTGTACCGGTGGAGGTGGGCATTTTCGCCCCCGTGATGACGCCGGTTGATAAATTGGAAGCTGGGGATGTCGGTTACATTGCCACGGGTCTAAAGACTGTTTCTGAATCCCGAGTGGGAGATACGGTCACGAACGCCAACAAACCTGCCTTGAAAGCTTTGCCAGGTTACATAAAAGTAAAACCGATGGTTTTTGCGGGAGTATTCCCGACTGAAGGTGAAGACTACCCCAACTTAAAAGAAGCCCTCGAAAAGCTGCAGCTCAATGATGCCTCTTTGGTTTTTGAACCTGAATCCTCCGAAGCCCTCAATTTTGGCTTTCGGTGTGGTTTCTTGGGTCTTTTCCACATGGACATCATCCAGGAACGGTTGGAACGCGAATACAATCTGGATGTACTCTTTACGGCTCCTTCTGTCGCTTACCAGGTCAAAAAGCAGGATGGGTCGATCGTAATCGTGGCCTCCCCAGCTGATTTACCTGATGAAAGCGTGATCACAGAGATCGAAGAACCCTGGATGGCGCTGGAAATCTTTGCACCAACAGAGTACTACGGCGTGATTATGGAGTTGGTCAAGAAGCGCCGCGGCGTCTTTGTCAGCCAGGAATATCCTGCCGCCAACCGCATTCAGCTAAATTACGAAATCCCGCTTTCGGAAATCATCATTGATTTCTTCGACGACCTGAAATCGGGAAGTCGGGGTTACGCTTCGATGGATTACCAATTTCTGGAATACCGTCCCGGCAACCTTGTAAAGCTTGAGATCCTTGTTAATGAAGAACCTGTGGATGCCCTGACTGCAATCGTCCACAAGGATGATGCGTATCACAAAGGCCAAGCTTTGGTATCAAAACTTAAAGAGATTATCCCTTCACAGCTTTTTGTCATTCCAGTGCAAGCAGCTTCTCAAGGACGCATCATTTCCAGGGCAAATGTAAAAGCCATGCGCAAGGATGTTTTGGCCAAATGTTACGGGGGCGACATTAGCCGAAAAAAGAAATTACTTGAAAAACAAAAAAAAGGGAAGAAACGCATGAAGATGGTGGGAAGCGTAGAACTGCCCCAGGAAGCCTTCATGGCAATCCTGCGTTTGGATAAGTAAATGCAATCTGCAACAAATTCATCGAAACTGCGCCTGATTGTTAAATGGATGATTCCAGTTTGGGTTAGCGGCCTTTCCATTTATTTATTAGCACGGCAAATCAACCCCCAGGATCTTTTTGGGGCAATTCGTTCAATACCAATCCTGCCTTTATTGCTATCGATTGTTTTTAACATAGTCGGAATGCTTTTAAGAGCACTGGCTTGGAATCGCATCCTGGGTAAAAACTTTGATTTCAAAACATCCTTTTTTGCCATGAGCGCAGGTTACCTATTAAATAATATTTTGCCTTTTCGTTTGGGGGAATTTGGTCGGGCTGCTCTCCTAACGGGGAGAGACAAGAACAAGGCACCTTTCTTGCAGGTTTTTGCATCGATTATCACCGAACGTACACTGGATATTTTTATCGCCTCACTTCTTTTTCTTTTTACACTGCCGCTGGTGGTCTCACAAAATTCCTTAAAGCTATTGGCTTATGTGATGCTTTTTATTACAACCTTTATTCTGGTTGTTGGCGCCATAGGAGCAAAACACCAGTCTGAAGTAAAAGCCTGGATAGTTGCACGCAAGTTCCTGACATTAGAAAAACGAGAAAAACTGGCTGGCCGGCTGGTCGGTTTTTTGGAAGGCTTCAAACTATTTCTCAAACCCAAACAAGCACTTGTTGCGTTTGTTTTGCTTTTTTCGAGTTGGACGATGGCCATGGTACAACTCTGGCTGATTCAACAACCGATTCTTGCGCAAGGCAAATTCTGGTGGACTCTCTTCGTTACCAGTGCAGGCGCCTTTGTGAATGCCTTACCTTCCGCCCCGGCTGGTCTGGGTGTTTTTGAGGCCGGTGTGGTTTCGGCTTACAGGCTGATTGGCGTCCACCAATCTATTGCTTTGGCCTTAGCCCTTACTTTACACGCGACCAGCTTTATTCTTACCAGTCTTTTTGGCTTGATTGGTATGTCAATCCTCGGCGAGAATTTACAGTCCCTTTTCAAGAAAGCCAATCGCACTAAAGAGTTGGAAGCGACCGCAGAATGAAAATACTAATCTCTGCGACTTATTTTGAGCCCTACAATTCCGGGCTTTCCCAGTTCGCTTTGCGTTTAGGGCGTGGATTGGTTGCTCTGGGGCACCAGGTGACCGTGCTGACTTCACAATATCAAAAACAGCTTCCACTGGAAGAAGAGATTTTCGGTGTGCATGTAGTCAGAGTGCCAGTCGACTTTAGGCTTTCAAAAGGTGTTTTAATGTTGGGTCTGAGAAAAATTGCCAAACCGTGGATTAAGTGGGCCGATGTAGTTAACCTGCATCTACCGCAGTTTGAATCTGCCATTTTGGCGGGCTTGGTTAAGGCGCAGGGAAAGCGCCTGGTTGTGACTTATCAATGCGATCTCGAAAAGAAAGGCAACGTTTTTACTCAACTTCCATATCTGGGTACCCGATGGTTGCATACCTTGACTCTCAAAAAGGCCGACGTCATTGCCCAAATGACCCAGGATTATGCCGAAACTTCCCCAGTTTTGCAGAATATGCTTGAAAAAGTTCGGATCATTGTTCCGCCGATAGATGCAGTACATGCAAAAGTAGAAATCATCCGGGGATTGCGAATGAAGTTTGGTCTGGATGGAAACCACCGCTATATTGGCCTTTCAGGGCGGGTGGCTTCCGAAAAAGGTTACGAAACTTTGGTTGAAGCCTTATCTGAAATCCTCAAAACGTTTCCTAATGTCTTGGTCTTACATGCCGGTTCGTGGAAAGGTGTGGTAGGAGAAGAAGCCTATCAGGACAAAATTGACAGCCTGATAAAACCTTTAGAAGCCTATTGGAAGAAATTGGGTTTTCTCTCGGACGATGAATTTCGAGCTTTCTTTGCAATTTGCGACCTTTTGGTAGTCTCCAGCACAAACCGGACGGAAGCTTTTGGGATGGTGCAGATAGAAGCTTATTCCCAGGGTACCCCGGTGGTAGCATCCAATTCACCTGGAATCCGAGTACCGGTCACCCAAAGTGGAGTTGGAGCTCTCTTCAGAGCTGGAGACCCTCATTCGTTAGCTGAAAAAGTCTGCCAGGTCTTGGAAAATGGAAAGGCCGCATACAAAATTAATCCTGAATATCTTGAAGAGTTTAGTGAAATATCAGTTGCAAAAAAATACCTGGAGATATATAACAACTAGCGCGTATGACGACTTTAAATTCAAAGCAACTGGATAAGATTACCCAACATCAGCTTTTCAGCATGCCATACTTTCGGGGAATGCTGAGGGCATGTGAACAGCGCTTTTACGAAGAACAAGATTTAGCTCAACCTGTGCTGGATATTGGGGCAGGGGACGGTCATTTTGCCCAGGCGTTACTGGAACAAAAGATGATGTTTGGCATCGATCCATGGTGGGAACCCTTATGGGAAGCCAAGGAACGTCAAGTTTACGGTCTGCTTGTTCAAGGAACTGGAGATCAGATTCCAGCGCCAGAAAGTGTCTTTCCAGCGGCCATGTCCAATTCAGTGCTGGAGCATATACCCAACGTGCAGACAGTACTGAACGACGTTTATCGCTGCCTGACTCCGGGCGGAAAGTTTTACTTTGCGGTGCCAAACGCACACTTCAAAACTGACCTTTGGGGTATGAAAGTTTTGAATACTTTAGGTCTGAAAGGATTAGCTAACTCTTATTCCAAATTTTTCAATAAAATCTCCAGGCATGTGAACCTGGACACGCCAGAAACTTGGAAAGCACGCTTACTTGAAGCCGGGTTTTTACAGGTTGAGTCTTTTAATTACTTTCCCATTTGGGCCATGCAAATGCTTGAGAGAGGTCATCTCTTTTGTATTATGACTCTTCTTTATAAGAAATTATTTGGTAAATGGATTCTTTTTCCATCAACTAAGAATCCTTTCATCCCATACAGAAAAGTGCGCGAATTGGTAGAAAACCCGTTTTGTGAAGACGGAACTGAAACATTTTTTGTCGCTACAAAATAAACTTCTGAGTTCAAATGAACAGTTCTAATCAGCCAAACCAAAAAACCTCGCAGTTTACGCTTCAAAAGAGCATTAAATTGGTTTTGTTTGTTGTAATTCTGCTTGTTGGATTTTTATTACGCAGTTACAACCTGAAGTGGGATATGGGTACCCATCTTCACCCAGATGAACGTTTTCTATCAATGGTTGAAACCAGTATCCGGCCAGTCGGCTCACTGGCTGAGTACTTTAACACTGACACATCTACTTTGAACCCACATAACCAGGGTTATGGCTTTTTTGTTTATGGAACCCTGCCGGTATTTCTGATTCGTTATATTGCCGAACTGACTCAACAGACGGGTTACGATACGATTACTTTGCTTGGAAGGCAACTTTCAGTCCTAACAGAACTTGTTACGATTTTACTAACTTTTATAATTGGTAGAAAATTATGGAATGATTGGTTGGGCCTGGGGGCAGCTACCTTCTATGTTTTGAGTGTGGTACCAATTCAGCAAGCACACTTCATGACAGTGGATACATTTACCAATACATTTGGTCTTCTGACGGTCTATGCCGCTGTACTGATCCAGATGCAAGCTCCAATTTTAGATAAACGCAAATTGCGCGGTCGGCAGTTGTGGTTATTTGTCTTTTTTGGACTGGCCCTGGGCATGGCAACCGCTTCAAAAGCCAATGCCGTTACACTGGCTCTGCTGCTGCCGCTTGTCCTGTACGTACGCTACTTGAAAGCCAGAACCGAAGGTGTGGAAACGGATGCCTACCTGGGGAGTTTTGCGTTGATGGCCTTGGCCGGCATCGTCAGCTTTGTAACATTTAGAATTCTGCAGCCTTATGCCTTTTTAGGTCCGAGTTTCTTGAATTTCAACCTCAATCCCAAGTGGTTGGCAAATATGCAGGAACTTTCGGCAGCCGCCAAGGGACTCTCAGATTCACCTCCTGCACTGCAATGGGCTCGGCGTTCGTTTCTCTTCGGTCCTTATAACCTAGCTGTTTGGGGCATGGGAATATCTTTTGCCATCATGGCTGCGTTGGGTTTGGTCGGTCAAATTTATACTGGCATTAAACATAAGTGGTCTCAATACCTTCCGATTGTTCTATGGACTCTATTCTATTTCGTTTGGCAATCGATCTCCTGGACCTCATCCATGCGCTACTTTTTGCTTATCTATCCACTGCTCTCAATTTCTGCAGCTTGGGTTTGCATCAAACTATTTACACTTCCTAAGAGTACGAGGTTTGGAAAGTTTCATCTAAATTCGCAACTTTTGGTTTGGTTAGGCAGAATCCTCGTCATAGCGGGATTGCTTGGAACTGCAACCTGGGCTTACGCATTTACCCGTATTTACAGCCGGGACTTTACCCGCGTGGCCACCAGTGAGTGGATCTATCAGAACCTTCCCGGCGCTCTAGCCATTACCAACCAAACCAGCAATGGCCTTGAAAAAATCCCCATTTCATTTCCTGCTGAAGCGGTGGTGCAGGGAAACGACCCGTTCTATGTAATCTATCGCTCCACTGTTAGCACTAATCTGGATTCATTAACACTCCCAAATGTTTTAGATGAAGCCAACAAGAATAACAACTCGCTCTATACATTGGAGGCATTCCTCGTCAAGGATGGCAGGACCTCCCTGGGGGCGCCAGTAAAAACCCAATTAATAACTGATGATAAGAACAAACCCAGCCGGTTGGTATTCAAACTGCCACTTTATGCCCTTGAGAATGGAGAGACTTATGTATTTGAAGTCAAGGCAATAGCCCCACAGTCCATAAATCATTTCCAGGGCGAACCTCAACTCTCCTTACCAAGAAGCGATGGCTCTTTCCACAACATCAGTTTGCCGCGGATTTCAGGGATGATTACGGTGGGTACCAGCCAGCGGCTTTCATTTACGGTTCCAAACCCGGGTCAGATAACCGAACTTGAGATTCCTCACCTAGTAGATATTAACCAGGATGCAAGTTTCAAACAGCTTCAATTCCGCTTGTACACGGCTAATAACCCTGAAAAAGTGACTACAGGCGTACTTGAAAATGATTTCCTTTCGGTTGATAGCGGCACTGGCTCTGGTTATAAATTGGTTCTTGATCAACCGCTTATGGTTCCTGCACAGCAAGAATTGGTTCTAGAAATAAGCTTAAAGGATGGGCAAGGGGCAATCGCAATTAATGCTCCAGTCAATTTGTTGGAGACCAGCTGGGATGACGCTTTACCAGTTTCCAAACCTGGCTTTATACCCTATGGCGACACTTACGGGACCTACCAGGGTAAAAATCTTGAGCTATATTGGGTTGAAGATCAAAATAAACTCGACCGCATGGTCGATAATTTGAATTATTCCGATTACATATTAATGAGTTCAAACCGGGTTTGGGGCACGACCGTACGGGTTCCAGAGCGTTACCCTTTGGCAACTTTGTTCTATCAGGAGCTGATGGGCTGCCCGGAAGGCTCGGACATTGTTCGATGTTACAACGACGCTGAATTGGGTTCATACCTGGGTAGATTAGGCTTCGACCTGGTTCATGTGGGTACATCGTATCCGAATCTTGGAAACATAAATTTTAATGACCAATATGCTGAAGAAGCCTTCTCGGTGTATGACCATCCAAAAACCCTGGTCTTCCGCAAGAATCCCAATTTTAATCTTGACGCGGTTAGAGCTCTCTTTGCACAAGTTGACCTGAGCAAAGTTGCCAATATTACAGCCAAACAGGCTGATACTTACAAACCAATCAATACACCCCAAGGTCAGTTCCAATTGACTCCAGAACAGGTCAAAACCCAAACAGAAGGGGGCACCTGGAGCGAACTCTTCAACCGTGAGAGCCCTCTGAATACCTCACCTTTTCTAGGCGCGGTTGCCTTGTACTTGTTCATCTGTTTGTTTGGCTGGCTGATTTTCCCATTCACACGTTTAGCCCTGGGTGGCTTGTTGGATAAAGGATTTGCCTTCACAAAAATCATTGCATTACTGGTGCTGGCTTATGTTGTTTTCATTGCTGGAAATTACGGAGTAGAGAGTACTAAAACAAGCATCCTATTGGTGACTCTGACTATTGTTGCAGCTAATCTGATTATTGCCGTTCTAACCCGAAAAGGACTGCAAAGTGATTTAAAGCGCCTCTGGAGGCAGTACCTGCTGATTGAAGTTCTGGGGTTGATGGCTTTTGCTTTTTTCCTCTATGTACGGTATCAAAATCCGGATCTTTGGCACCCCTGGAAAGGTGGCGAGAAACCCATGGATTTCTCGTTTTTTAATGCTGTGCTGAAAAGTTCAATTTTCCCTGCCTACAATCCCTGGTTCGCAGGCGACTTTATCAACTACTATTATTATGGCTTCGTAATCCTGGCTATGCCCGTGAAGCTTCTGGGTATCATCCCTGCAATTGCCTACAACATAATTCTGCCAATATGGTATTCGCTGGTTTTCATTGGGGCTTTTAGTATTGGCTGGAATCTGCTAAAAGCCATCCTAAAACAAGCTCCGCAATTCAAACTTTTTGGTCAGCCTTTTTGGGCGGGCCTCTGGTCAGCCTTATTGTTGGCATTTTTAGGCAACTTGGGTGCTGTCAGGCTTTTCAAGGAAACACTTGAGAAGATGGGGGCAGGGGGTTCAGATCTGGCCTTGGCGACTGGACTCCAAAAGATAGGATTTTTCTTTACTGGACTTATCAAATATCTTCAGAAAACTTCTCTGCCGCTTTATCCGGGAGACTGGTATTGGATTCCCAGCCGCATGATACCTGGCGAGCCAATCACAGAATTTCCGATGTTCACCTTCCTATATGCCGATTTGCATGCTCATTTAATGGTTATGCCTGTAGCAATCTTGGCCGTGGCTTGGGCGCTCTCGTTTCTACAAAGTCGTATGGATTTTGGGGACACTCTCAAATCGAGGGTCGGCAAGTTGATTGCGGTTTTTGGCTTGGGTGGTCTGGTTTTAGGTTCCTTAAAGCCTATTAATACTTGGGATTTTTACACCTATCCGTTGCTGGCTATTTTGGTTGTTTTGTATACCGGGATTCACTACCGCAAACAGGTCGCGCAAGGTTGGCAGAAGATACTCAGTTATTTGCCAGCAATTGGTTTTGCGATAAGTTTGTTTAGTTTGAGCGTGTTGATGTATAGACCCTTCAACGATCTTTTTAGACCGGGCTACAACAAAGTAGCTTTGTGGGAAGGCACTCGCACACCATTAAAAGCCTACACAGGTCATTGGGGAGTGTTTCTCTTCATCGTTACTGCATTTCTGTTCTGGGAGACCTACACCTGGTTGAAGACTACCCGGATGTCTGGGCTTAAAAAATATCAACCCCACGTTAGTACTATGGTGATTGGCATTGTTTTTCTTAGCCTGACTTTTATTGGCTTGCTCCTGATGAAGGCAGTTGTAGCCGTATACGCCTTTCCGCTTTGTGTTATCGCACTCTTCCTCTTGATTACAGAAGAAAAATCAGATTCAAAAAAGCTGGTGTATTTCATCATTGGCACGGCCTTATTACTGACAATTCTTGTGGAGTTGATTTGGCCGGAAGGGGATAATGGCCGGCAAAATTCGGTCTTCAAGCTCTATCTGCAAGCCTGGATCTTGCTTTCCCTGGTTGCAGGACCGGCTATCATGTTAATCTGGAAAGCGCACAAAAACTGGAAACTGCCTTTCCAATTGCTCTATGAGGTACCGCTGATTCTTTTACTGGTCGGAGCGGCATTTTTCCCGGTTATGGCTGGCGTTGACAAAATGACCGACCGCATGGACCGTAACGCTGTGCACACTCTGGATGGAATGCAGTTTATGCAAACATCCAGCTACATCGAACCAGGTGTGCAGGACCCGCAACGCCCACAACAAGTGCAGGCCATGAGTTTGAGCGAAGATTATGACGCCATCCTTTGGATGCAGGACCATGTAAAGGGGTCTCCAGTCATTTTGGAAGGCCAGGCTTACGAGTACCGCTGGGGTAATCGATTCACTATCTACACCGGACTGCCCGGTGTGGTGGGGTGGAATTATCACCAAAGGCAGCAGCACGCTGTTTTGGCTGATAATCGGGTGCAGGAGCGCGTGGACGCGGTTAACGAGTTTTACAATACATCTGACATGGAATTTGCACAGGACTTCCTGAAAAAATATCAAGTGGCCTATATCGTAGTCGGTCAACTGGAAGCGCGGTTCTATCCAGGTGATGGGTTGAACAAATTTGTGCAGAATGAAGGTATCCTTTGGGATAAAGTTTACAGTTTTGGCCAAACCAGTATCTACCAGGTGAAACCATGAGCCAGGCGTTCCTTTGGTTGGTTTTCTCAATTTTGATCGGGGTCGTTACTTTGCCGCTAAGCCGGCGAATATTTAGCCTGTTACCCGGCAAGGGTTATTTCTTTGCCAAACCATTGGGGCTCTTATTGTGGGGTTTTCTGTTTTGGTGGCTTGTCACACTGCGCTTATTGCAGAATGACATTTCCGGCCAGTTGGTTGCTCTATTGATCCTGGTTATTGTCAACCTGTTGATTGCAAGGCAAGACGGTTTTACAGTAATTTGGAATGAAATCAAAGCGAATCAAAGGCTCATCTTCTGGGCTGAAGGCGTGTTTCTGTTTGCTTTCGTTTTGATGGCAATTCTGCGTGCATTCAATCCTGAAATTATCAACACTGAAAAATTCATGGAAATGGCATTTATTAACGCAATCGACCGTTCACCCTCGTTTCCGCCTTTGGATCCCTGGTTGAGCGGTTACAGTATTTCCTATTACTATTTTGGATATTTACTGGGCGTTATGATCATGCGCGTCACCAGCACTGTTTCTGAGGTTGGATATAACCTGATTGCGACTTTTTGGTATGCCATGACCGCGGTTGGCGCATATGGGGTGGTTTTCAGTTTGTTAACTAGCAGTCGAAGCAAAAACCATAACCATGAGATTCCGGATTGGGTTTACCATACAGCCTTACTGGCTCCCATCATGCTTCTTGTGGTTTCCAACTGGCATGGTTTCTTTGATGTATTGCACAGCCGGGGATTATTCTACTCAAACGATGGCACCGGCAACCTGGTTTCTTCATTTTGGTCAAAACTTAATCTGCGGGAACTTATTGAAGCCCCAAAAAACTTCTCATGGTATCCACTGCGAGGTGGAGGTTGGACCTGGTGGGCGGCCTCCCGAACCGTGATTGATCAGAATTTTGCAGGCGCGCAAATCGAGATTATTGATGAATTCCCAGCCTTCAGTTTCATCCTTGCGGATATTCACCCTCACGTGTTAAATATGCCCTTTATTCTATTGTCAATCGCCATGGCATTTGAAGCTTTACTGGGCGGTTGGTTTACAAAGGCTCAAGGTTGGCTTTCTTCCATTGCGCTGGAACCTGTGCATCTTGCAGTGGGTTTGATCACGCTTGGGGGACTTTCATTCATTAATACCTGGGATTTTCCCTTCTATCTCCTTCTGATTGCGTGTAGTGTAACGTATTTTACTTATCTCAACCATGGTTGGAAAGGGCGCATCTGGCAATTACTCCAACTGGGTCTGGGTTTGGGTATTGGCAGCATACTGCTGTATTTGCCATTCTTCTTGAGCTTCAGCTCTCAAGCAGGCGGGATCCTCCCAAGTTTCAGTTTCTTTACCGCTGGCAAGTATTTTTGGGTGATGTTTGGTCCGCTGATGGTCTCGATCTTGGCTTACCTGGGTTCTTGCTTGATCAAGAATTCTGATGGGAAATCCGTGAAAATCGCGGCCATTATCACAATTTCCTTATGTGCTCTGGGTCTGATTTTTACGCTAGGTTTAGGTTATCTGGTTCTAAACCTGGAAGCAGTTGGACCCCAACTTCTGGCTCGTTTAGGAGCAAGTTCAGCCCGGCAGGGCCTTCAACTGGCATTAAATGCCCGTTTAGCTGATCCTTGGACGTTGATTTCGATTGCGGTGCTTATCCTTATAGCCCTGGCAATCTTAATGACTAAGAGTCGCTTGAAGGCTCTTGACCAGACAACTGAAGTAGCACCTGAAGCAAAGGCGCGGCCAGAAGCATTTCTCCTTTTCCTGGTCCTGCTGGGATCTTTATTCGCCATTCTGCCTGAATTCGTTTTCCTAAGGGATCAATTCTCGAACCGTATGAATACGATCTTCAAATTTTACTTTCAAGCCTGGATTTTGTGGTCATTGGCCGCTTCGTACGCAACCATCAAACTAATCAGAAAGTTTGGTCATCTCAGTCTGTTTGAAAAGATCAGCTTTGAGGCAGTAATTGCGCTTGCGTTGACAGCCATCTTTATGGGCATGTATCGCAATGATGCAATTTACAACAACTTAAACCAAAACCTGGGTGCATTAGGCAGCAGCCCTCTTGATTATGTAGTGTTAGCCATTCCTTGCTTATTTGTACTCGTAATTCTTATAATGGCCATTCAACGTCAATGGGTCAAAGTTTCGCTTGTGGTGGTCATTTTCGGACTGTTGGCGGGTCTAATTTACCCAGTCGTCCAGGTTTGGCAGAAGACGAACGCTTTTACAACACATGCTCTACCTGCGCTGGACGGTATGCGCAATGTACTGCAAGCGGATGAAATAGCAGCCGTTAAGTGGCTACGGCAAGCCCCACTCGGAGTACTGGCAGAAGCCAATAATGGGGGTCAGTATTCAACGTATAATTATGCTTCTACTTTTAGCGGTATGCCTTCTGTCTTGGGTTGGGTGGGTCACGAATCACAATGGCGTGGTGGAGATCAAGAAATGGGTTCGCGCTATAAAGACCTGGAAGTGTTGTATTCCACGGCGGATTGGGATAGAACTGCAGAAATTCTCGCACGCTATAATATCCGTTATATTTACGTTGGACCCCTTGAAGCCAGTACTTACAAGCTTGATGATAAAAAATTCGTTACACATCTTGAATTGGCATTTGAATTAGGGTCTGTGAAGATTTTTGAAAATTCGCCGGCAGGAAACTGATCAAATGGAAAGCCCAAGACCTGAAAACAAGCCATATCTCTTCCCAATCGTCTTGGTGTTGTTTCTGCTTGCCTTGTTTCTAAGGGTTGTACGGGCTGAGACAATCCCTTTTACCCGAGTAGATGCTGATCTTGCCTGGCAAGCTCTGGAAATCAGCAAGTTGCAACCCAGTGGAACTTCGCCTTTGGCCTTGTATACAGGCCTGACCGGGTTGATTTTTTGGATCACCTCAGCAAGTAATTTTTTTGCCAGATTAATCCCGGCTTTATTTGGCTCCCTGCTCGTTTTTATTCCTTATGTACTTCTTGATCGCAATAATCTGAAGTCCTTGCTTGGGCTGAGCTTGCTCTTGGCTTTGGACCCTATTCTCGTCATTTATTCCCGGCAATCGTATGGTCCAATCATGGCAATCAGTACGCTGGCCTGGACCCTGGTTTTTCTCCGCAAAAATAAAACATTGGCGGCAGGGATCACATTGGGGATGGCGATATTGGCGGGCAAGTACTTTTGGATAGCGATAATCCTTGCAGGTCTTTATATATTAATTGACTTCTTACTCGATAAGGCACGCTTCCAAGGAACTATAAATTTATTTGTAAAACCTTCAAAAACATTTTTAATGAGTGCTTTTATCAGTTGTTTTCTGATTTCCAGCTCTTTTTTTCTCAATCCCAGTGGTTTGACGGGCATTGCATCAGGGCTGGTGGACTTGTTTGCAATCAACACCTTGCCTTCATTGCCACTTTTTTTGCCATTGTTTCTTTTGCTAACATATAGCCTCTACCTGCTTTTACCACTTGGGAAGGCTCTCGGTAATACACCAATCCATTCCAGGGTACTCTGCTGGGGTTTCTTATTTGGATTGCTTTTGCTGATTGCGTTGTTTCAGAACCAATTGCCAGGTCTATATGCTTTTGTCGAGTTGTTCTTAATATTTATCATCGCCAAAAACATTGACGTTGTGCAAACTTTCAAGCCAACTATTACCCTGGTGAGGCTGGCTTCTTTTATTTTCTTTGCCGTCATCCTGATATTTACTTTGTTGAATTTGACCCAATTGTCGGAGAGGATTTTGGGAGAGTTTAGCTTTATAAATGATATCCTACCTATTCTTCTGGCACTGGTACTGATTCTGATTAGCCACATCCTTATTGGATTGGGGTGGGGTTTCGGGCAAACGAAACCGGCCCTGCAAGTTGCTGTTTTGGTCATCGCTACTTTCTTTTCATTGGGTTTTTCCTTTTCTCAAACCTGGAACGATGGCACGACAAGCCAATTACTTTTTACTAATTCTGAGATTCTTTTTCCGGATAGCCCTATCAAGAATGAATTATCGGTTTTCATTGAGAATAAAGTCATCAATCCGTCAACAGACAGCTATAAAATTGAAAAATTGTCTTCTATTGGTGAAAATTGGGTGTTCAAGGAATTTAATAGTTCTGCGAAAGCCTCTTCTCTGCCTGCCTTTATTATCAATGACAGCGTGGCTGAATCGGGATTGATGTCCCCTTATCGGGGTACAACGATTGTCTCAGCCAGGCGGCTGAACTTTTCGAATAAGGCCTACGCCGAACTACTTCATATGATTTCATCCAAGACACTTCCAGTCTCGGATATTACTAGAACCCTCTGGGTAGAAACGGTTCTTTTTCCGGGGGGGAAATGAAAAAACTTAAACTAAAAAAAGTGGTTACGATTGATGGTCCTGCCGCCGTAGGCAAAACTACGGTTGGTAAGAGATTAGCAGAAAAGTTGGGGGTTGTCTGTTTTGATACAGGGGTGATGTATCGCGCTGTTACTTATGCCGTTATCCAAGCCGGAGTGGATTATCGCAACGAATCAGATGTTAGTTCCCTGGCCTGGAAGATTAATATTGATATTTTGCCACCTTCTCAGACGGATGGTCGCATGAATGATGTAATGATAGAGGGCAAGGATGCTACCTGGCAAATTCGCCAGGCAGAGGTCAATAACCTGGTATCGGAAATATCGGCCTACCCGGAAGTCAGGCAAGCCATGACGGAACAGCAAAGAAAAATCGCTGCCAAAGGTGAGGTTGTGATGCTTGGAAGGGATATTGGTTCTGTTGTCCTTCCGCAAGCCCCTTGCAAGGTGTATCTGGATGCCTCCCAGGAAGTAAGGGCAGAGAGACGATATGCCGAAGAGCAAGCATTAAAATCAAGCATCACGTTCCAGCAGGTATTAGAGTCTATTCGTCATCGTGATGAATTGGATAGTAGCCGAAAAACAGCTCCGCTGACTATTCCGGAGGGTGCGCTGGTTATTAACACCGATCACCTCAGTATTGACCAGGTGGTGGACGTTATTTTTGATTACTACCAGTCCTCTCAGCGAAAAACAGTCAAAACACAGCAGGACCGTCAAAAAGGAAATCTTTAATGCAGTTTTCTTGGACACAGGGTTTGGTTCTTTTATCTGTAGGATTTGTCTGTTTGATTCTTGCAGGTAAATTGCGGACCCATTCGGGTAAGGTCACACTGCAAAATTGGTTTTTATTAGCCTTGCTGGGAGCTTCGGCATACCTTTTGAACCGTTTTATTTATGTGGTCATCACACTGCCATCCATTCCCGGTTCATTCGATTCAAACCCGGTGTTTTTCTCACTACTTGGAATAGTGCCAGTGGTACTTGTCCTAGGGTTTATTGGTCTGGTGCCAGCTTTGTTCATCGGCCTGATAGCAGAAATTACCCAAATGGTCATTCATGGGCAGAGTTTTCTCGTCGTCCTCTCCCAGTGGGCTTTCTTACTCTTATTAGCTGAAAAATTCTCCAAACCAGAGGAACGAGGAAATCGCTCAGGACTGACACTGCGGTTTGCGCTCAGTTTTTTGGAACTCTTCCCGTTATTGTTAGTTGGTCAGACTTTTCAGCAGCTGCTTGAACAAAATGGCTACCTCTTCCAACTCATCCAATTCAGTTTGAACGCCTGGGTTTCAATATTTCCGGGTCTAGTCTTTTCAATCCTGATAATCCATGGTCTCAATTTCTTTTCTTCTTTGACATGGCATCCATCAAAATTTATTCGCTCGACCGGATCAAGAAAGGCAGTTGTAGAATTTGCGACACGATCTATCGACAGTTTAGCCAGAGGTAACCTGGATTTGCCAGCCCTAATCCAGGTTAATTCCTTACAAGAAGAAGTATTGCTTTCTAAGATAGTTGACCTGAGGGACCAATTGACAACCAGGCAGGATCTGGTGAACAAAGCCCTGAGCATTCAATTGGATGTTGAAAATAACGAAAATAGGGCCATCACTTTTCAAGATTTGTTGAATACCACACTCGCCTTTGGCGCTGATTCCTCACGTTTGCTTGTATTTAGTGCCAACCAGAGCGCGGGTTCGACTGTTGTTAAGGAAAAATTCGCCGTTGGCGCAAAAACTGAAGCTTTTGCCCCTATGGATGCCATTCTCCTGAGCCGTCTTGAAAAAGGTGAAAGGCTGATGCTAACGGATCTTAAAGCAAAGCAGTACTTTGGCATTGATGATGATTTCCTCATGCCAAAATCGTTGCTCGCTTACTCACTTGAATTATCTGATAAAGAAGCTCTCCTTTTTTGGATAGGGTTTCAAGAAAACCATATATTTAATAGCCGCGAGACAGGCTTTTATGAAGCTATTGGACGACATGCCTTAACCATGTTGCGTTCTGTGGATCAACTCAACCTGGTTACAGACCAGGGTGCCTGGTTAATCAGTGCCATTGATTCCCTGCCACAAGCCCATTTCGTGCTTAATGGCAGAAATAAGCTTGTATTTGCCAATAAGAAAGGCAATGAGCTAATTATCCAATATGGCAATCTATTCACTCCTTCAGTAGTAAACTCGGAAAATGAGGACTTTGTTAACTTTTCAAATCAAAATTTGCAGGTAGCTTCCTCCCTTAGTTTTCATCTCGCGAGCATAGCCTTTCATGCTAATTACTATCCAATCCTGGCTGGAAAAGATCAGTTGGGGAAGGTAATTCAGATAATCAACGCCTCGGAGGTTTCAGAAACTGACCAGCAAAAGGTTCAATTCCTCACGAATATCAGCCATGATCTGCAGGCACCCCTAAAACTAATGCGAGGATACCTGTTGTTACTGCAAAATCTGGGGGATTTTGCCCCAGAACAACAACGGTATCTTGAAAAAATCCATGCCAATGTGGATAACATGGACATTCTTACGCATAAACTGCTAAGCCTGGAACAGCTGGACGCCAGGCAAACACTGAGTGTTGACGCGGTAGATATCCTGCAAATTGTCGAAGAGGTCATCTCAGTCCTTGCGCTCCAGGCAAATCAAAAGAAACTTTCTATCCATACAGATTTCTCAGGATTAAAATCAAATTTCATTAATGCGGACCGGGTGCTGCTTCAGGAAGCTGTATTTAATATTATCGACAATGCCATCAGGTTTAGCAACAATGGGGCCGTTATTGATATCAGTGCATTCAAGGACGATGATTTTGCCTATATGCGGGTCAAAGATTTTGGCAAAGGCATAAGCCTAATGGATAAGGAAAAGGTGTTCAATCGATTTTACCGTGTGGAAGCGGAAGAGGGCTTTTCGATGCGCGGACAGGGGTTGGGTCTTTCTATTGCCAGGGAAGTTGCCGAAAAGCATGGTGGTAGAATAGACTTGCAAAGTAAATTAGGCACAGGCAGTACCTTTACAATCATTCTTCCATTAAGAAACCTTAGTTAATACAAGTAATTTTCTTGACAAAAGTCGCTACAATTACATATAATGATTGTTTGCATGGAATAATTGGAAAAACCCTAAAAATCGACTGAGAATGGATTCTCGGTGATTTTTTGCGTATTAATTCACCGTCTGTAACTTGGAGGTACGAGTGGAAACGAAAGAAATGAAGGCCTTACGCATCAATTTGGCATCCCCCGAAACAATTCATAGCTGGTCATATGGAGAAGTTCTAAAACCTGAGACAATTAACTACCGCCGCCTCCGACCTGAAAAGGATGGCCTCTTTTGCGAGGCTATTTTTGGACCGACACGCGATTGGCAATGTTATTGCGGAAAATATAAGAATCCACGCTACAAAGGCATTATTTGTGACAAATGCGGTGTTGAAGTTACCCGTTCCTCAGTACGTCGGGAGCGCATGGGCCATATCGACCTGGCTGCACCTGTTGCTCACATTTGGTACACCCGTCGAATTCCTTCTTATTTAGGTTTGCTGTTGGATATCTCCCGTCGTAATTTGGACCGGGTGCTCTATTTTGCGCAATACATTGTCACATATGTGGATGAAGATGCCCGCCAAAAAGCACTCAAACGCCTGGATGATGAAATCAGTGTTTCGGAACGCGAATTAATTGAGAAGGTAAACCTGCAAATTGCGGATGTCAAGAAAGCCCGCGATCGTCAGCTAAAGGAATTTGATGCCCAGGCTGAAGCGCTGAATAAAGAGTATGACGAAAAAGCAGCAGCTCTATTTGAGCCAATGATTTCAGAAGGTCAGCACCTAGAACAGGATCTTAAAGGCAAGATTGGCAAATCCTTCCGAAAACCGATTGTTTTCAAAGCCGATTCCGGTGATGTTACCGTAGTCGAAGCGGAAGAAGTTGTGGCCAATAAGCACGTCAACAAAGTCCAAAAAATCGTCAAAGAACTGACTGAGGACCTTGAGAAGGACCTCAAAGTTGAGCTCAATCGCCAACTCGAAGGCCTGAAGATTCAAAAAGATGAGATCAAAGCTAAAACAGACCTCACGATGGAAGACATCCGTGGCCAATTAGACGAAGACAATGGCGCCACGAAGACCGAAAATGCCCGTCAGCGCGATGAGCTTTATGAACTGCAGCCCTTCACTTTCCTTAGCGAAGTGCATTATCGAGATCTGAAGTCTAAATATGGTCAGGTTTTCAAGGCTGACATGGGAGCGGAAGCTTTCTATGACATCCTCAAACGTCTTGACCTGGATGCTTTGGCCGAAGATCTCTGGCAGGAAGCCCGCACCACTAAGAGCAAGCAGAAACGCAAGAAAGCCACCCAACGCTTGAAGGTTGTTGAGGCTTTTCGCCGTTCCAGGAACCGCCCTGAGTGGATGATTCTGACCGTTCTGCCTGTTATTCCACCTGACTTACGCCCGATGGTTCAGTTGGACGGTGGCCGATTTGCCACCTCTGACCTGAACGACCTGTATCGCCGTGTCATCAACCGTAATAATCGTCTTAAGCGCTTGCTCGAGCTTGGTGCTCCGGATGTCATCGTGCGCAACGAAAAACGCATGCTTCAGGAAGCTGTAGATTCCCTGATTGACAATTCACAACGTGGACGCATGCTTTCCCGGCGTGGACGCCGTGAACTACGCTCATTGAGCGACATGCTTAAAGGTAAGAAAGGTCGCTTCCGCCGCAACCTTTTGGGTAAGCGCGTGGATTATTCCGGTCGATCCGTGATCGTGGTTGGCCCGGACCTCAAACTCTTTGAATGCGGTCTGCCTAAGACCATGGCCTTGGAACTCTACCGCCCGTTTGTGATTGCCGGGTTAGACAAGCATGGTTATACCTCCAATATCAAGGGTGCCAAACGCTTTATTGAGCGCAACCGCCCTGAAGTATGGGAAGTATTGGAAGAAGTCATAAAACAACGCCCTGTGCTGCTCAACCGTGCACCTACATTGCACCGCTTGGGCATCCAGGCTTTTGAACCTCGCCTGATTGAGGGCAGCGCTATCCAGTTGCACCCATTGGTTTGTACGGCTTTCAATGCTGACTTTGATGGCGACCAGATGGCCGTGCATGTACCGCTTTCCGATGCTGCCGTTAAGGAAGCCCGCGAGTTGATGCTTGCCAGCCGAAACTTATTGAAACCTGCCAGTGGTGAACCTATTATTTCGCCTGGGAAGGATATTGTTCTGGGTGTTTATTACCTGACGATGCTAAACAAGAACAAGCTCAAAGGTGATGGCCGTATCTTCGGTTCAATCGACGAAGTCATCATGTCTTATCAACTGAAGCAGGTGGATGTGCATGCTCAAATCAAGTTGCGCACTGAAACCTGGTATGACGATAAACACAATCGCCTAAATGAAGCTGAAACCAGAATTCTGGATACAACAGTTGGTCGGGCCATCCTGAACGACCGCCTGCCTGCCCAAATGCGCTATACAAACCAGGTTCTCGACAAGGGTGGTATCCGCGATTTGATTGCCGATGTCTATGATATCTGCGGTCTGGAACAAACCACCATCGTAGCTGATGAAATCAAGGAAGTTGGCTTCCGCTTTGCAACGCAATCCGGCTGCACCATGGCTGTTTCCGACATTTCAGTCCCACCTGAGAAGGTGGAATACGTCAACCAGGCACTTTTGGATGTCAAGGATATTCAGCTCCAATTCCGCCGTGGTTTGCTAACCGAGCAGGAACAGAACGAAAGCATCATCAAAGTTTGGCAGGACACAACCAAAAAGGTCGGCGAAGCCGTTCGCAAGCATCTTGACCCCGACGGCAACCTGGCTACCATGGCTAACTCAGGAGCTACCAAGGGCGGCTTTAGTCCTATTTCTCAGTTGGCTGGAATGCGTGGTTTGATGGCTGACCCATCTGGGCGTATTATCCCAATGCCAATTTCCTCCAACTTCCGTGAAGGCCTCACTGCACTTGAGTACTTTATTTCTACCCATGGCGCGCGTAAGGGTCTTGCAGATACAGCCCTGCGTACTGCCGATGCGGGTTACCTTACCCGCCGTCTGGTGGATGTAGCGCAAGACATGATTATCAACAATGAAGATTGTGGAACGCTGGAAGGTTTATATATCAATGCGGCTGATGACGTTGCTGGACAACCCTATAGCGAGCGCATTTTTGGCCGCGTATTGGCGGAGCGACTAATTGATCCAAAAAGCGGTGAAGTGATTGCTGAACGGAATGAACTTCTTAATAAAGAACTGACCCGTAAAGCAGTTACCTCTGGTATCAAAATGATCAAAGTGCGTTCACCACTTACTTGTGAATTGGTGCATGGCGTTTGTGCCAAGTGCTATGGGTACGACCTCGGCCGTAACGAAGTTGTCAAGTTGGGTGCTGCAGTAGGTACCGTGGCAGCGCAATCCATTGGTGAGCCAGGTACACAGCTGACGCTGCGAACCTTCCATACTGGTGGTGTTGCGGCTGGCGGTGACATTACTACCGGTTTACCCCGCGTTGAGGAACTATTTGAAGCTCGCCGCATGCCAAAGGGTGAAGCCGTCGTCAGTGCCATCAAGGGCACTGCCCGGGTGATTGTTAATGAAAAGAATTCTGAATTGCGCACAATCAAAGTTGAAAACGCAGAAATGGTCTCTGATACCTACGAAATCTCTGAAGGCTGGGAGATCAAGGTTGCCGAAGAGGCTGTGGTCCAACCTGGCGAAGTTTTGGCCGTAAACGACAAGGCCAGTATTACCGCTCAAAATGGTGGACGGGTGCGCATAGAAAATAATAAGGTCATTGTTTCATATGAAATCCGTGAAATGGAAGAATATGAAATTCCGACGACTGCACGTCTGATCACAAAAGATGGCCAAAAGGTTGAAGCTGGTGAACCCCTTACTGAAGGTTCCCTGAACCCGCATACCATTCTCAAGATCAAAGGCCGCGATGAAACTGAACTTTATCTCCTCAAGGAGATTCAACAGGTTTATCGTACCCAGGGGCAGAACATCAACGACAAGCACTTTGAAGTGATCATCCGCAAGATGCTCAATAAAGTGCAAATTACACGCCCAGGTGACAGCGAATTCCTACCCCAGGATCTGGTGGATAGGCTTGAGATACGCCGCATCAACGACCGTCTGGTAGCAGAAGGCAAGAAACCCGCCCGTTTTGTTGAAATCTTGCTGGGTGTCTCCAAGGCTTCTTTGAGCACGGATTCGTTCCTTTCAGCATCTTCGTTCCAACACACCATTAAAGTGTTGGCTGGCGCGGCAATTGCTTCCAAGGAAGATCCGTTGTACGGTTTGAAAGAAAACGTGATCATTGGTAAACTGATCCCTGCTGGCACCGGTTTTGTACCTGGCCGCTTCGACAATGAAAATGGTATCGCCAGCACTCTTCATGAGAACGAAGGTGAAGAAGGCCTTTATCAGAATAGCAATGACATGGATGATGATGACGCTGTCTTCGATCATGATATTGATGATTTTGATCTCGAAGCCGACAACACGATAGACGACGAAGAATAATCTAAAATCAAGTCCGAAGGAGAGGTGCAATGCCTCTCCTTTTTTTATTAATTTTCTAAAAGTTTGGTCTTGGCTCGAAATATGGAAAGCACAAATTCCAATTCGTTTATGCTATATTTACCCCGAATAATGTATTAAACAGCGAAGGAATGGGTTTTCTCATGGACCAGACAGCAATCAAAAAAATCAATATCAACACAGAAATGCAGCAGTCCTATCTCGAATACGCGATGAGCGTGATTGTCTCCCGAGCACTTCCCGATGCAAGAGATGGGTTAAAACCTGTTCAACGGCGCATCCTCTATGCCATGTACGACATGGGTGTGCGGCCAGACCTGGCACACAAAAAATCTGCTCGTATTGTTGGTGAAGTGTTGGGTAAATACCATCCCCATGGCGATTCCGCTGTCTATGAAGCTATGGCACGTATGGCACAGGATTTTTCCGAACGTTACACCTTGGTGGATGGTCAAGGTAATTTTGGCAGTATTGACGGCGACCCACCCGCGGCAATGCGCTATACGGAAGCCCGCCTTTCCAACCCGGCAATGGAAGTACTCAACCAACTGGACATGGATACGGTGGACTTCTCTGAGAACTTCGACGGCACTCTGAAGGAGCCCACCGTCCTGCCTTCCGCCATTCCCAATATGCTGGTGAATGGGGCCTCCGGTATTGCTGTGGGTATGGCCACTAATATTCCCCCTCACAACCTGGGGGAGGTTGTTGATGGCCTGGTGCTGATGCTTGACCACTGGGAAAAGTTGGATGACCTAACAGTTGAAGACTTGATGCGCTATATCAAAGGACCGGATTTTCCAACCGGCGGTATGATTTTGCAGGATTCCAAGGCTGAAACATTGGCCACCATCTATGGTAGCGGAAACGGGCTCATCCAAATTCGTGCGCGCACACGCTTGGAGGAAATTTCCCGTGGGCGCATGCGCATTATTGTCACTGAACTTCCTTACATGGTAAATAAGTCAAACCTCATTGAGCGTATTGCTGATATTGTGCGCGATGGGTCACTGGATGGGGTTTCTGACTTAAGGGATGAATCCGACCGCCAGGGAATGCGAATCGTTATTGACCTGGCCAAGAATGCCGACCCCGAAGCCGTACTAAAAACACTCTATAAACGCACACCGATGCACAGCACCTTCGGCATAAACCTTTTGGCGCTTGTGGACGGCAGTCCGCATAAACTTTCCCTAAAACAGGCACTCAAGGTTTTTTGTGAACATCGGCTGGAGGTGGTTAAGCGCAGAAGTTTGTTCGAACTCAAGCGCTTTGAAGAACGCCTGCACATCATTGCCGCACTTAATATTGCCCTAAAGAATATCGATGAAATCATCAACCTCATCCGCAAGTCCGCCACGACAGAAGAGGCTCGTCAAAATTTGATGGCCCGCTTCAAGTTGGATGAAATCCAGGCGAATGCCATCCTGGAGATGCCTTTGCGCCGACTGGCTTCACTTGAACGCAAGAAAATTGATGAAGAATTTGCCACCATCAACGCTTCTGTCGAGCATCTCAATATCTTGTTGAAGTCGCCCACTGCCATGCGTCAGGTGGTTATTAAGGAATTAAAAGAAATCCGAGAACGCTATGCAGATGCCAGGCGAACCCAAATCATTCATCTGGGCGAAGGCGAAAGTGCATCCCAATTGCTGACTCAAACCGATGTCATGCCCATGGAAAATTTTTGGGTGCAGGTGGATCAATCAGGGAAAATCTCACGAACGGACGGGGACCAGACCAATCGATTAGGTGGTACTGAGGCACCCTGGATTATGGTTCGTACAAATTCCCATCAAATAGTCTACCTGGTGACAGCTTCAGGAAAAGCAGCTGCCATCCATTCTCTTTCCATTCCTGTACAGAAAAACGGCGAGTACGGTTCAAGAGCTCATAAGATAGCCCCCTTGGCCGAAAATGACGATTTACTGGCAGTTTTTGGGCTGCCAATGAACCGTGAGGAGGAAAATGGCCACTTCGTCATCACGATTACAAGAAATGGCATGATTAAACGCACGGCCATTAATGAGTTACCCGGGGCATCTGCGAGCAGCTTCACACTTGCAAAAACTAACGAAGATGATGAAATCTTTGAGGTACTTGTTACCGAGGGTAAACAAGATTTACTTCTGACTACCGCCAATGGAATGTCCATTCGCTTCAATGAAGAAGAAGTGCGCCCCATGGGCTTGGTAGCCGCAGGAGTCAACGCTATTAAGCTCAAGGAAGGGGATTACGTGGTTGGGGGAAGTGTAATTTCTGAAAAAGACGAAGTTGGCCTGATTTCAACCGAGGGCCTTGCCAAACGCACCATTGCAGAAGATTTCCCGGTTCAGGGGAGATACGGTCAAGGCGTGATTTCCTGGAAACTAGCAGGTAATGATCAGGTTGCCGCGCAAATTGTTGGCAGGCTAACTGATAAGGGCATCTGCCACTTCAGCAAGCAAGCCAGTAAAGTTTTCCAGATCACGAACGCGCCATCCCGCAAACGGGCTGCCAGTGGGCAAGCGATTTTCACTCTAAAAGCAGGGGACAGTGTAATAGGTTTCACACTGCTCGAGGATTGTTCTGCTTATTGGGGAGATAAATAGCCCAGGGTTAAGGAAAGATTGGTTCAGGCTCGCCAAGAATGGGTATGGGTTTGCCAATAGTCACATCCCAAAATGCACTTATGCGTGCAAACACTTCGCGGAAGAGCCAGAAACGGTACCTTGAAGTAACGTAATTGGATTCGTCAATAGCTATGCCGTAGGCATCCAAACCGAGCGCACGGCACAAGTAAACCGCCCGCCAAAGATGATAAGTTTGTGTGAAAATGACTACCCTGTCCAGACCAAATATGTGCTTGGCTCGAAAGCAGGTGTCGTAAGTTCGCTGACCAGCAAAATCCAATACCACATTCGAATCCTGGACGCCTTTTGAAACAGCATAATTACGCATCGAAGTCGGTTCGTCGTAGTATTCAGTGCGATTGTCGCCGCTCATCAGAATTTTGCTAATCTTGTTGGTTTCATAGAATGCGATTGCTCCATCCAGACGGTCGCGCAGCGCCAGGCTTGGGGTCTTATCCCGATTTAGGCCAGCTCCAGGGACAATCCCCACCGGGAATGACTCCGTGGTAGTTGTGGGCAGAACATAAGGGACACTTTTTAGATAAATGAAAAGATTTACGACAGCGACAAGCAGCATAATAACCCCAAAGAAAAGAAGGAGCTTTTTTAGCATATTTACGGCTGCTCAAGCAGATCGGACAGACGTAGGTCCTGCACATTTAAAAGTTCGCGCAAGGGTTCGTAAAACGAATCTGGAACTGCAGAAAGCCCATTGGTTTCATAATCCAGTGCTTTGCTGATCAATTTCCGACCTTCAACCGTGTTTGAGTACTGTATCAGGTACTCGGAAATTTTTGTCTGTAAGGGTAAATACAAGGCTTTTGAGAAAGCAATGGCGCGATTTGGAATCACGGCAGGCGAGGTCCAGATAATTGGCACCTTGTCCAGAATGTCTGGCAGATCAGTAATTACTATAGAAGCAGTGCGCGGATCACTGATAGAAGAATAGGTAACCGCGAATTGGCAAATTCCTTGAATGTATAGCGAACGCAAACTGGCTGCGCTCGATTGGGTAAAGACTGGTTGCTGGATGGGAACATTGGCACTTTTTAGGTAACCCATGGGAACCCAGTAACCTGCCAAACTGTTTTCACTGATAAAGCAACCTTTGGTACCGTTGAATTGGCTTAGAGCTGAAGTGGCGTTGGCATTCGAGATATTGGTAGTTGGGTCAAAAAAAGTCTGGAATTTGGAATCTTTATGGGCGAAGAATTGAGTGCCATACGACTTAACACCGGCGTGTTTACTGATTAATCCAGGGGTAAGAAGCCCCTTCTGGCTGCCAATGAGGTATTCAATAGGCCCTAAGAAGGTTAAGTTGACTCGTCCGTTCAGAATTTCTTCTTCCAGTTCAAAATAACTCGAATAGAGTTCATAAGTAAACTGAAAGTTTAGAGCTTGTTGTAGTGTTGTAACGAACTCATCCAACGCCAGTTTTTGTTCCTGGTTGTTCTGTGAAGCAATCAATCCTAAAGTGATTGGATTCTCAAGGCTTCCCAAAGGTGCGGGGGTGGGAGTATAGGTGGGCAAAGGAGTTGGGCTGGAAGCATTTGAGCCACCAGCGTTACTGCCAGCCCCCTCTGGCCGTGCGACCGAACTTGAATTGCAAGCTTGTAGAAAAAGAAAAAGCAAGACAATGCCGAAGCATAATGATTTCGCCCAGTTGTTGCTCATGGCAAAATTCTACCCTAACTAGGGATCATGTTAAAATATTTACCGGAGGTGCAAGATGAAAACAATGACCGTATCTGTTAAGAATTCAGAGGAAAACAATTTTATTTTTGGACAATCTCACTTCATCAAAACCGTCGAGGACCTCTATGAAGTATGCGTGGCTGCTGTTCCAGGGATTAAGTTTGGGCTTGCATTTTGTGAAGCCTCAACGGATAGGCTGATCCGCACTGCTGGAACTGATGATGCCTTGATCCAACTCGCAGCTGAAAATGCTAAGGCGGTTGGCGCTGGGCACACCTTCTTCCTGTTCCTGGGGCAAGGTTTCTATCCGATTAACGTTTTAAATGCAGTGAAAAACGTTTCGGAAGTCTGCAATATATACTGCGCCACCGCAAACCCGGTAGAGGTCATCCTTGCAGAAAGTCCATTGGGAAGAGGGGTATTAGGTGTGATTGACGGTCAATCTCCGCTTGGAGTTGAGACAGCCGTGGATGCGAAGAATCGGCAAGCGCTTTTGCGGCGCTTTGGATATAAACAAGGCTAAAGAGAGAAGTAATCTTTCAAGAATGGTAAAAGCTTCTTTAGAGCATCAGCCCGATGGCTGATGCTATTTTTTAAGTCTTCACCAGCCTCGGCCATTGTCAGTGGGTAGCCTTCCAACCTGAAGATTGGGTCATAACCAAAACCCTGGGTTCCCTTTGCCTCGTCGACGATTTCACCATCACATGTACCGTGACAATATTCGGTTAGCTTTCCATCATAGAAAACCGCATAACAATGAAATGATGCCTTCCACGGATTGGGAAATGGTTTAAGTTGATCAAGAAGAAATTGGCATCTTTCAGCATCTGTGTTTTGTGCAGACCTGGCAAATCGATGCGAAAAAACTCCGGGAGCGCCATGCAATGCTTCAACCTCGAGACCGCTGTCATCTGCAATGCAGGGAATCCTCGCAGTCGTGTAGAAGGCTTGAGCTTTTAGGGTGGCATTTTCCAAGTAATTGAGGCCGGTTTCATCTACTTCGAGGTTAATACCCAGGCTTGCAGGAGAAATAATATCGAAACCGTATGGTTCCAAAATAGCTTTAGCTTCGCGTAGTTTACCGGTATTGTTGCTTGCAAAAAGTATTTTTGACATTTTCGCTCTCATGCTATAATCTGCGCAGGTAATTGTACATGAACATGGAAAAGAAACGCATTCCCTTAAAGACGAACATTGGATATTTGCTCAACAAGCCCTCTGGCTACGCCAGGGATGCTGAGATCAAACTTGAAGAGGTATTCATTGATCCCGACCTCAACGTTTGGGATTTGGATGTGCGCTATCGTTTCTCACGCGTCCAAGAAGGAATTCTCTTCCAAGCCCAAGTGAGCGGGCGTATTCCTGCGCAATGTGTGCGCTGTCTGTCTGACAGCACGGTCACGGTCACAACACCCGTTGAAGAAATCTATTTCTTCCCAGAAAAAGTAAAGGAAGTAACGGACCTGGTTATCCCTGACGATGGTTATATCGATTTGGGGGAACTCTTTCGAGATTATCTGTTGTTAGGCATGCCGATTAACTTTGTCTGCAAATCAGATTGCAAAGGTGTGTGTACCATCTGTGGGCAAAATCTTAACTTGCAGAATTGCGGACATACGGATAACAAAATCCTTCTTGAAGAGTAAAATTCACATATTCTTAAACAAGTCGATTGACGGAGACCTCCATGACTGAACCTATTCTGATAGCAATTGCCTGGCCATACGCCAATTCCGATATTCATGCCGGCAACATCACCGGCTCTCACCTTCCTGGCGACATTTGCGCCCGTTATCATCGTTTACGCGGCCGCAAAGTCGTAGTTGTCTCTGGTTCAGATAGCCATGGCACTGCCATTACGGTCAAAGCAGATGCCCAAAACAAGACTCCTCTGGAGGTCTACCAGTATTACCATCCACGCTTCATTGAACTTTTTGAACGCCTTGGCATCAGCTATGACCTGTTTACCAGTACTCACACCTCCAATCACTTTGATGTGGCCCAAAAAGTATTTTTAGCGCTGCACGAAAATGGTTACTTGTACAAAGCCAGTTCCAAACAGTGGTACAGTACGGCTCAAAATCGCTTTTTACCTGACCGTTATGTGGAAGGTACCTGCTACATCTGTGGCAATGAGGATGCCCGTTCCGATCAGTGCGAAAAATGTGGCAGTCTGCTTGAAGCGGATAAGCTAATCAATCCACGTTCGAAGATTGATGGCAGTACTCCTGAACTGCGTGAAACCGAACACTATTACCTAAATCTTTCAGGGCTTGAACCTGAAATTCAGAAATTTCTGGAAGAACGCGAAAGCTACTGGCGCCCCAACGTGTTGCGCCAATCTTTGGGGCAGATCCAAAGCGTGGGGTTGAAACCAACCTCCATCACGCGGGACCTGGACTGGGGAATTCCAGTACCTTTCAGCGACTTCAAGGGCAAGTGCCTGTATGTTTGGTTTGAGGCTGTGATCGGTTATCTTTCAGCGGTGATTGAATGGGCAAAACTCAATGGAACCCCTGAAGCCTGGCGGGACTGGTGGGTAAACCCTGAAACCAAATCCTACTACTTCATAGGCAAAGACAACATCACCTTTCATGTGGTCACCTGGCCGGCGGAACTGATTGGCATTCAGGATAAGCTCGATTGGGCAATGGGCTCTGAAAACCCCAAAAACCTGGTTTTGCCCTACAATGTGCCAGCCAATGAATTCATGAATTTGGAAGGGCGCAAGATTAGCGGCAGTAAGAATTGGGCAATTTGGGGCTTGGACGTGCTTGAGCGTTACGATGCCGATGCCATCCGCTATTACCTGACTTCTGCCATGCCCGAAACCAGGGATTCGGACTGGGACTGGGAGGAATTCTTCCAGCGTAACAATAACGAATTGGTTGCCACTTGGGGTAACCTGGTGAACCGGGTGCTCGCTTTTACCTATAAGAACTGGGACGGGCAAATCCCACAACCTGAATCCTTGCGGGATTCTGACCATGAATTATTGGCCACCATTCAGAATGGTTTTAAAACAGTCGCAGAGAAAATTGAGGCGGTGGAACTAAAAGCCGCCATGAGCGAGGCGATGGGCTTAGCCACGGAAGTCAACAAATATCTGGATACACACGCGCCCTGGTTTGAAATAAAAACCGATCGCGCAGAAGCTGAGAAATCTGTCTTCACAGCCATCCAGGCAATTGACTGGCTGAAACTGATGCTGGCGCCTTTTCTGCCGCACATTTCAGAATCCTTGAACCAAATTCTTGACTACGACTTGCCGCTATTTGGGGAGCCTGCTTCTTACGATGTGGAGGACGATCTGGGAATCCACAAAGTACTCACTTACAAGGCTGGGTTAACCGGCCAGGAAGATCGCTGGGTACCTGGGGATTTGGTAGGCGGCAGGTCTTTCAACCAGCCCACGCCCTTGGTCAAGAAACTGGACCACAGCATGGTTGAAGAAGAGCGAGCGCGGATGGGAAAAGTGTTGTAATTCGCTTAGAAACGAACCATTGAAAGCACCATTGCCAAAATAATAATGATGGCGATGATTGCTAAAAAGGCTTTATAAGCAGTATTTTTATTAGTGCTCGTCTTGGTTTCCCGGGGTTTATTTTGGGTCTGTTTTGTCATATTACTCCAATTGTGACTGAATAAATTCAGCTTTTGTAATTGTAATGCCCTTTATTCTAGTCAAGTCTTCAGGTTTTGCTGACAAAATGCCTTCAATTGATCCAAATTCCTTCAATAAGGCTTTGCGACGCACGGGTCCGATGCCCTCGATCTGGTCAAGCCTGGAAGCCAGGCCGGTTTTGCCTCTTGCATTGCGGTGGGCTGTGATCGCGAAGCGGTGGGCCTCATCTCTAATGCGCTGAATTAAGTAAAACCCTTGCGAATGGTCATCCAGACGGATAGACTCCATCTGGCCGGGGAGGAAAAGCTCCTCATCTTGTTTGGCAAGACCAACCACGCTGAACATATCATTGAGTTTCTGTTCCTGCAGTACTTTGACCGCACGGCTAAGTTGGCCTTTTCCGCCATCCATAATGATCAGGTTTGGCAGCAGCCCAAAACTGAGGTCAGGCTTGCTTCCAGGTTCTGCCTCGGCCTCCTTGATTGCCCAGTACCGGGAAAATCGCCGGTTTAAGACTTCTTCCATAGATGCGAAATCGTTTGGACCTTCCACAGTCTTTATATTGAATTTTCGGTATAAATTTTTCTTGGGGATGCCCTGTTCAAAGACCACCATACTTCCAACGCTGTTGACACCCTGTGTATTGGAGATGTCGTAGCATTCAATTCGGTTGGGCGGTTCGGCCAAATTAAGCGCCTGCTGCAGATCGGTTAGCGCTTGTAACTGTTTGGTTTTATCCGCTTTCCAGCGGTTCTCAAGGGCAGTCAATGTTTCCATCGCATTCTCGGCCGCCATCTTTACCAAAGCTCTGCCTTCACCCCGCTGGGGTACAGTGATGTCCACTTTTAAGCCACCCCGCTTGGTATTCAGCCATTCCTTGATGATACGGGCTTCTTCAATCTGTTCCGGTAGGAGTACCTTGTTGGGTACATACGCGGCCTGGGAGTAAAACTGCTTGATAAATTCTTCCAGGATTTCCTGATTAGGTTTATCCTCTGTGCCATCCAGCACAAAGTACTCACGTCCAATCATCTTCCCGGAACGAATAAAGAAGATTTGCACGCAGGCATCTTTATCGGTTCGTGCCATGGCAATCACATCCTGGTCTTTCGTCTCATTGGAAATGATCTTCTGATGTTCGAGTACACGTTGAATGGCATTGATTTGGTCACGCAGGGCACCAGCGCGTTCGTATTGCATTTGCGTAGAGGCTTTGGCCATTTCAACCTGCAACCGCTTAAGGATTGGGTCGGTTCTGCCTTCCAGAAATTTACACAGGTCGTCGATCATCTGGCGGTACTCTGCCTTCGAAATGGCTCCAATACAAGGCGCGGAACAAAGTTTTATATCGTAGTACAGACAGGCGCGTTCGTCCTTGCCGTTTATATCCCTGGCGCAGGTTAGATAGGGGAAGATGTGCCGCAGTACATCCAGGGTTTGATGAACAGCCCAAACGGACGTGTAGGGACCAAAGTAACGTCCACCATCATTGACCATTGTACGGGTGATGATCAGACGCGGAAAATCTTCCTGCCAGCTAATCTTGATGTATGGGTAGCGTTTATCATCTTTCAAACGCACATTAAAAAACGGTTTGTGCTGTTTGATCAGGTTCATCTCGAGGATCAGCGCCTCGAGTTCTGAACCGACAATGATGGTTTCGATATCCCTGATTTTGGCAACCATCTGCTTGGTGCGATACGGCTGTTCGGCAGACAAATGGAAATATTGGCGCACACGGTTTTTCAGGCTGATAGCTTTGCCAACATAGATGATTTTGCCATCCTCATCTTTCATGATGTAGCAGCCGGGCTTGTCGCTTAGGGTGCCCAGAATTCCCTTGACGTGGTCAGTGATTTCCATGTCACTATTTTAGCTGAAGCTGTCAAGCCGCGCATGTATAATTGCGGCATGCAAATAAAAGTGCTTAGTGAAAAGGTAGCCAACCAGATTGCGGCTGGCGAAGTGATAGAGCGACCAGCCTCTGTGGTCAAGGAATTAATTGAAAATTCCATCGACGCCGGAGCCAGTGAAATCACAATCCTGCTCGAAAATGCGGGCCGTTCCCGCATCGGGATTGAGGATAATGGCGTTGGTATTGCTGCGGAAGATCTGGCATTAGCGATAGCCAGCCACGCCACCAGCAAACTCAGCACGCCTGAGGATTTGCTGGATATCAAAACTTTAGGCTTTCGAGGAGAAGCCTTAGCCTCAATCGGTTCCGTTGCCAGGTTGAGCATCACTTCCAAGGTGTCGAGTAGCATGGCTGGAGCTCGGATAATTGAAGATGGCGGTGTCATGGACGCCGTTGAACCAGCCAGCTCACCCAACGGCACCCGTATTGAAGTGGCGGACCTTTTTTACAACGTACCTGCCCGGCTCAAGTTTCTGCGCAATGACATAACCGAAACCAAGCAGGTAGTCGGGTTAGTCACGCGTTATGCCATGGCTTATCCGCACATTCGCTGGACTTATATCCAGGACGGGAAAACACTTTTCAAGACCAGTGGTAACGGAAGCAAGCAGGAGATTTTGCATAATCTATTTGGACGGCAAGATGCGTCTGATCTATTGCCGATTGAGTTCGCTGACCAAGGTCTGGTAATTGAAGGTTTTATTAGCAACTTGCAACTCACACGTTCCAATCGCAAAGATATTACCCTGTTTATTAACGGCCGCTGGGTGCAGGATCCGACATTGACAGCCGCTGTCATCAAGGCTTACAACACACTGTTGATGGTCGGGCGTTACCCGGTGGCGATTTTATTTATCACCCTGGCATCCAGCCAGGTGGATGTAAATGTGCATCCTTCCAAAGCCGAAGTGCGCTTTAGAAATGCTGACTTTGTCTTTAGCAGCGTCCAGCGGGCTATCAAGCGCGGCCTTTTAGCTTACACGCCGATCCCTGAAATCAATATGGTCTCCCTTTGGGGTAGGCAAGATTCTGTTTACGGCTCCAGCAATCGGCAAATCTCTCCTGATTGGGCTATGGCAACTGCTGAGAAAAATGAGGAAAATGAATTACCGGCGGCAAAAGTTGGGGAACAACCTGGGCAGGAAGCCTTGCCGGGCCAAAGATTACCTCTTCTACGGCTGATTGGTCAGGTGGCCTCAACTTACCTGATTGCGGAAGGTCCGGACGGTCTGTACTTGATTGATCAGCATGCTGCCCATGAACGCGTGCTTTTCGACGATTTGATGGCGGCTTTCAATAAAGCTGAAATACCGTCGCAGACCCTGGCTTTACCGTTAACCTTAGATTTGAGTCCTGAAAAAGCCGCCGTAATGGCAACACAACTGACCGTTTTCAATGAACTTGGCTTTGATTTGGAGGAATTTGGTCCGAACAGCTTCATCATCCGTGCCATCCCAGCGTTATTCCGCCAGGGAGATCCCAAGGCTGCGGTGCTCTCTGTCATCCAGGAGTTTGAGGAAGACGAAACCCCATTGGAAGCTGAGATTGAGGCCAGGATTGCGGGACGGGTTTGCAAACGTATGGCAGTTAAGGCAGGGCAGATTTTATCCGGTCAGGAGCAAGCCTCCCTGTTGGAAAAATTAGAGAACAGTACTTCACCGCGCACCTGCCCACATGGGCGGCCAACCATGATTCATTTGAGTGCTGCCTTGCTTGAACGCCAATTTGGCCGTACCGGTGCACTTTAGGAGGAAAATGAAGGGTCTTTGGCTTGAAAATAAGCAACTTACCTTTGGAAGTGACCTCCCTGAACCGTCACTTGAACAGGATGATACGCTCATCAAGGTGAGTCTGGCTGGAATCTGTTCCACTGACCTTGAGATGGTTAAAGGCTACTATCCCTTCACTGGAATCCCAGGGCACGAGTTTGTGGGTGTTGTTGAGAGCGCTCCAGGAAATCCAATCTGGGAAGGAAAACGTGTGGTCGGCACGATTTCAATTTGGTGCGGCCAATGCCAACCTTGCCGAGAAGGGCGTACTGGCCACTGTGGAAACCGGCGCACGCTTGGCATACAAAACTATAACGGCGTCTTTGCGGAATTTACGAAATTGCCAGTTTCCAATCTGGTGGAAGTGCCTGAGTCAGTACCTGATGAGATGGCTGTTTTTACCGAGCCGCTGGCTGCAGCTTTGCAAATCCTTGAGCAAGTGCAGATTAAACCTTCAGACAGGGTTTACGTCGTTGGTGCTGGAAGGTTGGGAATCCTGATTGCCCAGGTGTTGAAGTTAACCGGTTGTGATCTCACTGTAGTTGTACGCCGACCAGAGCCGGCAGAATTGCTCAGAAAAATGGGCATCCGTTCCTCCTTTGGCAAGGAACTAGGGGACAAATCAGCTGATGTGGTGGTAGAAGTTACAGGGTCTGCTGAAGGTTTTGCAACTTCAAGACGTCTACTGAGGTCTGCTGGCACCCTTGTGTTGAAGTCCACCTTTGCTGGGGAAGTCTCTGTAAACCTATCAAGCCTGGTAGTGGATGAAATTCACTTGATAGGCTCACGCTGCGGTCCCTTCGAACCAGCCCTGCGCTTAATGGCATCCGGCCAGGTTGATTTGCAGCCGCTAATCCAGGCAAACTATTCCCTGGAAGACGGGTTGCAGGCCTTCGAAGAGGCTGCCAAACCCGGTCGCCTCAAGGTATTAATTGACATGGGTTTGAAACGCTGACAAACGCATTCTGATGGTATAATATGCAACCCACGGGGCATGGCTCAGCCCGGTAGAGCACACGGTTCGGGACTGTGAGGTCGGCGGTTCGAATCCGCCTGCCCCGACAAAGACAGGTGACAAACCTGTCTTTTTAGTTACAATTTGATTTGAAAGGTTTCTATGCCGTCAGATACACAAGTAATTTATTCCATGATGCGGGTGGGCAAGATTTACCCGCCCAACAAACAAGTGCTGCGCGATATTTCGCTCGGTTTTTATTACGGCGCTAAGATTGGCGTACTGGGCTTGAACGGTTCAGGTAAATCCACGTTGTTAAAGATCATGGCTGGCAAGGATGATGAATACATTGGCGAGATAGCTGCCTCAAAAGGTTACACTGTAGGCCTTTTGGAACAGGACCCTTATCTTGACCCTGAGATAACGGTCATTGAAATCATTAAAGAGGGCGTAGAGCCCATCACAGCCATGCTGGAAGAGTATGAGAAGGTTAACGAAGGTTTTTCAGACCCAGACGCTGATTTTGACAAACTGATTGAAAAGCAAGCCCGCCTCACCGAGCAACTTGAAAAAGTGGATGCCTGGAATTTGGAAAGTAACCTCAAACTAGCCATGGGCGCACTTAACTGCCCGGCGGGTGATACACCAATAAAAATCCTCTCCGGTGGCGAGAGACGCCGAGTAGCGCTGACCCGTTTGCTGCTAACTGAACCCGACATCCTTTTATTGGATGAGCCAACCAACCACCTGGACGCTGAATCCATTGAATGGCTGGAACACCATTTACAAAACTACAAAGGTACGGTTATCGCTGTCACCCATGACCGCTATTTCCTTGATAATGTGGCCGGATGGATTCTGGAACTTGACCGCGGATATGGCATCCCCTGGAAGGGCAATTACTCTTCCTGGCTGGAACAAAAGCAGGAACGACTGCGCGTAGAAGAAAAATCGGAGACCAAACGCCAGCGTACTCTCCAGCACGAATTGGATTGGATTCACATGTCACCCAAAGCACGCCAATCCAAGGGTCAGGCACGTGTGACTGCTTATGAAAAACTGCTTTCCCAGGAATTTGAAAAAGAGCGCAAAGATCTTGAAATTTACATTCCATCAGGTCCGCGTTTGGGCAACGTCGTTATTGAAGCCGAAGCACTAATTAAAGGTTTTGGAGATCGGATACTCATCCAGAATCTCGACCTCTCGATTCCACCAGGCTCCATTGTTGGAATTATTGGTCCCAACGGAGCAGGTAAGTCAACACTTATCAAAATGATTGCCGGTATTGAGAAAACAGATTCTGGCTCAATCCGGATTGGGGAGACCGTTAAATTAGGCTATGCCGACCAGAGCCGTTCGCTTGACCCTGAACAAACCGTTTTTCAAGCGATTACAGGGGGTGCGGATAATTTACTGCTTGGGGACATGAGCGTGAATAGCCGGGCATATTGTGCTTCCTTCAACTTTACGGGAAGTGATCAGCAAAAAACGGTCAAGACGCTTTCGGGCGGTGAGAAGAATCGCGTTTTTCTGGCAAAGACCCTGACCAGCGGGGCGAATGTGCTTCTGCTTGACGAACCCACAAACGATTTGGACATCAATACTTTGAGAGCGCTTGAAGAGGCACTGGAAAATTTTGCAGGTTGTGCGGTAGTTGTCAGCCATGATCGCTGGTTCCTGGACCGCATCTCCACGCATATCCTGGCTTTAGGCCATGAAGGCAAAGCACAACTCTTTTTGGGGAACTGGTCCGATTGGGAAACTTACCAGTTATCCCGCACAGGCAAAAGCAACGACAAGCGCGAACCTTTCCGCGAGCTAAAGCGATCATAGTTGCGCGCGAACTGACGCGGAACCGTTGGTACACTCCTGGCAATTTCATAAAAGGTATATAAAAAAAAGCGGTAGAGTAAACTCTACCGCTTTTGCTTGGTTTATCCTTGATTACTCGAGGACCTTGACATCTGTTGCCTGGGGGCCTTTGGCGCCCTGAACAACACTGAATTCTACTGCTTGATCCTCTTTGAGGGTTTTGAAACCATCACCCATGATAGCGGAGAAATGTACAAAGACGTCTTTCTCACCGTTCTTACGGGCAATGAAACCATAGCCCTTTTCGCCGTTGAACCACTTTACGGTTCCAATCTCTTTTTCTGCCATACTAAACGTACCTCCAAAATATTTAAAAAGATTTTTGTTTTTGTTTTTGGAGGTTCATGCTAAGATCGTTATTCACTTTCTTACAAAGAACTTCCATTAACTTCCACGTATTTATACTCCCTTTTATTTGTCAAGTCAAGTGAAATTAGCTAATTTTAGTAAATGTAGAACCAATTTAATCCCAAAACTGGGGTAAATACTCTCTATTGGCTTCCAGTATGTCAACTAAAACTATTTCTGCGATATCGATGTCGTTGATAACCGGATCCAGCAATAGTGATTGGACAGCCAGCTTGCGGTCACCTTGCACCACCGCGTCTATACAAAGTTGGCTGCAAAGCGCTTCCCTCTGTAAAAGGCCTGAAACCGCCTTGGGCATTTCTCCAATTACTTCACCCCGAATGCTGCCTGCAGAAACAATCGCAGGTGCTTCCACGATGGTTTCTGGGCTTAACCCTGAAATCAATCCTGAATTGGGGATATTGACAGCCTCCCAATAAAGGGGGTTGTCATTGAGCAGTCCGATGATGACTTCCAGCGCGCCTTCACTATCCGGGTACTTGAGACTTTCAGCACCGTTTTTTGACGTAATAGCGAACTTGATCATATCCCATTGGAAGTCGCGCAGGGCCGCGTTTAGTGCCCAATCATAAAGGCTGCTATCGTACTTTTCCCAGGGTGCAGTCTGCGGGTTCGACATCCATGGCAGGTACTCGCAGAGATGTTCATCTCCAGGTATCGGGAAAAGTCCAAAATGCTTGAAGACTTTGTGCGTCAATGGCTCAAAGTTTGGATCCAGCTTTTCCCAGGCGGCCCGAAAAGCCGGGTAAAGATCTTCTTCACTCGCCCGATCCTGCAAATTCAACATCCAGGTAAAGTGATTGAGACCGGCAGCTTTAATTTTGAAGGCCTTTTGACCTAAAGTCTGAAAGTGATGGCTGGATTGATGATGACGTGGGTCAGCATGCGTGCTTTGGAATTCTTCCGCACCTTCGAATTTGTATCGGCCTGCCAGGGCCTTGGCAACCATGGCGTAGCCCATACCTAATTGATGGCAAAGCCCCACAACCTTTATTTTTGAATAGGAATTAACCAGGTAACACAGCCTGTGCATGGGGTTGGTGAAGTTGATCAGCCAGGCTTCTGGCGACAGGCTCTCCATATCCCGGGCGATGCCAAGCACCGGGGCAACGTTTCTAGCGGCATGGGCAAACCCACCCGGCCCGCCATTTTCGCCGTAAGGTTGGCGCAAGCCGTACTTATCCGTGATTTTACAATCTGCTTCCCAAAGTTGTTCCCTGGGAGTGACCTCAGTAGAGTTGATGACAAAATTTGCCCCTTTTAAGGCGTCTTTGTGGTTGGAATGGCTACTTATTTGTTTATGGCAATCCCATTCGGAATTCAGCCATTCAGCCAGTTGACTAATGAGGTCCAATGAAGCCTGGTTATGGTCCACCAGGCAAATCTCACTGCCGTCCAAATCCTTGGATTGCAGAAGGGTAATTAAAGTTGACAGACCGAAAGAAAAACTTCCGGCTCCGATGCAAACAATCTTGGTCATAGCGGCTCTTTGTTCTTGAGATAATCGGTAATGGCTTTGGCAGCCTTGCGTCCGGCGCCCATGGCCAAGATGACGGTGGCACCGCCGGTGACAATGTCGCCACCAGCGAATACACCTGGTATGGAGGTCGTGCCAGTTTCTGTGTCAGCCACGATGTGAGCTTGCCTGTCGAACGAAAGGTCAGGGGTGGTTTTCTGAATGATGGGGTTGGAACCGTTGCCAACGGCCACAATCACAATCTCCATCTGCATCTCGTATTCAGAACCAGGAATTGGTAAGGGTCGTCTACGGCCAGAGCTATCCGGTTCGCCCAACTCCATTTTGATCAAGCGAATGGATTTCAGCCAGCCCGTGTCGTTGCCTTTAAATTCGATCGGGTTTCTGAGGAAATCGAATTTCACCCCTTCAGCTTTGGCATGTTCGATTTCTTCCACCCGGCCTGGCATTTCAGCTTCGCTCCGGCGATAGATGATCGTTGAACTGGCAGCTCCCAACCGGATGGCCACGCGGGCGGAGTCGAGGGCAGTATTGCCTGCCCCAATAACGGCTACATGCTTGCCTAAAAGATTGAGGATGGGGGTATCGACCTTGGGATACTCGTAGGCCTTCATCAGGTTGACCCGTGTGAGGAACTCATTGGCCGAGTAAACACCAATCAAGGATTCGCCAAGGATAGTGAGGAAGTAAGGCAAACCAGCTCCTGTACCGATGAAGATGGCTTCAAAACCTTCTTCCAGCATTAAGTCTTGAATTGTGTATGTTGCACCAATCAAAGCATCCGCCACAAATTTCACGCCTTGTGCCTGGAGGGCGTTCACCTCAAGGCTGACGATATCCTTGGGCAAGCGAAATTGGGGGATGCCATAGCGTAAAACACCTCCAAAATCGTGGAAGGCCTCAAACACGGTTACATCAAAGCCAGCTTTTATCAGATCCCCTGCACAACTCAAACCAGCCGGCCCCGAACCAACGATGGCCACTTTTCGATTTTGTGTTGGAATCGGGATAACCTGAGGCACACAGCTATCTTGCGCATAGATATCGCTGCAATACCGTTCAAGCGCACCAATCGCAATGGGTTTCCCCTTAACTTTGAGGATGCAAGCTCCCTCGCATTGGTCCGATTGAGGGCATACGCGACCGCAGACCCGGGGTAGGGCGTTCTCTGCTTTGATTTTTGCACCGGCTGCAGAATCCTTGCCTTCTTTGATAAGCTTGATGAATTGGGGGATTGGAACCGAAACAGGGCATCCTGCCACGCATTTTGGAATACGGCACTGCAGGCAACGGGCCGCCTCGGCTACAGCTTGTTCCCTGGTGAAACCAGTGGCCACTTCTTCGAAGTTGCGGATGCGTCCAGCAACCGGCAATTCCGGCATCACTTGCCTACCTGTTACGACCTCTGGCGGAGCTTCATCCAGTTTGATGGTGTCAATCTGCACGTCCATGCGGCAGTCTTCGGGGTGGTTGTAAGCCCTGTTACGGTTGATAACCGTGGCAAAATCAACGAGATGTCCATCGAATTCAGGACCATCCACGCAAGTGAACTTGACCGTACTGCCAAGTTGCACGCGGCAACCGCCACACATGCCTGTGCCGTCAACCATGATGGTATTCAGGCTCACTTTGGTCGGAATGCCGTAAGGGCGGGTGACTTCACTAACAGCCCGCATCATCAGTAAAGGTCCTACAGCCAGCACGTAGTCAATCTTCCTGCCTTCATCAAGTAACTGCTGCAGCATCTGGGTCACAAAACCATGGAATCCAAAACTGCCATCATCAGTGGTGAAGTAGGCCTCATCAGATACACTTTCGATATCCTCCTTGAGGATAAAAAGGTCTTTTGAGCGCGCACCTGAAATGGTGATCACATGGTTGCCAGCCTTTTTGAGCGCCTTGGCAACCGGAAAAGCCACGCCTGCCCCCACGCCACCACCCACGATGACAGCAGTACCATAATTCTCAATTTCTGAAGCATTTCCGAGCGGCCCAACAACATCACGTATGATGTCGCCTTCATTCAAGTCTGCCATTTCAGAAGTGCTTTTACCGACTGCTTGAACGATCAGACGAATGGTTCCATCCTCTGGTTTCTGATCAACAATGGTTAAGGGTACACGTTCGCCACCCTCGTTAAGCCGCAGAATTATGAATTGACCAGGGCGGCCTTTACGGGCAATTTGGGGTGCGTAGATCCAAAAGCTATAGATCTTCTCAGCAATTAATTTCTTTTCAACAATGCTTCCTTGTTGGTACGTTTTTACGAGTTCGATCGACGGGGTCTCGGTCAAGAATTCCTCCAATTAATTTTTTACGAAACACCAGTACATCGCCTGGCTTTCACTGCTGCCGAGCACATACGAGACACAGTAGCGTCCAGGAATAAGTGTGCTATCCGATTCCAAAACCGGAATTTTTGATTCCAGCATTTTGATTTGACAGGCGACGAGGCTTTGATTCGCATCCAATAACTTGAGCTTGGAGGTTTCAGTCACTATCTGGTCCTTGAGGATAATCTGAGGTGAGTCCAGATTGGTGATGATGAGGCCAGCATCTTCTTTTGGGAACTCTTTCAGGATGTTCAGACGCCGAAATTCCTGGCCTTCAAGCAAAAAGACTCCGTTCTGTTTGGAAATCGGTTCGAGGTTCATGCTCAAAGTTTGCTTTTGGGGGGAGATCAGATTTTTCAAAGTGGACCCAACCAAAATGCCGATGATAATAAATGCTGTCAAAATCAGGCCATAGAGCAATAACTGCCACTTTAGGCGCTTGGCTTCGGTAATTAACGGGTGCTCATCAGGCTTTTTTTCGATTTTTGGCGCGATTTTTGCTGCGCTTGCCTCTTGGGCAGTCACTTGTAACTCTTGATCCAATTCAGGTTCAATCTCCGCTGCAAGATCTTCATCAACGGAATTGCCTGCAGAGGAGAAAACTGGAGATACTTCCGTGGCTTGATTTCCGAGCGCTTCCTCAGAAGCAACCTGAGAAGAAACATCAACTTCCAAATCAGTCGAATCGTCGGTTACTTCAGGCTGTTTAGCCTCTTCAGAACTATCAGTCACAAATTCTCGTTCTGGAACAGCGGAGTCCTTAACTATCGGGATTTCTTCTACGGCCTCATTTTCTTCGGTTGAGACCTCCTCTTCCAATACTGCTTGTTCAGGTCGGGCTTCAAGGTCGATCCGATCAGTCAGATCTGGTGGAATGGTGTTCTCAGTATCAGGATCATAGTCTGCTGCATTAACACTTGCAGGCACTTCAGAGGGTTTTGCGTCAAGGGGGGCAAGCAGAACAACAGGCTGTTGAAGAATTGGTTTTTCTCCCCCGCTCTTAAACACGCCGATGGGACGGGTATGGTCAGAGAGGGTCTCACCAGGTTTTGGGGCAAAGAATTTCTTCCGTTTTAGGAAGGCCATGCCTCTTCGAGCAGGCTTGTTCTCCGGATCAATCTCCAGCGCTTTTTGGAGAAATTCTGTCTGTTTTTCTTCGTCATCAATGATCGCAGACAACCAAACCCAAACATCAGCATTCTGAGGGTTTTCTTCTGCGGAGCGACGCAAAAGCTGCAAAGCTTCTTCCATACGCCCGCTCTTTGCGGCATCGATGCCATCTTGCAATAGTGTACCCATATTCTGTCTCCTCGGGAAAATTGTTGCAATCTTCAGACCAGCGAAATTTTACCACGCGTAGGATAAAATACTCCTTGCAGGAGAAGTGCATGCAGATCGCTGTAATTTCAGATACCCATAACAACATCATCACCCTGGAAAAGGCCAGTCAAGAAATCAGGTTCCGAGGAATTAAGTACTTGATTCACTGCGGTGACGTTACTTTCAGCCACACACTGAGAGCCTGTCAAGATTTGCATATTTTTATGGTTTTTGGAAACGGAGATGTCGATCAAAGGGCCATTCTTGAGCAGCTTCGGTCTCTCAACCCGGAAAGCAGCGCTGGCCAGATCCAGGATTTTTCTTTGGGCGGACAAAGGTTCTTTGTGGCGCATGGGGATACTTCCAGATTGATACAAACTGCTCTTTCCAGCGGCGCGTATGATTGGGTGCTGCAAGGGCACACCCATCGTTTCAAGGATGAGCTTTATGGTCAGACTAAATGGGTCAACCCTGGCGCGCTTGGAGGGAAACCAGCTGATAGCGTGTCTTTTGCTGTTTTGGATACAGTAACCAAAACTATTGAACGAATCATGCTAAAGGAGCTGTAGATGCTGCAATCTTATGAAGGGTTAATGGCCTACCTTGAGAACAAACCAGCTGTTACCAGTGATTTCCCCTTTGGACTGGATACCCGGGTTTTTCGGGTTGGAAACAAGATCTTCGTGCTGATGTCTTGGGATCAAGAACCAATTCGTATATCACTCAAGGCAGAACCAACCGACGCGGTGATATTGCGGCAGACCTATCCAGCAGTTACACCTGGATTTCACCTCAATAAGCAACATTGGAATACGCTTGTTTGTGATGGTTCGGTCCCGGATGATGAAGTGCGTCACATGATTGATGAAAGTTATCGCCTGGTCCTGGCGGGGCTGCCAAAGGACATCCACTCCAAAATTATGATGAATTTGGATGGAAAATAGTAGAAAAATATCTTTTCAAATTGCCTTGCCAAAAAGCCTCGGGGTGATATAATAACCTTCCTATCGGGGCGTAGCGCAGTCCGGCTAGCGTGCTTGCATGGGGTGCAAGAGGTCGAAGGTTCGAATCCTTTCGCCCCGACCATTATTTGCTCAACATCTCCAAAACCCTAAATCCGGTATTAGGAGATGTTTTGTTTAAAGGGTGTTTGTTATAAGCCCAGGATGTTTGGACAAAAGTTCTGTAACTTTCCATTATTATTCCCTTCTCGAAAGCAAACACATCGCCAGTAATCTATTTCCACCACGATTAGAATACCTCTCAAATAATATCCACATTTGTTATAATGCCAATGAAAGGAATAAAACATGAATTATAAACACTTCACAAAGTTCATTTTTTTATCCTTAAGCATCATAATCATTTCTTTACTAGTAAATATTGGAACGGTTAAAGCTCAAGAATTACCTAACATTTCCAAGGAAGATGCAACCCAAATTGCACAAAAATTTGTTCAAAACCACGCCAATAGTAAAGATGCCTGGCAGAATGTGGTTATTGAAGAACCAATAATCATGTACGACCTTACTGGTGTACCGTCTGCTTATCTTTTTCACTTATATCGAGACTCTGCCGATGCAGGATACATCACAATTTCAAGTTACCCGATCCCCAATCCAGTCCTGGAGTTCTCGACCAATCAATCACGCTTGAAAATTGGTGAAGATGAATTTAATAAGGTAATAGAAGACACTCAAGTAGTCTTCGATTTCCAAAAACCACTCTATCTGGGACTGCTTGGTTATTATTATCGGGGAATTGGACCAGGCGGTCCAGTTGTGATAGATATTGCAAGTCGGGAGTTGTCATCAATAAATGAAGAGACTCTCAAGTATTTTGCAGAAAACAGTCAAACAAAAACTGCAAAAGCCAGTCTAACAGAAATTCAGACTAACATAACACCGCAATCTTTATCAAAAATTTTGATCTACGGTCCGGACTATCGGTGGTACCGGGGCTGTGGTCCTACTGCAGTTGGCAACGCAATGGGATACTATTCAGACCGTGGGTATCCAAATTTAGTCTCAGGAGGCAGTGGGGGTAATTATCGTCCAGCAATTGATGAAATTGCTGACTTGATGGGTACTACATCTGAGGGATGGACCTGGCTGCCAATAGACGATGATATGCGAAATTATACGGCTTTACATGGCTACCTATTTACCTCAAACCAGTACTTCAATCCACCTTTCCAGACGCTGATCAATGAAGTAAATGCTAGGCACCCAGTAATCGTCCTTGTTAATGACCACATCAAATATGGAAATCACTTTATTACCGCTTTTGGTTACGAGTACGACCCTTCAAATACGAATTACCAATACATGATTGTTCATGACACTTGGGGTAATGGAGATTATAACGTCCAATTTGGCAGTGGATATTCCAAAATTTGGTTCCTCACATTATCTCCAACCTCTGGATCAATTATTGTTGACACCACTTCTCCAACATCCACCATGAACCTCTTACCTGAATATGTTTTTCCAACGACTTTTGAACTGAGTTGGAGTGGGAATGATGACCCGGGTGGTTTAGGAATTGAGACCTATGACGTCCAGGTAAAGGACGGAGAATTTGGTTCTTGGTCAGATTTATTGACTAAAACAACCAAAACATCAACTTCGATGAGTGGTGTTCCAGGTCATACATATTTTTACCGCAGCAGAGCAAGTGATAAAGACAGGAATGTTGAACAATATCCCTCAGTTAACGAGGGAGATACACATGTTACAGTCGTGCCATATACCTTGCAGGGGAAAGTGTACGGAAATACAGGAAAACCTGTAATCGGTGCTGTTGTAGATGTAAAACCTAAAGGTACCCTTCCAACAAAAACAGATCGATATGGTCAGTTCAAGGTAGGTATTCCTGATGATGATATATACAAGATATCTGTTGTTGGAAATGTAGAGTATCAATCTTTACCAAGTATGCAGAACCTAAGGTATTCGCAATTTCCAGAGATTAATTTTTACCTTCCACCATCCAACAATCTGGTCCAGAATGGTAATTTTGAGGTTGATACAGCAGGAGATTGGGTCTTCTTGGGGGATGTACCACCATCGAGATCTTCATTAATTGCGCACACTGGTGATATATCGCTCAGGTTGGGAGGTGAAGCACCAATTGATAATAGTCTCTCATCAACTTCTCAAACGCTCTCCATCCCTGAAGGCGTGACAAACACCACACTCTCATTTATGTACTTTGTGCCATCAGGTAATCCTGCAGGTACCTTCGAGATTTCATTATCAGATGGTGTCAATACAATTGTTGAAAACATTATTCCAAATTCATTTGATTCTTGGAATCACATTTGGCTTGAAATTAAATCATTTCAGGGAAAAACATTAACGATAGCAGTAAAGTTAATTATTCCCTCAAGGGGACAGTCCGCGGTCCTTTATCTTGATGAGATGTCACTTGGATCAGAGGTTGGAGGTGTGTTTGACCTTTACTTACCTGTGGTAAATAAATGATTGTTTCTGGCTTTTGACTGAACAATTAACCCTAGCCATAACTTATTTCAATTCAATTTTTTGTATCATCTCAATAAAACGGGGTAGCTAAGAAATGGGGAAGGACCGTCCCAAATTGAGATCAATGGCCCGTAACGAAACCAAGTCAGCTAAAGGTTGGATTTGGTTAGTGCCGGAAATACGGTCAACAAGATAGTGGTAGAAACTAACGCCCAGCTTTTTTGCAGTTTCCGCA
>Ga0209538_1000123_pt1 | contig 45891 bp, 35 predicted proteins | sample BarGraNGADG00211_2_FD_184492 | JGI IMG/M metagenome (GOLD analysis project Ga0209538, IMG submission 184492) | Arctic peat soil microbial communities from Barrow, Alaska - Barrow Graham LP Ref core NGADG0004-211 (SPAdes) (version 2) | ecosystem: Environmental > Terrestrial > Soil > Wetlands >... | reverse complement strand
CAGTTTGGCTTCTTCAGCCTGGTCAATGGGCATATGCAGCACCTGGGCAATGTCCGAGGTCACCATATTGCCGCCTACGGGCATAATATTGGTGTGCCAAACATCGCCGTTGATATAGATGGAGAGGGAGGTCGTGCCGCCGCCAAGGTCTACAACCGCAGCGCCCATAGAGCGTTCGGTTTCTGAAAGCACAACTTCGCCATCTGCCAGGGGAGTGAGTACAAATTGAGATACTTCAATGCCGGCCATTTGGACGGCCTTGCGCAGGTTGTCAATGGTCGAGGCAGTGGCGCTGATTATGTGCGCTTCAACCTCAAGGCGGAAGCCATGCATGCCTACTGGTTGGCGGATGCCTTCCTGACCGTCGATGGCAAAACCACGTTGGATGACATGCACAATTTCACGATTGTGGGGAAGGGCGATGGCCTGGGCGGAATCAAGTGCCCTGAAGACGTCTTGCTGGTCAATTACTCTGCCCTGAATACCGACTATGCCACGATTATTGACGGAGGAAACATGCGACCCAGCCAGACTTACGATTGCACAATTGATTTCGTACCCTGAAGTCCGTTCGGCCTTTTCAACGGAGCGGGAAATTGCCTGAGATGCTGAGGGGATATCCGTGATCACGCCGCGGCTGACACCTTGTGAAGGCTCAATGCCAACGCCCAGGATGCGCAGATGGTTGTTCTTTTCCACACGGGCAACCAGAGTGCAAATCTTGTTTGATCCGATATCAATTCCGACAACAATTGGTTCTTCCATGACTTAAGGCTCCGTTTGAAAATAGGGTGCGTGTAGAAATTGCATGCTGACCATTGATGGTTGCAAGTTTTTATCCAATATGGCCTTTACGATGGCGTCATACTCATTCAATTTTTGATCCATATCTGCCGAACGATTTCCGAAGTAAACCGTCCATCCGTTGGGATCCTGCCATGCCAGCCCCTTGGCCATTTCGTACTTGAGGGTGTAACTTTCTGGCAAGCGTTCGTTGAGCTTTTGCACCGAGAGCACAAAATCTGGATCGACACTGGGGTTCAACTTGAGCCGGGGTGATTGCTTGCTGAGGGTGGGGTTCACCTGTAATTCCATCGGGTAGCCAAGCGGGTAGGGTGGCTCACCATCGGCGTAGATGAAGAAGGGCGTACCAATTTGCTCGCCGCGGATGGGGAAGGTGTAACCTTCTTCGTCAATCCAATACGCGGGTTTTTCATTGAGGAACCAGGTTATCAATGGCTGGCGTTCTGTAATCAGGATATTGACCTCGTTGGGTAAGCGGGTCATGATTTTGACGTCCCGAATCTCGGGGAATGCTGCCAGAATTTTGGCCTGCAAAGCTTCCGGCTGCAAATCCATCATTGAGCTGTTTTCAATTTTCATTGCATTCAGCAGTGCTTCCTGGCTGATGCGGTTGGTTCCCGCCATGCTGATGCTTCTCACCTTGAAAAGGTCCGAAAACTGGAAGTAGTAAATGGCGACACTGCATGCAATGGCGATGAGAACGGAAAGCACCCGCCCTGGCAGGCGTACATTGGGTAGCGCTGGCAGGCGGATTTCGCTGCCGCGGCTGTTGGTGTGCACGTACACGCTCTTTTTGCCGACTGCGCCTGTATTGATCTGGCGGTGCTCTTCCGGGCTGTTTCTGCGGGTGACCACTTTGGAGATGCTCTCAGAATTACGCATATAAGCCTGTTCCTGAGAAAGGGCTTTTTTCGGATGCACGGGCTCGAGTTTGCGTCGGGCACGGATCTGATCTGCGCGGGTGAGCTTCTCCTGGTTTGGGCTCATCAGTCCTCGAATTTCCTTACGGTTTTGTCATTTTCTTGCTTGCGTTCCAAAGCGAGTGCTACCAAACGGTCGATCAACTCCGGGTATGGCAGACCGCTGGCCTGCCAGAGCTTGGGGTACATGCTGATCTTGGTGAAGCCCGGAATGGTATTGATTTCGTTGAAGTAAAGCTGTCCATCCACCTTGTCGACGAAGAAATCAATGCGTGCCATGCCAGCGCAATCCAGGGCTTTGTAGGCGGTGATGGCATACTGTTTGACGCGTTCTGTATCTTCTTCACTCAGCGGCGCGGGGATGCAAGCTTCCGGTTCACCGTGGTAGTACTTGTCTGTATAACTGTAGAACTCGTCATCCGGAATAATCTCGCCGGGTACTGAAACCTGCGCGTTCTCATTACCGAGGACTGAGATTTCGATCTCACGGGCTTCTGCACCACGCTCTACCAAAATTCGACGGTCATATTTGGCAGCTTTTAGCAGGGCGGGCTTGAGTTCCTTGCGATCATGCACTTTGGTGATGCCTACGGATGAACCCAAATTGGCGGGTTTGACAAAGAGCGGATAGTTGGCAATTTTTTCGCAAGTGTCTACAACCGCGTTGATGTTGTTGAGCAGTTCAACCCGTTCAAAGACCTGGAATGGAAGCACTGGCAACCCGGCAGCACTGGCCATGGTTTTGGTGAAGGCTTTATCCATACAGGCGGCTGATGCCAGCACCCCTCCACCCACAAAGGCAAGGTCCTGGATGGCGAAAAGGCCCTGGATGGTGCCGTCTTCGCCGAAAGTACCGTGCAATACCGGGAAGACGACGTCAATGGGGGCTTCCTTGACCAATTTCACCCCCTTACGGGAGTAGAGGTATACCCGTCCGCCTTCGTTGAGCAATGTGGCAGGGCTAAGGTAATCTTCATTTTCTTTTTCAAAGCGCCCGAGGACGTCAGCACCGGTCAGCCATTGGCCATCATAATTGATGCCGATCTGGTGCACTTCGTATTTTTCGGGGTCGATGGCGTTGATTACCGAGCGGGCAGACATAAGCGAAACTGCATGCTCGCCAGAACGGCCGCCGAAGATAAGGAGGAGGGATAATTTCTTAGTCATCTTCAAAGTCTCCCAAAAGTTCGATTTCGAGTTCCAAATTAATGCCTGATTGGGCTTTTACTTTTTCCTGCATCATGCGGATCAATCGGAAGTAATCCTGCGCTTTTGCCTGACCATCATTGACAATGAAATTAGCGTGCAGTGGGCTGATCTGGGCATGACCGGAAATGGTGCCTTTTAGTCCGGCAGCTTCGATTAGGCGGCCAGCATAATCACCTTCCGGGTTCTTGAATGTGGAACCGGTGGAAGCGCCCTGGGGTTGGGTCGCCGGCCGGCGCGTATTGAATTCGTTCATTTTGGCACCGCTGATTTCACGTGTGCTGTGGCTGGCATTGAAGTTGGCGGCCAGAATAACTGCGGGTATGTGCTCGCGCTTGAGGAAACTGCTGCGGTAGGCATATGCCATGTCTTCAGCCATGAGGGAGTATTCACCTTTGTCCTTGAAGAGGACCAAAGCAGATTGCAGGTCGTGGGCAACATCGGAACCGTGCGCGCCGGCATTGCCGTACACGGCGCCACCGACTGACCCGGGAATCGAGATCGCCCATTCCAAGCCGCCGATACCCCTTAAGGAACACTGGCGTGCCATGGCACCTAAATTGGCTCCGCTTTCTGCATAGACAGTTGGGTTTTCCTCGTTGGAGTGGATTTTAATGTTGTGGCAGTGGTTCAACAGCATCACGCCATCCCACCCTTTGTCACTGATAAGCATGTTCGAACCTGAGCCCAGCATGCGAAAAGGCATTTCAATTTCCCAGAGCGATATGGCAGCTTTGCGCATTTCGTCCAGAGTATTCACCGGGATTAGGCCGATCACTGGGCCGCCGGTCCTGGAGGTGGTGTAGTTGGAAATCTGCACGTTGCGGTGCAGTTTTTCGCCAAACAAGGTTTCCAGTTTGCGGATGGGAAGCGTCATGCTTGCCCCCCAATTATTTCGTCGAGTTTCGCGGCGATTTTGCGGCTGACTTCAGGTCCCTTCCCCGCGGAGAACACAATAATCAGGTCGTTTCCTTTTTGACCGTGAGCGATGCTTTCAGCTACATCATCGAAATCGGGCAAGTAGAGCCCACTTTTCGCATGTAGTTGAGCCGCGATGGCCTCCGGTGTGTAGCCATTGTTTGCTTCACGGGCGGCGTAGATTTTGGTGATGATGACCCGGTCAGCACTTTCCAAACTTTGAGAGAAGGCGGCTTGCATGCTTTGGGTGCGGCTGAAGGTATGCGGTTCCCAGACTGCCCAGAGCGTGGCCCCGGGGAAGGCTTCCCTGCCGGATTCCAGCGTGGCTTTGAGCTGGGTGGGGTGGTGACCGTAGTCATTGACCACGGTAACTCCATGTTTTTGGTAGAAGATTTCAAACCGGCGTTCACTGCCAGTGAAATTCTTGAGACCCATGGCAGCTTTTTTCAGGCTCAATCCAGCCTGGTGAACCATAGCCAGGGCGGCGGCAGCGTCGAGCACGTTATGTTGACCGGGGATTTGAGTCTTGAAATTTCCCAGGGATCTTGCTTTGAAGGTGAGCTCAAAACTTCTGCCGGGTACGTTTACCAGGCAGTTCTGAATCTGGTAGTCATTTTCCATACCAAAACCGAAGCTAAGCACTTTGAAAGGGGCATCTTCAAGCTGGCCAAGCAGCTTTTGGCTGAGCCGGTCATCTCCACAAAGAAGTACGGTGCCGTTTTGGCGGGTCTTCAGGATAAAGTTCTTAAAGGCTTGCAGATAATCGGCCTCGGTGGGGAAGAAATCCGGATGGTCGTGTTCAATATTGGTCACCAGGCTGATGGTCGGCTCGAGCCCCAGGAACATGTTGTCGTATTCATCGGCTTCGATAATAAAGATTTTGCTTTGACCTTCATGAGCATTGGTGCCCAGACTCTTAATGTTGGCACCCAGGATGAAGCTGGGGTCTTCTTCAGCGGCGCGCAGGGCTTCAATGAGCATGGCCGTGGTAGTGGTTTTACCGTGCGAGCCGGCTACAGCCAGCACTTCTCTGCCTTCGGTCAGTACCGGCAGGAAGGCGTTACGCTTGAGCACGGGAATACCCGCTGCCTTTGCGGTCAGCACGTCGGGGTCATTCTCGCCAATGGCGGAAGAACGCACCACCAGGTCGGCTTGTTTGACGAGTTCCGGGTTGTGCCCGAGAACAGTCTGTGCGCCGGCTTTAGTGACTGCCTCGAAGTAGTTGGATGCGTTCGCGTCGGAACCGCTTACCTGCCAACCTCTTGCCAGCAAAATGAGAGCAATAGCAGAAATGCCTGTGCCGCCAATGCCGATGAAGTGGATGCGTTTTTGCATACTAAGCCTCCACGATCCCGTTAATCAAGGCGGCTATCTTTTCGGCAGCATCTGTTTGACGAAGGGCAGCCATAGCCTGGCTCATTTCTGCCAATTTGCCTTCTTCAGAGAAAATCAGCTCGATGGTTGGCAGTAATTCCTGGCCAAGTTTGGCATCATCCAAAATGACGGCCGCTCCGCGCTCAGCTAAATAATCTGCATTGACCTTTTGGTAACGCCAGGCGTAAGGGTAGGGGATGAGGATGGCCGGAAGGGAGAAGTAAGGATATTCACCCAGGCAGGACGCCCCTGCGCGGGAAACCACCAGGTCTGCAACTGCGAGGGCAGCTCCAACCTCGTGCAGATAGTTGAAGGCCTTGTAGCGGCTGCCAAGATGGGCGGTCTGCTTGGAGACGGTTTCCCAATCCAGATTGCCTGTCAGGTGGATGACCTGATAATACTCAACCAATTTATCGAGAATTCCAAGCAGCGCCTGGTTGATGGATCTGGCACCGCTGGACCCACCCTGGAAGAGGATGGTGGGGATGGCGGGGTCAAACTTGAAGAAGGCCAGACCGCTGGCCTTGTCCCAATTCTTGAGTTCATCCCGCAGGGGATAACCTGTAACGTTGACCTTCTTCTGATTTGAGAAGAATTTACGGGATTTCTCGGCACTGACAGCGATTATGCTGGCAAAGCGCGCCAGGGTTTTTAGCGCCAAACCGGGTTCGATATCCGGTACGAATAGTAAGGATTTTCTGCCTCTTGCGGCCAGGGCCATGGGAATGGCCACGTACCCACCCGTAAAGAGCAGAACGTCGGGTTGAAATTTTGCCAGTATTTTTTTGGCATTTTGATACCCACTGACCAGGCGGCGGATATTACCGGGCAGCTTGGCAAGGGCAACGCCATGCACACCGGCCGCAGGAATGACTTCAAACGGGATTCCAGCCCTTTCTACCAGGCTGGCTTCCATGCCACCTTCACTACCAACCCAAAGGAGTTGGTGTCCGCTTTTACTCAGCGTCTTTGAAACGGTTAGTGCGGGATACACGCCCCCGCCAGTCCCGCCTGCGCAAATTAACAGTCGCACCGGTCATACTCCTTTCTTCAGGGATCAACAAGTTGCCTTGCTTCGAAACGTTCATCACTATACCGATGGCGGCCATGGTTGTGACCATGCTTGAGCCTCCAGCACTTAAGAGAGGCAGGGCATTCCCTGTGAAGGGGAACAACCCGCAGATGACAGCGATGTTCATCAGGGCTTCCAGAGCAATCCAGGCTGTCAGTCCGACCGCCAATAATGAACCAAGTTGGTCGGGCGCGTTTTGGGCGATTTTGATACCGCGCCAAAGCAGTAAAACATAACCAAGGATTACCAGTAACCCGCCAATCAGTCCCGTCTCTTCGACAATCACCGCGAAAATACTGTCTGAATGGGCTAAGGGCAAACCAGTGAACTTGGTAGTCGACTCGCCGATGCCCACGCCAAAAAGCCGCCCTTTGATGATGGCTTCGAACGTCCGGCGGATGTGGTACGAACCTAGCGTGGGGTTCTGCAATCCGTTGAGGTACTGGGCGATACGCACTTTACCTGTAGAGGTCAATTGCAGAAGCGCAAAACCAAATATGGCAAAAATCAGGAGCACAAAAAACAACTGTTTCCATTCGCCGCCAGCCAGGAAAAAAAGCAAAATGCCGAGGATGAGAATGGTCGCGGCTGCCGAGAGGTCAGGTTGCACAAAAATCAGGCCACCGATAAAGCCGACAATTAATGCCAGGGGTAACAAACCATTGGTAACTTTTTTCAGGTCATCCTTGCGGTTTGAAAGCCAAAAAGACAGGTAAATGATGGTTCCGAGTTTTGCCAGTTCGGAGGGCTGCAGTGAACCATTGAAGAGAGTTCGAGTGGAGCCAAAAAGTGTTTCACCGCGCACCAATACAAAAAGGAGGATGGCAATCATGCCCACCATCAGCAGAACGATGTAACGGCCGTATTTGTGGTAATCAACCTGGCTTAGGATGAACGCAACTGCTCCGGCTATGGCGACCCACATGACCTGGCGTGAGAATACGTAGCTGGTGGGTTGGTTGATCAGGATGGAGGCGTCCCAGGATGCGGAATAGACCATCATCAGGCCAAAGACCAGCAGGCAGACGACAACCAGGAGGAACGGCAGATCAATCGAGATTCTGGAGACCATGCTCTTGCGGCGCATGTCCGCGGTGGTTTCTAAAGTTCGTTCACCCATTTGCGGAACATCTCTCCTCTCTCTTCGAAATCTTTAAAAGCGTCAAAACTGGTGCCACCAGGAGATAGTAAAACTACATCGCCTTCCACTACCTGGTTGGCTGCTGTTTTTACAGCTTCTTCCAGGGTGGTGCATTTGACAACTGATTGCAGGTTTTGGCCGCGGTGCTTTGGGCCGATGGCCTCAGCGATCAAGTCAGCCGCCTCGCCAAACACAATAACGCGGGAAACACGCTTGCGGATGACTTCCGTTAACTTGTCCCAGGGCAGGTTCTTATCGCGTCCACCGAGCAGCAGCACAATCGGCTGGTCAAAGGCATCAATGGCTGCCAAAGCGCGTTCTGGTGCTGTGGCAATCGAGTCGTTGTACCAATCCGCCCCTTTGAACGTGCGCACGAATTCCAGGCGGTGAGGTACACCTGCAAAGTTTTCAACGCCCATTTGAATGGCTGGTAAGGCAATGGAAGCCGCAGCCGCGATGGCACAGGCTGCCAGAACGTTGGCCTGATTGTGTCTGCCTTTGAGTTGAATCCAATCCAGGGGCAGCATTTTGATGCGCTCCCGGCCAATTTGCAGGTGAATTTGTTCTTTTATCACATAGGTACCGTTTTTCATGCCTTCGGGTCCGTGGAAACCAAAGCTGATTAAATCGGATCTCACATCCTGGGCGAGCAGCCAGGAACCGGAGTCATCTCGGTTAAGTACGGCCACGTCGCCTGCTTTTTGGTAGGCGAGGATCCTGGACTTGGCAGCGGTGTAAGCTTCCATACTGCCGTGCCGATCCAGGTGATTGGGTGTGATGTTCAGCACAACGGCAATCTGAGGGGATTTGGTCATGATTTCCAATTGGAAGCTGGAAAGTTCAATGACCGCCAGGTCATCTTCAAGCATTTCATCAAGGTGGGCAATAAGTGGATTGCCAATATTTCCTCCCACCCAGGCTTTATTGACTGCACCTTTCATTTCCATGTAAGCCTGCGCCATCAGTCCTACCAGGGCAGTGGTGGTGGTCTTGCCAGCTGAGCCCGTGATGCCGATGACCGTGGCTGGGCAATTCTCAAGGAAGATTTGCGAATCGTTGGTGAGTGGAATCTGGCGATTGAGGGCTTCCTCAATCAAAGGAATGGTCAGAGGCACACCCCCCGAAGGGCAAACAAAATCCGCGCCTTCAAGCAGGCTCAAAGGGTGTCCACCGGCTGCCCATTCAACATTTTGCCCCTGCAATGCTTGCATTTCAGCAGTAAGTTCGCTTTCAGGTCGGGAATCTGTCAGGATCACTTTAGCCCCATGGCTTGCCAGGTACTGGCTGAGTGCCAGTCCTTGTCTTGCTGCCCCGATTACAACGTATTTTTGTCCATTAAAGTTTTTCATCGTTTATCCTAAGAACGTTAGTGCATAACCAACCAAGGCGCCGACCAGTTCAACCAACCAGAATCGCATGACCACTTGGGTTTCGGGCCAGCCAGACATCTCGAAGTGATGATGGATGGGGCTTTTCTTGAAAATACGTTTGCCGTGCGTGGCTTTAAAATAGGCCACCTGAATAATTACGCTTAGCATTTCAGCCATGGGGATAATGGCAATCAGGGGCAGAAAGAGCCAGCGGCCGGTCATCAAAGCAACCACGCCCAAGGTTCCCCCCAGGGCCAGGGAGCCTGTATCGCCCATGATTAATTGAGCTGGCTTGCCGTTGAACCAGAGAAAACCGGCTAATGCGCCCACAACAGCAAAGCAGAAACGACCCAGGTAAACCTGACCTTGCGTGAGGGCAATAATTCCGTAAACGGCGAAGGCAGTCATCGAAATCAATGCTGCCAGCCCGTCCAGACCGTCGGTAAAGTTGACCGCGTTGGACATGCCCACAATGATGATCATGGCGATTGGCATGTACCAGATGCCGAAATTCAACGGAATGGGAGCTGAAGGCCAAATGATATGCGGCACTCTCAGTAAATATTGCAGCGCGTACGCAATCACCCCGGCCACCACAAGCTGCAGGATAAACTTGGTGCGTGAGGTCATCCCCAGGCCGCGCCGCGGACCGCGAATACCTTCCCAATCATCAATCGCGCCGATGAGGGCAAAACCCCACATACAGGCTACAGGCAACAGTGTTGAAGTCCCAAAGAAACGGGTTCCAAACAGTGAAACTGCGTTCATAATGACCGTAAGTAGCGTAATGGGAATGAGGAACATCAAACCGCCCATGGTGGGGGTGTTCATCTTCGCCATGTGGGATTCAGGTACATCCGAGCGTACAACTTTGCCAATTTTCAGGTCGCGAAGCAATTGGATGAAGGGTGCACCCCAAATGACGCTCAGGAGGAAGGCAATGCTTGTGAAGGCGATAGCCAATGCAGTGTCTTGCATTAGATGTTCTCCTCAAGTGCGTTGACGATTTCTTCCAGGTGCATGGCGTGCGAACCCTTTATCAGGGCAACATCGCCTTCATGCAGGCTGGTCTTGAGGTATTCGCTGGCAGCAGCGGTATTGTCGAACCAATGCAGCTTGCTTTCAGGAAACTCATTGGAGAGGGCAGCTTTGCGAGTGGTGAGGCTGCGAGGTCCGACCAGAACGAGCTCATCAGCTACTTCAGAAGCCCGTAAACCAATGCGCTGATGGCCTTCTGCTTCGTATTGCCCAAGTTCCAGCATATCGCCGAGAACGGCCACTTTTCTGCCGCTCAACTCGTTCAGCAGGTTCAATGCAGCCATTGTGGAATCTGGTGAAGCGTTATAGGAGTCATCGATAATCACAGCGCCACTGGCTGACTTGCTGGTGACGATACGCACCCGCACAGGGGTATTCTTGAGGCCATAGAAAATCCAATCCCAGGAAATTCCCAGGGTCAGGGCAACGGCCACTGAGCGCAGCATGGTGTAAACAGAATGCGCGCCAATCAATGGGGCGGTGAGGTAGTTTACTTCATCCCCGTAATGCATTCGGCAGCGGATGCCTTCCAGCCCACTGCTTTCAATTTCATCAGCCCAAAGGTCAGCCTTTGGGCTGAGTCCGTAGGTGAACACCTTTGCCTTAGTCTGATTTGCCATTTTGAGCACGCGCTCATCATCGTAATTGAGGATGGCGACACCTTCAGGAGCAGCAGGCAGGGCTTGCACCAGCTCGGCTTTTCCCCTGGCGATGCTCTCAATGGAGCCGGCTCGTTCGGCATGCACAGTACCTATATTGGTAACGACTCCAATCAGGGGTTTGGCGAGGTCGCATAAGAGCTTGATCTCGCCTGGTTCGTAAAACCCCATTTCCAAAACGGCCGCTTCATCATCTTTTTCAAGACGAAGCAGGGTCAGAGGCAGACCGATTTCATTGTTCTGGTTACCGCTGGTTGCCAGGGTCTTGAAGCGGTGCGAAAGTACCGATGCAGTCAGGTCCTTGGTGGATGATTTTCCCACGCTGCCAGTAATGCCGATCACTTTCAGGTCAAAAAGGTTTCGGTAATAGCCGGCAATTTTTTGTAAGGCTTGCACGGTATTTTCAACGCGCAGGGAATATGGCGCACTTTCCGGCAGCACATAATCCGTTTGGCGCAGTTCGACGATGGGGTACTGGGTCTCAATTTCATGGTCGATAAGAGCCAGGGCAGCACCGTTCTTGAAAGCTTGCTCAACGTAGTTATGCCCGTCGGTGTTCTCGCCCTTGATAGCCACAAATAGACCTCCGGTCTTCACTTCCCGGGAGTCGATGGAGACGTTAGAGATTTGCAGGTGCTTGATCTCGGCGCAACTTGTTGTTAATGCACGGATGATGTGGGTGAGGCTCAGCATCTTACTCTCCCTGACTGCTGGCAGAATTCTGCCCGTTAATTTGTGCACGAATGGCATCGGGTGGGATGCCCATCAAAACGACCAGGTTGCTGACGATTTTGGAGAATACCGGTGCAGCTACCAACGAAGCCCATTGAGAAATTCCAGGCCTTTCTAGCCAGACATACACCAGGAACTGGGGGTCATCTGCCGGTCCCCATCCTACAAAGGAGGCGTTGGTTTCAGAGAGTGTGTACCCAAACTCAGTAGGGATGGAACCGGTTCCGGTCTTACCTGCCAATGCGTAACCTTCTACCAGGGCGTCGGAAGCTTCATTCTGCAACGAGGTCACGAGCATATCGGTTAGCGTTCGGGCAGTTTCGGCTTTGATGGGATTACCGACGAGTACAGGCTTTATATCCATCTGTTTGCCATCAATCATCAAGGATTTCACCAGGTGCGGCGCGTACATTTTGCCTTCATTGGCAACCGCGCCGACTGCCATCGCCATTTGAATGGGAGTTACTGAAATCCCTTGGCCAAATGAATTTGTAGCCAGATCCACTTCGTACCACTGGTTGTCACCAGGAAGTTTAAGCGGCCAGTGCTGTTCCCCCGCCAGGTCAATGCCTGTGTTACGGTCGAAACCAAAAGCCTTGATATAGTCGTAGAAGCGGTCTGCGCCTAACTGGACGGCAATCCAGGTGAGGCAAACGTTCAGCGAGTGCTGCAAGCAGCCGGTCATATCCTGCAAGCCCCAGGCACCATAATCCCAGTTGTTGATGGTATAGCCGCCAATATCGTAACCGCCTGTATCCATGAAAGTGGTTTGCGGTGTGACAGCACCCGCATCCAGCGCAGAGGCCATAGTGATGACCTTGAAAACCGAACCAGATTCATAAGTCTGGCTGATAGCGCGGTTGAAGGGGGTCGTCCCCGGGAACACGTTGGCGTAGTTCCAATATTGGTTGGGGTCAAGTCTTGGGGTGGTGGCCATGGCAAGTACTTCCCCATTTTTAGGGTTGTAAACCAGGATTGTGCCAGATTTGGCTTCTGACCAACGGATGGCATCGTCGAGTTGTTTCTCGACCATAGCCTGTATTTCCTTGTTGATGGTCAGTACAAGGTCTGCTCCGGGAGGGACTTCCAGCAGGTTCTGCACCTTCTGGGGGTCAAACTCGGTATAAACAGCTTTTGACGTGCCAGCCAGAAGCTGATTGTAATTCTCTTCAACACCAAAGAAACCTGATCCCTTGGTTCGGTCCAGGTAGCTGTAAAAGCCCAGGATATTGGACGCCAGATCGCCCTCGGGGTACGAACGCTTGTTGTGGGGTGTCCACATCAGGCCTTCCAGGCGCGGGCGGATTTCACCTTTTGCCAGGTCACGGGTTTTGTAATCCTGTTCGATGATCTCGAGCTGCCTAATATCATCCTTGGTGGCAAAACCAGAAAGCGTGATGTATTGAGGGCTATCTTTGGCATTTGGATCGATAGAGGCATATTGCAGAGTCTTGCCGTAATCCAGTTTAAGCACATCCGCGGCCACTTTGGCGATGGTTTCTGGCTGGCGCACACTGGGAAGATCGATGCCGACCTCGTAGATAATTTCATTGCCGGCCAATAAATCGCCGTTGACATCGTAGATATTGCCGCGGTCCGGGTAAATTACCTGGTTGACACCCATGTAATTTTGGGCAACATCCAGAATGGCTTTACTGGCAGGCATGTTTTGGATGCGCACCATCTGAAAGACGATAGCCAGACCAATCAGGCTAAAGAAGACTCCGATGAATTTGAAGCGTCCCACCTTACGTTCCATTACGGCCTCACCTGTCCCATGGTCAGTTGTGCATTGACCTTTTCCTGGAACCACTCCACCAAAGTGCTAGTGTATTCGGGCAAGATTTCGGGGTATTGGCTGGTCATCACTTTCTTGACCGCGCTGGGAGTTGTAGCAGAAAGCCCCTGATAGCCAGGAACCTGCACGTACAGGCCTTCAGCCGGATCCATTAGTTGCATGCCGAGTTCTTTCAAACGGGCATACATGGATTTGGCAGAGGAAATTTGGGCAAGTTCAGTTTGCATATCATTGATGGTTAATTTCACGCTTTCCACCCGGGAGTCCAGCACTTGTACCTGGCGCCCTGTAGTGGCAGACCGACCGCTGATGGAAAGATAAAGTCCAGCAACGGCTGCAACGGCAAGGAGCACTGCCATGAAAAAGCCCGCATACTGGAGTTGTTTCCTCCAGGGGGCTTGCTTATAGGCTTGGACGACATTCTGTTTCATAGCTTTTTCCATGCAGTATATGTGCTACCTAAAGCTTTTCTGCCACTCGCAGTTTGGCACTGCGCGAGCGGGGATTTGACGATATTTCCTCGTCTGAGGGCGTTATCGGATGCCGGGTGATCAGCCGCAAGATTGCTTTGTGCTCGCAGGTGCAGACCGGTTGTTCAGGGGGGCAAATACAATCCTGGCTTTCCCGCTTGAAATACTGTTTGACGATCCTGTCCTCAAGTGAATGGAAGCCGATGATGGCAATTCTTCCTCCGGGGTTTAAAAGTGCAACTAATTCTGGTAAGGCTTCTTCCAGGGTCTGGAGTTCTGCATTTACCGCGATCCTTAAAGCTTGAAATGTACGAGTGGCTGGGTCCTGCTTTTCGTGTGTATTGCCAAGCGCCGAGCGCACAATTTGCGCCAGCTGGGTGGTAGTCTTTACGTTGCCGGCTGCCTTGATCGCCTTGGCGATTCTGCGCGAAGCGCGTTCTTCGCCATATTTCCAGATCACATCAGCTAATTCGGTTTCGCTGAGCATCTCAATCAATCTGGTCGCACTTGTACCGCTGGTGGGGTCAAAACGCATATCCAGGGGTGCTTCCCCTCGGAATGAGAAACCGCGCTCAGTCTGGTCGAACTGCATGGAAGAGACCCCCAAGTCCAAAAGGATGCCATCCACTTTGTCCCAGCCAATTTTCATCAGGATTTCTTCGGTATCCCTGAAGGAACCGTGGATCACCTTGGCTCGCTGGCCAAATTCGGTCAGACGTTTGCGGGTCAGGGAGATGGCGGTTGGGTCCACGTCCAGGGCAACCAATTCCCCGAGCGGGGAAGATGCTTCCAAAATCCCCCAAGAATCACCACCAGCCCCTGCAGTGCAATCTAAATAACGCTTGGGGCTGGTTGGCAAGAGACTATAAATGCATTCTTGGTAAAGTACCGAACGATGGGGTGCGACAGTCCCAGCGTCCATACTCATCATGCTCCCCGGGTGGAAATTTCAAAGGCTTCCCAGCGTGAGCTGTTCATGCCAGTTTCATTCAGCGCGGCGTTTTCTTCTGCCCAGGCCTTGGCGGACCAGAGTTCGAAGTAATCGCCTACGCCGACCACCACAACGCTATCTTCAATGCCAGCGACTGCGCGAAGATTGGCGGGGATCAAGATGCGTCCCGCTGTGTCATAACTGACGTTGGCCGAATTGCTGAAAATCTTGCGGCGGAGTGCACGAGATTCAGCGTTGGTAATCGACAGTTTGCTCAAATTCGAGGCAATTTGCTCAAAATCGCGCTTGGAATAAGCAACCAAATTGGCTTCAAAACCTTCCGTTACGTACAGCCCGTCGAGGGCCTGTTCGCGGAAGTTAGCCGGGATGGTCAGCCTGCCTTTAGCGTCTAAATTGTGTTCAAATTGTCCAAAGAACATCTGTTCTAATTCCTTTTTAATCGGCGAAGCGCCCTAGGGAGCGCTCCTTTCATGACACTTTATGACATTACTTGACACTTTCCAACATTATAACGGATATTTACGGGAGTGCAAGCTTTTGGCATGACTTTTGCAGAGCAATATCCGTTTATTAACCTGGGGAAACGCATAGAGGAAGGAAGAAGGCTTGTAGAGTCAGGATTCACACATCACCAAGCGCTCTACAAGGCTGAAAAAGGAGATAATTAGTCCCCAGTTGATCAGGGAACCAAGGCGGCTTGAAAAGAGTTCTTTTTGTTTTTTTTTTGCCTCAAGATGGGTATGATGTACAATCTTTCATGCGTTTTGCAAGATTCTAAATCTTCAAAACATGATTGCGTTATTTAACTGGCCAAGCCTGGTGAGAAAAACAACTTTCACCTACATGCCAATTGCTGGCTCAAACGGAGCCAGAGAAAAACGTTAATCCCCCCTCTCAATTGCATTATAATTTGCCCAATGAGCACTCCCAGCGTTCTGAATGAACGTTATCAATTGTTGGAATCCCTCGGCAACGGCGGCATGGCCCTGGTTTACAAGGCCAAGGACCTGATGCTTGAGCGCAATGTGGCGGTCAAGTTACTGCGCGAGGATTATTCCAAAGATCTGGCCTTCCGGGAACGCTTCCGCCAGGAAGCCCGTGCTGCGGCCAACCTCAGTCACCCAAATATTGTCACCGTACATGACTTTGGCCTCGACCAGGGGCATTTGTTCATCGTGATGGAATATGTGCCGGGCGATGATCTCAAAAGCCTCATGCGCCAGAAGGGCCAATTCAGCGTACAGGAATCGCTGGAGTTGGTCATCCAGGCTTGCCAGGGAGTTGGTTACGCCCACCGGGCTGGGCTTGTGCACTGCGATATTAAACCCCACAACATGCTGGTGACCCCTGAGGGTCGCCTGAAGGTGACGGATTTTGGCATTGCCCGTGCCCTGGCCAGCATTGACCCCCAGGAGCGCAGCGATGTTGTTTGGGGCTCACCGCACTACTTTTCACCGGAGCAAGCAGCTGGTTTCCCCCCTTCTCCAGCTTCAGATGTCTATTCGTTGGGCATAATCCTGTACGAACTTCTAACTGGTAATTTGCCGTTTACCGCTAAAGATTCGGCCGATCTTGCGCGTATGCATAAGGAAGCAACGCCCCATCCACCCCGCCTCAGCAACCTGCAGATCCCGCAGGCGCTGGACGACCTGGTGATGAAGGTACTGGCTAAAGAGCCTAGCTCACGCTATCGTACAGCCGACCAGATGGGCCGGGTATTGCAAAATCTCTACGAATCCGACCCCTCGCTCAGACGGGCCAATTCTTATATGACACAAGGGTACAACGTCATTTCCGGGCGGCCATTGCCCGTCGCTGTGCCTGCTGGCATCAGCGCAGAAGGCCAGGCACACCCCTCCCCAGTCCAGGAGCAAGCTTTTCTGGAATCTGCCCAGCAAGATCCAGTCGGATTAGAGGTTAAAGAGGGTGGGGAGCTCCTCCTCAATCTCCAGACGCAAACGCCCGTTTTACCCATACCCAACCAGGTAGTCTCTGAGCAAATTCAGGCAGTGCAATCAAAACCAGAAGCCGTCACTTTCAACCCTCGACAACCTGTTTCAGTTTCCATTACTTCTGGGCGTGAAAACCCAAAGCCTGTTAGCCAGGTGGCACTGGCCGCACAAAAGGCGCTTTCAGAGCCTGCTCCCAGCCTTCCGGTCCCTAAGCCAGTGGATTGGCTAACCTGGTTGTTAGGTTTGGCTGCCATCGTGCTGCTATTGGGGTTGATTCCATTTTGGACCTACATTTATTGGGTGTTACAAGGATGAGCATAGAACCAATTATTTCTCCCTCCATACTCTCAGCTGACTTCCGCTACCTTGAGGCGCAGATTCGTGCCTGTGAGGAGGGCGGTGCCGACGCCATCCACATTGACGTGATGGATGGCCGTTTCGTGCCCCTGATTACCTTTGGCCAGGTGGTAGTGAAGGCCTGCAAACAAATCACCACCCTCCCACTGGATTGCCATTTGATGGTGGTTGAACCTGAAAAGCAACTCGAAGCATTTGCCAAAGCCGGCGCGAATATTATCACTGTGCACTGGGAGACTTGCCCACACATCCACCGCACCTTGCAGACTATTCGTTCTTTAGGCCTGAATGCCGGGGTGACCTTTAACCCTGCGACCCCAGTTGATGGGCTGGCATATTTAGCGGACGTCGTAGACTTGGTCCTGATCATGTCTGTAAACCCTGGTTTTGGTGGGCAGGCATTCATTCCCTCCAGTCTTCCCAAAATTCAAAAAACAGCTGCTTTGCTGAAGAAAATTGGCAGCCAGGCGATTATCCAGGTGGATGGTGGCATCGATGCTGCCACCGCACGCTCCGTTTATGATGCTGGCGCTCGTAATATGGTGGCTGGCACAGCAGTTTTCAAACATCCTGAGGGTATCAAGGCTGGTATCCAGGCCTTACGGGAACGACTTAAATAAAAAAAGCCGCTGTTGCGGCTTCAATTATTGGTAGAAAAAAGATTCCGATTAGTTGAACGCTTTGGTCAAAGTCTTTATGCAACGCGTGCAGAGAACTTTGCGAACCATCTTGCCGTTTTCCAGAACGCTAGTCCGCTGCAGATTGGGGCGGAATTCACGACGGGTAGCGACAAGAGAGTGGCTGCGGTTATGACCGAAGGTTGTAGTCTTTCCACAATGAGCACATTTAGCCATCTCGATATCCTTTCAATGCATTATAATTTCAGGCGCGCATTTTTCTTACTTGCGCGGCCGTTTATAATAACACAGTCTATTAAATGAATCAAGAAAATTTACTGAAAGGTTTGCTTTATGACAAATCAAGAAACTGAACTTGGAAAAATTTACATTCTCCCCAAGGCCATTCGCACGGTTGCCCGGGATGCTGCCCTGCAATCCTATGGTGTGATCGGGTTGGCACCTGCCACGCTGGGTGAGGCTATTAATAAGCTATTCTGCAAGGGTGCGGACTACGGCATTCTGGTTAAATCTGATTCGGACGGGTTTGAGCTGACCCTCAACCTGGTGATTGAGTATGGATTGCGGATTCGCTCAGTTACTGATTCTGTTGCCGAAACTGTCGCTTACCACGTACAGAAGGTAATGGGGGTTCCGGTTAAACAAGTTAACGTCCATGTGCGCGGATTGCGCATCAGTAATCCTGATTGACGCATTCTGAGGCAAAATGACCAAAAAGAAAAATACAGCACCAGATGAGATTCGCCACGCCATCCTGCGTTCACCCGTAAATGGCACTGGTTTGTTCTCATTATTTGAAGCCGGGCTTACCTGGCTGCAGGCTAATCAAGCCTATATCAATTCCTTGAACGTTTTCCCCGTCCCTGATGGGGATACCGGTACGAACATGGTTTTGACCATGCAAGCCGCCTTGCGGGAAGCGGAGGCCACTGGCACCGAGAACGCGGGTGAGATGGCCAAAGCCATAGCCCAGGGGTCCCTGATGGGAGCCAGAGGCAACTCTGGTGTCATTCTTTCCCAAATTTGGAGAGGTTTTTCGCGTTCACTTGATAGTTTACCTACCATGGATGCAGGGTCGCTGCTTAGAGGGCTTACCGAAGCGCGTGATACAGCCTATAAGGGGGTTGTGAAACCCGTCGAAGGCACTATTCTAACCGTCATCAAGGATATTGCCACGTCGGCCAAGGCTTCGTTTGAACGCGGTTCGAAACTGAACGAAATGCTCAGTGAAATCGTGGAAGCGGCGCAGGAAAGCGTCAAGCGCACACCCGACCTCTTGCCTATTCTCAAGCAAGCTGGCGTGGTCGATTCCGGCGGAGCCGGACTGGCTTTTATCTTTGAAGGGATGGACCGATTCGCGCGGGGTGAATCCCTGGAAATCAACGAGAAATTACTCAAACCTTTAGCTGAATTTGATTTGGACCACACTCTGGAAGAAGTTGAAGAAGGCCAGGATTATGAAGTTGTTCTCGACTTCACTCCAAAAGCTGGGTTTGACTTGCAGGAATACTACAAAGGCCTGGAACTGCTTGGAACCAGCATTCAGGTGGGTGAGGGCGATGGGATCTACCGCATGCATATCCACACTGAGCTTGCCAAGCGGTTTGAACCGATTGCGTATACCGAAGGACAGGCTGTTGTCAAAAAAGTGATGATGGAAAACCTTCGCGACCAGATGAACGGGAATAATTCCCCCGAGGAATTAAAGTTAACCCCTGTTGAAAAAGGACAGACGGGCGTAGTGGTAGTTTCACCTGGGGATGGTTTGTCGAGAATTTATGCCAGCTTGGGGGCGAACGCGCTCATCAAGGGCGGGCAGACCATGAACCCGAGCGTCAAGGACATCCTGGCGGCAGTTGAGAGTTTACCAACGGATAGAGTGATTGTGCTCCCGAATAATAAAAATGTGATTCTTGCGGCTGAAAATGCTGCCAAGGCTACCTCCAAGAAAGTGGCCGTAGTGCCCTCCCGCAATGCCCCTCAGGGCTTTGCCGCGCTGCTGCGATTGATGCCGGATAGCTCACTCGAGGAGAACTTAAACTCGATGAAGGAAGCCATCCAGGAAGTACATACCGGGGAAATCACGACTGCCAGCCGTAGTGTGCAAATTGAAGGCGTTCAGGTGAAAAAAAACCAGGTGATTGCCCTCTTCGACGGTCAGTTGGTCACTTCCGCGCCTACCATTGAAGAAGCCTGCGAATCGCTCTTCAAGAAGACGAATATCGACCATTTTGAAAGCATCACGCTATTTTATGGTCAGGACATGCCCCTGACTCGGGTGAATCAGATTGCGGATGGTCTCAAGGCCAGGTACCCCAGCCATTCGATCGAAGTTCACGAGGGCGGTCAGCCGCACTACCAATTAATCATTGCTTTTGAATAAATAGTGACAGTATCTTTAAGGCAGCCACTTGGCTGCCTTTTTTTAATTCAGCAGTGGCGATTCTTTTACGATTATGATTAAGATCTGAAAACCATGGAAACTTACCGCGATCGCTTCATCAAGATGCTGCGTTTTGAGGCCAGGCAAGGCTACGAGAACAAGGCCGTTACCGGTGGTTTGGACCACCTCAACCAGACCTGGCCGACAGAAGCACGGTTGGCAGGCCTTCCAGAAGCAACGGTCTCGCAAGTGAGTGATTTGCTGCTGAAGTACCCAAACTTTGACCTGCTCCAACGCCGGGATGCCATCATGGGCATTTTGCGCCTGTTGGGCCAGGAAGTACGCTCCTTGCCGGCTTTACCCGTTTTATCAGGATCAAAGCTTCGAGTGGAAAATTCATCGCTGGCACCAGCTGAAGCACAAAAGGCAGCAGATAAGAAACAAAAAAGCACTGACCCTGCAAGGCTCGCAAACCTGGAATTACCAACCAGCGCCCTCAATCCCAAAGCAACATCGAGCCGCACTTCGAAACCATCGCGTACAGATTTGGTTCCCAGCCAGGCCGACCCAATTGGTTTGAACGCTCCGGCAACGGTTATCCGCGGCATCGGGGAGAAACAAGGCAAAGCCCTGCAAAAGTTGGGTGTGAGGCGCATCAAAGACCTCATCTATCTCTTCCCACGGCGCTATGACGACTACTCCAAACTAAAACCTATCAGCCACCTTTTCTTTGGTGAAGAGGTAACCATCGTCGCCGAAGTACAGTCAGCAAAAATATTCAACACCAAAAATGGACGTAAGCTGCTTGAGGCGGTTGTCAGCGACCCGACTGGCAGCTTGCGGCTCTTGTGGTTCAACCAGGAGTGGCACCTGCGTTACCTGAAGCCTGGAACAATGGTCTCCATCTCCGGCAGGGTGGAATCCTACATGGGGCGGCTAGTCATCATGCAGCCGGATTATGAGCCCATCGACCAGCAGCAATTGCATACCAACCGCATCGTCCCGGTGTACCCGTTGACCGCCACGATCTCCCAAAAATGGTTGCGCAAGACGGTCTTTAATACCCTCCAATACTGGGTGCCCAAAGTCACCGAATTTCTGCCTGATTTCGTCCTGGACCAGGGCGATCTGATCCGCCTGGATGAGGCCCTTCGGCAGGTACACTTCCCGGACAACCAGGAATCGCTCAAGGCTGCGCAAGGTAGGTTGGCATTCGACGAAATTTTCCTGCTGCAGCTGGGTGTGCTCCGGCAAAAACGGGATTGGCAGGACCTCACCGGCGCCCCGCACACGGTCAGCGATGCCTGGCTGAGTAGGCAGGTGCAAGCATTGCCGTTCCCACTCACCAAGGCCCAGCATGCCGCGGTCAGCGACTTGAGGACGGATCTGGCCCGCCATCGCCCAATGAACCGTTTGTTGCAGGGGGATGTTGGGTCCGGTAAAACAGTTGTGGCTGCCCTCGGCATGCAAATGGTCATCCAGGATGGCGGTCAAGCGGCCTTGATGGCCCCCACCAGCATTCTCGCGGAGCAACACGCCCGCACGCTCTCCAAATTGCTGACAGAGCCAGCCAACGGTCAGGAAGCCTTCCTGAAACCTGAGGAAGTAGTCTTGCTGACGGGGGATACCAAAAAGAAAGAACGCGTGGAATTACTTTCAGGGCTCGAAAACGGCCGGATAAAATTACTGATTGGCACGCATGCGCTGATTGAGGACCCGGTCAAGTTCCACAATCTGCAGATGGTGGTGGTGGATGAACAGCACCGCTTTGGTGTTGAGCAGAGGGCAGCCCTCAGGCAAAAAGGCAGCAATCCGCACCTGCTGGTGATGACTGCCACACCTATTCCACGCTCACTCCAGCTGACGGTGTTTGGCGATCTGGATGTCAGCATCATGGATGAGATGCCACTTGGCCGCAAGCCGATCAGCACCACGATTTTAATGCCGGGCTTACGGGAAAGGGCTTACCAACTGGTCGAATCCCAGGTGCGGGTGGGGCACCAGGCCTTCATCATTTACCCTCTAGTTGAACAGGGAGAAAACGAAGAAGCCAAAGCTGCGGTCGAAGAACAGCAGAGGTTGCAATTGGAAGTTTTTCCACACTTGCGCGTAGGTATAGTGCATGGACGCCTAAAACCGGCTGAAAAAGATGCGGTCATGCTGGCTTTCCGCAACCGCGAGTACGACATACTGGTTTCAACTTCGGTGGTTGAGGTGGGGGTGGACATCCCCAATGCCACCGTGATGGTTGTGGAAGGGGCAGACCGGTTTGGCCTGGCACAGTTGCATCAATTCCGCGGCCGGGTGGGGCGGGGAGCAGATCAGTCATTTTGTGTGCTCATTCCCACGGTTGACGATGCAATCCAGAACCAACGCTTGCAGGTCTTGACCCAAACCAATGACGGCTTCGTGCTGGCTGAAAAAGACCTTGAGCAGCGCGGTCCTGGGGACTTTCTGGGCACCCGGCAGGCCGGGTTTATGGAACTGCATATGGCCAATCTGGCTGATGTGCGCATGATTGCCAAGGCGCGCACAATTGCAGAAAAACTTATGGAAACGGATCCTGCATTAGAATCAACTGCTAATCGCCTGCTCAGACTGGCTATGGAAGAATTCTGGCCGACGATGCGCAAAAAAGGAGATTTGAGCTAATGACAAAAGTGGTTTTTCCTGGTTCGTTTGATCCTATTCACCTGGGCCATGTGGACATAGCCCAACGCGCTTCGGAAGTTTTTGAGGAGGTGGTTGTAGCCGTCTACGACCGTCCTTCCAAGGCTCTACTTTTTACTTCCTCCGAACGCATTGGCATGGCTAAAGAATGCCTTAAAGCCTACAAGAATATTGTAGTTGTCGGTTATAGCGGTTTAACCATCAATTTTGCCAGGGAGATCCAGGCCAAAGTGATTGTACGCGGTCTGCGGGTCTTTTCAGATTACGAAAATGAATTCCGCATGGCACTTGCCAATCACCGGCTCAACGATGAGATCGATACGATAGCACTCATTACAGCAGAGGAAAATATGTTCATCTCCTCAACAACGGTTAAGGAAATTGCCTCATTTGGTGGGAATGTTTCCAGCATGGTGCCCCCGCTGGTCGAAAAAGCCCTAAAGAATAAGTACCGACCCAGGGATGCCGAACCTATTTGACTTTTAAGGTGCAAGAAACCTCTGCTCACAATTTTTGGGGAGGCTTGCCAGGGCTAGATACTTGTCAGGGCTGGATACTCGATATCTTCGATCAATTCGTGATAAACTTTAAAAACAAATTAACAATTTCTAGGAGCTTTTATGGATATTCTGCACCTGGTTGATCGCCTTGAAGAGCTATTCAACAACAGTAAACCCATCCCCCTCACCCACAACGTCATGGTGGACGAGAACGCTTTTATGGACATTATCGACCAAATGCGCATATCGATTCCGGATGACATCAAAAAAGCCCAGCAAATTATGGCCCAGAAAGATCGCATCTTGGCCCAGGCGCAGGAAGAAGCCAACCGCACGGTGACCATTGCTCGTGAAAAAAGCGAAAAAATGGTTGAGAAGAGCGATGTTTATCAGGCAGCGCAAGCAAAGATTGACCTCCTCGCTGAAGAAGCCCGCAAGAATGCTTCGCAGCTTCAGGTTGATGCTGACCGTTACGTGGTGGAGACCCTGCAGAAACTGCAGTCTGAATTGGATAAAGTGAGCAATCAGGTCCAAAATGGCATCAAGGTGCTGCAGTCTGAACTTTCCCAACCAGAAGAAAAGCAGTAAAAATCGCTTTGAAGAAAATTTTTCAGGCTCCGGCTTTGCCCGGAGTTTTTTTTGTGTTTGTCCTGAGCTATCCCCCTTGAATTCCTAATCTCTATAAGCTTGTCATACGGAATGCATTGAAGGATCTTCCGGATAGGAATCAGACTCTCATCCTTGATAATCATTTTCCATTCTTTACATTTTCTAGAAGATCCTTCGTAAAACGGGTCAGGAATACAAGATTGTCAGGATCACGAGACAAAGCGGATGAAAAGATAAGAGGATATCAAATGCACTGGTCTACAGAATAAAAAAGGGTTGGCGTTTTCTGCCAACCCTTAAAAACTTAATCTTCCTCTTCGGTCTTCTTGCGTTTCCTTTGTTTCGGCATCACGCGGCTGAAAATCGGTTTGGATACCAGGCCATAATCCAAGACCTCGTCCATTTGCTCCACAAAGTGGAATTCTATAGCCTCGCGCACATTCGCCTGCAGCTCTTCCAAATCTTTTTCATTCTTGGCGGGCAGCAGCATGGTTTTAATACCAGAACGCTGGGCAGCCAGCACTTTTTCACGCACCCCACCGATGGGCAATACTTTTCCTCGCAGGGTGATCTCACCAGTCATAGCCAGTTCGCGGCGCACTGGCACCCCCAAGACCGCTGAGGTAAGCGCCAGGGCCATGGTTATACCCGCGCTGGGGCCATCTTTTGGAATGGCTCCTTCGGGGACGTGGATGTGGAAGTCGTAGTCTTCAAAGAAATCATCCGGTATCAGGAATAATTCGCTTTTGGACTTTAGATAGGAAAGCGCGGCCTGGGCCGATTCCTGCATGACTTCACCGATTTGGCCGGTAATTTGCAGGTTGCCTTTGCCAGGCATCACCAAAACCTCCACGGGCATAATCTCCCCGCCGCTTTCAGTCCAGGCCACTGCCGTAGCAACACCAATTTCGTCCTTCAATTCTGCGACCAAGGGGAAGTATTCCACAGGTCCCAGGTAGGTAGGCAAGTCCTCCTTTTTTATCTTTGCAGGCAAAACTTGGCCTTTGGTCTTCTTTAAAGCCAGCTTGCGCAGCACGGTGCCAATTTGGCGTTCAAAACTGCGCACACCGGCTTCATAGGTGTAACCCTCAATGATGGCCTGCAAGGCGTCGTCCGTGAATTCGATTGCCTCACCTTCCAGGCCGTTTTCAGCCATCTGGGAAGGGATCAGAAACTGGCGGGCGATAGCCATCTTCTCCTGGGCGGCATACCCAGGGAACTCAATCAGTTCCATGCGGTCCAGTAGAGCCGGCGGGATGTTCTGAGTGCTGTTGGCAGTGGTGATAAAGAGGGTTTTCGAGAGGTCATAAGGGACCTCCAGGTAATGGTCCGCAAATTCAAAATTCTGCTCCGAATCAAGCACTTCAAGCAAAGCCGAAGCTGGGTCGCCCTGAAAATCTGCATTCAGTTTATCAATTTCATCGAGCATGATGAGGGGATTAACCACTCCAACTTTTTTCATCGTCTGCAGGATGCGGCCGGGCATGGAGCCGATGTAGGTGCGGCGATGCCCCCGAATTTCAGCTTCATCGTGCACGCCACCCAGCGACATGCGCGCAAAACGCCGGGCCATGGCTGTGGCAATCGAGCGCCCAAGTGATGTTTTTCCAGTACCAGGTGCACCCACAAAACAGAGGATGGGTTGGTGACTGCGTGTGGGTTTGAGGCTGCGCACGGCCATGAATTCCAGAATGCGGTCTTTGGCCTTCTTTAGGCCATAGTGGTTGGAATCCAGAACGGCGCTGGCATTATTGATATCCAGGTTGTCTTCTGTCTTGGCGTTCCAGGGCAAGTCTGCCAGCCATTGCAGATAATTTTCGAGCATACCGCTCTCAGGGGAGAGCGTTGGCATGCTGCGCAAACGCGCCAATTCCTTATCCGCGGCGGCGCGGGCTTCAGTTGGCAATCCAGCAGCAGCCAGTTTTTCCTGCAATTCAAGGATCTCCGGGTCAGCCGATTTGCCATCCCCAATTTCCTTTTGCATCTTTGAAATCTGCTCGCGCAGATAATTTTCGCGCTGAGAGCGGTCCATCTCGCTCTGAACCTGCGTTTGGATATGCTCTTCAAGTTCAAGTAGATTAATTTCAGCCGAGAGCAAACGGGCTACAAGATTAAGACGGCTGATGCCATCGGCTTCCAATAATAACTTCAGTCGGTCTTCTTGTTCGAGGTCCAGGGCGGAACCGATGAAATCCGCAAGTTCTCCGGGGGTTTCGGCTTCTTCAGCAAAAACCAGGATCTCATCCTGACTGTTGTCTTCAAGTTCCAGGTAGCGGCCAAATTGTTTGAGGCACAAACGCATCAAAGCTTTGGTCTCTTTTGCTGAGCTACGCACTTCTTTTAAGGGTTCTACCCGGGCAAAAACCAAACCCTGGGTTTCGCTCAATTCCAAAATTCGGACTCGCCGCCGCCCTTGCAGCAGAGCCATGGGAGCTCCAGGGTCTTCATTATTCAATCGGCTGGGAACAAACTCGATTCCGACCGGCAGGCATTTCGACAGAGCTTTGCCTGTTTCTGCGGCTGGGTCTTCGTAACAGCCGATCAAGGTTGTTTTTTGTTCTTGTGCGCCTGTAACCAATTGAATGCCTTGGCTTTTGGGATTGAAGCTGAGAGGGGTAATGGTGCTTGGGAAAAGCACAACATTTTGCAAAAAGAGAACTGGCGCGGTAAAACTGCCGTCTTTGCTGACCTTGTGGTTCTTAACCGCGTTTAATTCCTCAAAATTGGCAAATTTTGATAGTTTGAATTGGTTTTCCAGATTTAGTGGAAAAGGGAAAAAGTCCTCGTCATTCATGTACACCTCGAACGCGTCATCATACCACAAAGGGTATTTATTTACTTATGCCCATCTCTGCCAGGATTACCCTGGCTGCGGAAGCAATAAAAATGCTGCCAGTGACAAGGATGCCCTTACCAGTGCCTGCCAATTCCAAAGCCCGGGCCATTCCCAATTCAGCAGGGTTGTAGGCTTCAGCTGCTTTACCTTTTTCGCGGATGGCAACTGCCAGCTCCTGGGCATCTTTGGCCCGGGGGTGCAGGCTTTGAGTGGCGATGACCTCATCCACCCGGGGTAGGATCGCATCCAGCATGGAACTTAATTGTTTATCAGCCGAACATCCAAAGACCAATACAAACGGCAAACCGGGAAAGTATTCATCCAGGCTGGCCACTATTTTTTCCATCGAATCGCCATTGTGTGCAGAATCGAGCACGATGGGCGGATTTTGCCGCAATACCTCAAAACGCGTTGGCCAAACCACGTGTTCAAAACCTTCACGGATTGATTTCAGGCTGAGTTTGAAGCCCTTCTGGCCCAGAATCTCCAGGGCGGCAAAAGCAGTGGCAGCGTTTTGCACCTGGTGGAAACCGAGCAAACTGATTTCGAGGGTGATTGGTTTACTGGCCAATGATTTTCGTGTGAAAGCATCGGGCTTTTGTAAATTCTGCAACCTGAAGGTTTGGGATTGCAGTGAATGCGCAATCTCTTCGAAGGTGTAGTCTTGCTGAAGGAGCACTTGAGGAGCATGTCGTTCCGCAGCGATGCGCAGCAACTCCTTGAGTGGTTCATCTTTTTGGGGGGCGATGACCACCGGCACATCCGGTTTGATGATGCCGCCCTTTTCAAAGGCAATTTCAGTAAGGGTGTTGCCCAAAACAGCTACATGGTCATAAGAAATGGAGGTAATAACTGAAACCAGTGGCGTGATGACATTAGTGGCATCCAGCCGGCCGCCTAACCCAACTTCAAAAACGGCAATATCCACCTGGTTGTCAGCAAAATACTGCATGGCCATAGCAGTGAAGAGCTCAAAAGTGGTCACTTCTTTCACTTCGACGGTGAGGGGTCGCAACTTTTCTGTTAGGGTCACAAAATCAGTTTTGCTGATGTCTTCCCCGTTGATACGAATACGTTCCGTCTCTTCCACCAGGTGCGGTGAGGTGTACAAACCCACCTTGTACCCGGCGGCAATTAAGGCCTGAGCAATGAAAGAAGCTGTGGAACCTTTGCCCTTTGTGCCGGCCACGTGCACACTGGGATAGCGCTTGTGCGGGTAATCCATCAGCGCCATCAGTTGATTCATGCGGTCGAGTTTGAAGAAGCGGTGGGCGTCATCCACATGCCGCTTCATGCTGAAATCTACAAAACTGTAGATGAAATCGAGAGAATCCTGATATTTTGCTTCGAGATCTTGCATAGTACGCCTCGGGCCTAGGGGATTGAAAGGTCTTTCTTGAGCAAGTAACCCGTCTCTGTAAAACCGGCTCCACGGAACTGCACGAACAAGCACTCGTTGCGGAATCGGTCGTAGCGTACATCACCCACATTGAGCACGGTCAGAATGGAGCCTTCAGGAATCAGACTCACAGCCTTGTACTCGTCGTAACAATCCTTGCGCATATACACCTCGCGTAAGGTCATCACGGAAATTACCGGGGTGGGCGTGTGGGTGGTAGTGGGCGTAGGTGAATAATCTGGTGTCGGTGTTAGTGTTTTGGTAGGCGTCGGGGTGACGGTGGGGGTCAGCGTAATGGTTGGCGTGCGGGTGATGGTGGGGGTAAGCGCCAGGTTGCGGCGGTAGGTGGCCTCACGGATGCTACGTGCGCCGATGCTGATGAGGAAAATCAGCAGACCCAGGGCAATTAATCCAGCCACCACTGAGATGGCGTAGGTGGCATTGAAGGATTTCTTGAGCTCGAGGATCTTCGGATCTTGCGGGAAGCGCCTGGCAGCTTTGCGGCTGATGGTTATGGCGTCGAAGGTTAACAGGCGGTTGCCCGTTTTTAGGGCTTCCTGGGCACGTTTAATGGCATCCTCGTGGGCATCGATGTCTGTCTCAAGGTTGCTGATATCGTTCTCGAGGGTCAGGCTTTCGGCGTCGTAGGCGTCCAATTGGCGCAGTAAATCCAGATTTTCGCGGGCACCACTGATTTTGAGTTTAGCAATGCTGACGGTTGGGGCCTCGTCTGCATCCTTCTTGAGGCGGTAGGTGTTATCCAACAGCGATTGGATGGTAGCCGGAATCAGCATATCCAGTTTATTACGCAGCCGCGAAACCTGGGTCACATCACCATACTTCATGCGGATGCGTTCCATCTTGGCACGCGCATCGGCCAGCTTTCCAGCCGGGATCTTGCCGCTAAGGCTGACGATGTCGCTGATGTCGTTGATGGTGGCGATATCCGTGCGCACTTCAGCCGCTTTATCGATGTATTCTGGGATGGCGACTGCGCTGGCGGCGGTTTGGATTTTGCCGAGGGCTGCTACCAATTCGCCTTGAGAAAGCAGGTTGAGGCCGTCTTTGTAGACGTCGTAAGCCTGCATCTGGTTTTCCAGGTCGTGGCGCAGCTCTTCACCTTCTCGCCAGCGCTTGATGCCGGCATCCTCAAGGTGGTCAAAGGCCTCATCCAGGTAATCCAGGGCTACTTTGTAGCGGAAAACGCGGGCTGCCGATTGGGCTTTACCGTAAGCCTTGCCGGCTTCGGGGGGCAGGGCCACCGATGGGATGTTGCCGGAGCGCAAGTACTCTTCAGCCTCGGTGTGATGTTCCTGTGCCCGGGACCAGGCCGGCTCCATCTGGATAACTTTTTCGTAGAGCTGAATGGCAATCTGGTAATTGCCTTTATAGAAGGCTTCCTCGGCCTCATCCATCATGCTCTCAGCTTCAGGATCGTGATTGGATGAGAAAAAGCGGCGCAGAGAATCCATGCCGCCTTCGTCACTTGAGCGCAAATTGGTGCGGGTCACCTGTGGATTTGCAGGCTGCTGAATTGGAGCGGCAGGTTGAGGCTGGGATGTTTCTGTACGCATTTGGCTGACGTTTCCGGGGGTCAGGCTGGGTTCTTCGGTTGTGGACTGAAAAGTTTCCGGTGAAGGTTGCTGGTCTGCAAGCTTTGGCATGGGGATTGAAGGCGCAGATACAGAACTGGCAGGTGTGCCTTGTGTGGGCGTATTGCGCTCAACCGGGTTGAAAGAGGTCGGTTGAGGTGGAGTTGGCATGCTGTCAAAAACTTGCGGGTTGGCTAGCCGGCGGCTGCGCTCGCGGCGAATCTCACGCAACAGGCGGTTTGCCTCCTCGAGGTCGTCAATCTCAACGGTCTCAGTGATGCGCTTGGTAGCGAGGGCTTCAAGGTAAGTTGAGAGCGCGCTTTCAGCCTGGTCCAGCGCTTCAATGCTGGGATTCTTGTTCGAAATGGCTTGTTTAGCCTGTGAGATCAGGTCAAAAATCATGATTACCTTTCAGGAAGTGCTTTAAGATCTCTTGAGGTAGAGTTCATCTAATTTGTCTTTCATTTCGGCCGGGGTTTTGTAGCCGCCTTCGAGCGCGGTTTCCAAGAACTTCATCTCTTCCGCGTTCAAGCGCTTCTGTACGTCAAAGGAATAAGAAGCCTTGTAACGGGTGGGTGAATTGGCAATGTCTTCGGGTCGGTTGGCACCGACAGCCACACTGCCAGGGGCTTGCCTGCCGGTAAAAATGTGCGAAAGCGCGCGCGAGCTGAACTGCACCATATCGGCTTGCTGGATTTCCGCCTTGAAATCGTTTGGATTCCAGTGCCCGATATTCCAGTCGATCATAATCACTTGGTGGCGCAGGTCGTTCCAGTAATAATGCAGGATTTTGTGGTCCAGATAAGTGGCGCCGCGCTTGTGGGCTTCTTCCAATAATCCACAAATTTGGCGGGAGATATCCAGGGCTTGCTTCATGGTGAAATTGCGGATGAACTCACCGCGGGTGTAGCCGGCATCGCAAAGCAGGTAAAGGTTGTCTTCCCAGCGGCGTTCGAGAATGAGAAAGGGCAGCCAACCATCGTTGATGCGTTCATCGAATTCTTCGAGGATTTGGTCCACTTCGTCGGGCGTGAAAATGGCCAGTTTACCGGTCACATGCGTGCCAGCGCCCTGGTCTTCCATCTGTTTGGTGAGGGGGGCAATTTCCAACGGCCAGATGGTGGTTGGGTCGGGCAAAAAGAAGCCGCCCTCGAGCATTTGGGTGAGTTGACCCATGCCGCGCAAGCCGGCCAGGATTTGGTACTCTTCGCGGAAGAGCGGTTTTGCGTATTGGATTTTGTCACGGCGCATCACCTTGAAAGCCGGTTCGCGCTTGTAAGGCAAGTCTGAAAGCGCGCTCTTGAGCAGGAAAACGCGGGCGCTTGAACCCCCAGCTTCCGGGATCGCAAAATCCTGCTGGGAGGCTGTTAGCCAAGTATCCAGCGGTTCTGCAAGGTACAAACCGGTCCGTGGGTCTAATCTTTCTTCATGCATGATGCTTCACTAGTCAAAGTTCCATTCTACCATTATTGAGGTTTAGGCCGAATTCTTGGCCAGGCGATTGCTTTCTATTTTCTTAGATCGTGCCGGTCTCCCGACCGGGCACGCGATTTTGATGCCCGTCCTATTTGAGGCGGACACAGGCCGAAGGTCTCAACTTTTACACTTAAATAACCGACTCCTTTGGAGGCCTTTATGTTGTTATCAGCAGAGCTAGGTTGGGTGGAGCGAAACCCAACGTAAGTAATGTGATTGTTAATTATTCATCGGTATGTATCCAGACAAATTCGTTGAGTCCGAGGTAGGTCGGGTTTCAGTCCGGAAATCGGCCGAGATTCTGGTTAACTATGTCCCTCCAACGGGCCTACGAGGAATGCTTTACACTAATGTGCATCCTGTATCAAGTTTCGGTTTGGTGCGTTCTTAGATATCCTTATCAAGGTTTCGCAAGACTAATTCCGACCAATTTGAGCAACTCAAAGAAGTCAAAAATTGACTGTCCAAGTCAACTTTGGGCAGCCATGAAAAGCTGAGATACCAATATTTGTTGCTTTGCCTCTTAATCAGCCCAGTTAGTCATCCGCATAACCGCATAAGGCTAAGGCACCAGGACCGGTGTTGAGTCCTAGCACTGGGCCGGTCATATTGATCAGGAGTTCCAACGGGTGATACTCTGCTTCGATCCGCTTTGCCAGCACCTGTGCCTCTTCAAAAGCGTCCCCATGTAAAACGGCAATTCTAAGATTCTTGACACTCCCGATCTTGTCAAAAAATTTGCGGTAGAGCATATCAACCAAGGCTGGATGTGTCCTGGCAAGACCCACCGGTTCGACCAGCCCCGTGGAGTGGTTAATAGAGACAACCGGTTTTACCTGAAGTAAAGTACCGGCCCATTTCGCGGCGTTGCCGATGCGTCCACCAGTTTTTAGATATTTCATAATATCCATGCCAACGATCTGCACCAACCGTTCGCGTACGCGGCTCACAGTATCGACAACCTTTTTCAAATCTGCTCCGGCTTCGCTGGCCCGGGCTGCTGCCAGGACTTGCCAGCCAAGGCTCATCGTTGGGCCTTTTGAATCGACGACTTCAACCGGAACCGTGAGTGTACTGGCCATGGTCTTTGCCAATTGATAGGTGCCACTCATCGCGCTGCTGACCGTTAAGACAATTAAAGAATCCGCACCCCGTTGGATGGCATTCTCAAAAGCAGCCTGGAAATCTTGCATGCTTGGCATCGAAGAATGGGGAAGCGTGGGATCAGTTTTGAGTCGCTGATAAAAATCGGAGGACTTGAGATCGACTCGATCTCGATATTGTTCCTCGCCCCAGATGACGACTGCAGGAACGACAATAATTCTGTATTGTTCAAGCAAATTTTCGGGAATGTCACAGGTGCTGTCAGTAATGATTCCAATCATAAGTTTGATCCCTCAGTTGAAGTCTTTGTTTTGTAAATGATACCATTCGGGTGCTCAATTAGGAGGGAATATGTAAAAGTACCCGGCTTGATAATGACGAGTAACCCGAGCAAAATCGCGGCCGTTCTGCCAACAAGAAAACCCACATTCCGTAAAAATTAGGGAATCATGTTTCCTGCGCTCTGATAGCCTCATTACTGCGATTGACTTCATTTTTTAGACGGACGGAACTGTCATGAATCACAAGTGCTTACCAGTTTCAATTTTTGGGGGTTGCGATAGCTATGCAATCAGCCTTGGCTGGTGAAGTTTGCTGCTCATATTTACTTCCTTTTATCATCAGAGCACCAGTCAAATGTCACTGCGTGATAACTTCCTCTCGATAGGAAGCCCACCCAGCCCTCTCTATTGGGGAGGGTCCGGGAAGCGGAGGTGAGGGGTCATATTTCTGAGATTCGTGTGAAGGTTCCCGGCGCTCTTGATAATAAACCCAAGGAGAATGAATACTCGCGCTGGAAAGCGATTTATCATAAAAGACTAGTATGACCTGCCCTAATCATTCGAACGCGGATGGGTGAAAAAATCAGCATCCCGGCGTACCAATTCATCGAACCAGGGCAGCAAGGGGTGGATGGATTCAATCGAGCGGATACCTTCAATAATGGAGCGCCTGTCCATGTGTTTCTGCAAATCCAGGTACTGTTTTTGCCAATCGCGGATAACCGACTGCCTTCGGCCAGGGTTTTCCAAGAGTTCCTGAAGCTGTATCAGGCTAAACATCAGGTCACCTGCACTATTAAAAGCCAAGTGGGTGCTGGCCATTTCGGGGGTGTTAATCACTTCATTTGCCAGGCTTAGGTTTTTGACCTGTCGAACAAGTTGTAACAAAAAGCGGTTGATTCCGCTGAGGATGGGTTGGTGCTCCTCCGCTATCCAGCGCATGGAAAGCAAAGGCGATAGCTGCAAGCTTTTCCAAAAATTGAAAAATGCAGCCTGGGCACTCTCCAGTTGGTAGTGCAATTCCTGAATCAGTTCTTTATAGAGCCCTTGATTGGAAATTTTGAGCCATTCCTGGCTGACCGTGCGCATACTGTGGCAAGCCCTTAGTAAGAAATCCTTATTCTGAGCATTGGGCTCGGAGTCAGGCAGGCGGTCCCAATCTTTCTGTTTGAAAGCAGTCAGTACAGGCAGAATCCGAATGCGCCAATCTTTCTGCACCTCGGCAAGCTCAGTCATGATGGCCCATTTTGAAATTGGGTCGTTTCCTACTGGCTCGGTCCAGATGCGATTCTGACGGCTTTTTTGCTTCCAGTCTTCGATTTTTAAGAAGGCCTGATGGGCGATCTCGAGCTGGGCCTTGTCCTCCGCTGGAAAGTCTTCAAAAGCCGGAAATTCTTTTGTTTGTGCATTTAGCAGGAATAAGACCTTGAAAATACCATCTATTTGCGCGTAGCCACTATAAAAAGCAGGCATGAGCTTATAGATCTTTTCAAGAGAGGGTTCCCTTGTGGTACCCGATCGAAGTGCCTGGTGGAAGGTTTCCACAACAGCTTTCTGCTCAGGGTGCATCTCAAAATTTTGAACCCAATCCTCTGGCAGTTCGACAAAGGAACTGCTAAGTTGCAGCCAGGGCAGACCCCAACCGGCACTGAGGGCGTACTTTTGCAGCGTAAGCAAGTCTAGGCTTTGAGTTAGGGCAGTGGCTTGCTCCCACAAGTCCTGTAACCAGGGGGACAATCCCAGCCAGAAGTGCGCTTTTGGGAAGTATTCCATTAGTTCCCTGGCAAAGCGATTGATGGCAAGTTGCGGTTTTGGACCTGCCTTCAAAGAGGCCATCCAACCTTTTAATTTTTGGATTTCAGCATCTATTTCTTCCAGAAAGGCCTGGCTGGGGTCCAACAATAATAAGGCTTGCAGCGCCTGGCTGGCATCCTCCAAAGCCTTATTCTCCCAGGCTTTGTAGACCTCCCGAATCTTGCCAAGAAGGGTATTTAAGGCTGTGTTCAGTTCTGTTTGGGGGCGAATTGGGGTTGCCTGAAGCGCTTCCTTGAGCTTTAGTGCTTGCCAACCCAACTGGTGGCCTTCTGGTAATTCTGCCCATGAAGCCAGGATCTCATCGATGGCCGTAGAAATGTGCGTAATCTCAGATTTGACCTCTTCAGGGCTTTGGAAGCTTTCAGACCGTAAAGCCATCATATGCAGTTCATCAGCATATTTGGCTAATTCTTCTCTGCAGATGGGGTTGGGCGCCTTGTCGTGGTCCCAAAAATTGCGCGTAGCCACTATGAGTTGTGTGCGCGTTGAAGTTGCCAAGGCTTCAGTGGGCACCTGCATGAGCTCCCACACGAAGCTTTCCTTTTGGCAGTTTACCGCCGCCTCCAGCAAATCATTGTAGATATTAAAATTCATAAGCTTGGATTCCCTAACCAAAACCGCCAAGCTTTGCCAGTTTCCCGTAATCTCAACCGGCAATTCCTGCAGGGTCAGTTGACAGACCATTTTGGCCTGGCTGTAATCCTTTGAATGGATGCAGCGCAAAGCCACTTTTTGGCTGGCTTCAAGGCTGAGGGAATCATCCACTTTAACACCTAATCGGGCCAGAGCCCGACGCAGAGAATACAAATCCTGCAAGCTTTGCGAGTCATCCAAATTCTCAAGGCTTTTTTTGAAAAGCAGCTGATACTCAACCGCCCGATGGGCAAAGTATTCCGCGGCATACTCAACCCGGAATTGCAGTTGGATAAGCTCATTGTCTGAAAGGGGTTTACCATCCAGTGGCCAGCCAATTTCCTGGATTAGTTCCGGGGCTGTATGGCGGATCAGCAGAACACCTTCAGGGAAGAGCTGCTGGTAGTCCAGCTTGAAGAGGGTGGCTTTTTCTGCGGGTGTGCCCTGCACCTTCTGGCTGTTGCCCCAGTCAATGAAGCAAAAAGTGCAGTTGGTAGCATCCCAATAGACATGCTCCATTTTGACGTCATTCCAAATCAAATCCCGAGCATGCACAGCTTTGAGCATTTGCAGCAAACCGGCAAGGATCCTGAGCACAAGCACCTGCGACATCACGTTTTCACCGCGTACAAGCCCCTTCAGCAGGCTGTCAATCGGCGTGCCACTAGCCTCCTGGCTGATAACGAAGAGATTAGCGGTGCGTTCAGTGCCCGGTATGCTTCGGTCCAGCAGCAAGGGTGTGGTCACCGTGATGCCAGCGTGGCGGGCATTGAGGCCGCCCAGTTCTTCAAGAATGCGGCCTTCGTTTTCAATCTGGCCAGCCTGGCGCACGATGGTTCCGCCGGAGACGTTCTGCACCGGCCGCTTCATCACACCAAGGTTTTTCCCGCCATCGCTGCTCACGCGCAGAACCTGGCCGGCATCACCCTCACCAACTATTTCCTGGATCTCCCAGGTTTTTCCTTGCCCTTTGACGCTTTTTGGCATGGGCTGATTATAAACGAGGGTAGCGGGAGCGGTTCAGAAGCTCGGTTGCCCCAGTGATAACAACGAGTCAATTCTTGTTGCGGAGAAAAATTGCACTCAGGATTCCTTATCCTGGTTGCGGTACTGCAGCGCTTCGGCCAGGTGCACCTGGGAAATCTCAGTTTCCCGAGCCAAATCGGCGATAGTGCGAGCCAGTTTCAGCACCCGGTGGTAACCACGCGCGGTTAACTGCATACGCTGCATGGCCATCTGCATCAATTTGGTGGAAGCTTCGTCCAGCTTGCAGAAGATTCTGATTTCCGCAGGGGTCATATCAGCATTGGTGAAGAGGCGCGTGCCTTTGAAGCGTTCGTTTTGCAGCTCCCTGGCGGCGGTGACGCGTTCGCGGATTTTATCGGAAGACTCCCCTACCCGCTGGTTACTTAATTTTTCAAACTCAAGCCTGGGAACGTGCAAATGAATATCGATGCGGTCGAGCAGCGGCCCGGATATGCGCTTGCGGTAATTGATGATGCTGCTGTTCGAACAGGAACAAGGCTTTACAGGGTCACCCGAAAAGCCGCAAGGGCAAGGGTTCATGGCTCCGATGAGCATAAAATCAGCCGGGAAGGTCAGCGTGCCACTGGCGCGGCTGATGGTGACCACCTTGTCCTCGAGGGGTTGGCGCAGCACTTCAAGGATGCGTTGGCCAAACTCGGGCAACTCATCGAGAAACAAAACCCCACGGTGGGCCAGTGATATTTCTCCTGGATGTGGGATGTTGCCGCCGCCTACCAAACCGGCATGGCTGATGGTGTGATGCGGCGCCCGGAAGGGGCGTTGCTGGACCAGCGCCATGCCCTTAGGCAGCAGGTCGGAAATGGAATAGATTTTGGTTACTTCCAGGGCTTCTTCAAGGGTCAATTTTGGCAAAATGGAAGGCAAAGCCCGCGCGATCAGGGTCTTACCGGCGCCAGGAGAACCGACCATCAAGGCGTTGTGGCCGCCAGCAGCAGCCACTTCAATAGCGCGTTTCACCTGGTCCTGACCTTTGATTTCAGCAAAATCGGTTTCAAATAGGTAGGATGTTTCGGGGCTAAATTCAGTGGGGTTAGCCAGGCTGATCTGCTGCCCATTGGTCAAATGGCTGTAAAGCGCGGACAAATTTGAGACCGGGTAGACTTCAATTTCAGGGATCATGGCGGCTTCGCCGGCGTCATCCACAGGCACAAAAAAGCGCTTGAAGCCGGCCAACCTGCCAGCCGCAGCCATTGCCAACACCCCGCGTACATGCCGAACGCTGCCATCCAGAGAAAGTTCTCCGATAATCAGTGCGTCCTGAACAGCTGCCTGGGGCAATTGCATGCCGGAAATAAGCACGCCAACCGCAATGGGAAGGTCAAAAGCAGGACCCTCCTTGCGCACCGTTGCCGGGGCTAAATTGACCGTCAGCGCTTTGCGGGGATAACTCAGGCCGGAATTTTTAATGGCCGAGTAGACGCGTTCACGTGATTCTTTGACGGCTTCGTCTGGAAGACCAACAATGGCCATGTGGGGAAGGCCTTGCCCGAAGTCTACTTCCACATCCACGATTTCGCCCTCGAGGCCGATTACCGTGCAGGAATGTACGTGGGCAAGCATAGGCTAAGTTTATGGGAAGGGTGCTTAAAAGTCAATCGATTTTTGCACAATCGATTTTTGCTCCACATAGGCCAATTTCATTTCGGGTAGAATACAGTTTGATTTAGAGGTCATACATGCCAACCCAAAAACGATTAATCACTCTGCTGCTCAGCCTATGCCTGTGTCTTTCCCTCATTCTTCAAGCCTGCAACGCCATCGCGGTTTCAAGCCCTGGACCGCAGCCAACCGTTGAGGAGCGGCCCTCTGGCGCAACTGAAACAACCAACGCCACCCCCGAAGCTGCAACAGTAGCCCAGGCAACAGCCACACAGTTCCCACCGACCCCATCTTTTACGCCGTCACCGACCGCGCCTGCCCCATGCCTGGTCATCGACCCAAACTTGCCCGCAAAGATAAGCTCAAGCTTGGTGTCCCTGCAAACTGAATTTCAGTGCCTCTCGGATTCACAGCCCAGGCACGAACTAACCTATCTTGCAAATGGTCAGCTTTCGCATTGGGTGTACGCCGTGGTGGCCCCCTTCAATACCGTCACGGATGACCTGCCTGCCAAAGACTTGATTGAATTTTGGAGCGGCGTAACCGAAAAACCTTTTACCCAACTGGTCATGAGCGGCTCCACCAGGGCTGCCATGGTTTCGCTCTTTGGAGAGCCCAAAGGCGTTGTTTCGGAACAAGCTGAAGGCGCGCTGTTGGATTTTGCCTGGCAGACACCCGGCACTTGGGCTGTTGTGCCTTTTGAAGCACTTGAACCGCGCTGGAAAGTCATCAGCCTGGATGGCAATTCGCCTATCCGTAAGGATTTTGTTGCGCAGCAGTATCCATTGCTCGCGAATATTGGTCTGAAAAACTCTGAAAGCGCTGGACCTTTAAATGACCGTCTGCAGAATCTGATGGTTGCCACCAACCGCGACCCGGGAAAACTGACTACGGTCATCGTCACCGGTACAACCGCATTGGTAAGAGCTACCGCTTACGCCATGGAACAGGAAGGCATCGATAAACCGGCTGCTGTGATTGGCTCAATCCTCAGCCAGGCAGATATCACCCATGTCAGCAACGAGATTTCCTACTCGGAAGATTGCCCCTACCCCAACCCGGTCACCCAGAGCATGCGCTTTTGCGCCCCATTCTCATACAACCAGGTGCTTGAAGATGTAGGCACCGATGTTGTGGATCTGACTGGAGACCATTTTGTGGATTGGGGCTACGATGCCGCCCGCGATACGGTGGACCTGTACCACAAGTTGGGTTGGCAGACCTTCGGCGGCGGGAAGAACCTGGAAGAAGCGCAAAAACCAGCCTTGTTTGAGGTTAATGGCAACAAAATTGCTTTTGTCGGCTGCAATGCCAAACATGGCGGCTGGAACATCGCCACGCTGGAGCAACCAGGCGCACTGGATTGCGACACCGAATTCCTGCACGCACAGATCCGTACCCTCAAAGAAGAGGGTTACACGGTTATCACCACTTTCCAGCATTACGAGGATTATGGCTGGTTCCCCGATACGGCTTTGGAGTATGACATGCAGCAAGCCGCGCTTGCCGGGGCGGATATTGTTTCAGGCAGCCAGGCCCACCGACCCCAGGTTTATACGTTTACTGGTACTGAGCAGAAACAATTCATCCATTTCGGCCTCGGAAATTTATTTTTTGATCAAATTCTGTTGGGTAATGACTGCGACAAAGGCTTTGTGGACCGGCACGTGGTCTACGACGGCAAGTACATCAGCACCGAGATGCTTAGCATCATTTTCCCGAATTTCCTGCAGCCAGTCTGGATGACCCCGCAGGAACGCGGCTACTTCCTGGGAACTTTGCATAAATATAGTGATATTTACCGCAACTCCCTGATTGATCAACCCTAGTAATTAACTGGTTGGACAGCGCGTTTACTCCCCTAAACACTTCTGCACAAAAAAAACCTGCGTATTTGCAGGTTTTTTTGTATGCAGTAAAAGATCAAATTTATTTAGAATGAGGCGGTTTATGGTAGGCAATTGTGCTCTGGCGCTTGACCAACTCAGCACCCACTGTTATATGTACCGGCACAGTCTTGGGTTTATTTAGGCGTTCCAATAATCTGTTCACCGTAAGGTATCCGATAAATTGCCGTGCAATGCGCATCGTTGTGAGCGGCGGATTGCTCATTCCTGCATAGATAATATCATCAATGCCGATTACCGAGATATCCCCCGGAATTTTCCAGCCTGCCTCAACCAAGGCTTTGATGGCTCCCAGGGCGATGGTGTCGTTATCCGCAAAAAGCGCGGTTGGCATCTGCCTGCGCCCCATCAAGGCTTGTTCCATATCCAGACAGGCACCGGAGAGAGTAGGTGTAATTAAGATGCGGTTTTCTGGTTTCAGTGATAATCCCTTACTCTCCAGCGCGTCAAGAAAACCTCTTTCGCGTTCCTTGAAATTGGAAATTTCTACTTTACTCTGCAGGTAACCAATTTCCCGATGGCCAAGCGCGTACAAATACTCCACAACACGTTGAGCGATACGTTCGTTTGCCATCAACACCGTATCTACAGGTAAATCACGCATGGCACTGTCAACCACAATGGTAGGGATTCCCAGCGCCAGGAAGGATTTGCAGACCTCCGAGCTCATCTCGGTCCCAAGCAAAATCAAGCCATCAATCGTAAGATTTCGAAGTTTGTCCAGAACCTGCGGGAGGCTGTTTGCGTTACACCCAAACTGGCCTAAATGCATACCTTTTTCTATACACTCGACTTCGATTCCCTCAACAATGGCAGCTATGAAGCCTGCATTTTCTTCAACCAGCAAGCCATGCAGCGAATACTTCACAAACACTATCGTCTTGGCGTCGCTTCCTTTCTTGGCCCAAGCTGGTTTTTCATAATTGTTGGATCTAATGACTTCTCGCACGCGGTCCCTTACCGCTTGACTGACCCCTCGTCGATCATTGAGGACCAGCGAGACCGTCGCTGGGGACACTTCTGCAAGTTTGGCTATTTCTCTGACGTTCATCCTGTTCACCTACTTTCTATTAAATCCGCAAAACAATCCATTATCAAGCGTCCTACTTCGGCGCCTGGGTCAATAATTCCACGAGAGGCTTCTCCACGGATGGCCGCCCGGCCGTGCCTGGCAAGCATGTCAGCCGAGGCACAGACGTCTTTGTCAGCGAGGCGGCGCAGTTCTACTGCAACTTCCCTGATGCCGTGCATTTCAAGGGGAGTCTCTTGGAGGAAAGCCAGGCTGCCAGTTAATCCATCCAGGATGGTCTTTTCACCCGGTTTTGCCCCACCAAGGTCAGCAATACCGCGATAAAATGCCTCAAAAATTTGAAATATGCCCGTCCCGTCAACCTCCGTTTTGCCTTTCAGTGTTTTCCCTGCCTGCATCCAGCCATTGGCAATCAGGGTGCCCATGGTTGAAGGGGCACTGCTTGCCATTGTCTTGCCTGCCATATAGAGTAATTTTCCGAGATCTTGTTCTTCTGAAGCTTGTAAAACCGCATTGGCAGCCTGAAAACCCTTGCTCATGGTCAGTCCCAGGTCGCCATCGCCAAAGACGCTGTCCATCTCAATCAGGCGGTCCTTATTGGCTTGCATCGTCTCAGCCATTTTGGCAAAGAAGTTCTTGATTTCCTGGGCGCTCAAACTTACAGCAGGCATGTTTTCTCCTTAAACCTGCTTGAAGAACGGGGTGTTGGCAGGCTCGTCCAGGAGGCCTTTTAATTCCTCATCCAGCCTGAGCAGAGAAATCGAAGCCCCAGCCATTTCCATGCTGGTAGCATACTCACCCACGTAACTGCGGTGGATGCGGATGCCGTGTTCAGCCAGGCTTTGGGCGACCCGGTTGAAAATCACGTAGAGCTCCTCCAGTGGGGTTGCACCGAGCCCATTTACCAGCACGGCAACTTCATCGCCTGCCTGGTAAGGCAAATCGCTGATGATGGCCTCCAGCATACTATCGGTGATCTGGTCTGCTGGTTGCAACTTGGCCACCTTAATGCCAGGTTCTCCATGAATGCCCATGCCAAGCTCCATTTCGTCCGGGGCAATGTTGAAGCCCGGTTTGCCTACGACCGGCACAATACAGGCTGAGAGCGCCACACCCATGGTACGTACTGAATCTCTGGCCTTCTCAGCGATGCGCTTAACTTCTGTCAGCGGCAATAAACGTCTCGCGGCCGCGCCGGCGCACTTATAAACGAAGAAAATACCGGCGACGCCCCGGCGCGTGTTTTTCTCTGTCGCAGTTTTAGGGGCGGGAGAAGCCACATCGTCCCAACCAATCACCGCTTCAACCCGGATATCCTCTTCCATATTAGCCATATCCGCTGCCAAATTGAAGTTGAATATATCGCCGTTGTAGTTTCCATAGATATATAGAACCCCAGCACCCTGGTTGACGGCCTTGGTTACCTCAAAGATTTGTTCCACATTGGGGGATTGAAACACTTCACCAATCGCGCAACCATCCAGCAAACCATCTCCCACATAACCGAGGAATAGCGGCAGATGGCCGGACCCGCCACCTGTGACGAGGCCTACTTTGCCCGCTGTCTTCAGACTACTGACGTAGCAGTGAATGTCATCATGAACGTAGCTTACCTGCTGAGGATGGGCGGCGTAGATGCCTTGCAGCATCTCGGTTACCATGTTCTCAGGTTGGTTGATGATTTTTTTCATGCATTCTCCTTGTTAGCCGTTTCTCGCGTTTAGCGACATATTCAACTGGTCCCTATCTCAGGCTGCCAGGCTCTTGCCAATGATTGCCCAAAGGGTCGCCCCGCCATCGGCATAGGCGTTGGCGCGCTCTCCGAGCCACTTTGCCCGGCCGATCTGAGCTTGCATGCCTTTGGTACCCTCTGCCTCAAGTTCAGCCACCTGGGCCGCTTTCAGACTGGCTTCCTTTAAATTCTGAGTTTCAGCAAAATTAGCTTCAAGGGCGTCTGCATAAGGCAGCAATGCATCCAGGATAGTCTTGTCGCCTAATTTAGCCTTTCCGCGGCTCTGGATGCCCCCGGCAAACAAGCGAGGCAGGCTAATAATCTCAGCATCTGAGAGTTCCTCCTGGCCTTTATATGCCTTTGCCAGCGCCATCAGTCCGGCCGAAAGCAGGGTACCCATAGTTGAAGGTGCCGCGCGGTTGCAGGCCATGGCAGCATTCAGAAACAGCATGCCCAGGTCTTCCCCCGGGTAAGCTGCAGCTGCCTGGTTGACCGCATCAAAGGCGGCTTTCATGCTGAGCCCAAGGTCGCCATCGCCAGATTTGCCGTCCAGTTCACCTAAATAGTCCAGGTTTCTCTCAACCCCCCGGGTGATTTTTTCGAGCGCGGCTAAAAGATCAGGTTTCTTTACCATCAAGCTCCTACCCATTCATGCGGATAAAAGGAGACCAGGCTGGTTGAGCCAAAAGCGTTTTGAGTTCTTCGTCCATTTTCATCAAGGTGATGGATACACCTGCCATTTCAAGGGAGGTGGTGAACTCCCCGACCAGGCTCTCGTGGATAGTGACGCCTTTGTTTTTCAGGTAAACCTGGGCATCATTCTGAAATAAGTAAAGTTCTTCACGTGAAGTAGCCCCCAGACCGTTAATCAACAGTGCTACTTCATCGCCAGTTTTCAGCTCCTGGTCGGCAATCAGCCTGTCCAGCAGTTCTTTGGCCAGGGCCTTTGAGCTTTGCATCGGGCCTGTTTGAACCCCCGGCTCACCATGGATGCCCATGCCAATCTCGATTTGGTCCTCGGCTATTGTGAAGATGGGTTTGGGGGAACCCGGCAATTGGATTGCTGTAAAGGCGATGCCCATCGTAGCGGTGGCCGCACAAGCCTTTTCTGCCATCGCAGCCACTTCTTCCAAACCGGCACCCATTTCAGCCTTCGCACCAGCCATTTTATAGACCAGGAAGATGCCTCCAATTCCGCGGCGGCTTTTCCAGTCGCTCTTGGGGGCGGATGCAATATCATCTGAAGCTTTGACAATGCGGCAGGGGATGTCTTCCATCTCCAGAATTTCAGACGCCATCTCGAAATTCATGCTGTCGCCAGCGTAATTTCCAAAGAGGAAGAGAATACCTGCACCGCCATCAGCGGCCTTGGCTGCACTGACAATGGATTCAGCGCTGGGGGAGGTGAACACGTTGCCAACAGCCACGCCGTCGCAGAGCCCCAGGCCTACATAACCCAGGAAGGTAGGCAGGTGGCCGTAACCACCTCCGGTGATGATGGCTACTTTGCCCCTCTTTGGGCTATCTGCCCTCACAATCGCGCGCGGGTTATCCGGCGTGGCTTTGAGAAGTGTAGGGTGCGTGGAGAGAATACCAGCCAGACTTTCGTCAACAAAATGGGCTGGATCGTTCATTATTTTCTTCATCGTCATCCTTTCGATCTTAGCTGACGAGCAGATGCTTAATATTTGCGCCTGTCCTGAGCCCCTGATGGGTATCCGCCAAAGGGATCAAGGCAGGCAGCAGAATATGTTAAATGGAATTATGCGGCGTCTTTTTTACGGGTGTCAAAGCGGATCTGGCAGCTCCGTGCACCTTGGGCAATGGTATGGCCAAGGGAGAAACCGAAATTATCAAATTTTGAGGCAATTCCACGGTCGCCATCCATGGCAATATCGCAAAGCTGTTCAATTTCTTCTTCTGAGGCGCCTAATTTTTGCCAGGCAGAGACCAACGGGCAATAGTGGAAATCCAGGTAATAGCCGTTTTCATCCTCTTTAAGCACTTCCATCTCGAAGATCTTACGGTCCGGGCCAACAGCAAATTTCTTGGCGAATTCTTCCACGGATGCGTCCTTGCCGATTTCACCTTCAATGCGGCCGCCGTGCATTTCGCCGGTTGTGAAGACGGCTTTGCGGCCGATATCATCCCATGAAAGACCTTGTTTCTTGGCTTCCTTGAGCAGGTTGTACATCCAGGTGGCGCGGTGCTCGAATGCATTGCGCAGGCGGGTGGTCATTTCATCATCAGTGATGGTGGGTTGGTTGGTAATTTTTGACATGCTATTCTCCTTGGTGTTTTTCAAGGCTGCCTGAAGAAGACGGCCATGGTTCTTGGTTATTTGATTGCAAAGCCATTTTTTTGTACAGGCTTATCTTTTCTCGTGGCCTTTACCCAGGAAAATTGAATTTCAGGGTAATGTCATATTGGAAGGGTGAAAATTTATCAATTGATCATTAGCTGAGCCGCCAGCCGTCAAATTCCATCCTGTCAGATGCTAATTACCATTGGCATGAAATTAATTACTAAACGGACTGCAGACAAAACTAATAAATACATATCTTGTATATATTCTACAAAATACAAAGGCTATTGTCAATTTTTCCAGGCCCATAGCTTTCACAATCTGCCTCGCTTTGGCTGACTTTTATCAGGAATGCACCTGTAATTTGGAAGTTGTCATGGTTCAGATTGTTTAGTGCACCAAAAGGAGCGAAGAGCGAACAAGGAATTTTAGATGCCCAAGGTTGCCGCATGGACACTAAGTTTTTGGTATCAAACTTATTTTATTTCGCAACAATAAGTAATCAAACATGCAAATGGGATTCTTGCAGGAAATAAACTAAATCCATTTAAGTATTCTTAGATTTGGATACTCGATTAATTGAAGGAATACTTCGGTTATTTTTGTTAATCCCCAGACGCTATTGAGTAGAAAAATAAAAACCAGCCGCAATAGCTGGTTCTCCGGTTGAGCATCTGCTCTAAGTGCCCCTACAGGGATTCGAACCCTGGTTTTAGCCTTGAAAGGGCTGCGTCCTAACCACTAGACAATAGGGGCATTCGGTTAACGGAGGAGGATTTTATCAGGCTTTGGGCGGAAGGTCAATAGCTTTTTCGTTGAAAACTCGGATTTGCCTCCTATGAAGGTAATTCTTAATCGTGTCAAACTTGTTAATAAAATCATTACATTATTGATAAGGTCTGCGTATTGACGCCTGCATAAACGATGATATATTCAAACTATGCTAATTTACCGGAGCCAACTGAGCATCAAACATATCGCCAAGCATTATCCACTCACAAAAACCAGGGAGCGGTCTAGTTTGCCTTAAGCGCGTAAACCAGTACAGAAATCAAAGCCCTCCAAGGAGGGCTTTTTTTTATCTCAAAACCAAGTGCAATTGATCAGGTTGAATGGAAACAATATAAAGAAGAAGAGGAAAAGATGAGAAATAACAAAGTTGTCATGATCGTCCTTGTCATCGTAATGCTCGTTGTAGCAGCTTGTCAGTCAGCACCGACTGCCACACCTGCTGCACCGAGTAACACGGCGGTATCTACCGCCGCAATCGAACCCACCAAGGCCAGCCCGGTGGATACGACCAATCCAGGTTGTTTAGGCTCCGCTGCCCAGGCCGTAGTGGACCTCAACTGTCGTGAGATCACCATCGCCGTTGAAAACGCTTACCTGCCTTTCAACTACATCGAAATCGCTACAGGCCAACCCGGCGGCTGGGATTACGACACCTGGACCCAAATCTGTACCCTGTTGCACTGCGCCCCGGTTTTCAAAGAGACTGGCTGGGATGGATTGATCCAATCCGTGGCTGATGGGCTTTATGATGTCGGCGCGGATGGGCTAACCATCATGGAA
>Ga0209538_1000122_pt1 | contig 46115 bp, 36 predicted proteins | sample BarGraNGADG00211_2_FD_184492 | JGI IMG/M metagenome (GOLD analysis project Ga0209538, IMG submission 184492) | Arctic peat soil microbial communities from Barrow, Alaska - Barrow Graham LP Ref core NGADG0004-211 (SPAdes) (version 2) | ecosystem: Environmental > Terrestrial > Soil > Wetlands >... | reverse complement strand
TTCCTTGGCGGCCCTGGGGGGCTTCTCTTTCTTTGGCCTCTTGCCGGGCTTGCCCGCCTCTACCGGCTGGGCCGGCTGGATCGGGCGGCCGAACTCGTCAAAGCCTACCGGCGCCCCTGCGGGCATTGGCGCCTGAGGCGGGACTCCGGGAGGTGCGAATGGTGGTGCCATCGGCGGCGCCATGGCAGCTGGCGGTGGGACAGGCGGCTGGTAAGCAGGCGCCTGCGGCATCCCGGCGACGGGAGGCTGGCCGAGTGGTGCCACCGGTGGCGCCATCGGCGGGGCCATGGCAGCGGGCGGTGCCTGCGCTTGAGGCGGCATCTCCGGCGGTGCGGCTGGCACCATTGGCGGCGCCTGTGCGCCCATGGGCATCTGTGCCTCTAAAACTTCTGCTTCCTTGGCTTCCTCAATCGCGCCCGGCGCGGGCTCGAGGCCTTCCGACAGCAACTCTTCGAAGTCGGCAGTCGGACCGGCCACGACGGGGCCGGGTGGGATCTCTATGCCCAGAAGGCCAGCAGGCGCGGCCGCGGCTTCGCGTACCTCCAACCCTTGGGGCGCGACGGGCGCAAGCGGTGGCGCACCGGGGGACATGGTCGGGGGTGCCGCCACTACTGGCGGCGCCTGGGGTGCCTGCTCTCCCACAGTGGGAACCTCGGCATACTCGGGCGGCGCTGCCGGCGGCCCGGAAGCGGCCTGCGGCGCGGGAGGCGCCATCATCGCGGCCGGAGCGGCCCCGGCGGCGACCGGTGCCCCCGGAGGCAGCGGTGCCATGCCGGGTGGCGCTGCGACACCGGGCGGTACTGGCCCTTCCATGACAGCGTCCAGCAACTCGGGCTCGCCTTTCTTGCGCCTGGCCTGCTTCACTTTTGCCGGCTTGGGCGCTTTAGCCTGCCTCGGAGGGCGAGGCGCCTTGCCGACGGAGGCACCCATTGAAGACGCAATGCGCGCCACCTCGGCTTCGTGGCAGGCCGGGCAGCTCAGGACGTCGTTGGTCTCGGCGATGCACGTAGGGCATATGCCCTTGCCGCACTCGAGACATTTCCCGATAGCCTGCTGGCCTGGATGCCGTTCACATTCCACTTGATTCACTCCCGCTTGATAGCGAACCCGTCAAACAAGTTGCACTGTTGATACACCGGTCACTTGTATTGATATTATAACGCTTCGCTCAAGCCTGTTTGCCGCTTTTGCGCCTTTCCCACCCCGCAAGGATTCTACTACGCCATTTCGCTTCGGAATCCCCCTGCCGGGAGGGGTCAGTGGCTGTGTACCTGGCGGTCGGCCGAACAGTGCAGGAACTTGCGGACCTGCTCCCACGCCTCGTCCATCGACTGCAGCGCTTTCAACCTGTACTCCACGGTGGGCTCTGCGGAGTCAGTGGTCACCAGGTAGAGGACTTCGTCAGGGGCGACCAGCCGCTCTTTCCTGGCCTCCTGTTCGATATAGCTGAGGGAGCGGGCCTGGTTCACTTCGTTCTCGAGTGACTTCGTGACCTTCTGCTGCTTGCTGAGCTCCTTTTCCATCGCCTTGAGCTTTCCGGTCGCATCGAGGTTCCTCGCGACCGGGCTCGCCGAGAGGGCTATGAAGAGCACAAAGAGTATGAGGATGATGACAGTCCGTGGCGAGACGGACATAAGCGTCCATTTGCGGGCGTCTTTCTTTCGGGCCGCCGTCTTTTCCGAGCGCTCTTCAGCCGGAGCCTTCCCTCGCCCGCGTTTTCCTGATTTGGCAGAGGCTTGTGCGCCCTTCGGCGCGACACCGCGGCGTCCCCGGGTCTCTGTCCGGTCCTTACTCCGCGAGCCCGGCCGGTCTTTCTTCCTTCTCCTGGAAGTCGACTCGATCTGAGCGGGCGCCGCTTTCTCGACTTCTTTCCAGCCGGAGCTCTTCGTCGGGCTCTTGACCACCGCGCGCGAGGGCCCGGAAGCTCCTCGGCCGGCGGTGCCTCGTCCGCCCGCGGCCCTCCCCGAGGATGACTGCCTCGCGCTCCGTCTGTTGTCTCTGTCCATGCTCTACTCCGCGGTCACCGTATGGACGTGGACCATGTTCGTCTTGCTGCTCTCCTCGTCCATGAAGCCGCTCGTGATGACGACGAGGTCGCCCACCTTCACCAGGCCCTGCAGCACGCATACCCGTGAGACGTCATTCATCATCTTGGCGATGTCCTCCGACATCGGGATGACCACGCCGTGCACTCCCCACTCCAGGGACATCGAGTCGATAACGCTCTCGCTCGGGCTCGCGGCGATGATCGGCGCCTGCGGCCTGTACCGCGAGACGATCTTCGCCGTGTATCCCCCGCGCGTGATGGTCACGATCGCCTTCGCCCCGAGGTCGGAGGCGATCTTGCACGCGGCGTAGCCGATCGCGTCGGCCGGGCTGTGGTGCGCCCATCTGCCGCGCTCCTCCAGCAGTTGCGGGTAGTCCACCGCGCCCTCGGCGCGAGCGGCTATCCTCGCCATCATCTCCACCGCCTGCACGGGATAGTGCCCGACGGCCGTCTCGGCGCTCAGCATGACCGCGTCGGTCCCGTCGAGTATCGCGTTGGCGACGTCGCTCGCCTCGGCCCTCGTCGGTCGAGGCTTCTCGATCATCGACTCGAGCATCTGCGTCGCCGTCACGACCGGCAGCGCGGCGCGTAGCGCTTTATTAATAAGTTCTTTCTGTATGAGGGGTACATCCTCCGTCGGGAGCTCGACCCCCAGGTCTCCGCGGGCGACCATGATCCCTTCCGCGACCTCAAGGATCTTGTCTATGTTCTCGACGCCTTCGCGCTTTTCTATCTTCGCCATCACCGGGACGCTGGAGTGTTTTGCCTCGATCGCGTCCATCACTTCCCAGAGATCGCCCTGGTTTCTCACGAACGACTGCGCGACCCAGTCGATGCCTGCCTCGAGCCCGGCGTCCAGGAAGTGCCTGTCGCGCTCGGTAAAGCTGGCGAGCGCCAGCGTGGAGTCGGGGAAGTTCATGCCTTTGCCCTGGAGGAGCGTGCCACCCTCCACGATCTCGCATCTGATGTCGCTCCCGGAGATGTCCTTCACCACCATCCTTATCAGCCCGTCGTCCATGAAGACCCTGTCGCCGGGGTGGAGGTCCTGCGGCAGGCCGGGGTAGGGTACGGAGACGCGCGTCTCATCGCCGCGCTTCTGCTCCGTGGTGATGGTGAATGCCTGGCCTCCTTCGAGCTCGACGCTCGAGCCCTTGATCGGGCCGACCCTGAGCCTCGGGCCTTGAAGGTCGAGCATGATGCCTATCCGCCTGCCGACAGTCTCGCTTACCTGCCCCAGCATCTTGATATAGCCGCGCATCTCGTCGACGTCGATGTGGCCGGTGTTTATACGCGCCACGTCCATGCCGGCCTCGGCCATCCGCCTCAACACCTCGAGGTCCTGCGAGGACGGCCCCATGGTGCAGATTATCTTTGTCTTTATGCTCTTGAAACCGCAGGTTTCGCTCATGCCTTCTCCTTTGCCGCCTGCCAGAGCCCCTCCATCTCGTCGAGGCCAAGGGACGCCAGGCTCACGCCCTGCCGCGCCGCTTCTTCCTCCATCCAGGCGTAGCGCCGGACGAACTCCCTCGACGAGCGGCGCAGCGCCTGCTCGGGGTTCACCCCCAGGTGGCGCGCCAGGTTGACGACCGTGAAGAGCAGGTCGCCCAGCTCGTGCTCCACGCGCTCCTGTGCGCCCTCGTCGCGCACCTCACTCAGCTCCGATATCTCTTCGTCGAGCTTCTCGAAAACACCGTCCGCGTCAGGCCAGTCGAAGCCCTCGCGGGCGGCATGGTTCTGCACCTTGATCGCCGCCATCATCGCCGGCAGGCCAGGCGGCATCGCGATGGCCGCTTCCTTGCCTTCCTGCTCCCTCTTTATGCGCTCCCAGTTGACCGATACCTGCTCGGCGGTGTCAGCCTGCACCGCTCCGAAGATGTGGGGGTGTCTGCGCTCGAGCTTCTCGGTGATTCCTTCTACGACCTGTGCGAGGTCGAACCGGCCGCTCTCGGTCGCGATCTGCGACTGGAAGACGATCTGCAGCAGCAGGTCTCCCAGCTCTTCGCCCGCGTGAGCCCAGTCCCCGGAGTCGATGGCGTCAACGGTCTCGTAGGCTTCCTCGAGGATGTGGTGTGAGAGCTTCTCCTGAGTCTGCTCGAGGTCCCAGGGGCAGCCCCCGGGCGAGCGCAGGCGAGCCATGACGCGCGCGAGGGTCTCGAACTTTTCGCCCAGTCCCTGCGGGATCTCGACGCCCGCGAGCAGCCCGGCCAGCCCCTCGGCCGTCACCGGCACATCTTCCTCGTCTTCCAGAACGTCAGCGGGGCCCGGCGCCTTCCACGCGCCCTCATCGGATCCCCTGTCGGCGGCCTTGCCCACTGTTCGACCTCCAGGACGCCCTCCTCAGGGCGCCACCACCATCCCGATGCGCGGGTCCCACTTGCCGACCCCGTCAGCATCGACCTTCGCGTTCGCGTACACCGTGCGCAGCCAGTCGGAGAAGACTTCTTCCTTCTTCCTGCTCTCGAGCATCTTCATCGCCTCGCGCCATACCTCCGAGAAAGGCGGCGTCGAGGCCTCGCGCCTCTCGATGACGCGGATGATCTGGTAGCCGTCGCTCGTCTTCACGACCCCGCTTCTCTGGCCTGACTTCATCGAGAAGGCCGCCTGCTCGAACGTCGGGTCCGTGGTGCCCTTCTCGATCCAGCCCATGTCACCGCCGCTCGCGCGGGTAGCTGCGTCCTTTGACACCTGCTGCGCGACCCTGGTGAAGTCCTCAGCGCTCTTCTTCGCCTCGTCGGCGGCCATCTCGGCCTGCCCCTGCGTGTCGACGAGGATATGCGCGGCGTGGACCATCAGGCTTCGGGTGAACAGGTCCTTGTGCGTGAGGTAGAAAGACTCGGCATCGTCCCTGGTGACGCTGACATCGGCACACACCTTGGCCCCCAGCGCGTCCACGAGCATCTCGCCCCTGATGTTGTATCCGTAGTCGGCGACGGTCATGCCGTTTTTCTTGAGGTCGGCAGCGAACTTGTCAGCTCCCGCCTTCTGGCGGTCGTTCTCGATCCTCTGCGTCACCGCGTCCGCCGGGAGAGCGACGCCGAGCTTTCTGGCCTGCTGCTCCATGAGCACGCGCCTTATCATCTCCGTGGCGACGTCCCGCCTGGTGCTTGTCTTCAACTTCTCCCCGCGCGCCCCTGCGAGCTCTTTGGGGTTCTTGCTTCGAACGAGCGCGAGCCGGCGGTTCACCTCGGCATCAAACCGCACCCTGGATATACCCTGGCCGTTCGCAGTGAAGATATAGTCCGAGCAGCCTGCCAGGGCCGCCGATAGCGCCAGCCCGGCTATTAACAGGAGGGTGAGCGCCGCGGTCATCGTCCCGGGCCTTCTTTTTCCCGCCAGTGATGCTCTTTCGTGCCTGTCAGTCTGCATTCGGGGCCGTCACTCCCGTGTTTCACCAAAGATGGGTTGCCTCGAGCCTCCAGGCGCTACTAGACAGACCGCCCGACAAAAATTATATCATCAATAATTGAATTTAACCACATTAACAACACTTCTTGCCTGTTGTTTACTTCTGCGAACCTCAACTTCAAGTATAAAGTTCTCGATTCCAGGTCGTAATACGAGCCGCCTTCGGCCACCATACCCTCCGATTCCGCGAAGTTGGTGACCATCAGGATGGCCCTCTCGTCCGCCCGGGAGAACTTCAACTGGAGCTCGTCGCCGCGGGTTGTCGCCGACTCCAGGCCCGCTTTTGCGGCCTTGATGCGCATGCTCTCCAAGTCCAGCAGTTGCCTGACAGGCGTGGGGGCGTCGCCGAACCGGTCCTCCAGCTCCCCCGCGAACTCCGAGAGCGTCCCCGCGCGGGCCGCTACGATCAGCCTCCGATACTCCTCGACCCTGGTCTCTTCCTCGGAGATGTAGTCGTCGGGGATGTAGGCGTCGACCGGCAGCTCGACCACCGCCTCGGCGGCCGCTGCGGGCGCCTCGCCTTTCAGGATGTCCACGGCCTCCTTCAGAAGCTCGCAGTAGAGCTCGAAGCCGACCGCCTCGATCTGGCCGCTCTGCTCCGCCCCGAGGAGGCTGCCCGCGCCTCTGATCTCGAGGTCGCGCAGTGCTACCCTCATGCCCGAGCCCAGCGGGGTCATCTCGCTGATGGTCGTCAGCCTGGCCACGGCCGTGTCCGAAAGGACTTCGCGGTGCGGATAGAAGAGGTAGGCGTAGGCTCGTTTCCCGGAGCGTCCGACGCGCCCGCGTATCTGGTACAGCTGGGAGAGCCCCAGCCTGTCGGCGCGGTCGACCACGAGCGTGTTCACGTTAGGCAGGTCCAGGCCCGACTCGATGATGGTGGTGCAGACCAGCACGTCGTGCACGCCGTCCGCGAACTCGAGCATGACGCGCTCCAGGTCGTCCTCGTCCATCTGGCCGTGGCCCACGGCGACCGACACTCCGGGGAGCGAGGTCCGCAGCATCTCGGCGACCCTCTTTATGCTCTGCACCCTGTTGTGGACGTAGAACACCTGCCCCCCGCGAGCTACCTCGTAGTTGATGGCATGACCGATGAGCTCCAGGTCGAGCTCGCCGACGTAGGTGGCGACTGGGTGCCTGTCCTCGGGAGGGGTATCGATGATGCTGACGTCCCTGACGCCGGATATCGACATCTGGAGGGTCCGCGGGATGGGTGTCGCCGTGAGGGTGAGCGTGTCCACGTTAGTCTGCAGGCGGCGCAGCCGCTCTTTGTGAACCACCCCGAACTTCTGCTCCTCGTCGACCACCAGCAGGCCTAGCTCCTTGAAGGCCACGTCCTCCTGCAGCATCCTGTGCGTGCCGATGAGGACGTCCGTCTCGCCGCGCCGCGCCCGCCCGACCACGGCATCCTGCTCCTTGCGAGACAGGAACCGCGACAGCATCTCGACCTTCACCGGGAACGGCGCGAAGCGCTCGCGGAAGGTCTCGAAGTGCTGGCGGGCGAGGACCGTGGTGGGCACCAGGACGGCGACCTGCTTTGAGTCGAGCGCGGCCTTCATCGCCGCGCGCACCGCGACCTCGGTCTTGCCGTATCCGACGTCGCCGCATATCAGCCGGTCCATTGCGAACTCGCCTTCCATGTCCGCCTTTACCTCGCCGACCGCGCGCGCCTGGTCGGGCGTGTCCTCGTACGGGAACGACTGCTCGAGCTCCTGCTGCCAGGGCGCGTCCTGCGAGAAGGAGAAGCCGCGCCTGCTCTTCCGCTCCATGTAGAGCTGCAGCAGCTCGCGGGCGGTCTTCTCCGCCGAGCGCCGCGCGGCCTTGCGCGACCGCGTCCACTCGCGCGCCCTCAGCTTGTGGACGGTCGGGTTCTCGGTGCCTACGTAGCGCTGCACTTTGTCCAGTTGCGAGGTCGGCACGTAGAGCTTGTCGTTGCCCGCGTACTCGATAAGGAGGTACTCGCGGGTGACACCCATGACCTGCTGGGAGGTCAGTCCCCTGTATACGCCTATGCCCTGGTCTATGTGCACGACGTAGCCGCCGACCTCCAGCTCGGCGTAGCTCGATACGGGCGTGCCGCTCGAGACGCGCCTGGGCGGCCTGGGCCGCTCCCGCCTCCCCAGGAGGTCGGCGGATGTGAACAGTGCCAGGCCGAGCTCGGGGATCTCAAAGCCCCGGCGCAGGGTCCCTGTTCCCGCGAGCGGCGCCCCGCTGGTGCGGCCGGCCTCCAGCCACAGCTCGCGGGCCCTGTCCACCTGGCCTTTACCGTCCAGCAACAGGAAGACGTCGGTCCCCCCGGCGATCAATTTCTTCCACGCGTCGACCGCGGCGTTTAGGTTGCCGCGGTACTCGTGCGCGGAGCCGCCGGGAAACTCGATGACTCCCTGCTGTGTCCCGCCGATGGTCTCGACCGCCAGGACGCTTCCCCATGACGGTATCACCTCGCTCTCGGGGGGCTCTAACCCTGCGTCGTTTGCGAACTCGATCGCCCTTGCCTCTATGATGCCCGGGTTGACCGCGAGCACAAGATTCCCTCCTCCCCCTTCAGGGGGGAGGGCCGGGGTGGGGGTGCTGATGTCCTGTGCCGGAAAGACCTCCACGCTGTCAACAGCGCTTGACGACCGCTGAGAAACGACGTTGAACTCGCGCAGGGACTCGACCCTGTCTCCCAGCAGTTCTATGCGGACCGGCCTGTCCGAGGTGGATGGGAAGATGTCCAGGATGCCGCCCCTGACGGCGAACCTGCCCCAGCCTTCAACCGTGTACTCCCTCTGGTAGCCCCCCTCGACCAGCAACTGCAGCGTGCTTTCGAGGTCGAGTTCGTCTCCCGTCTTGATGTTCAGCGGCCAGGGCTCTGCGAGAGCATCCGGCATTCCGCCGCTCAGCGCTTCCACTCCCACGACCGCGACCTTTCCGGTCGAGAGCGCCTGTGCCGCTTTCAACCTCTGGCCTACTGCTTCGTCATAGGGACGCAGCCAGTCGCCTCCCGGGCCACCTCCCGGTAGGTGGAAGCACTCGCCGGGGATGAAGCATTCGATGTCGGCAGCCAGCTCGGCGGAATCCTTCGCCACCGCGACGACGAGGGGTCCGCCCACCAGGCGGTACAGGACCGCTGCAAGCAACGGGACCAGCGCTTCGCTGGTAAAGACGCGCGTCCCGGCAGGCTTGCGCGCGCGCTCCGCGATATCGCGCGAGCGCTCCCATTCGAGGGCCCTCTCCAGTACCTGTCCGGCTATGTCTTCCAAAAACGCCTCGGTTCCTCAAACGCCAAACGGGCCTCGGTGCGGAACACCCAGGCCTCGAAAACCTTGTTCGTCAATGGTAGCAGAATCAGCGCAAGCACAAATGAGAAAATGCACCACTGGGGTCAGGCACCGGTGGTGCGTTTCTTTGCGCATAAGAGGACTCGATAAAAAAATGCACCACCGGTGCCTGACCCCAGCGGTGCATTTAGGGGAGGTCGGCCCCGAGTATCATCACGTTGGACCACCCGCATCCGCCGTATCCGGTGCAGAGGGCTTTGTTCACGTTCGGCACCTGGCGGTCGCCGGCGCGCCCCATCACCTGCCAGGCCGCTTCGCCGACGCGGATCATTGCGGTCGCGCCGATGGGGTTCGTGGCAATGACCCCGCCGGACGGGTTCACGGGGGTGATGCCATCCATGTGAGTCGCTCCGCTGCGGATGAGTCTGGGGGCCTGGCCACGGTCGCAGAGCCACAGCGAGTCCATCCACTTGACCCCGCAGGTCGAACAGGGCAGGTACAGCTCGGCGACGTCGAACTCCTTCAGCGGATTCGTGATGCCGGCGTACTTGTACGCCTCCGCCGACGCGCTCTCCAGCGTGTGCAGCCGCGTCCACTCGAGGTCTCCCAGGTGCACGAAGTCGTGCCTTACCACCGAGGCGTGAACCCAGGCGGGGCGGTCGCAGAGCTTCTTCGCGATCGACTCTTCCGCGAAGATCACCGCGCAGGCCCCGTCGGACCTCGGGCACATGTCAAGGAACTTGACCGGGTGGGCCAGCACGGGCGAGTTCAAGACGTCTTCTACCGTCACAGCCATACGGTTGTGAGCGTAAGGGTTGTTCAGGGCATTGTTGCGGTCCCGCGCTGCGACGATGGCGGCATCCTCTTCGGTCGCACCGTAGGCAGCCATGTACATGGAGTACTCGGTGGCAAACGGCCCGATGGCACCGGCGAAGGCGTCCCGCTCGAGCACCGGATGCCCGCAGGTCGCGATGGCCGCGGTCGTGTCCGACTCCGAGTTCTTTTCCCATCCGACCGCCATCACAACATCGTAGAGCCCGGAAGCCACGTGATAGTAAGCGGCGGCGGCCACGGTATTGCCCGTCGTGCCGCCCGTGGTCAGCTTGAACACCGGCTTCATGCAAGAGCCGAGCCCGTCGGTCGCCCACATGTCCACGTAGTTGATGTTCTCGAAATGGTCCATATTGCCGATGACGAAGGCGTCAACAGAGGCGTTTGTGATCTGCGCGTCGTCCAGCCCGCGCGTCACCGCTTCGGCGATCAGTTCGACGCCGGACGCGTCCAATCGCTTCGAGGCGTGATAAGTCTGCCCACGCCGATTATCCCGACTCGCCTTCCCATCCGCCTTCACCCCGCTCCGTGCAGTGCCGTGTATAAAACGAACCAATTCTATATTTCAAAGTGGGAAGCCGCAATCAGACAGGACTTTCTCGTCGGGGCCGCACTAGAATGCGAGTTCTCCCCGGTCCCTCTCCCAGTTCTGCCCGCCCAGGGCGACCGCGCCTTTGATGAACGCCTCGTAGAGTCCGCGGTCGGCCTTGAGCGCTTCGAGGCCCGCAAGCCAGTCCCCGATGCGAGCGCAGAACTCGTGCATCAGGAGCTGCGCGTCCGCGGCCGGGATGACGCACTCGTCGTCCGGGCGCGGGTCAGGCTTCTCCAGGAAGTCTTCGAGGTGGGTGTTCGCAACGCACCAGAAGACGATGCTGTTGACCATGTCCATGTGGCTCGTCTCGCCCGTCTCTTCGACCGGGAGCCTCTTTCCCACGCTGATGACCCCACTCACTATCTGTATCTGCGAGAAGTTCCGGGCGATGTGCTCCGCCCTCCAGTCCGGGACGTCAGGGTACGCCTCTTCGAACGCCGGCAGCATAAGCGCGAAGAGCGAGTCGTCGTCCTGAATGCTTCCGTGCACCAATGAGTCAGCCATGAGATACCCCGAACGATTGAGCAGGTTGCCACCAGGCCACCTTTGAATCCTATCGCCACCAAAAGTGGAAATCAAGGCTGCTTTGCTCTCAAGCGCGGGTGCTCGTCCTCGAGTGTCAGCGCCGCCGCCGGCGCGCCCGGCGGGGAGCCCGCCTCGCCCGCGAAACCCCTCGCCCGGAGCCGGATTGCCGGATGCGTGACAACTTGGCTAAACCATTCATATAATATGCACCAATAACGAATCCGGCGGCTGGGCTCACTGTCCAGGAAACGGGGCGCAAAATGGCAGAACTCAAGGCCTGCAAGACTTGCGGTGTTCCATCCCGGGTCGGCAAGGGTCATATCTGGAACCCCAACGGCACGATCGTCCAGCGGCAGGACCGCGACCATCGCATGATCTTCTTCGACAGTGACAGCATAGACGCGCTCTTCACCAACATCGAGAGCCTGATCGGCATGCCGATAGAGAAGATGGTCATCGAGAGCAAGGCACGCGCCACACAGGCTTACATCGGCAGCCTCGTAAAGGGAACCAAGGGCAAGCTCGCCAGGGTGGTCGGCCTCGAGCGCATCATCAGGAGGATAGTCGAGCAGGGGCGCGTTCTCGGCTACGGGGATATCCAGGTCAAGGAGTTCAGCTGGAAAGACAGCTTCATGGTCTGCGAGATCAAGAACCCGTACTCGCTCCCGCTGTTCTGCGGCGATCTGAGGGGAGCCCTCCAGGCCATCCGCAAGCTCGAGGGCACCATCGAATACACGGAGATCTCGCCCGGCTACTACAGCATCAAGGACTTTCACCAGCCCGGCGCCACCGGCCTGGAGGACCGCCTGATGCCACGTGAGACGCCCCTCAAGCCCGGCGACATCAAGTTCCATCGCTGCCCGGTCTGCAAGACCCCGCTCGAGATATCGCGCTTCGACTGGGACATCGACAAGGGCACCATCACCCAGGCGGGCACGGGCATCCGGTTCGCCGTCTTCGGTTCCACCGGGATGCAGGTCGTGCTGGACGAGCTTGAAAGAGAGCTGGGCGACACCATACCCGCCACCATAGTCGAGGCGCAGCGCATGCACGCCTCGCAGACCATGAACCCCAGGTGGAAGAAAGTCAGCCGCGAGGACATCCGCAACTGGCTGGCGTTCCAGGGGCTGGGCAACCTGGTAGCTCTTGACGAGAAAGAGGGCGGAGGCTACTCCGTCCGCATCGAGAACCCCGCCATCCCGCTGCTGCTGGTCGGAACGGTCGCGGCGCTGTTCGAGTTCCTCGCGGACAAGAAGTCAGAGGTCGACTGGAGCATCGCGCCGGACGGCGACCTGAGCGTGAACGTGATGCCGGCGCCCTGAGCCCGAGCCCGCTTACTGGCCGAGCTTGTTGGCCTTGAAGTAGTTGTCCGCGGCCTTCTCGGCGTTGAGGCACTCCTCGAGTTTCTGAGTGGACTCGCCCACCAGGTTGGTGATGTCTGAGGCCGCTTTCTGCTGCTCGGCGAGGGGCCTGCCCAGGGCGATGGTGTCCAGCAGCCCGCCGTAGGCTTTGACGAGCGGGGCCAGGTACATCTGTGAGTAGTCCTGCCATTGCTTTATCGATGCCGCTTTCAGCGTGATGTACTCTTTGACCTTCTCTTCAACGTTCAGCTTCGAGATCGCATTGGTGTCCTGAGACCAGTTCTTGAGAGCGGCGTCGAGCACATCGAGGTCAGCCTTTCGCGCGTTAATAAGGCCCTGGGCGTTGGCGACCTGGGCCGGTCCGACAGTCGGGCCGCCGAAGATGTTCTGCCAGTCGTTGGGCAGGACCTTGAGCCGCGCCATCACGGCTTCCGCCTCCTGCTGGTGCGCGTTGCCCTGCTGCAGCAGCTTGTTTGCCTGGTCGGTCTCGAGCCCGCAGCCGGCCGCCAGGAGCACGCACAGCGCGGCCGCGACGGCCAGCCACGCCATGGCTGGACCCCTCAGCGCCCGGTCGCCGCGCCGGACTCTCGACCGCTCACTTTCCAAGCTTCTTCTCCTGATAGAACGCTTTAGCCTGCTTGTTGAGATCCGTAGACTGCGTCATGTGCTCGGCCCACTGCAGTTCCAGATCGTTTATCTGCTTCTCCTGCGGCAGGACGTCAGTGAAAGACTCGCCTGCCTCGATCCGCTTCATGGTGGCTATGCGCAGGTCCATGGCCTGGAGCTCGAGAGCCAGGGCCTGCTCCTGCTCGCCGAGGGCGGATACTTTCAGGTCGATATAATGCTTCATATTATCGCTGATTGGAAGGTCTTTGACCTTCGACAGCGCCGACTTCGCCTGTCTGGTCTCGTTGAGCGCCTTCTGCTCCTTCTGGCGCGCGGCCTCCAGAAGCCCCCGCACCTGCGCCGCGGCCTGCGGGTTCGGCTGCCCGGTCAGGATCGCCTTGAACCTGGTGTTGAAGTCGCCCAGCGTCTTGACCTGGTTGGCTGCATTTGTCAGATGGGCGTTGGCTTCGTTGATGAGCTTGCTCACCTGGGGGTTCGCGGGCGCCCCGCATCCCGCTGTGCCGATACCCAGGGCTATCGCGACGACCAGGACGAGGACGGCCGCCAGGGCCCGGCCTCCGGTACTTCTATCAGGCTCCACTATCGGTTCCTTTGATGGCTCCTGCCGCGTAATCCGCTGCGAGGTCCACCGCGCGGCGCGCCTGCTCCGCCTCCTCCTCAGACGGGGGGCTGAGAACGTAGTCCGCGGCGGCGTCGGGGGTGGGCGGTCTGCCGACGCCGATCCTTATCCGGGAGAAGCTCTTGTCGCCGATCGCGTCGACCAGCGAGTTGAGGCCCTGGTGGCCGCCGGTGCCGCCTCCCTCTTTCAACCTCACATCCCCGAGAGGCAGGTCGATGTCGTCGTGTATGACGATCATCTCAGACGGCGACAGCCCGTATCTCTGTAGCACGGGAGCGACCGCCCGGCCGCTCAGGTTCATGAATGTCTCGGGGACCAGTATCAGGAAACGCCTGCCGCCGTCGCTGGCGAGCGCGAGCTTCCCTTCCGGCCACTTGCCCTGGCCGAGGATGTCTGACCGCTGGAGCAGGAGCTCTGCCGCCATCCGGCCGAGGTTGTGCCGCGTGGACCGGTACTTGCGGCCGGGATTGCCGAGCCCGACGACGAGGGCGCAACCCGCCTCGCGGTCCGGAGCCCCGAGGGATGGAACACCCCGGCGCTTCGAGCCCGAGCGGGCCGCTCTACCCTTCTTCGCCACCTTCTGGCGCTGCTCCCTCCCGAGCTTCCTCGGCAGGTGCACCTTCCTCCCCGGCAGCGGCCTCTTCCTCGGCCTCCACGATCAGGCGCGGCGCAAGGATAGTGTAGATGACGTCGGCGGTGTCGGTCACGAGGGTCACCCCTGGGGGCATCTCTATGTCCGCGACGGTGACGTGGTCACCGATCTCAGCCTCGCTGACATCCAGGAATATGTGGTCCGGCACCTCGGTCGGGAGGCACTCGACCTCGATCTCCCAGAGGTTGTGCTGCAGCGTGCCCCCGGCCTTGAGGCCGACGGACGCCTCCTCACCGGTGAGCGCGACGGGCACCTTCATGGTGACCGTGGTGTCGCGAGCGACCTTCAGGAAATCCACGTGGAGCAGCTTCTCCTTGAAGGGATGCTTCTGCAGCTCTTTTATCATCACGAGGTGGCTGTCCTTCTCTTTGCCGTCGGTGATCTGCAGGTCCAGAAGAACGTTCAGGCCCGCCTCACCCCCTATGGCGTCGCTCAGGTCCTCTTTCTTGATCATCAGGCTGACCGGCGGCTCGCCGAGGCCGTACATGACCCCGGGGACCTCACCGCGCTCCCTGGCCTTGCGCGCCGGGCCTTTGCCCGACTCTTCTCTCTTCTGTGCTTTAAGCTTGAGTTCCAACTCTGACCACTCTCCGTTACGTCTGGTTGTCCGCGCCCGCGATCTCGCTCACCGACTCCTCCTTGAACACCGCGGTTATGGTGTTCGCCAGGAGCGGAGCGATAGATAGTACGGTTATTTTATCAATCTTCTTCTCCGGAGGCACGGGCAGCGTGTTGGTGACCACCAGCTCCTTGATCTCCGAGAGGGCGATGCGCTCCACGGCGTTGCCCGAGAGGATGGCGTGCGTGGCGCACGCGTATATCTCTGTTGCGCCGTGCTTCTTGAGCGCGTCGGCCGCCTCGGCCATCGTGCCGGCCGTGTCCACCATGTCGTCGATAAGAATCGCAGTCTTGCCCTCGACCTCGCCGATGACGTGCAATATCTCCGCGACGTTCTTTTCCGGGCGCCGCTTGTGCATGATGGCCATCGGCACGTGCAGTTTGTCGGACAGCCTCTTGGAGACCTTGACCCGCCCCGCGTCAGGTGAGACGACCACCATGTCGGACAGATTCTTCTGGACGATGTAGCTCGCGAGCAGCGGCATCGCGGTGATGTGGTCCAGAGGGAAGTCGAAGAACCCCTGGATCTGTCCCGCGTGCAGGTCTATCGACAGGACCCTGTTGGCCCCGGCCGCGGTGATGATATCGGCCACGAGGTGCGCGCTGATGGGCTCGCGCGCGAGGGTCTTCTTGTCCTGCCGCGAGTACCCGTAGTAGGGCATGACCGCGGTGATGCGCTTGGCGGAGGCGCGCTTGAGCGCGTCTATCATCAGCAGGAGCTCCATTATGTTGTCGTTGATGGGCTCCGAGCAGGTCTGGATCACGAAGGCGTCCACGCCCCGCACGCTCTCCAGGAACCTCACGTAGATCTCGCCGTTGGAGAAGTTGGAGACCTCCACTCCGCCAAGGGACACTCCGATGCCGGTCGCGACCTCCTCGCCCAGCTCAGGGTGTGACGTGCCCGCGAAAACCATCAACCTCTTTCGGGTGACCTCCCTCAATGCCTTACCTCCTGGTGGCTTGCTGACCGCGCGCTCCGGATTCTATTTGCTTTTCTTCTTCTTGTAGTCGAGGACGTTCTTCTGCTCTGTCCGCTCTATGCCCAGCGCCCTGTCGGGGACGTCTTCCGAGATCACGGAGCCGGCCCCGGTCACGGCGTCATCGCCGACGTTGACCGGCGCGACCAGCATGGTATCGCTGCCGATGAACGCCCTGTCGCCGATGGTGGTGGCGTGCTTCTCGCCGCCGTCATAATTGCAGGTGATGCTGCCGGCGCCGACGTTGGAATCCTCGCCGATGGTGGCGTCGCCCATGTACGACAGGTGCGGGACCTTGCTGCCCTTGCCCACGACCGTCTTTTTCATCTCGACGAAGCTACCCGCCTTGGAGTCGGGCCCCAGTTCGCACCCCGGGCGCAGCCGGGAGAACGGCCCGACGTTCACGCCCTCTGCGAGCGAGCAGCCGTCGACCGAAGAGAACCTGATGTCGCAGCCGTTGCCGACGTCGGAATCGTTGATGGTCGCGCAGGGCCCTATGTGGCAACCCTCGCCGATCGCCGTCGCGCCGGTGATGAACACCAGAGGCATCACGACCGAATCGTGCCCTATCTCGACTCCGTAATCGATGTAGGTGTTCTCCGGGTCGACGATGGTCACTCCTCCTGTCATGAGAGCCGAGTTTATCCGGGCGCGCATGATGCGGCCCACCTCGGCGAGCTGTTCGCGGTCGTTGACTCCCAGGGCTTCCCCGGTGGTGCCCAGCACCGCGACGACTTCCTGCCCGCCCCCTGTGAAGCGCTCGACGACGGCGGTGAGGTAGTACTCACCCTGGGCGTTATCGGTGGTCAAGGTCTTCAGGCTCGCATCCAGCCCGGCGCGGTCGAACGCGTAGGTGCAGGCGTTGACCTCTGTGATCGCGCGCTCTTCGGCTGTGGCGTCGACCTCCTCGACGATCCTGCTGACAGCCTGCCGCTCGTCCCTGCACACCCTGCCATAGCCCGTCGGGTCTTCGAGCACAGTGGTGAGCATCGCGGCGGCGGCAGTCGCGGACCGCCTCTCGACAAGAAGCCGGTCAAGCGTCTCGGCGGTGATGAGCGGGGTGTCACCTGGGAGCACCAGCACCTCGGAGAAAGACGGGTCCATCTCCCCGAGGGCTACCATTGCGGCGTGGCCGGTGCCTTTCTGCTCGGCCTGGTGGACGTACCTGTAGCCGTCGCCAATGATCTGTTCGACGTCGTCCGCGCCGTTGCCGATGACTAGGGCGACCTCTCCCGCGCCAAGGGCCCCAACCGCATCGAGGACGTACTTCAGCAGCGGCTGACCGCAGATCTCGTGGAGGACCTTTGGGACGTTCGACTTCATCCGCTTGCCCTTGCCGGCGGCGAGGATGACGACTGATAGGTTTTTGTTCTGGCCTTCCATCTATTTACTCCGTCTTTGCGCTGCTCATCTTGCGCTCAATGTTATGGCATACCGGATGCATCCGGGAGCAAAGCATTCACAACTGGGGCTGGCTGGGGCGGCAGGATTCGAACCTGCGATCGCGGCGCCAAAGGCCGCTGCCTTACCACTTGGCCACGCCCCAGAATCCACTGATAACTTCAAGCAATGACCTCGGCACCCTTGTCCGCGAAACTGGTGATTATCGTGATGGGGGCTTCCTTGCCGAGCTCCCATGCGACCTCGGCGGCCTGCTCCATGCCGGATACTATAGCAAAGACCGTGGAGCCGCTCCCCGACATCATTGCCGCCACGGCACCAGCACCCAGCGCTGCTTCCTTGAACTCCCTGACCTGGTCCGCGGCTATCGTTGCAGATTCAAGATTGTTCCGCAAGTTGGGGTAGATCGTCTCAAACTCGTGCCTCTCGATGCCTCCCATCAGGACCTCGAACACTTTGTCCAGCTCGGCAGCGGGTTCCGCTTGCCCGCTTTCCAATAACGAGTCGAAGCGCTCATAGACTTCCCTCGTAGAGACTTCATCGCCTGTCGAAGCAAGCACGACCTGGAACGGCGGCAGTGGGTCCAGCCTCTTTATCATCTCGCCCCTGCCCATCGCCAGCGCCGTCCCACCCTGGATGCAGAAGGGGACGTCCGAGCCGATGCGGGCTCCGATGTCCATGAGCGTCTCGACGGGCATCTCCAGCTCGTAGATCTGGTTCATCGCGAGCAGCGCTGCAGCCGCGTCGGCGCTGCCGCCGCCGAGCCCCGCCCCGATCGGTATCCGCTTGTTGAGGAGCACGTCCACGCCGCTCGATCCCATGACGCGCGTGTGGTCCTCGAACGCCTCGACCGCCTTGCACACCAGGTTCTCGCCGCCGCTGGGAACGCACTTGTCGTTGCAGCGGATGACGACTTTGCCGCCGCTGCCGTCTGTGCGCCTGAAATAGAGCTCGTCGGACAGCTCGAGGCCTTGCATGATCGACCTGATCTCGTGGTAGCCGTCTTCCCGGCGGTCACCTACCTGGAGAAATAAGTTCAACTTGGCGCGGGCAACCGTCTTTGCCCCTAACATCCGCTGCCTCCCTGCCGCCGGGCCCCTGCCGGCGGCAGGTTAAAGATATCAAAAAAGCGGGGCCTTTGGTTTCGGCCCCGCTTTTGTTTCATGTATTCAGCTGGCTTACGGCCCGTATTTCTCGAGCACCTTCTCCGCGCAGGTCTTGCCGGAGAGCGCCGCGCTGTTGAGCGCCAGCCCACGCCCGCGGTAGGTGTCGCCAGCGAAGTAGAGGCCCTGCACGCCCGGCGCCACCACGTCCGGCTTGAACGCGCCGACCTGCCCGGGCTTGCGAGCGAGGCCGTCGCAGCCTACGCATTTGTAAGCGAACTTCCACTCGACCTTCTCATCGATGCCCGGGAACATCTCGGTGATGTCCGTCCACATCGACTCCAGCAGCCTGTCCAGCTCGAACTTGTCGAAGATCTGGTCCACCTCGACCACGCAGTCGGTCTGCATCAGGGACTTGCCCTCAGGCGCGACGCCGGGGTCGAACGCCGACGGCACGAACGCCTGGAACGGCATCCCCGTATGGTCGAGCTCGAGAGCCGAGAGGAAGTTGGGCTTGTCGTAGACCGGCTCGGTGAGCGCGATGGTGTAGCCGATGAGCCCGGTGGTCTCGTACTTGAGGTCCTCGTACCGCTTTATCCACCAGTCGGGGAGCACCGCCGTCTCCGGGTTCATGTCGAGCACCGCATCGAGGCTCCACAGCGGCAGCGCGCAGACCACCACCGGCGCTTCGATCATCGCCATGTCGTCCATGTAGAACCAGCCCGTGTACGGCGAGAGGCTCTTCTTCTTGAGCGCCACTCCCTTCGCCTTGTTGCCGTCGAACAGCACCGAGTCGACCTCGGTGTCGAGCATCAGCGTTCCGCCCGCCTCCTCGAACGCCTCACGCTGGGGGTCGATGATGCCCAGCATGCCGCCCTTCGGGTAGGCCGCGGTCAGGAAGTTGTGTTTCTTGAGGAGGTTGTCGCGGGCGATATAGAGGATCTCTCCCGCTGACATCTCGTACGGGTCGGGCACCGTCGTCATTATCATCCCGTTGACGTTGAAGAGCTCCTTGGTGACCTCCGAGGTCGTGTTCGAGTCCAGCCAGTCGCCCCAACCCAGCAGGTCGGCGGCCTCGATGCCCTGGTCGTCCGTCCTGGCGATCAGCTTCATCATCCGCTTGATCTCTTCGATGTCCTCGGGGGAAGCGATGATCATCTCCTGGAGGGTGTTCCACTTGCCGCCGCGGTATATCTCGACCGTGTCGGAGAACCTGGCCCACTCGACCTCCTTGCCGACCGCCTTCACTATCTCGTCGCTGGAGGAGGCGTCGCCGAGTTCCGCCATGTGCAGCCCGATGTCGAGACGCCAGCCGCCCTCGAGGTCATAGCCCTGCATCCGGCCGCCGGCCTGCTTGTCTTTCTCGACGCACAGCGTCTTCATCCCGGCCCTCTGCAAGAGCCCTGCGACACCAAGCCCCGCGATGCCCGCACCGATAACGATCGCATCAAACTTCTCCGCCACTGGTCTCCTCCTCCGTAGAATCAGGTGGCCCGCTCAAGCGGTAGGTTATCCAGTTTCATACCTGAGTGCAAACAGAAAGTAACAGTGACCGGGGGGCTGCTCCGGGCCTCCTCAGGACCCCCACCTCAGTCCTCCCCCTGGAAAGGGGGAGGAAACCGGAATCAGCCCCGCGTCAGGACCCCCACCTCAGTCCTCCCCCTGGAAAGGGGGAGGAGGCATCAGGCGGGAGACACGGTGATGACCAGGTATCCCTCGGGATGGACGTCCCAGGACGCGGTGGGCCGCACACCCTCGAGCGCCTGATATATCCCTGCGACTCTGCCCGCGAGCAGGGCGGCAGAGAACGGGTTGTCGATCACAACCGTCAGGGTGCCATCCCGCATCTCCGCCTCCACCGGGTTTCCCATCCCGCGCGCCTTCAGCGGGTCGAGCGCGGCGCGGTAGCCCTTTGCCTTCAACTCCAGCGCCTCGTCAGGGCCTATCGTACCCGCCACGTGCCCCGCGACGATCTCCTGGACCATCCCGGGGATCTCCTCCCCCAACTCCTGCTCCAGCTCTCGCAGCACCGCGTTGATCGACTCTACGACGATCGTCACCTCGCGCCTGCCGGTCAGCTTGTTGCGCACGATCCCGTTCCCCATGTCCCAGTCCATGGTCTCGGTGACCTCTCTCGGGATGCCGCACCTGTGGCAGCGGTCGAACTTCGCGTCGCCCGGCAGCGTCGCCATCCGCTCGAGCTGGAGGCGCATCGGCTCTTCCCAGACCATGCCTTCCTTGACCTTGACGAGCTCGACGACCACGGCATCGTCGCTCTCCTCCCAGTGGGCCTCCACGGTGATGTTGTGGAGCGCCTCGAAAGCGCCCCACACGTCACCGACCACCAGGGGGATGCAGTAGGGGTGCTCCAGCTTGAGACGGAGGAGTTCTCCGCGCTTGTACTCGAGGATCTCCGGGACCGCGTGGCCGACAGTCCTTCCCACGTCGAGGGTCACCTTGAGGGCGACGGGAGCGCCCGCCCAGCTTCGGGCGAACAGGCCCGCGATGCCCTTGCCGGTTGAAAGGATGTTATCCGCGATCCTGCGGATCGCCTTTCTCTCGCCTTCGATGGCGATCCGGTCGATCGGGTACTCTATGCGCTCGGAGACGCCTTCGATCACGGCGGTTATCTCGTCGCATTCGATGTGGCACACGCGGCTGCCGCTCGCGAACCTCCCGGTGACGGTGTCGTCGTCGTTCCAGGTGCGGAAGAGGCGCGCGTACATCGGCGCACCGCAATCCCTGCACCTGCTGGTCATGAAGGACCCCGGTTCCAACGCGCCCATCCCCATCCGCGTTTAGATGATGTTGCCGTCCGCGTCGAATTGAATTGCCTGTGCGTCCGATTCTACGCTGATTCCTTCCAACGCTTCCACCCCCGGCACCAGCGGGCTCGACACCTTGAGCTCGCCGAGGCGCGCCGTGTTCCTGATCCAGACGATGCGCGCCTGATCGGGCGGGGTGTGCCCCAGGCTCGACAGCGCCATCTCCAGGGCTTCGCGGTCGCTGCCGGCCACCAGCGGCACCCGGGCCCTGTGCAGCGCGCCGGAAGTCAGGACGTTCCGGTAGGTGACACCCACGTCGGTCGCCTCAACCACCGCCCGGGTCGTGATGTCCGCGTGGCCGACCCCTGTCGCGTTGCCTCCCGAGCCCTGGCTGAGGCGAAGGACCACGAGCCGCCTGGCATGGAACGACTGCCTCTGTCCGCCGGGCAGGTCTTTGCCCCTGCCTGTCACGAGCGGGTCCATCCCGATGCCCGAGATGTCTTTGCCCATCTCCTCGACCACCAGGACGTCGGCCTCGGGAACCGGAAGGCGCGGCCACATGGCAATCGCTTTGTTGAGCAGCTCCGGCTCTCGCGCCAGGATCTCCTCACCACGCAGCACCTCCAGGTGGGACAGCTCCTTGCGCGCGTCCTCGACCAGCGCCAGGGCGAGCACGGGAGGGGCTTTCTCGAGAACGAGTCCCGCGAGCTCGCCGATCAGGTGTCCCGCCTCGAACCCGTGGTGGTGCAGCGCGCGTGCGCCGTCGGCCTTGCCCAGCCCGACCGCCAGCATCTTGGCGACGCCGCTCTGCAGGGGGCCGGAGAAGCCCGTATGCGGAGCAACCCTGTTGAGCAGGAAGATGCCGTCGGCCTCCAGTGCCGCGCGCGCCATGAACGCCTCGGCCCCGCCGGCGGTCGTGCCCAGTGAGACGGTCTCGAGCGATGGGTCTATCGGTGCTCCCGCGGACTGCTCCGTAACGCCCAGCCGGCCCAGGATGGTGAGCTGCCCGGCAACGCTCGCTCCACCGTGCGACCCCATCGCCGGGACGATGAAAGGCTCGCATCCGCTGCCCCTGAGCAGCTCCACTATGCGATGCACCAGCTCTGGAAGCCTGTCTATCTTCCGGCTGCCTACGGCGACCGCGACTCTGCTCCCGTTGAAAACGCTTTCCACGCTCGCGCCCTCGAAGGCTTCGTCCAGCGCCCTGGCGGGATCCGGCAGAGGGCTGCTGGTGAGCGCCTGTCTTATGGTTGTCATCTCAGGGAAATCCATGTGCGTCCTCTACTCTCTGTTCGACTACTAGACTAAACCAGTTCCGCTGCTTTCAGAAGGAGCGCCAGCCTGCCCCCGCTTGCATATTCGCGCGCCTGGCGAAAAGATATCCCTGTCAACCGTCAGGGAGGGTCTATGAGGCGCGGCAAGAGGCAGTTCGATACTCACCAGGCCATGGAGCTTCAGGCTGCTGGAGCTCGCGGCTCCGCTCGCGGGCTATCGTCGCGTCAAGGAGCTCATTCCCTGGTTCCGCGCTGGCGACTTCAACGTCTCGTGCATCCCGGTGAACGAAGACATACACCTGCCTGAGAACACCGCCCTGCCGGCCCAGATCCTCGAGGACTTCATCCGGCGCGCAAGCCATCGCGTCATCGTGGATTACTGCGCCTGCCGCAAGGCCCTCGGCTGCAAGCGCTACCCGGCCGATATCGGCTGCCTGATGATGGGCAGCTCGGCGCTCGAGATCCATCCGGACATCAGGCGGGAGGTGTCCGTCGACGAGGCGCTCGAGCACGCCCGCGCGGCGATGGACAAGGGCCTGGTCCCCCTCGTGGGAAAGGTCCGCATCGACAACCTCGTCTTCGGCATCAAAGACAAGAAGCACCTCCTCTCGACGTGCTTCTGCTGCGAGTGCTGCTGCATCTCCCGTTTCGCCCGCCACGTGCCTCACGAGATACGCTCCGAAGTAGTGATGCGGCTCGACGGGCTCACGATCGAAGTCACCGACGACTGCGACGGCGGCGGCGCCTGCGCGAAGCGGTGCTTCCTCCAGGAGATAGAGATCGTCGACGGGCGCGCGGTGATCGGCGAGGGGTGCGCCGGGTGCGGCCGGTGCGCAACCGTCTGCAAGCGGGACGCCATAACGATCTCGCTCGACAACCCGGCTTTCCTCGAGGAAGCGCGCTCACGGATCGAGGCCCTGGTCGACTTCGAGTGACGCTCACACAAGCCGCCGGCTCTCTTTGATCACCGTGTTATAATCCGCGCAAGCGGTTCAAGGGGGCTGAATGGACGAAAACTTTCTCGAAGGCTGCGCTCACCACTATACCGACCTTCCGGACGGCTCTTTCGTCTGCACTATCTGCGGCCTGAACGTGTCCAAATGGGGAGAGGTGCTCCCGGCGCCGCCGGCTTTCTGCACGGCCTGCTCCGCGCCCTGGACGGCTGGAAGCCTGACCTGCCTGCACTGCGGGGCGACCAGCCAGGCGACGGCCCGGCGACGCCAACTGCTCATGGGTGGTCCCGCCGACCGTGCCGACACCCGCGCCGCCGCTCCTCCGCAGCCGGCGCCCAGCGCTCAGCCCCCCGAATACATGCCCGGTGTCACCGGTGAGCCGCCTCCGGTCCTGCCCGGCGGCTTCGATGAACTAGAGGTCATGCAGCTCTACAAGCAGCCCCCGGTGGGCGAGCCCCCACCGAGCTTCCAGGGCCAGGCTCCTGCCTATCCGCCCCAGGTGACCCCTCACGTGCCTCCACAGGGGCCCGGGCCGGGCTACGGCTACGGGGGAGCCGGAGGCGTCCCGCCTGGTGCGCCCATCGTGGGAACGGGTCCCGCCCGGGCAGGCAAGCCTATACCATGGATGTCGCTGTTGCTGCTGACCATCATCGGCTCGTTCTGCCTTGCGGCGATCATCGGAGTGGTGATGATCGCCACCGCTCATGTCGACCTCACGTCTTCCCGGATCCTCGGGATCATCTTCTCCATCGGCGTCTATGGCCTGCTGGCCCTCGCGACATGGACCCTGTACGAGAGAGGGCGTTACAGGACCTACGCGCTGATCGTCCTGCCGGTGACCGGGGTGGCCCTGCTCGCTACCCTGATCGGTTCATTCGCGGAGTCTTCCGCGGGCATGGTGAAGTTCGGCTCGGCGGCGGCGATCGTCGCGTGGACGTGTTCGCGCTGCTGCTCATCTATCCGATCGCGGTCGAGTTCAAGGAATTGAACGTCGGGTACTTCAAGCTTCTCGGCGTGGTGGCGGTCATCGACCTTGCCGGGAGCATCGTGAGCCCGGTGTTGAGCAAGCTGGTACACGCCCGCGAGGACCGGGCGGCGTGAGCCAGACCCGCGGTCTTAGTCTGCGCCTGCTTCAACGGTCCCGCCCATATCGGGTGTCCTGACGAGATACCGGCGCATCCCGTACGCCTGGATCGAGACGTTCGCGATCGACGAATAGACGATGATCTTCTGCCCTATCGCCTGGACCTCCAGCCCTCTCAGCCTGTCGATTCCCGGCCCGAAGAAGAGGAGCACGACATAAGCGGCCAGCAGGACAAGGTACGCAATGTTCGGAACCAGATAGCCAACCGGCCAGTGGTTCATGACCTGCACCGCGGTCAGGAACACCACGAATAGCAGAAGCAACCCGAATGCTATCTGAACGAACAGTTGGTGCAGGCCGTCGGAGACGTTCCACGGTACGGCGGCGATGCCTATGAAAGCGATGCCGCTTATCACGCCGCACGCCGCCCCCGCTGTTCCGGCCTTTCTCAACCTCTGCTCTTTGCCCGCCACGACTGAGACGTCAGGGCTGAAAAAGACTATAGCCAGTCCGACCCCGGCGAGGGCGAGCATGAACAGCACCGCGGATGCTACGTTCAAGTGGTGAGAGTAGACGCGAGTGGCGCCCAGGTCGCTGAAGAAGTTCGTTGTGAACGAGTAACCATGAGTGTGGCTGTTGATGTTGTTCGAGCCAGGGTAGAGCCCGATGGCGATCGATGTCAGGACGATGAAGTTCAGCGCCGCCGCTAGCAGCAGGTCGCAGCGTAGCGCGGCGGTCTTCCCCTTCACCTGCTCTGCCTCGCCCACCGGGACTCCTTTCATTTATCGCGATGCCGACTCCAGTTTATCTTCAGTTGCGCGGGCGCGCATTCAATTACGCCTGGCATCAGATAACCGTCCCGTTCTCTAGTAGAATAGCGGCATCGCGTGACACAAGGGGGAGACAAGATGACGCCTGAAGATGCTTCGGATCACACCAGGAAGGCCAACAGGGCTGCGTTCAATGACCCCGACTTCGATTGGGAAGACCAGCGGGACTGGGAGTTCGCCAACCGCGGCTTCATTGCGAAGCTCGAAGACCCGGTAATCAAAGACGACCAGGGGCGCACGGTGTGGGACCTCAAGCAGTATGAGTTCCTCGAGGAAGAGACGGCTCCCCCGACGGTGCACCCCAGCCTGTGGCGCCAGGCAAGGCTCAACATGGCCCACGGCTTGTTCAAGGTCACCGACCGCATCTACCAGGTCAGGGGGCACGACCTCTCGGTCATATCGTTCATCGATGCTGACAAGGGGTGGATCGTCATCGACCCGCTGATATCGACGGAGACCGCGAAGGCATCCCTCGATCTGGTGCTGCAGAACGTCAAGAGCAAACCCGTAACCGCCGTCATCTACACACACAGCCACATCGACCACTTCGGCGGCGTCAAGGGCGTGGTCTCAGAGGAAGACGTCCGGTCGGGAGACGTCAGGGTGATAGCGCCTGAGGGTTTCCTCGAGGCCGCAGTGAGTGAGAACGTGATCGCGGGAGATGCCATGGGCCGGCGCGCCGGTTACATGTATGGCAGCCTGCTGCCCAAGGGACCACGCGGACAGATCGACGCCGCGCTCGGTAAGACCACCTCGTCAGGCACGATCTCTCTCATCGAGCCCACCGATTACATCTCGGAGACCGGCAGCACCATGAAGGTTGACGGGATAGACCTCGAGTTCCAGGTCACCCCGGGGACCGAGGCGCCCGCCGAGATGAACTTCTTCTTCCCCGGGATGAGCGCACTGTGTATGGCGGAAAACTGCTCTCACAACCTCCACAACCTCCTGACCCTTCGCGGGGCCCAGGTCCGGGACGCCAGGGCGTGGTCGCACTACCTCTGCGAAGCGATCGAGCTGTACGCGGACAAGGCCGATATGGTCTTCACCAGCCACCACTGGCCCGTCTGGGGGCGCGACGACCTGGTCCGGTACATGGCCAGGCAGCGCGACATGTACCGGTACCTCCACGACCAGACCGTGCGGCTGATGAACAGCGGGTACACCGGCATCGAGATCGCCGAGATGATGGAACTGCCTCCGTCTCTCAGCCGTGAGTGGTACAACCGCGGGTATTACGGGAGTGTGAGCCACAACGTAAAGGCCGTCTACCAGAGATACATGGGCTGGTTCGATGGAAACCCCGCCAATCTGCACCCGCTGCCCCCGGTCGAGTCCGGCAGAAGATACGTGGAGTTCATGGGCGGGGCAGAGTCACTGCTTTCGAAAGCCAAAGCCGCGTTTGACGCGGGCGAGTACCGCTGGGTCGCCCAGGTGGTCAACCACCTGGTGTTCGCCGACCCTGACAACGAGGAGGCTCGAGCCTTGCAGGCTGACGCGCTCGAGCAAATGGGATACCAGTCGGAGAACGCTACCTGGCGCAACTTCTACCTCACGGGAGCGATGGAGCTGCGCGACGGGGTGGCGCCAGCAGTGAGCGCGTCCGAATCGGGCACAGATATCATCAAGAGCCTGAGCCCCGACATGATACTCGACTACATGGCGATCCACGTTGACCCGGAGAAAGCAGCGGGAAAGAGTATCGCCGTAGGGGTGGACTTCACAGACACTGGCCAGCAGTTCGTGCTGACTCTCGAGAACAGCGTCCTGAACCACGTAGCGAGGCCGCTGCCCGGCGACATCCCGGTCACCCTGAAGTTGTCGCGCGAAGCGCTCGGCTTAGCTCTCGGGGGCGACGAGGGCATGCAGGCCGCTCTCGCCTCAGGACAGATCGTGATCGATGGAGACGGGGCGAAGCTGGGAGAGCTCTTCTCGGTGATGGACAAATCGGACACCTGGTTTAATATCGTGACGCCTTGAGGGAGGGACAATGGGCGAGTTGAGGGCGGGGACTGTCGGGATGGTGGGCTGATGCTGCCGCCGCTCCCGCTGGAGAAACAAACCCTGGTCCACCGCTTCCTGCCGGTCACCGCCTGGCTTCCATCTTATGAGCGCGCCTGGGCGGCCGGCGACATCGTGGCAGGCCTCACCATCTGGGCGCTGCTCGTCCCTGAGGCGCTGGCGTATGCCGGCATCGCAGGGGTGCCCCCGCAGTACGGGCTGTACTGTGCGCCTCTGGCCCTGATCGCTTACGCCATCTTCGGCGGCTCCAGGCGCCTGGTCGTGGGGCCCTCATCCACCGTGGCGATCGTCTCAGCGTCAGTGGTTGCGCCGCTTGCTGCCACCGGGTCCGACAGTCGATACCTCGCCCTGACAATCGCGCTCGCTCTCCTGACCGGCGCCGTGCTGGTCGGTGCCGGGCTGGCGAGGCTGGGATTCGTCGCGAAGTTCCTTGCCAAGCCGGTTCTCGACGGTTTCATCATCGGCCTCGCCTTCACCATCGCGATCGGGCAGGCCGGTAAGCTGGTGGGCGTTCACACGACCGGGGATACGGCGCTCCAGAAGACCATCAGCATCTTCAGCCAGGCCGGCAAGTGGGAGTGGCTGCCGTTCGTAGTAGGCGGCATCTGCCTCGCCCTGCTGTTCATACTGGAGAAGTACCTGCCGCGGCTGCCCGCCGCCATCATCGCGGTCATCCTTACCACGCTGGTCGCATATCTGTTTCACCTGGGGGTCTCGCCCTCGTCGGAAAGATCCCCGGGGGGCTGCCGTCCTGGGGGCTCAAAGGACTGGGCCTCGAGGACATCTATCACCTCTTGCCTGGCGCTGTAGCCGTTGCGCTGGTGGGGTTCACGGAATCGATCGCTGTCGCCAAAGAGGAGGCGGTGCGGCACGACTACGAGATCGATGCGAACCAGGAGATGATCGCGAACGGCATGTCCAACCTCGGAGCGGGGCTCTTCCAGAGCTTCGCGGTCAACGGCAGCCTCTCCAAGAGCGCGGCGTGTGAGACCGCGGGAGGGAACACCCAGGTGGCGAGCGCCCTGTGCGCGTTCCTGACGCTGGCGACTATCCTCTTCCTCACGGGCCTGTTCACCTACTTGCCGGAAGCGACCCTGGGAGCCATCGTGATCCACGCGCTCTGGAAGTACTTCAAGCCGGCGGGCATGGTGCGGCTGTACCGGGTCCGCAAGGGCGACTTTGTGCTCTCCGCCGCTGCGCTGGTCGGCGTCTTTCTCTTCGGCGTGCTGCCGGGCATCATCATCGGCGTTGTGCTTTCCCTTGCGCTGCTGATCCAGCGCGCGAGCAGCCCCAACTCCGCGGTGCTCGGCATGAAGCCGGGCGGGGACCGGTTCGCGGACATCACGCAGAACCCGACCTACGAGACGTTCCCCGGGCTCCTGATCTACCGGTTCGATGCGCCGCTGGTGTTCCCGAACGCGGAGAGGTTCGTGCACGAGATAAGGGCGCTGGTGAAGGCGGGCGAGCCTCCGGTCAAGGCGCTTATCATCGACTTCGAAGTTATGTCGGACATGGACACGACCGCGTCGGATAATTTCTCCGACCTGCTGACGGTGATGGAGAAGTCCGGCGTGGCGGTGAAGCTGGCACGCGTGCACACGCCGGTGCGCGAGTTTATGGAGAAGGATGGACTCGTCGAGAAGATCGGGGAGGACAACCTGTATCCGAGGGTGCGGGATGCGGTGGAGGCCGTGAAGCGGGAAGGCCTGACTGCAGGCGAAGAACGAGCTTGAGGAAACCCCAACGTGCTATCTGGTTTTCACTGACCTTTCATCATCCAGGCGCTTCTTCTCTGTCGTGGCTACCAGCTTCTCTCGCCTGGCGGTGAATCAGTCAGAGCACGAGGCGTTCACCGGAGTACTCTGCACCTTCCAGGGCTCGTGCATCCGCTGGTACTTGACATCATTCCTATATATCTGTAATTTTATTACAGATATCTAGCTATAGTGTCAAGTTGAGGGACGGTGGACTGCATGAAGCTGGACCGATTTTTCGCAAAGCACCCCGTATTCACTTTGGAAGAGTTCGACGAATACCTGGGTAAGCAAAACCGATACACACGCGATTCGCTTCTTACCCACCACCGGAAGAGTGGACGAATAATGGCCATACGTCGCGGACTTTACTCGGTTGTTCCTCCTGGATCATCGCCCGAATCCGCACCAGTCGATCTTTTTCTCCTTGCATCAAAGATGACCGCTGATGCGGTGATCAGCTATCACACGGCCCTGGAATTCCACGGCAAGGCGTATTCAGTATTCAACAAGCTCTATTACCTCTCAAGCCGGAAATCACAACCTGTCCAGTTCCGTTCCCACGAGTTCATCTCTGTTCTCGTCCCTAAGGCGATTCGCGGGCGCCCGGCAGAGCGGTTCGGCCTTGAGCATTATGAACGCTCAGGCATGACCGTCCGAGCAACCGACCTGGAACGCACTCTTGTCGACGTTATGGCCCGACCGGACATATCTGGCGGCTGGGAAGAGATATGGCGCTCGCTTGAGTCGGTTGAGTACTTCAAGCTTGACGACGTCGTAGAGTACGCCTTGTTGCTCGGTAATGCGACCACGGCGTCGAAGGTCGGCTTCTTCCTCGATCAACACAGTCGCGAGCTGAACGTCAAAGGCTCTCAGCTCGATCGACTACGCCGACTGCGGCCGCGCCAGCCTCACTACCTCGATCGGAGCAACAGAAAAGGTGGGCAACTTGTCACTGCATGGAACTTGGTGGTTCCTGAGGCTGTCATCAACAGCACCTGGGCGGAGGTCACTTGAGAATATCGAATGAGCGGCTGGGGCCGGAGGCTAGTCAACGAGTGCAAGGAAGCTCTTTCCATGGTACTGCCTTTCACATCTGACGAGATGGCGTTTCTCGATAACGTGCTCGACAGTGGAGTCATCGAGCCTCGTCTACTCAGCAGCGATTTTGAAATGCAGCATAAGATAATTAGTCAACCGATGCTCCAGTGGAAGGCCCTCAACGTAGCTCAGTTTCACAAGGAAGACTAGACGGGTAATCGCTGGTGTGATGGTGAAGACCTGGCGCGGCGAACTGGCCCCCGGTAACTACGTTGGATATCGAACCGCCCCACGCGCCACGCGGCGTCCACGGCCACACGCCGGTAGTCTCTCGTTCTCGCACAGGAATATCCAGTCAGTGGTCGTCCGAGACGTTCCTGACTTCAGATGAGTCCAAATATCTTGCGTGGTATATGGCGCGCGGTGACCCATCGTTGGTTCATCATCCAACTAGGCCCACCAACAACTAGCGGGATGGTTGAGATGTAGAGTGAAGGTCATTGTTGGTGGGCCTAGTTGGATTCGAACCAACGACCTCACCCTTATCAGGGGTGCGCTCTAACCAACTGAGCTATAGGCCCGTAGGGTTTGTAAGGTACCATTATCGCAGGTGGCGGGCAAGTGCGCCTATCAGCCCTTCAGCACCCCCATCGGCCGCAGCATCGCGACCTTTTTTGACAGCCCGGCACCCTCGCATACGTCCACCACGCGGGTGACGTCCTTGTACGCTTCCGGCGCCTCCTCCGCGAGCAGTGAGAGCTTGCCGCCCATCACGATGATCCCCTGGCGCTCGAGCCGCTCCTGGAGCTCTGCGCCTCGAATGGTCTTCCTGGCCTTCGAGCGGCTCATGGTCCGCCCCGCGCCATGGCAGGTGCTTCCGAAGCTCTCGAGCATCGATTGCTCCGCCCCCACCAGCACGTAAGAATTGGTCCCCATGTCGCCCGGGATCAGCACCGGCTGTCCGACATCCTTGTAAGCCGCCGGCACCTCGGGATGCCCTGCCGGGAACGACGCCGTAGCGCCCTTCCGGTGGACGCATACGCGCCGCTTCCTTCCGTCGACCTCGTGTGTCTCCATCCTGGCCACGTTGTGTGATACGTCGTACAGCAGCTCCATCCCGAGCCCCGTGTCGGACCCCTTGAAGTGTTGTTCGAAAGCCACCCTCGTCCAGTGCATCAGCGCCTGCCTGTTCCCGATGGCGTAGTTGCACGCGCACGCCATCGCCGCCAGGTAATCGGCAGCCTCTTTGCTGTCCAGGGGGGCGCAGGCGAGCTGTCGGTCCGGCAGCACCCACCCGAGCCTCTTCACCACCCGGTCCATCACCTGAAGGTAGTCCGTGCAGACCTGGTGCCCGAGCCCGCGGGACCCTGAGTGGATCATCACTGTGACCTGCCCCTCCTCGAGCCCGAAGGCGCGGGCCACCTCCGGCATGAACACCTTCTCGACGGCCTGCACCTCGATGAAGTGGTTGCCCGACCCCATCGTGCCCAGCTGGTCCTTGCCGCGTTCGTAAGCCCGCTGGCTTACCCGGTCGGGGTCGGCCCCGGGATACACCCCGTTGCGCTCGGTGTGCTCGAGGTCTTCCTCGCGCCCGTAACCCATCCTCACCAGCTCGCGGCCGCCGCCGGTGAACACCTTCCTCAGCACCGACTCAGTGGAGTGGATCTGCCCCCTGGTGCCGAGGCCCCGAGGGATCAGGCCGGCCATGGCCGCCATCAGTTCCCGCAGCCCGGGCCTGACGTCGCTCTCGCTCAGGTTCGTCTTCAGCAGCCGCACACCGCAGGAGATATCGAACCCGACCCCGCCGGGCGACACCACCCCGTCGTCCTCGCCGAAGGCGGCGACGCCCCCTATCGGAAAGCCGTAGCCCCAGTGGATGTCCGGCATCGCGAGAGACCTGTACACGATGCCCTGGAGGAAAGCCACGTTCGCGACCTGCTCGAGCGCGCGGTCCTGCAAAGCCATCTCGATCAGCCGCTCGTCTGCAAAGATCGTCCCCGGCACACGCATGCCGTCCTTGAACCCGACCGGGACTTCCCACTTGTAATCGCCGATCCTCTTGATGCCTTCCATCGCCATCACCATTCCACTCGCTGTGCCTTACACGTCGAAGATTGCTCTCGCGAACCAGGTCCCTTCTTTCTTCTCGACCGCAAGCTCATAATAGGTCGCCGCCTTTATCTCGAGCTCCAGGCTGTGCCTGGCCGGGTCGACCGGCTCGCCCGCGACCGTCGCCTCGAGGCCGCAGTCACTGACGCTCTTCACCTCGAAGCGGGACAGCAGCAGGCCCTTCGCGCTCACAAAAAAAATGAGCTCGTTCAGCCACCTGAACATGAGCTCTCCCAGATCCGCGGCTTCGAGCTTCACTTCTCTCGAGACAACAGGCTCGACGCCCTCGACGTCGACCATGATAGAGAACATCGCAAGCGCCGCGCCCGCAAAAAGCTCTTCAAGGGTGTCCGCCTCGACCTCGATCCCGATGTCGGCAGTGTGCTCGATGGTGTTGAACTTCAACGCGCCCCCAGGGCTAGCGCGCCAGCGGGAGGGTGAAGGTGAACGTCGAGCCCGAGCCCGGCTCGCTCTCCACCTGGACGGTCCCACCCATGGACTGCACGAGCTCACGGGTGATGTAGAGCCCGAGCCCCGAGCCAGGGAACGAGCGTGTCTCGCTCGAGTCCACCTGGTAGAACCTGTCGAAGATGCGCTCGATCTGCTCGACCTCTATGCCGATACCCTCGTCGCTCACGCTTATCTCGGCCATCCCGCGGGATTCCTTCACCGAAATGACGACCGCTCCTCCGTCGGGCGAGAACTTCAGCGCGTTGCGTATGAGGTTGCCAACCGCGACCTCTGTTTTCTCGCGGTCGGCGATCACGGGGATAGGGGTGCCGTCGGCTTCCACCCGCACGTCGTGCAGGTCCGCGACCCGCTCCTGGTCCTCGGCGACAGACTCGCACGCATCGACAATGTCGAACGGCTCGCGGTAGACCTCGAGGCGCCCCTCCTCGATGCGGGACATGTCCAGGATGTTCTCGATCAGCCCCTCGAGCGCTATCGATTTCTTGAGGATGATCTCGATAGACTCTTTCTGGGTCTCCCTGTCGATCCTGTCGAAGTGCTCCACCATGGTCTTCGCGAAACCTTCGATAACCGCGAGCGGCGACCGCAGCTCGTGGGACACCGTGGAGACGAAGTCGGACTTCATCCTGTCCAGCACCATCAGCTCCCGGTGCGCTTCCTCGAGGGCCTCCAGGTGCCTCCTGGTCTCGTCGAACAGCCGCGCGTTCTGGATGGCGACCCCGGCCTGCCTCCCGATGGCCTCCAGGAGCAGGGTGTCCTCCGTGGAGAACTCCTGGCTGGCGGCCGGCCTTTCCAGCGCGAAGACGCCGACGACCTTGTCCCCGGCGATGAGCGGCGTCGCCACCGCGAAATCCACCCCGGTGGTCTTTATGACGGGATCGTTTTCGATGAGCTCGCGTTCTTCGCGCGTCCTCGCGCTCGCGGGCGGTATCGTCACGGTGCGCTTCGTGCTGACCACCACGCCCCCGATCCCGCTGTCCGTGTGCAGGGTGATCTCGGCGAGGAGGTCGAGGTCCAGGTTGTATGCCGCGTTGAAGACGAACTCGTCGTTCCCGGGCTCGACGAGGCCGATGAGCGCGGCGCGCGAGCCGACCGCCTTTGCGGCTTCCTCGGCCGTCCTGTCCAGGAGCGACTGCAGCTCGAGCTCGCTGGAGATGCTCTGTGCCGTCCGGTACAGCAGCGAGAGCCTCTCGTGTTCCGCGGCGAGCTCTTTGTAGATGAGGGCGTTCTCTATCGACACTCCGATCTCCGCTCCCGCGGCGTCATAGAACCCGCAGTCACGTGGGTCGAACACGCCCGGGGTGTCTGTGCCGAGGGCGATCACGCCGATCGACTTGTCGCCACTGTATAGAGGGATGAGCAGTGCCTGCGCAGTCCCGCTCCTCTTGAGCGCGCCGGTGAAGTCGAAGCTCGCGCTCTCCGCGTCGTCACCCTGGAGCTCGACAAGGACCGTCCGCTGGCGCTCCTCGGCCAGCCATACCATCAGTTCACGGGTCGACGCCTCGCCTAGCGCGGGATGGAACTTCGCGGAGGACTTGTTCGACGTCGCCATGACCGGGCTCCGGGACGCCGGGCTCCCCAGTATGACCATGCCCGCGTCCGCCCTGCTCACCTCGATCGCTTCACCCAGGATCGCCGCCACGACCGTGTCGAGGTCCAGCGAGCTTGTCGAGGCCCTGACTATCTCGTTCAAGGAAGCGAGCTGCGCGGCTCGGCGGTTGGTCTCCCGTTCAGCCTTCTTGCGCTCGCTGATGTCCCGCAGCGCGGAGAGGACCACCATCTCGCCCCATATCCTGGTCAGCCTCGCGGTGGCTTCCGCCGGTATGATAGTCCCGTCCTCGCGGAGCACTCGGGTCTCAAAGGTGACAGCGCCCTCCTCTTCGAGATTGCCCTCCAGCTCTCCGTATTGAGCCCTGAGGCGCTCTGGCACCAGGTCGACCATGTTCATCTTCAAAAGGGCCTCGCGCGAGTAGCCGGTGGAGAGGATTGCCGTCTCGTTGGCGTCGAGGATATCTCCGTTCCTGGTGTGGACGAACAGTGCGTCGCCGGCGCTCGAGAACAGGGTCGAGTATGCCTCCGCGGCCGCCTCCACCTCGTCGCGCATCTTCTTGGATTCCGTGATGTCCTGAACCGCGGCGAGCACCTCGCCGGCCCCGTCTTCGGTCACCCCCAGAGTGGTGACGTAGAACTGAACATCGATGAGCGTGCCGTCTTTCCTGATGAGCTTGTCCTCGGCCGAGTAGACCCCCTTGGTGTTGAGGGTGTTGATGAGCTCGTCCGCCACCACCTCGAACGTCTCGGGCTGCGGCATCAGGAACCGGGAAGTCTTGCCGTCGAGCTCCTCGAGGCTGTAGCCGGATAGCTCGCTCATGCGGGGGTTGGCCCAGGTGATGATGCCGTTGCGCAGCACGAACAGGCCCTCCCCGATGCTCTCGGTGATCCGCGCCCTGAACTGCTCTGAGCGGCCGAGCTCTTCCACGAACTCCTTCCGCTCCAGGGCGCGGGAGATCGTCCGCGTGAGCTCTCGCAACAGCTCGAGGTCGTGCTGGTTCCATTCCCTGTTCTCCCCGGTGGAGGCGTATCCGAGCAGCCCCTTGAGAGTCTCTCCGGCGAAGACGGGCACCGAGGCGAACGACGTTATCGCAAATGTCTTGACGAACGCCTGCTCTGCAACGCCCGGGATCTCGCTGGCGTCCTCGAACAGCACTTCTTCTCCGGCCCTGAACCGCGGGGTCAGGTACTCAAACTTCCGGGAGTCCTCTCCGAGAAGCGAGTCTTCAAATGGCTCCGCGCTGCCGCCTCGCTCGAGCACCCTCCCGATCGTGTTACCGTCGCCGGCCAGCTCGAAATAGTAGGCCCGGCTGCCGCCAAGCAGGAGCGAGAGGTCGTCCAGGGCCTCCTGGATCGCGCCGTAGACATCCGTGGGGTCGACGAACTTCACGGCGATCGCGGAGAGCACCTCTTCGATCTTCAGCCGCTGCTCTCTCTCCTCTTCGTGTGCGTGCCTCTCGGTCACGTCCCTTATCACCAGGATCTCGATCGCGTCCTCACCGGGCCAGCCCACCAGGCCCGAGTTGACCTCGGCGTAGATGGGCGTGCCGTCTTCCCTGACGCAGCGCACCGCGAAGTTCGGCTCGGCTTTCCCAGACTTGAAGTCTCGGTCGAGCTCCCTGGCGACACTCTCTTTCGAGTCGGGGTGCACGTACTTGAAGATGTTTCCCCCCACCGCGTCCTGCGCGGTGACCCCGAAGAGCGGCTCGACCGCGCGGTTGGCGAACAGTATCTCCCCGGCGCGGTTGACGGACACGATGGCGTCGTGAGTCGTCTCCACGATGGTGCGGTATCTCTCCTCCGAGGCCTTGAGCTTCCACTGGGCGAGCAGGCTCGCGGTCACGTCGCTGATGATCACCATCACGTTCGCATGCGGCCCGGGGTCGCCGAGGATCGCCGTGGTGACCTCGAAGAACTTCTCCTGCCCTTCGACGAGGGCCCTCACGGGGAACCTCGCAACGCTGCGCCCGGTCTCCCATTCCTTCCTGAACCTCTTGAGCGTCGTCGACTTGTCTTCCGGATGGACGTAGTCGTAGATGCTGGTGCCGATGACGTATGGAGCGCTCTTGCCGGTGAACAGGACACTCGCGGAGTTCGCAAAGAGGACCGTGCCATGCGGGTCCGCGATGATGATCGCGTCCCGGGAGGACTCGATCAGCGTGCGGTATCGTTCCTCGGAGGACCTGACCGCTTCCTCGGCCTCCACCCTGTCGGTCACGTCATTGGCGGCCACGAGCACCACGTCGCGCCCGCCCATGGTCATCATCGTGTGCTGGAGCTGGACGACCGCCGTGCTGCCGTCGTTCCTGTTCAACCGGGTGTCGTAGTCGCGAGGGGCGCCCTGGTCGCCGGACATCCTCCGCGCCAGGGCATCGAGCATCCTCTTGCGCTCCTCGGGGGACGCCAGCTCCACGATGTCGGAGACGGTCTTGAAATGGCTGGTGTCGTAGCCGAGTATCTGCCCCGCCCTGGAGTTCGCGTACAGCACGTCTTCGCCGTCGTGGACGATGAAGCCCACGCCGCTGTTCTCCATGATGGCGCGGTACCGCTCCTCAGACTCGCGCAGGTCGTTGACCAGCGAGGCGTTCCTGATGGCGATCGACGCCTGCCGCGCGAAGCTCTCCATGAGCTGCGCCTCGCGGCCGGTGAACTGCCGGTACCTCGTCGTCATCGCAGTGTAGACGACGCCCATGAAAGTGCCCTCCGCGGAGAGCGGCACAAGCAGAGACGACTTGACGCCGAAATCGTCCGCGATGAAATCGGGAACCCTGCTGTCGGCCTTGACGTCGTAGATGGCTACTGACTTGAGGCTCCTTGCAACCTCCGCGCCTGCCTTATGCACATCGAGGCTCACCTCCGGCACGGGCCTTTCACCCGTGGCACCCTCGGGATAGCCGGCGGCGAGCTTCAGAATCCCGGTGTCCTTGTCCAACAGGAAGATGCCACACGCGTCGGCCTCGAGGAGGTCCGCCGCGTCGCGAGCTACCTCGCCCAGGGCGACTCCCAGGTCCAGCGTGCCGGTCAGGTGCTGGCTCACATTGAAAAGCGCGGTCGCCTCTCTGGCCCGTTGCTCCGCCCTCAGCCGAAGGAACGCGTTCTCCGCGCCGAGCTCGAGCCCTTCGGCGCAGGCCTTCAGCACGCCCATCCCAAGCTCTTCCTTGGCCCGCTCGCCGTCATAGCCCAGCATCAGGATCCCTACCGGGTGACCTCCCGGGAAGAGTGGAACCGCCACCATTCCCCCGAGGCCCTCTTCTTTCCTGATCTGTTCGACGTGCGGGTGCGTCCTGGCGCCGGCGGGCGCCACCTCGATCCTCTTGTTATAGACCGCGGTCGCGGGGAAGACCCTCTCTGTGCCGCCGATCGACTTCGGCGGGACGCTCTTCTCGAAGCCGCTCTCCGCCACCAGCCTCGCCTCTGTCGCGCCGGCTTCCAGCACGTAAACCGCGCCCGTGCGGTATGGAGGCAGCGTGAGCAACTGCTCCATCGAGAGGGCCAGCATCTCCTCGAAGTCCGTGGACGCTCCGACCCTCGCCAGGAAGGCGTTCACGACCTCGAGCTCTGCCGCGCGCCTCTCGACGTCCTTGCGGTGCGTGAACCTTTCGGTCACGTCCTGCCCCAGAGCGATCGCGCCGGCGACCTCGCCGTTCGGCACGAACAGCGGGGAGTACGTCCAGGAGATCATTCTCCTGTCGCGAGTCTTGGTGAGGATCGGTATGAGCGCCGGCTCCGAGGAGCGGGGCGCGTCCGCGGGCCGGGAGAAATATTCTTCCGCGCTGGCTAGGTCGTCCGGTGGTATCACCGTCCTGACCCCACCGCCCGCGTTTATCTCGGCTTCCGTGAAGCCGCTCAACCTCTCCGTCGCCTTATTCACGAACTCGAGCGTTCCGTCGGAATCGAACCCCAGGACCAGCGAGTTGACCGACTCCAGCAGCGCGCGGGACAGCTCCTTCTCTTTATAGACCTCGCGTTGCAGCGAGCGCGTCTCGTGGATGTCCGTGCTCACCACTGCTACCACGCGCCGGTCCTGGGTCTCTCCTGCGATGTAGATGTAGAGGTTCTCGTGGGTGCGCCAGCCGTCCGCCGTGGTCATGCGCATCTCGCGCTTCACCCAGCGCTCCTCGCCGACGACCTCATCAATGGGACAGTCGGCGCAGGCCTCTCTCGAGTTTCTCAGCACCCGGTAGCAATCCTTCCCGAGCGCCGCGGTGCCGCCCCACGCCCTGCGGGCGGCGCTGTTCATCTGCAGGATCTTTCGGTCCGGTGAAAGGACGATGACGGCGGCGCCGACCGCCTCGAGGAAGTCTGTGAACGCGCCGAGGTCCAGTGGAGCGGCCTCGGCCTTGCGCTTCTTAGGGTTTACCATGCCTGCCCCCGAGGGTACAGCTTCTGTGGGGCATGCCGCAGTGGAGACGTTCCAGGACTATTCTTCCCGGTCTTCGGACTCCTCAGCCTCTTCGGCCTCGCCCTCCGTCGCGTCGTACTCCTCATCCGCGTTGCTGTCGTCGCCGGCGACCACGAGGGCGACCGCGCTTACCCGGTCGTTCTCCAGCACCCTCATGACCTTTACGCCTTGCGTTGCGCGCCCGGTCCTGGGAATCCCGTTGATGGGAACCCGTATTACAATGCCCTCCTGCGACACAACGAAGAGCTCCTGGTTGTCCCGGACGATCCTGGCGCCGGCGAGAACACCCTTGGTCTCGGTAAGCTTGATGGTCCGGACGCCCTTGCCGCCTCTCTTGTGGACCGGGTAGAGCCTTGCGGATGTTCGTTTCCCATAGCCGTTCGAGGTGATGACGAATACGTCCGAACCCTCCAGGGGCACCTCCATGGTCAGCACCATGTCGCCCTTGTTGAGGGTGATGCCTTTGACGCCCGCCGCCGTTCTGCCCATCGGGCGGCAATCCTTCTCGTTGAACTTGATCGCCTGGCCCTGCTCCGTGATGAGCAGCAACTCCTCGCCGCCGTTCGTGAGCCGGGCCCTGATCATCTCGTCTCCCGGGAACAGCTTGAGCGCTATTATCCCATCTTTGCGCGCCGAATCATATGAGTCGAATCGGGTTTTCTTGACTATGCCGTTCTTGGTCCCTGTCACCAGGAACATCTCGGGGCTGAAGTCCCTGGTGGCGATGACCTCGATGATCTTCTCGCCCTGCTCGAGGGGCAGCAGGTTGACCATCGCTTTGCCTTTGCTGATGCGGCTGCCCAGCGGAAGCTCGTGGACCTTCAGCCTGTAGACCTTTCCCCTGTTCGAGAAGAAGAGGATGAAGTGGTGAGTGGTCGTGATGAAGAGGTGCTCGACGAAGTCGCCTTCCTTGAGGTCCATCCCGGTCACGCCCTTGCCGCCTCGTTTCTGCTTCCTGAAGGTGGTCACCGGCACCCGCTTTGCATACCCGGAGTGCGTTATGGTTATCACCATCTCCTCTTCGGCGATGAGGTCCTCGATCGACAGGTCTTCGGCAGCGCCGACGATCTCGCTACGCCTCTCGTCGGCGTACTTGCGTTTCATCTCCTGGAGCTCTTCCTTTATGAGAAGGAGCACTTTCTCCGGGTCGTCAAGGATCGCTTTGTATTCCTTGATCTTCTGTTGAAGCTCTTTCAGCTCGTCCTTGACCTTCTGGCGCTCGAGCCCGGTGAGCCTCTGCAGCCGCATGTCGAGTATCGCCTGCGCCTGCTCCTCCGAGAGCTTGAACCTCTTCATGAGCCCGGCCCTGGCTTCGTCCACGGTCTTGGAAGCCCTGATGAGCGCTATGGTCTCGTCCAGATTGTCGAGCGCGATCAGCAAGCCTTCGAGAATGTGTGCGCGCTCCTCCGCCTTCCTCAGGTCGAACCTCGTGCGCCTGACGATGACTTCCTGCCTGTGCTCCACCTGCTTCCTGATGAGCTGCTTGAGCGGCAGCGTCCTGGGGACGCCGTCAACGAGCGCGAGCATGATTATCCCGAAGGAGTTCTGCATCTGAGTGTGCTTGTACAGCTGGTTGAGCACGACCTCGGGGTCCGCCTCGCGCTTCAGCTCGACGACCAGCCTCATCCCGCTGCGGTCCGATTCGTCGCGGAGGTCCGAGATGCCGGCGAGAGTCTTTGCCTTCACCAGCTCCGCTATCTTCTCGGCGAGCTTCGCCTTGTTGACCTGGTACGGGAGCTCTGTGACCGCGATCCTCTGGCGGCCGCTCTTGACCTCCTCGAAGTGGGCCCTCGCCCTGACATGTATGATGCCCCTGCCTGTGCTGTAGGCCTGGTACACCCCTTCCATGCCCATGATCCTTCCACCAGTAGGAAAGTCGGGCGCTTTGATGTGCCTCATCAGGTCCTCGAGGCTTATCTCCGGGTCGTCTATGTAGGCGCAGGTGGCGTCGACGACCTCGCCCAGGTTGTGCGGCGGCACGTTGGTCGCCATGCCGACGGCGATTCCTGCGGCGCCGTTGACGAGAAGGTTGGGGAAGCGTCCGGGCAGCACCACCGGCTCCTGCATCGACCCGTCGTAGTTGTCGACGAAGTCGACGGTCTCTTTCTTGATGTCCTCGAGCAGTTCCAGCGCGACCGCGGCCATCCGCGCCTCGGTGTACCGCATGGCAGCGGCGCTGTCCCCGTCAACCGAGCCGAAGTTCCCGTGCCCGTCGACGAGCTCGTACCTGTACGAGAAGTCCTGTGCCATGCGGACAAGGGTGTCGTAGATCGCCGCGTCGCCATGAGGGTGGTAGCGGCCCATGACGTCACCGACGATGCGGGCGCACTTCCTGTGAGGCTGGTTAGGGGCGAGGCCCGACTCGCTCATGCTGTAGAGGATGCGCCTGTGCACGGGCTTGAGGCCGTCCCGCACGTCCGGCAGCGCCCGCTGCATGATGACGCTCATCGCGTACTCGAGGAACGAGCGCTCCATCTCGTCTTCCAGCTCTACAGGTTCTACCCGCCCGCCGACAAGGTCGATCATCAGTCTTTTTTCCTTTCCGGGGACACCGCTTGGCGCTCTTCTATATGTCCAGGAACCTGACGTCGGAGGCGTGCTCCTGGATGAAGCTGCGCCTCGCCTCGACGTCGCTCCCCATCAGCGTGTCGAATACCAGGTCCGCGGTCACGGCGTCGTCTATGTTCACCTGGAGCAGGTTGCGCCGCTGCGGGTCCATGGTCGTCTCCCAGAGCTGGTCCGGGTTCATCTCCCCCAGGCCTTTGAATCGCTGCACCTGGGCTTTTTTTCCGTTGTTCTCCTTGATGACCCGCTCCATCTCGGTCTCATCGTAGGCGTAGAAATGCTTCTTGCTTATGGTGAGGCGGTAGAGGGGCGGCTGAGCCACGTATATGTAGCCTTCGTCGATGAGCTCCGGCATGTACCTGTAGAAGAACGTCAACAACAGCGTCCTGATATGGGCGCCGTCGACGTCCGCGTCGGTCATGATGATGGCCCTGTGGTAGCGCGCCTTGGTGATATCGAACTCGTCCCTCACGTTCGTACCGAGGGCGGTGATGATGGCCTGTATCTCCTGGGACGCGAACACCCTGCTCGGTCCCGCCTTCTCGACGTTGAGGATCTTGCCCCTCAGCGGCAGGATCGCCTGGAAGCTCCGGTCGCGCGCCTGCTTGGCGGAGCCGCCGGCGCTGTCGCCCTCGACCAAGTAGATCTCGCAGAGCGAAGGGTCCTTGATGGAACAGTCCGCAAGCTTTCCGGGAAGCGTGCTGCTCTCGAGGATGCTCTGCCGCCTTACCAGTTCTCTTGCCTGCCTGGCGGCCGACCTCGCCCTGCTGGCAGTGAGCGCCTTGGTGACTATATTCTTGGCGTCGGCCGGGTTCTCCTCGAGAAACTCCGCGAGCTTCGAGTTAACCGTCGACTCGACGAATCCCTTGATGTCCGGGTTGCCGAGCTTGGTCTTCGTCTGCCCCTCGAACTGCGGCTCCTCCATCTTCACGCTGACCACCGCCGTCAGCCCCTCGCGCACGTCGTCCCCCGAGAGGCTGGGGTCTTTCTCCTTGATCAGCCCGCTCTTCCTGGCGTAGTCGTTGATGGTCCTGGTGAGGGCCGCCTTGAACCCGACCAGGTGGGACCCGCCTTCGTGCGTGTTGATGTTGTTGGTGAAAGTGAAGACATTGTCGAGGAATCCGTTGTTGAACTGCAGCGCCACCTCTACCTCGGCGTCGGCTCTGGCGCCCTGCATGTAAGTGACCCTTTTCTGTATCGACTCCTTGCTGGAGTTCAGGAAGAGGACGAAATCGATGATGCCGCCCTTGTACTTGTAGATGGTCTCTTTCTCGTCCTCGGTCCTCTGGTCGAACAAGCCGATCTCCAGGCCCGCGTTGAGGTAAGCGACCTCGCGCAGCCTCTGCGATATCGTCTCGTACTTGAACTCCATCTCTTCGAATATCCTGGAGTCCGGCGTGAACTTTATCGTCGTGCCGGTCTTCAGGCTGTCCTCCACCCTCTCCAACTTGGAAACCGGCTTTCCGCGCTCGAAGTCCTGGACGTACTTCCCTCCATCTCTGCGGACCTCGACGCGCAGCTGCTCTGAAAGAGCGTTAACGACCGAGAGGCCGACTCCGTGGAGGCCTCCCGCCACCTTGTAGCCGCCGCCTCCGAACTTCCCTCCGGCGTGCAGCATCGTCAGCACGACCTCGACCGCCGACTTCTTGAACCTCGGCATGTCTCCGACTGGAATGCCGCGCCCGTCGTCTACCACCGTGACCGACCCGTCCGGTTCCAGCGTCACCGAGATGTGCGTACAGTAACCGGCCATCGCTTCGTCGATGCTGTTGTCCACGACTTCCCAGATCAGGTGGTGTAACCCGCGCGTCCCGGTCGACCCCACGTACATGCCGGGCCTTTTCCGCACCGCCTCCAGGCCGTCGAGGACGGTGATGCTTTTAGCGTCGTAAGCTTCTTCCAAGTCTTTTTGTTCCAACTATTGCCACCTCTTCACAGGACGGTATGACCGGTCACGAGAACTGAGATTGTTGCGGCTCGATGGTCGACGATCTCGGGCAGAACTCATGCTCCGATTATATCATTAGAAGCGCACATTTCCCGTATGATATCCCGCATCCGGCGCAATCAACCTTCCTCTTGCTCGCTTTGCTTGCTTGTACTGCTGGCGCGGACCAGCCTTTCGAGTGCTTTTCGCATCTCTTCGTCATCGAGGGCGCCTATGTCCTCACCGAGTTTTCCGCGCAGTTCCTCTGGCTCATTTCCCTTGTCCGGGCCTTTCGGCGCGATCTCGCCGGCTTCATCGCCAGCCCTCGCCCGCGACTGGACCCTTACTTTCTTGATCGATTCATCTGCGACGATGCCGGCGATCTTCCTCATCATCTTATCGGAGGCCAGCGACAGTTCCGCGGCCCAGGCAGGGCTGTCCGCCGACACCGTGAGCGTCCCCCTGATGAGCCTGGTCGGGGCGCTGTGCTCCGCCATCCTGTCCCCCGCGATGTGGCTCCAGTTGACCGACAGCAGCTTGAGCTTCTGCTTCTTTCTCTTCGGGCCCGGGACCCTGCCCCTCGATATGATGCTGCCCAGGCTCTCGGGCTCAGGCAATCGACACCTTCCCTTCTTCGACAACGAAGACCCTGTCTCCGGGGACCTCGACCGACCTCGGCAGCTCGGTCGTCGTGATGAGGGCCTGGCTGTCCACTCCGACCTGCTCCAGGACCCTCTCTCTCCTCTTCTCGTCGAGCTCCGAGAGCACGTCGTCGAGGAGGAGCACCGGCACTTTCTGCGTTCGTTCGCGCAGGTACTTCTTCTGAGCGACGCGGAGGCAGAACGCGATGGTCCGCTGTTCTCCCTGCGAAGCTGCGAACCGCGCTCTTCTACCCCCCAGTCTTATTTCAACATCGTCTCTGTGTGGACCTACAACCGTCGCCCTTGCTCTCTTTTCCTCACTGACGTGCCGGCCCAGCGCGGCCATCATCGCCTCGGCGACCTCTTCCTCGCTCGCCCCCGCCACCTCGAACGTCCCCCGGTAATCCAGTTCCAGCTCTTTGTCCTCCCCGGAGATCGCCCTGTATGCTTCGCTGGCGAAACCCGTCACGCCTTTCAACATCTCCAGCCGCTCCACCGTCATGGCGGCGCCGGCTTTCACGAGCGCGTCGTTCCACGGGGCGAGCGCCTGCTCCAGGTTCGCTCCCTGCTCCTCCCACCTTTTCAGCAGCGCGTTTCTCTGCCTCAGCACGTGCCTGTATTGCTGAACGGTGTTCGCCGGCAGCGGGCCCAGCTCCTCCATGGTCTCGTCGAAGAGCTCGCGCCTTCGCCCGGGGTCGCCCTTGACCAGGTACAGGTCGTCCGGCGCGAACAGCACACACTTCAGTATTCCTCTCGCCCTGGCGCCGCTCTCGACCTTCTGGCCGTTCAACTCCACGTTTCGTCCACCCGGGCCGAACGCGATCTTGAGGTTCAGCCTGTCGTCGCCATCAGTCACCGCCGCGCGCACGGACGACTGCTGTTCACCGTCCATCACCAGTTCCCTGAGCCTGGGCGCCCTGCTTGATCTGCCGTGTGAGAGGAAATAGATGGCTTCGAGCAGGTTGCTCTTTCCCTGGGCGTTGCGGCCGGTGATTATGTTGCGGCCTTCGGAGAAGTCGATTTCCTGCCGCGTGTAGTTTCTGAAGTTTGACAGCTCCAGCCTGTTCAGTATCAAGTGGCTGTTCTCGACGCGACCTGTCCGTCGCGCCCGCTATGCTGTTCCCTGCAGGTCATTCGCGGTGCTATCTCAGCCTCACTGGCATGAGGATGTAGTTGTACTTCTCGCTGTCCTCTGTCCTCACCAGCGCGGGCTTCAGCGGGTCGTCGAGCCGCATCTCCACCTTGTCGCTCTCAACGCCAGGCAGCGCATCCATCAGGTACGTGCCGTTAAAGCCTATCTCCATCTCTTCCCCGACGACCTCGGCGGGTATCTCCTCTTTCGAATCTCCGACTTCCGGCGTCTCGGTAGCCACACGCAGGTGATCGCTGTAGACCCCGATCCTGATGTTGTGCCCGAAGATCAGGGCTCTCTTCACCGCTGCTGTTATCTCGTCCTTCGGCACTTTCACGGTAGTCTTCTCGCCCTTCGGGATCAGCTGCTTGTAGTTGGGGAACTGTCCCTCGATGAGCCTGCTGCTTATCACCATGTCGCCGAGCTTGAACATGACCTGATTGTCCTGCATCTTCATCTCGACGTCGGCGTCCCCTCCGCCGGCCAGCCTCGCCACTTCGTTCATCGTCTTTGTGGGGATGATGCAGTCTTCCCAGTCCGCCACGTTTCCGCCGACGCCCACTTCTTTCCACGCCAGCCTGTAGCTGTCCGTCGCAACCATCTTGAGGACAGAGTCGGCCACGTTCTTCTCCACCAGGGTTCCGGTCAGAACGGGCCTCTTCTCATCTGTCGACGAGGCCCTCGCCGTCTGCTGTACCGCGACCATGAACTCTCCGCCCGGTACCTTCACCACTGACGAACCTTCCCATGACGGTATCTGCGGAAAGTCCTCCGGCATCATCTCGCGGATGCGGTACTCGCCGCCCGCTGATTTGACCGTGAGGAACTTCTCTCCGGTATCGATCTGGATTGTCCCTGAGGTGAGGCTCTTGATGACGTCGCCCAGCAGCCTTCCGGACACGACCGTCGAACCGCTCTCGGAGATCTCCGCCTCCAGCTCCGCGCGCACGCTCATCTCCAGGTCGGTGCTGTTGATGGTGATCCGGCCGCCCTCGGCCGTTATGAGCAAGCCCGAGAGTATGGGCATCGTCACCCTGCTCGAGACACCTCTCAAGGCTGTCTGAACAAGACTGTTCAGCTTCTCTTTCTCACAGGAAACTATCATTCGTACATTCCCCCTGGTAGCTGCTGCCTCGACTTACAGGTCAAGATTATATATCAGAATCACGACAGCTTTTCACAGTGCACATGATTCTTTCTTCTGTATTTAAATATATTTATATTAGTAGTAATAGTAGAGACTGTTGATATGTGGAAAAGAGCCTGAATATCCACTTTTGAAGCCAGAAACTCGACTTTGAGGCTCTGGATTACCCGTGGACAAGGGGCAGGAGTGTCCACACCACGAGCAGTCTGCGTGAGCGAGGCGACCGGGGACGGTTGAAGGATTGTGTAAGAGCCGGCACGCGGGAGCGCCTTATCAACGCGGGTTTCACATGCTTGTCCACACGAGCACGAGGGGGAACGGGGCATCAATTTGCTTTGTTGATCATGTTTGTGAGCTCGGTGACTTCCTGAAACGTCTCGCGTTTTGTCTTGATCAACGATTCTATCTTTCTGCATGAGTGAAGAACGG
>Ga0209538_1000121_pt1 | contig 46306 bp, 43 predicted proteins | sample BarGraNGADG00211_2_FD_184492 | JGI IMG/M metagenome (GOLD analysis project Ga0209538, IMG submission 184492) | Arctic peat soil microbial communities from Barrow, Alaska - Barrow Graham LP Ref core NGADG0004-211 (SPAdes) (version 2) | ecosystem: Environmental > Terrestrial > Soil > Wetlands >... | reverse complement strand
AACGTTTATACAATCGTGCAAGGTTTTATTCTTTTGAGGATTTCAAGCAACAACTAAGAAGGCATAACCAGCGCACTAACCATATCCCGATGAGACCACTTAAGTTCTTATCACCTGTTCAATTCTTGAACCAGACTGTCCAATATGTTTGACAAACCTACATCTTTCAGGTGGAAGAGCCCAATTGCCTATTGAGAAACAGACCCTGTTCCGATTAGCAGGAACCTCAGCGATTATTGTTGCTGGTGCGGCTGACCTGGCGCCGTTCGCCGCTAAAGAGTGCAGTGGCGATGGACACAATAATTGAAGCCAGCAAGGCGGGTAGGAAGCCATCCACAGTAAATCCAATTTTGAAGACATTAGTGGAGATGTATGAGGCAAGCATGAACACCGCCGCATTGAGGACCAGGCTGAATAAGCCCAAGGTGAGCACAATCAGACCACAGGAAAGACCCTTGAGAATAGGCAGTAAAACAGCATTCAAGAGTGCCAGGATGGCAGCCATGATAGCGTAACTGACCCAACTATTTGGGGCTACATGAATGCCTGGAACGACCAGCGCTGCAACAAAGAGCGCTACCATAATAACTAACCAACGTTTTAGAAGACCCATAACAACTCGCTTTCTGGATAATTAACTCCAATTACAATTTTACATAGAAATATTAAAGCAACCATAGAAAATATAGCCTCTTAAACAAATTGCAAGAGGAAAACGACTATTGTTTCAGCCTTGCCTGTGAAAACTGGAATTTTTGATGCGGGGGAGACTCGGTAAAAGTGCCTTCGGCGCGACTCGAACGCGCAACCGATAGCTTAGAAGGCTAGTGCTCTATCCATTGAGCTACGAAGGCATGGATTGCGATTATACCCCAGCGATTAAGTGAGGATGGGCCGAATTCCTTTGTAAACCCGGCCGCCACCAATGGTGCTTAGGATGGTTTGTGCCGGTTTGCCAAGCAGGGCGGATAGTTCTTCAGCGTTCATCGGTTTGTTCTTATGAACGAGGAAAATCTTGAAAATCGAATCAACGAGGGGCGCATTCGGTGAGATAAAGTCTTCCTGATGTGCGCAATGGTCCACCAGGGTGTTTAAGATGTCATCGCCTTGAGTGACCTCTCCGCTTTGAGGGTCAACAAGGTCAATGTTGGTTACGTTCTCGTAAGCAGCAAAAAGTACCTGGTGTTCCTCGCAGAGAAAAGTCAGCAGACTCGTGCGCCAATTGCTGTCCTGCGATTTCCACCAATCGAAATCCACCTGGAATTTAGTTTTTATTGTGGGCTTAAGCAGGCTGGGAAGGGTCATAAGGCATCCTTTCTTACTCCGCGAGATGGTAGTAATTATCGGCGATGTACTTGATATTCTCGTGCGTTTCCAAAGCCTGCAACAGTTCATGGGGGGCAACTCTGCGAACGAGGTTAATGGCAGCATAAAGGTCGGTGAAATGTACATGCGATTGGTTGTTCAACCTGGCCAATTCATTTGCCATGCGTAGAATATCTTTTTCCAGTGGAATTTTCTTGGACTGGCGGTCTTTCCAAATGGTGTCTAGACTGTTGAGATCCAGGATTTTGATGGCCATTCGGTCGTAGAAACCGGCGCTGATGGGTTGGCGCTGGAGTAAGAGCACGAATCCATTGTCTGAGCCGATCAAAAGGGTTTTAATCCATTCTTTATTGGTGTGTTTTTTCTGAGCTCGGACGCGAATGACGCCAGGTTGGTCAGTTTTCCTGACCTCAACCACACTTCCTGGGATGAGATCCTGGGCTTCGAACCATTCACGCAAGCCAATCACGTAACGTTCAGGAATGACCACCCAAGCAGAAATTCTTTGGTTTTCGTCGTCCACAAATTCAACTTTGACGTGTTCGGTCTCGAGAGCGCTCGGGAAGATCCCCATTACTGCAGGAGTGATGGGCAAGGAGCCTGCCCGCCAATGCGGGTAATTGAGGACAATGGACGCCGAGTCTTTTTCAGGGGCTGAGTCCAAGTCCTTGAGGCTGTATGAAAGTTCATCATTCAGTTCCAAGAATAGCTTTTGCTTTTCCTCGGACAGATCAGAAAAAACCTGGCAGGTCGCGGTGCTCTGCAAGGTAAGCGGCTTTTCGAGTACGTATTTGGGTTCAAGTTTGCGAAGGAACCAGGAGTATTTCCCGCTGGTACCTACCTCATCGAAGCGTGGATCTTCCTGTAAGGCATAGTTTAGTGAGAACTCAATCAGTTTGGGGTTATCTTTGGATTTGAGTTCCATCTCTTCAATCAAGTCTGCTGAGCTCAGGGGACCTCCGGATTGGGAATCCAACAAGGCTTCGACCAGGTTTAACTGACCCTTGTGCATGTCGACGAGCAAGGATTGCGGGAACCAGGCGGTACCGATGCGGACCAATTCAGTCTGATTCTTCAACGCTCCCAGCAGTGAGGCTTTTATATCCCGCCCATTAGTCTTTAGAATTTCTTCAACCTTGTCAGTTGAAGATGATGTTTGAGCCTGGTCAGCTTCTTCATTTAGGGCATGGCTGGGTAGGTTCGCAGCAAATTGTTTTTCGCTGCCGTTTTCCAGGCTGACCGTCATGACGTCAAAGTTGCCTAGTTGTGGGTTGACACCCGGCCGAACTGAAAGAACCTTGCCGCTCTGCCAATCCATCAGTGGAAATACCAGGGCTTCATCGGTGGAATAAATATCCTTAGGCAGATAGACCTTGCCGAGGGATTTAATTTTAGCGGCAATAGCGGCCTCTTGTTGTTTTATGCGCGTAGCCACAATAACCTTTGCCAGGGATTCGATATCCATCGGTTCTTCACGTTCAAAGAGGGTATTGGTCAGGTTTTGCAGGTCTGTGTGGGTAATAGTTGTGTCTTGCCAGTTGTCAGCCAAGTTCTGGACAGGGATTGATGCCATAAGTTCCTCTATTTGTATAATCTGGGGGAATTATACATGAAATATATGCGTGTAAGCAAAATGACTGATTAGCCTGCGTTAGCCACCCAACAGAAATATTTTCCAAATGATTTTATTGGCTACAATAAAACCCCCATCGGAGGATGGAGGCTTAGGTAATAGCTTTTATCAAGGCTTTAACGTGCTAAATCAAAACAATCAGCGCAACTATCAGCCCGCAGAAAAATAAGAGAGCTAACAGTCTGAACCATTTGGTTTGATTTCTCGAATTTAGGACAGTGGTCCTATGTTGTAAATACCCCAATTTGATTAAGGAAGAAAAGCGCGTTTGAAGATGCAAGGGCCTGCTCGGCTTATTGAAACTGATCCGATTGATTAGCCGCTCGTAGGCAGGCAGTTCCTGGTGGCTGGCATAAAGGTTTTGCCGCGAAAAAACGGAAAAGTCACCGCCGGCTTCTTCCCCCTTGATATGCACACTGGAGGCATTCTCCTTCAGATCCGAAAGCAATTTCCAGTTGCGGATGGATTGGGAGACTGCGGCTTCTTCCACGATCACCTCGACGATGAAATTTTGCTGATTTTGCCCTCGCGGTCCACCAATACACGTACAGTCTGATCGAGGGATTTTCCGCCAGGGAGGACTCCTTTGTTTGTAAAAATCATCAGAGTATTCCCATAAATGTCTTTACTGACCTTGGGGCGCACCCCGCTCATATTTGGGTTGCGGCTATAGACCGTTTTGCAGACCTTGGCTAAGGTGTCGTTATCCATGACACTCCTACTTCTTTTTACGCCGCAGGAAAGCCGGAATGGAAAGATACTCATCCTGGTCCTGTTGATGTGAATAATCCTGTTTTTCGGGTTCGTAGGACTGTTCCACAGGTCCATTAGCCTGGGCAGGCCGGGAGGCGGGAGCAGTATTGGGTTGCAGGAGATTGCTGGCACGGGAAGCATCCTCATACAAGGCATACTGTGTATCTACGGTTTGCAGATTATCCGCTGAGTTGCCAATACCGGTAACAATCAGGATCAATTGCACACGGTCTTCCATACGTGGGTCGGTGATGATGCCAGGAATAATTTCAGCGTGACCGCCTGTGGCATCGTGCAGAGCCTTGAGGGCGTCTGTGACTTCCTTGAAGGACATGTTGTAGGAACCTGTGAAGTTGGCAATCATACCCTTGGCGGAGTACAGATCCACGTCATCCAACAGGGGATGATGCAGGGCTTTTTCAATTGCTTGCTGAACTTTATTCGGTCCTGTGCCAGTACCGATTGCCATAAGGGCGCCCCCGCCCTTGGACATGATGTTCTTGATGTGGGAGAAATCGACGTTAATCAGGCCGGTTTCAGTAATTAGTTCAGAGATACCCTGCACGCCTTGGCGTAATACGTCGTCAGCCAGGGTAAATGCCATGGTAAGGGGTAGGTCGCGGGGAGCAACCTCGATGAGCTTATCGTTGGGGATGACTATGAGCGTGTCGCAGTATTTACGAAGTTTAGCCAATCCCTCTTCGGTATTGCGCTGGCGCTTGCCGAGCTCGAAGGAGAAAGGTTTGGTGACAATCGCGATGGTCAGCGCGCCGGATTCTTTGGCAATTTGGGCAGCAATCGGAATGGAGCCAGTTCCAGTGCCGCCGCCCATTCCAGCTGTAAGGAAGACCATTTCAGCACCCTGCAGTAAGTGAGCCAAGTCAGCGCGGCTTTCGTCAGCAGCCAGGCGGCCGGTTTCAGGTAGCCCACCAGCACCGAGACCACGGGTGGCCTGGGGTCCCAACTGGATCTTATTGGGAGCCTTGTTGGCTGCCAGCGCTTGCGCGTCTGTGTTGGCCGCGATGAATGTGACACCCTGCATTCCGCTTTCGATCATGCGGTTGATGGCATTCGAACCACCGCCGCCCAGGCCGATGACAACAATCTTGGGGTTTGGGGTGGCAATAGGGGTCTTCATTACGTAAGGATTGGTTGGATTCATTTTGGCTCCTTTAGAAATCTTGCTCAACAGTCATGCGCAGCGTATGTAATATCAATTCTTCGACGATGCAACCAGATTCCCGTAGAAATTGGATGTCATCCTCTGAGAAAGCGCCATCCTCGTTCCAAACGGTTACTTTGCGGGCGTTGCTGGCTTCGTTGATTGAAAAGCCCATGGTTGGGCGGTATGTCCGGACAAACGACCGGATTTGATCAAAAAGGTTCTCAGGAATACCCCATTCAAAGGATGGGAGCAACAGGTAGTGGTCAATTGCGTAGAGCCAATCCGCTAGTTTGGTAGCTAGAGGGATCTCAAGGCTTTGCTTGTGAGTTTTCTGAAGCTGCTTTTGGTAAGTGGCAATGGTGGGGTCGTTGGGTCTGCCCTGAGTATCAAACCAGGCAGTTTTGCCAATGGTCTCGTCGGATTTGGCGCCGAGTTGGGCGCACATACAAGCCAACACATCCTCACTTAGGACTGGCAGTGACTCAGATGGCTCATCCTCCATAATCTTAGTGAGTGTTTCAAAACTCAAACGAGAATCCAACTCCTCTTTACTTACATTTGACGTACCCATCCAGAAAAGAACCATCTGAGGTCGAATTCCCAGGATTTGTTGGACCAGGTTTGAATACCACGACCAGGTATTAAACCCAATGTGGTCTTCTTCACCAAGTTCCGGTTTACTGTAGGGCAGGGTCATTTTCCATTTCCCGGGGCCGCCATGGCCGTAGGTTAGGGTGTGTCCGAAGGATTGTGCACTGACAGCCAAGACGAACTGATCGTCGAAGTCGCGCACATGCCGCTGTTTGACAAGGTTGAGCAGGGATTTCAGGAATGAAATGTCCCAATATTCGCCGCCAGGGGCCAGTGGAGGAAAGATAGGGGTGAGTTCAAATTGCTCAGCCAGGCGGGTGAAGGAGAGATAGCGGTTGAGGAAACGCGAGATAATATCGCCCTGAGACCAAGTATCTCCAATCCAGGCAGCCTTAGTATTTGGACGATTGAAGAAAATCACATACTTGACACCCCATTTGGCATAGGCGGTCAGTAAAACACGCAACTCTTCCGGTCTGACTTCAGAGTTAACCGGGAAGTCGAAGTGGATAACCGGTTGGATCCCAGAATCGACCAGTTTGGTGATAAATTCCTCAGGAATGGCCTGGTTGGTGGAAGCTTTGAGCACCAGCCAATTGGCGTTCAGAGAAATTAATTCCTGCAGCCAAACGTCGAGGTCTTTTGCCTGATAATGGTCCTGATCTTCGAAGTAGTGAAAGCCAAGTCTTGTATTCATCTCTTCTTCCTTTTATGGTCTACTAATTAAGTGCAATTAATATGCCAATCGGTAGGCAGATGCTATAATTTGCGCCATGATTTTAGTCACAGGTGGAACGGGTTTTATTGGCGGAGAATTGGTCAAACATCTCCACCAAGCCGGTGTTCCTTACAAATTGCTCCTTCAGCCGAACGCCCGCCAGGATCTCTTTCCGAGAGGCATGGGAATTAACGTTGCTTTGAGTTCACTCAGTGACGCGCGAGGAGTAAGAGCCTCTCTCCAGGATGTTGATGTGATCTACCATTTGGCTGGTGTAGAACGCAGCGGCTATTTGGCAGATTTTCAATCACTGGAAGTGGATGGGATTCGCAATCTCACGGAAGCCGCGGTAAATGCGGGCGTAAAACGTTTTTTTTATCTTAGCCATCTTGGCGCGGACAGGGCTTCTGCTTATTCCCTCATGAAGGCCAAGGGGATTGCAGAAAGCACCATTAAAACCTCTGGTTTGAATTACACCATTATTCGGGTGGGTATGGTCTATGGGGAGGGGGATAACTTTACCCGCAGTTTGGCCAATCTGATCCGTAAAATACCGTTCATTACTCCGGTACCAGGCGATGGTCAAGTGCTTTTGCAACCTTTGTGGGTGGAAGATTTGGTAACCAGCCTGCAGTGGGCTTTAGACATGAAATCCACCGAAAATACAATTCTTCAAGTAGGGGGGCCCGAGCACTTGAGTTTTATGGACGTTCTCAGGCAAATCTCCACTGCAATCCAAAAGAAGCGTACTTTTGCTGAGTTTAATCCTGTACGGCTGGCAAACGTGATGCAATATATGGAGAATCAGGTGGAAGACTTGCCAAACACGCTTTTTTGGAATGAATATTTGGCTGAAAATCGAATTTGTGCGCTTGACAGTATGCCACGAACGTTTGGCATTAATCCTGCCCGATTCAGTCAAAATCTGGGATACTTGAATCATAATTTAAAAAAATCGGAAAAATAATCAATGAACCTTTGCATCCACGGCCATTTTTATCAACCCCCAAGAGAAGATCCCATTTCAGATTACATCCCAGAAGAAGTCGGTGCTGAGCCTTATAAAAATTGGAACGAGCGCATTTTGGCTGAATGCTACCGCCCAAATGCAGAAGAAGGCAACTTTGGCAAGATGAGTTTTAACATCGGCCCAACCCTCTTCCGTTGGATGCAGATGGCCGCCCCAGATGTATGCGAGATGATCGTCAAGCAGGAAAAGGAAAATTACACCACATATGGTACGGGTAATGGCATGGCGCAGGCTTATAACCATAGTATTCTGCCCCTGGCAACGCTTGAGGACAAGATTACCCAGGTACGCTGGGGAATCAGTGATTTCAAGTATCGTTTCGGTCACTCGCCGGAGGGCATGTGGCTGCCAGAAACCGCCGCGAACACAGAGACATTATGTGTGCTTTCAGATGCCGGCATCCGCTTTACTATTCTGGCTCCCTGGCAGATTGTTCCACATTGCAAGAACAAGACTGGTGCATACACGATTGAGTTGCCCGGTAGCAGAGAACCCTTCACCATCTTCAGTTACGACCAGGAATTCAGTACTATGGTCAGTTTTGTGCCTGAAATGACCGTCAATGGAGATTATTTCCTGGAGATATTAAAGGAAAAACGCGGCGACTTGCCCGATCATCTGGTGACGGTTGCCTCCGATGGGGAACTCTACGGTCATCACCAAAAACAGCGTGACCTTTTTCTGCGTTACCTTCTGAACGAAGGCGGTCAAGCCCATGGAGTTGAGTGGACTTATCCTGGTCTTTGGTTGAAGGAGCATAAGGCTGTGGATGTTGCTGATCTGGTGGAGAATACCTCCTGGTCATGTATGCATGGGATTGAGCGTTGGCGGGCTGTTTGCGGCTGTACACCCTGGGCGGAATGGAAACTACCCCTTCGAAACGCACTGAATGCCATTGGCGACTGGGTAAACCAGATCTATTATTCCCAAATGATCAATCGCTTTCCAGACCCCTGGGAATTACGCCACCGGTATATCGACATACTCACAAATCAAATTAGCCTGGTTGACCTATGCAAAGAGTTGACCGGGCAAACCTGGAAAGAAAAAGATTTGGATTTTGTTCAAATCATGCTTGAAGCTCAATACGAAAGACAGCGTTCGTTTACTTCCTGCGGATTCTTTTTTGATGAATTCCATCGCATTGAGCCGCATAACGATATTGCGTATGCAGCTAAAGCGGTCTGGTTGACTGAGCAAGCCACCGGCCAACAGGTGGACCCCGGTATTCTTCAAGATCTCAAGATGGCGCGCAGTCAAAGAACTGGTCTGCGAGGAGACATTGTTTTTGAGCAAACCATCCTGCGGGCGAATGCAGAAGGTAAAATTAACTAAGTGCGTTTAACAGTTTTGCAACCTGGTATTCAGCGAGCGTTCCTGCCTGTACCAAACGGATAACAATCCCCTGGATGTTCTCCAGCCTGGCCTTAATTTCGGGTTGTTTGCGCGTCTGATCTGCAAACACCTGGATAACTTGCGCAGTCTGCCAGAAGCTAAGCATCTGCTTAAAGCGTTCTCCGTTGTACCAATCAATTTCTTGGTAGCGGTTTACTTCCAGGAAGTCTTTGAAATCCTGGTTAGCCAGGGACTCTTCGAAGAGGGCTAAGGCGGCTGCTCTCGACGCTTTTTCTGTCTTCACAAGGGGCAATTCTTTGAATGTGAGCATCCACATCAGGGCTTGGGAGTTCTTCCAAGCTTCGTGGTCACTATAACCAACTGACCTTAAGGCTTCCTGTATCAGCTTACGAACCGGATTCTGGTCCAAAAAGAACTGGAAACTGTTGACATCCTCGGTTTCGTCAGACGCAGTTGCCAGGCCGGAAAGCAAGGCCCAAATAAAGAGCATTAGATGTGAACGTGGGTCAAATCTGATCATCCCCTGCACATTATTGAAAAGGGCACGCAACCTTGGGAAAGCGGCCAGGCCGGCGCCGCTGCCTAGTTTATCAAGTTCCGCGATTTGGGTCAAAAGGTTCTTTGTGACAGTATCCAGATTTTTATTCGCCTTTACCGATTTTCCTTCCAACACAAGAATTTTTTCGCGGACGGAATTGAGGGTTTGGACGGATTCATCCAATAGCGCTTCCTGGATGCCAGGTTTTTGTAATGAGCAATCAGCGAGTTTGGTGAGGTTCTCCCGACTTAACAATTGCCGTAATGGATCAAGCACAGGTTGGAGAATCCACTCCTGCCTTAACGCTTCAAGATTCCGGACGCCTTTTCCATCAAGATGACGGCAAAGTTGGGCAATGTCCTGCCCATCCACAAGCTCAAAATCCACGAGTACTTGGTGGTTGTAAGCCTCCAACTGGAAGTGGAGCCCGCGGTTCTTAACCTCGGAAAGCTCACGTAAGAAGGTGAGCCCGCTTACCACATCTCTGAACTTGACAAAGCCTTTGGTACCCTGCAAGCCTAATGCTGCCGCAAGGTGGGTGCTTTCCAGGTGAGGGTCAATTCCTTTAATCAAAAATTCACCGGAGTTGCGCAGCCAACCAGAAGTTGAGCCATAACGGTTATTGTAGACCACGAGAGCGGCCTTTCCGTAGGCGGCATTTGAGTAGGCAAAAACGTTGTCATCAACTCCAAATTCAGTTTCAAAATTATAGAGCCGGAAATTGTCCACGTTGGCGAAGAGCCAGCGTTGATGCAGCAATGGAACAATCCTGCGCCGGTGTTGTTCCACCAATTCCTGGTCAGGGGTTTCATCCCAATAAGGTTTGTAGTACTCCATGCCGTATTTTTCGGAAAAGCCTTCCAGCTGGCCGTGCCCAAACATAGGTAAACCTGGCATGGTGGCCATGAGTGTGCAAATACCAAAATACTTATCGCCCTTGCCAAATTGCTCGACAGCAGTTTTTTCGTCAGGATTATTCATGAAGTTAACATATCGCTGCAGAATTTGGGGATCGTAAATCAAGGTGCTGCGGATGAGCTCGCGATATTTGGCATTTTCTTCGTTGCGCAGCATGTTCATGAAGGCGCTGTTGTAAACGCGGTGCATCCCAAGGGTGCGGACGAAGTAGCCTTCCATCATCCAGAAAGCTTCAGCGAGCAGAAGGGTATCCGGCACTTCCTTAGCAACACGTTCAACCACTTCACGCCAAAATTCTTCGGGCATGGCATGGTCAAATTGGGCTTTGGTCATGGAGTGATCAGCCCGGGAGGGGATGTCTCCACCTGTTCCTGGAATTGGGAACCAAAGGCGCTGGTAATGCTTCTTCGCGAGAGTCATGGCCGCGTCGAAGCGAATGATTGGGAATTTGCGGGCAACATCCAAAATAGTTTGGATGACAGCTTCCCGCACCTGTGGGTTGATGTAATCCAATTGTGCCGTATCATTCCAGGGCATGCTGGTACCGTCGTTGCCATGATAGATATATTTTGTCTGCCCGTTACGATGGTCGTAACGTTTGAAGACGACGGCTGCATCGGAGCGGGAGTAGTAATGGTCTTCAAGGTTAATGCGGACATTGGAATTCTGGGAAAGGTCCGGACCCTCAAACGAATAGCTCGGGAAGGGGGATTCGTCTTGCGATATGAACCAATCCGGATGGTCGTACACCCAATCAGAATCGATTCCCATATGGTTAGGTACCATGTCGCTGGCCAGGCGGATGCCGCGTTTTCCGCAGCGCTCGCTTAGGTTGTTATAGGCAAACATGCCGCCAAGGCGTTCCGCGATTTGGTAACGTGAAAGGGAATAAGCTGATGATACTGCATCGAGATTACCGCACAACTGCTTAATGCGGCGCGAAGCGTCACTGCGCTCCCAGAGACCGATGAGCCAGAGACCGGTAAAGCCCCAATTTGCAAGCTCATCCAGAGTCTCGTCTGGGATTTGGTCAAGCCTGTCGATTGGTCTGCCGTAAAAGCGGGAAAGTTGGGAAAGCCAAACAAAGCTATTCTTGGCAATCATGACCACGCGCGGCATCCAATCGCTATCCTTGCTGAAGCGCTCATCTTCAGTTAAATCACCCCAATTGGCCATGCTCGCGTAATCAGGAAGCTGGGTGGGACCAGGATCCATAAAGCCAAGTTTTTCTTCCTCCCGCAGCATATCCAGGCTGCCTGTTAGGGTCAGTAAAAAATCACCTAACCAACTGCCCCAATGCTCACGAATGTATTCCAGTTGACCTTTTAAGGATTCAGGTTTTGCAATAGCTGGGGAGCGAAGCATGCTGATGAGGTCCTGTTTTTCAGGACCGAAGGGTGGCAATTGGCTGAAAAAGTTTTGAATGCCAGTTTGTACCTGGTCATAAGCACTGCGCTTTTTGAGGCGCTTGTCGTCAAAAAATCCCTTAAGAGGGCTGGCAGCGGGGTTTTTATTATCAAGCCAGGCCAGCATCATCTCCTCCAGGGCAAGTTCTTTATTGGGGATGCCATCCGTTGAGGCATTCAGGTAGCCAGGGAGTTTTTTTACATCTTGAAAGACATCTTGAGGTGGAAACTCATCCACAAAATATTGGATGGCATCCTCCAGGCTCTCCTTGCCAAGTTCGTCTATCAGATTTGCATAGAGGTTGTCTCGCAGGGTTGGACCGTTTTGAGTGTAGTACTGTTTGATAATATAGTGGAAAATCGCCTGAATGGTTGCCAGGGCATTTACCTGACCTGCTTGCACATATTTCTTTTCTCCCCGTTTGGAAGCCTGTGTCTTGTTGACTTCATCAGCAAATTGGCGGGTAGCCTGATGGTTCGGAAAGAGTACCTTGCCATTGCTGGAATACTTAAGGGATTTGAATTGATAGGTATTTCGTGCGGGACGGGAAAGGTGAAATTCCAACATTTAATTCTCCTGGAGCAGGATTTGCCGGCTACAAATCAAAGAAGACGTTTACCAATTGTTAGCTTATTTTATCATTCGACTTCAAGAATGTGGGTGATGATATTGGAACCTGACCCCCCGATATTTTGGGACATTCCGTAGTAGGGTCGGCTGACCTGGGTTGGACCAGCCTGACCCCGAAGTTGTTCGGTGACTTCGCATAGTTGGTAAAGACCTGTGGCACCTACCGGATGGCCGCGGGCTTTTAGACCACCCAAGGTAGCTACTGGAATTTCACCATCATATTTGAGTTTCCCTTCATTGGCAAGGCGTGGGCCTTGACCCCTGGGGCAAAAACCTGCCGCTTCAAGAGATAATGCAGCCATGATTGAAAAAGCATCGTGGTACTCAAAAACGCCGATATCCTTAGGTTGGATTCCGGACTGGCGGTAAGCAATTTGGGTGGATTTTTCCGCAGCTGAAAGCCAGATTGGATCCTTGCGGTTCTGAATGGAAATTGTATCTGTTGCCGCTGCGGAACCGATAACGCGGACAGGGCGATGCGCGGATACGCCAGGGTTTCTGCTGATGACAATCGCGGCAGCACCATCTGCAATAGGAGTTGCGTCGAGAAGATTGATGGGGTCGCAGATCATGGCAGCCGAGGTATAAGCTTGCAGATCGATCGGTTTCCGGAAACGTGCAAAAGGGTTGTGGACTGCATTCGCGTGAGCATTGATCGAGAAAGCGGCAAAATCGGCGTGGGACCAATGGTATTCGTGCAGGTAGCGCTGCATAATGAGCGCGTTAAGAGCGACGAAAGAGAGCCCAAGCCCTCCCTCAAGATCGGCGTCAGCTGCTGTAACCAGTTGAGCAGTAATTTCATTGGAGGGCGAATCGGTCATTTTTTCAACCCCGACGACCAGAGCAGATTCCAGTTCACCTGAAGCTATGGCTTCAACTGCCGCCCGAAAAGCAACCGCACCGGAACTACAGGCAGCTTCAGCACCTAAAGCGGGTTTTTGGTGGAAACCCAGCCAGTCTGCCAGGAGTGTTGCTAAATGGCCTTGATGGTTAGCTGAGAGGCTAAGCATGTTACCCACAAACAAGCCTTGGGGAAAACCCAGCCCGGCATCTTCCATGGCTGCAAGGCCAGCAAAGCCAGCTAATTCTTTGAGCGAGTGTTCCCAGGATTCCTGCACTGGAACCTGCCCGATGCCGTTAATGTAGACTTTGTTCATCTGTCCTCGTGAAAAACGATATTATCCTTTATACCCTATCTTTTTCTATCAGGTGCGCAAATCCGTCAATTTGTTACAATTAATGCGCGTAGCCATTTATAGTGCTTAGCCAAACGCAGGGGAGGAGGTAGAGAAAATAACCTCGCTAAAATGGGTAGAGTGTGGTGACTTTTGTTAGGTTGGCACGCCAAAGCCAGAGCCATTCCCGAAAAATATCACTGAATTATGTTAGGCTAAAGATTCCGATACTCGTCAATCACCGGCATGGTAATCAGATGGAAAGCCAGAGTTTCAAGATCTTTGGCCTTCTTTGAATCTCCCAGTTCGGCAAGAATTTCTGTCAGATGCTCCTGGATCATGGGGTCTTCATTGATGTACTTGTAGGGGTCAGATTCCCCATTGAAGATTTCCTTCAGGCCAAGGTTTTCGTAGAGCTCACTAACCAAGCCATAGCTCCATTGGTCCGATATTTTCAACTCATCGGCCAGGTCTCGTCTGCCTATTGAGAATATGATCGCCAAACGTGAAATTTCTGCCTGGCGGGCAGTAAGGCCAGGGATTGAACCCGTGCTTAACACCATATATTTCCCAGAGAACTGATATCCCGCCTCATGTCCGCATTGCTGCGTTGAGGAAGTGAGCACTAAGTTGCCCTCAGAGGCGAAAGTGATTGCCCACGCCAATGAAGTTGAAATCTCATCCTTGAGCAGGTAGCCAGCGAAGTTGGCAGGATTGATGCGTTTGAATACCTTTGGTTCCAGCCGCGATCCGACACAGAGAATGCGGACAGGTTTTTTTGGGTCCATCTCGCGGTCAATTTCGGCGAGAATGTCAGGTTTGTCCTGAAATGAATCCAGATCGAGTAAAAGGAAATCCACTTTGTGAATTTGCTCGGCCTTAAATTTCATGAAATCTTCATCACAGGTGACCTCTGAGACAAGACGTGTACGCCAATCCCGCACAATGAGTAGAGCCATCCAGTTTCGGGCATAAAGGTCATCCCCCATAATCGATACTAAAATGTCACGTGGCATGGTCATTCACCAACCCTTTCAGGAATTTAGTTGAATTATAATTGCTCCGTCTGACACTTTTAAAGTTAATTAGTCTTCCAGACTGAACGGCTTAAGGCAAGGAGAAATTATGGGTCGAAGAGTAGCAGTATTAACCAGCGGTGGAGATGCTCCGGGTATGAACGCGGCCATTCGTGCCGTCACGCGTGTTTCGATTTCAAAAGGTTGGAGCGTTTTTGGTGTGCGCAATGGATTTAAAGGCTTAATTTCCGGTACTATCGAACAACTGACCACACGCGATGTCGGTGGCATCATGCAGCGCGGCGGAACCGTGCTAGGCAGTGCGCGCTGCCCTGAGTTCATGACGGTAGAAGGGCGAAAACTGGCTATCCGCAACCTTAACCAATTCGGTATTGATTGCTTGTTCGTGATAGGCGGTAATGGCTCCCAAACCGGAAACTATGAACTCAATAAAATGGGATTCAATGGGATTGGTGTTGCTTCCACCATCGATAATGACCTGGTTGGTTCTGATATTACCCTGGGCGTGGATACAGCTTTGAATATCGCCCTGGAAGCCATCGACCGGCTAAAAGTGACTGCCTCTTCCCATCAAAGGGCTTTTATCCTCGAGGTCATGGGCCGCAAGTGCGGATATCTGGCCTTAATGTCCGGCCTGGCAGGTGGCGCTGAAGCCATTACAATACCGGAGGTTCCAACCGATCCCGAAAGAATTGCTGAAGTCGTGCAGGCCGCTTATGAACATGGAAAATCACATGCTTTGATCGTTGCAGCCGAAGGCGCCGATTACAACGCTGCCAAGTTGACCGAATTCTTTTATGCCAACAAGGAACGTCTTGGCTTCAGCATCCGCTCAACTATTCTTGGCCACGTGCAGCGGGGAGGATGTCCAAGCGCTTATGATCGCATCCTGGCCTGTAAGTTAGGGTTGGGGGCTGTTGAAGCCGCGGATCGCGGGGAGTACAGTGTAGTGGTAGGTACCATCAAAAGTGAAGTAGCAACAACACCTTTGGAGGACATTGTGAATAAAACGAAAGGCATCGATCCTGAAATGGCCAGATTGGCCAATATCCTGGATTAATCCGGCGCCCAGCGTAAGTAAGCTTCCACCAAGCCGTCCAAATCACCATCCAGGACGGCTTGAGTTTGTGATGTCTCATAATCTGTGCGATGGTCCTTGACCATTTGGTAGGGGTGGAGGACGTAAGATCGAATCTGGGATCCCCATTCAACTTTTTTATGTTCGCCTTTTAGATCTGAAATTTCTTCAGCGTGTTGCTGCTGTTTCATCTCAAAGAGCCTGGCACGCAGCACCTTGAGGGCGTTTTCGCGATTCTGGGTTTGTGAACGCTCGTTTTGGCAGGTTACAACCAGACCGGTAGGAATGTGAACGATACGCACGGCAGTCATGTTTTTCTGGACGTTTTGGCCGCCTGCGCCAGAAGATTTGTACACTTCCACTTGTATGTCGTCCGGAGATATGACTACCTCCGAATTGTCCTCAAGTTCAGGAAGCACTTCCACCAGTGCAAATGAAGTATGACGGCGATGAGCGGCGTCATATGGGGAAAGCCTGACCAGGCGATGTACACCTCTCTCCGAGCGCAGATATCCGTAAGCTCGCAAACCAAGGATGGAGATGGTAGCAGATTTGATGCCCGCTTCACCACCTTCATTGAAATCCACGATTTCAGCTTTGAAGTTCTTGCGCTCCGCCCAGCGCAGGTACATGCGCATAAGCATGGAAGCCCAATCCTGCGATTCCGTCCCACCTGCGCCAGCATGGATAGCCAGGATGGCATTGCCTTGGTCGTAAGGCCCGGAAAGCAGTAATTCAGTTTCTTTGTGGGCTAATTCGGCTTCAAGTAGACTGACTTGATCTTCAAGTTCAGCTGTCAGGCTACCATCGTCCATTTCCAGCAAAGACTGAAATTCCCTAATCTGGTTGCTCGTTTGCTCCCATTCCTGGAGTATTGTCTCGAGTGCTGAGATTTTCTTCATCACCCGCTGAGCTTGTTCGTGATCGTTCCAGAATTCCGGCACTTCGCTGGCAGTTTTTAGGTCAGCCAATTCGTCAATTTTGGAGGCTAAGTCAAAGATGCTCCTGAAGCGCAGAGCATTGTTCCCGCAAGGCGTTGAGACGATTGATGAGGTCTGACATGGCTACTCCGAAGGTTGACGATCGAAGATGGCATTAATAAAGGCATCGCGATCGAAGAGGGTAAGATCATCCATTTTTTCGCCGAGTCCGGCGTAAATGACTGGAATGTGCAACTGGTCGCGGATGGCAAAGGCCATGCCGCCTTTTGCGGAAGTATCCAATTTGGCCAGAATGGCTCCATTGAGATGCACGGCTTTGCCGAAGGCTTCAGCTTGGCGCAAAGCGTTTTGACCGGTGGTGGAATCAAGCACGATCCAGGAATAATGGGGGGCTCCCTCAAGGGCTTTACCCGCCACCCGGTAGACTTTTTTGATTTCTTCCATCAGGTTATAACGCGTGTGCAAACGCCCTGCCGTATCAACGAGGATGACATCAACTTCACGGGCGATGCCGGCCTTGATGCCATCAAAAGTGACCGCGCCTGGGTCACTATCCGGGTTGGAGGTAATAATTGGCACGTCCACACGGTTCGCCCAAATCTCGAGCTGGTCAATGGCGGCTGCGCGGTATGTATCCGCGGCTACCAGCAGAACTGATTTGCCCATCTTTTTATACCGATGAGCAAGCTTGGCAATGGAAGTTGTTTTTCCAGAACCGTTAACCCCGGCGACCATAATGACGGTCGGTTTGCGCGAGAGGTCGGGCTCGGTGGGTTGTTCGAGTAACCGGCTCATTTCGGCTTTGACCACGTTGTACATCTGATCCTTGCGGGTGAGACCATCCCGGTCAACGATTTCCGTACAGGTATCCACCAGTTGGATGGTGGTCGCTGGGCCAACGTCTGCCTGGATTAACAGTTCTTCAAGCTCGTCAAAGCTGGAATCTTCAATTTCTGTTGTGCCAAAGAAATTGGCCAGTTTGCCAAAGGCGACGTCGCGCGTTTTTGTAAGGCTTTCTCGCCATTTGTTGAATATGTTATCCATCGGTGGTTATTATATCAGGGCTACTTGAAATTCTCTGGGCTGGCGAGTTGCCCGCAACCCGCGTTGATTTCAATGCCTCGGCGCACGCGCACGGTCACTTGCACACCGTTATCCACCAAAATTTGACGGAAAGCCTCTACCCTTTCCCTGGAAGAACCAGGGGTCGCATAATCCTTGCTAGGGTTGAGGGTGATGAGGTTGACAATACAGAGCATACCCTGGACGAGTTCAGCAAATTCCTGAGCATGTTCTGGCGTGTCGTTAACCTGGTCGATAAGCGCATATTCGAAAGTGAGTTTGCGGTGGGTGGCCTCAACGTATTCCCAGCAGGCTTTCATGAGTGCACGCAGGGGGTAAATTCGGTTGGCAGGCAGAAGTTGGGAGCGCAGCTCATCATTAGGGGCATGCAGTGAAATGGCCAGATTTACCTGGGGATGGTCTGTGCCAAACCTGGCTATTTTGGGGAGAACCCCGACTGTGCTGACGGTGATGTGCCTGGACCCAACCCCCAATTTGTCAGGATTAGATAGATCATCGAGAGATTTAGACATCTGGTCGTAATTTAGCAAGGGTTCACCCATGCCCATATAGACAATGTTCCGCACCGCTTCGCCCTCAGCATGCAAAAGCCGCTGAAAATGAATGACTTGGGCAAGGATTTCACCGGAACTCAAGTTGCGTTGGAAACCCATCTGGCCAGTCGAGCAAAAAACGCAGCCCATCGGGCAACCCACCTGGGTGGAAACGCAAAGTGAATTGCGGCGTTCAAAACGCATCAGCACCGTTTCTATCAGCGACCCATCCAGGCATTTAAAGAGAACCTTCTCGGTATTGCCGTCACGGGACTTGAGCACTTTTTCAACACTTAAGGGATTGATTAAAAAGAGCTCATCCAGTCCCGTTCTTAAATCCTTAGGTATGTTCTCAATTTCATCTAAGGTTGCGTATAGTTTATTGTAAATCCCTTGATGGATTTGCTTCAATCGAAAATTGGGTTGGCCAAGAGAACGGAGTTGATCCTCAAGTTCCTGTGTCGTGAGATCGTAAATAATGGTTTTAGACATTCAGGAGGCTCCAGAGGTCGTTTGCAATGATATGGATGGGTGGGTGCCAGGCTTCAGCTTCCGCCCGTGAATTAACCCCTGAACAAACAAAACCTGTCAGGCATCTGGCGGCTTGGGCACCGGCAATGTCCGTACTGAGGCGGTCGCCGATACCCATGGCTTCAAAAGGCTGACAGCCCAGGTATCTGAGCGCTTCCTGGTAGGGGTAAGGCATGGGCTTGCCCAGGATGGTCGGCACGACACCGGAAGCCGTTTGGATGGCCGCAACCATCACACCAGCACCCGGTTGAACACCAATGGGCATGGGATAAGTTGCATCTGTGTTGCAGGCTAGAAAGGCGGCCCCGTGGCGTACCAATTTTGAGGCGACATGGATACGTTCGTAGGTCATTTCCCGGTCAAGGCCGACTACAACCGCCTCAGCTTTTGGATAGGAATCGTCGTTGCTGAGGTGAAACCCGGCTTCGCGAACCATCTGCATGAGTGACTTTGAGCCAACCACATAGACAGATGTACCGGCTGAAAAATGCTGCTGGAGGTGTGCAATGGTTACCGTGGCAGAAGTAACAATCTGTTCTTTGGCCAGTTCAACCCCAAACCCTGCAAATTTCTGAATGTACTCATTAACAGATTGGGCAGCGTTGTTGGTTGCGGCTGCCACTTTCAAACCCATGCCGGAGATGATTGAAAAGATCAACGGCAAATCGCCGATGGATTCTTTATCCTTCCAAAGAACCCCATCCATATCCAGGATGAGGCCTTTGAGCTCGGGAAATTGCCTGGTAAGCATTACGAGAAATTTCTCAAGAGGAAAATATGCCTTCCTTAGGAAGGCATATTGTTTAGCTTTTTGGGTGAATTCAGCACCTTGTCGATGAGGCCGTATTTGACTGCTTCCGCAGCGGTCATGTAGTGATCGCGTTCGGTATCGTTGGCAATGACTTCAATCGGTTGGCCTGTGCGTTCAGCAAAGTACTCATTCAAATCTTTCTTGAGACGCATGATTTCTTTGGCCATGATTTCGATATCGGTAGCCTGGCCCTCCGCACCGCCTAGCGGCTGGTGCAGATGGATGGTGGCATGCGGCAGGGCGTAGCGTTGGCCTTTTTCGCCACCTGCCAGTAGAACTGTACCGAATGAAGCCGTCACGCCTACAGCAACCGTGCTGATTTTGTTCGGAATCATTTGCATCGTATCCAGGATGGCCATGCCGGCGTAAATCGAACCACCGGGAGAGTTGATGTACATCTGGATGGCTTTTTCAGGGTCCTCACGGCTTAGATACAACAGTTGGGCAACCACCACATTAGCAACCTGGTCATTGATGGCAGAACCAACAAATACAATGCGTTCCTTGAGGAGCAGAGAGTATATATCGTAGGCGCGTTCACCATTGTTGGTGGTTTCCACGACCATCGGGATCACGTTCTTGTAGAGTGACTGTTCCATTTTTTTCCTTTGGCAATAGTTTTCTTCAGTTTACAGGCTGAATATTAGAAAACTATTAGCCTTCTTGATTGTCCTCGGTCGGAGGGGCTTCTTCAACTGGAGTTGCTTCAGCAGTTTCTTCGGGAGCAGGAACTTCAGAGGAGGTCTCTTCCAAGGGTTCTTCCACGATGACAGCAGAAGGATCGGCCAATTTCAGGAGCTGATGGCGAATCTTGGCTTCCATGGCGCGGTTTGCGGCATCCATCGTAATGGATTCAGCAAATTTCTTCTGACCGTAGGTTTTCTGCATCTCAGCAAATTCACCGCTCATGATCAAGTCGCTGACCAGTTTGTTGACCTGAGTTTCGACCTCTTTATTTTCGACTTTCAGTTCGAATTTCTTGGTAAGGGCATCCATCACTAAAGAGCGTTCCAATCGGGCAAGCGCGGTTGGTTTGACTTCTTCCTTGAGGAAGGTTTCCTTGTCTGTTTTGCGAAGTTTGAGATATAGGTCAAGGTCCATGCGGCGATGGCTGAGGTCATGCTCAATGCGGTGGAGCACTTGTTCTTCCTCATTTGCCAGCATTTGAGGGGGGTACTTAAGATCGGCATCTTTGCGAAGCTGGTCCACAAGCGCCAGGTAATACTTGTCGTCATAAGTCTCCGATTTCTCGGCTTCCAGACGTGAATGGATAGCTTTTTCCAAATCTTCAATGGTCTTAAACCCACCCAGAGTCTGGAGGTATTCTTCGTTCATCTCGGGCAATTCAAGGCCTTTTACTGATTCAATTTTGACCGTAAAGTGGACTTTTTTGCCGGCCAGGTCTTTGTCACTGTAATCTTTATTGAAGGAATGATCGAACTCCAAAGTCTCTTCGGCTTTGTGGCCGATAAGTGAGCGGCCAAAACCTTCGAAAGGCCATTCCGTTTTGGGTTGTTCTTTCTTGCTGGGGATGAGCACCTGGTTGGGGTTGGTCTTGATGACCTGGGCTACCTCGCCTTCGGCATCCAGGTCGGTTCCGCTCAGGGTCATATAGACCACGTTGCCTTCAGCAGCAGGGGTCTCCAGGGGAACAATGGTCGCAGCATTGCGTCGTGTGGAAGTGATGAAATTGGTGACCTCTTCTGCAGAAACAGGTGCAGGCCTGTAGTCGCTCTGTAGAGCTTCCACGTTCTTTAGCTCAACTTCGGGTTCCAAAGGAATGGAAAACTCAAAGACCGGGGGGTTTTCGCTGACAACCTTTTCCAGATTGCCAGGACCGTAGGCTTTGATTTTTTCTTCTTCCAGAATCTTGGGGTAGGCATCGTCCACCAGCATTTCGATGGCTTGAGACGAAACCTGAGCTTCCCCAACCTGCCGCAGAACCATGGCATAAGGGGCTTTGCCGGGTCGAAAGCCGGGAATACGAGTGTGCTCAGAAATTTTACGAGCAGCACGATGCTTGAATTGTTCGAGTGTTTCGTCGTCAAATTCAGCTGTAATTTTGACCTGATGGTCATCGGTATAAGTTTTTTGAATTTTCATTTATCCTCACAAGTATGGTAAAAGCCATGGGGAAAGAGGGACTTGAACCCTCACGCCTTGCGGCACATGATCCTAAGTCATGCCTGTCTGCCAATTCCAGCACTTCCCCAAGAAAAAATAATTATACGCAATAATCGAGAGCAGGTCAAAAATTGTTGGTTGTACTATTGGCTTTTATTTTCCCCATTTCATGCAAGTTACGACTAGATTATGAATAAAGTAATTAATGCTTCAATATTAATCGAAAACCCGAGGGGGATGTTAAAATAGCATGGTTGGATGCCAAAACCTGAACAAGAAAAATCGGAGAGAGATGTATAACAAAAAACGTGTAATGATCCCCGGGCCGACGCCTGTGATTGAGCCCATTCGATATCAAATGGGAAGGGAAGTGCAAGCCTTTGGAGACCCCTCCTTTATCAAAGACTTCAAAGAGTTGATTGATGGGCTTAGAGACCTATTCGCATGTAATGGGCAGTGTTTTCCTCTGGCCGGCACAGGCACCCTGGCTATGGAGATGGCTATTGCCAATGCCACCAAGGCCGGAGACCATGTGTTTATTGTTAGTCATGGTTATTTCGGTGATCGTTTTATTGAGATTTGCGCCCGAAAAAAGTTGAACTACGATGTTCTGTCCGCTGAGTGGGGGCAAATCGTACCGGTTGAAGATATTCGGTCCCAGCTCAGGCAAAAACCTTATGCCGCCATTACGATTTCGCACGTGGACACATCCACCGGTGTGCGCGCTCCAATCGCCGAAATTGGCGAGATGATGGCGGAATTCCCCGAGACTCTTTATATTCTTGATGGCGTGGCAGCCACAGGTGGTGAGTTTGTTGATATGGAAGCCATGAACATCGATGTGATGTTTACGGCTTCACAAAAAGCGTTTGGTGTTTGCCCTGGGATCTTTGTACTCTGGGCTAATCAAAAGTCGTTGAAACGGCGAAAAGACCTTGGGCTTATCCCGGAATACTATATTGACTACGAAAAATGGCTGCCCATCATGCAGGATCCATCCAAGTACTTTGCAACCCCGGCTATCAACCTGGTATGGGCACTGAAAGCCTCCATGGAAATTATGCGTTCAGAAGGTCTGAAGGCCAGGTATGAACGGCATGAACTTAATGCCAGGGCGATTCAAAAGGCCTTCGAGTCGCTTGGGTTTAGAGTTCTCGCCGGTGCAAACCATCGTGCGGTCACGCTTTCCAACCTGGTTTACCCGGAAGGCGTGCCAGATTTGCCATTTAGAAATGCCATGCTTGAGTTAGGTATCAACGTGGCCGGGGGTCTCGGGCCTTACGTCGGCAAGATGGTGCGGGTTGGTCACATGGGAAATATCGATGAGAGTGATTTGACAGTATTGCTTTCAGGCTTTGAGACGGCTTTACGAAAAGTCGGTTACAAAGTTGAGTATGGTAAAGCGATTGGCGTCTATCTCAAAGAAATTGAAGCAACAGGCAATTAGCGGTCAGAAATAAACTAGGAGAAATATGCCAAAATTCCCAATAAAAGGCGTTATGCCCCCAATGATTACTCCTTTCAAAGAAAATGGGGATGTCGATTTTGAGGCTATTCAATTTAACCTTGAAAAGTGGAACAAAACAGGGTTGACAGGCTTCCTGGTGGCTGGATCGAACAGCGAAACGCCGTACCTGGATGAAACGGAAAAGTTAAAACTGATAGAACTCACCGTTCAAACTGTCGATCGGGAAAAATTTGTACTGGTTGGTACAGGTCTTGAATCGACCCGGGCTACCATCGAGCTTACCAATAAAGCTGCGCGCCTGGGGGCAAAAGCGGCGTTATTGTTGACTCCGAATTATTACGGCGATGCAATGGGTGATGAAGCCCAGTTGCAATACTTCTCCGACGTGGCTGACCACTCGGATATTCCAGTGATGATCTACAACGTCACCAAATTTACTCATATCAATATCAGCCCAGCGGTTGTTTCAAAACTTAGTACGCATCCAAACATCCTGGGCATGAAAGATAGCTCGGGTAATATAGCCCAATTAGTCAAATTCCAGGTTACGGGGCTCGATCCTGAATTTAACTTGCTGGTGGGTACCGCATCGGCCTGGAACCCCGCCTTACAAATCGGCATTAAAGCTTCCATCATGGCTTTAGCCAACTGCTGCCCACAAGGTTGCGTAGATGTGCAAACCCTTTATGATGAAGGAAAACAGCTTGAGTCGTTGGAGCTTTACAAGCGTCTTTATCCAGTTAATGAGGCTGTCACGGCAAATTTTGGAGTACCTGGCTTGAAATACGCGTGCGATCGGCTTGGTTTCAAAGGTGGATTTACTCGAAAACCCTTGCTAAATAATTCGGATGACCAGCGCAGGAAAATTGATGAAATTCTGCATGCCGCTGAATTGATCTAACCGACGAACTTACTGCAGGCTGTTTGACGAAATGCCGACCTGGCTGACCTGGCTGCATCTTTTTAGCAAGCAGTAAATTATAATAACTAAAATTTGAGTTCAGAATCAGGTCAATGAGATGGTCGAGCAATTATCCACCAAGCAAGAATCTGGAACACTGCGATTATTCAAGTCGGATTTTCAAGAATTTTTCACACATATTTACCCCCTGGTAGTCCTGGTGCTCTTCAGCTCGATTAGTACTTACTTTCTGGTGTGGGCGGCACGTGAAAATCCAGGTTCACTGTGGTGGCGCGTTGTGGCCTCCTTTGGTTTAGGAATTCTTATCTGGACGCCGACCGAGTATCTGCTGCATCGCTTCGTTTTCCATTTTTCTCCCAAAAACCCTTCCGAGCGCATAAAACGTATCCTCTTCCTGATGCACGGAGTGCATCACGCTCAACCAAGGGAAAAATCCCGCCTGGTGATGCCGCCGGTGGTCAGCTTGCCGCTCTCAGTGGTATTTTGGGTTCTCTTTAATTTTGTGGTGGGGAAAGTCCTTGGCTTACCCTTCATTGTTCCCAGTTTTTTCGCCGGTTTTATGCTGGGTTATCTGGTATGTGACATGACCCACTACGCGCTACATCATTTTTCAATTTCGGGTGAGTACTTCCGTAAATTGCGTCAACACCACATGGGGCACCATTTTAAAACTCATAATGCTAAATACGGTGTCTCAACATGGATGTGGGATAAAGTCTTTCACACAATGTGAGGTAGATTATGAGTGATTATCTGGTTATCTATTCGTCAACTACTGGTTTTACAGAGAGATATGCCAATTGGATTGCTGAGGAATTGGCATGTGAAGCAGTAAAACTTCACGACCTTGAATCAGCACAGCTGAAAAGGGCAAAAACAATCATCTACGGTGGACCCGTGCGTGCGGGTTGGGTAGTGGGGTTAAAAAAATTCCTACGGCGTTCAGATCGCCAGAAAAGTCAAAACGTTTTTGTGTTTGCCGTTGGCCTGGCACAAATAAATTCTTCTGATGCTGCACGTTATCGGACAGCCAACCTAAAAGAAGGCAATCGGAAAATTCCGTGGTTCTATTTTCAAGGTGGGGTTGACATCGATAAAGTGAGATGGCCAGTTAATTTGGTGTTAAAAATGATCGTACTATCAAATGCAGACGCTCAACGCAAAGCGGCCGTAAAAGCCGGAAAGACCATTGAAGAAAAAGGCAGCCCCCTGAAGCAGGATCATTCCGACCGGGCAACCATTAAGCCATTAGTGGAGGCGGTCAAGGCAGTTGCATGATCGGTATCAGCCATATTGCTTTGAATGTCAGGGACCTGGAAAATGCAAAGAAGTTCTATGGCAATTATTTTGGAGCGGTAGCTAATTTACTGCATTATCAAAATTCCATAACAGGGCTTGAAACCTGTTTTCTGATTTTTAGCGATGGAAACCGGCTGGAATTAATGACCTGGCCAGAGCTGGCTGCCAAGCCCTTGGGAATAATGGTTCAAGGTCTTGCGCATATTGCCTTCTCTTCAGGCTCTAAAAAGGCAGTCGAGGCCCTGACGGAGAAACTCAAGCATGATGGTGTGGCTGTACTCAGCGGCCCGAGGACAACCTGGGATGGTTATTACGAGAGCCTCATTCAGGACCCTGAAGGAAATTTGATCGAAATCACAGTTTGAGGGCATTAGCAGGTTGGTAAAAGCAAACCAGAGGTTCACAAACTGATGGTTTTCGATATAATTGCGCCTTATGACTCCAATCAGCACCGTTGAAAGCGGCACGACCCTTCGCAATCGCTTGAATCGCTCGATCGTGCTGGCGATTCGAACTCTGATGCAGCAGCCAAGCCCTAATCAGTTGAGTTTGGATTTGGCAGCATTCGTTGTTCTGGCTTTGGAAAAAATCCAGGAATCAATTGAGACCAGTGCTATTGCCTGGGAAAAGCGCGATTATTGGCTGAAGGCTGACCACTTCCGGATGGAATGGCAGTGGGTGGGGGAGGCACGCAAAAGTTTGACCCAATATCTCTTGCAAGAGGATTGGTCACTTCTGGTTGCTGACCTGACCTCAGTCGCTCAGAACCTGAGCAAGGTTGAGATCAGACCCAACAACCGCATCGGGGAACCGTGGCTTGGCGCCTGTCAGGCATTCAAGAAACAATTTCATAAATAGTTAGTACTTCAATTTCCACATTCTCTGTAGATAATAAATCTCCGTTCTGCCAGGGGGGAGGTTTTTCTTATCTTCATCTTTATGGTTATGATAAGTATCATTATCGCAACCTATAATTGGGCTCCATGAGAGCTGGGGGAGGATTGAAACTGCTGTACGGTGCCCATGAGAATCAAGATTTCATTATTACTATCTGAACAGGAAAAACTGAAACTACTTTCCCACTTAGAATTGACTTAGGTAATTTTGATGATCATGAATAAGCGACAAGTAAATTTGTTTTGTATCAAGGTTAGCCATTGCAATTAGGAACTGCAAAATGATTGAATGAAATCTGGAAAAATGTGTTGCACCTCTTTGACGCTCTTTGATACCAATAATTAATACTATGCGCAACAACCTCATGCCAACAGAATCAGTTGCCGAATTTTAGAAGAACCTCCCCTACCTCGAAATAAATGGAAGATGTTGTTTATAATTGCGATATTGTATAAGGTATGTATAAAGTATGCTTGTGATAATTGGAGTCAATCTACCATGTGCGATAATTTATAATAACCCTATGGAAGCAAGCGTTAGCATTCAGGAAGTAATGCAAAAGTACCTCAACTCGGTAAAACTTTCGCGCAGCGTCAACACTGCCAGAACGTATGCCAATGCCATGCGTACATTTTCTGAAGCACTGAATGCCCACGACCTCAAACCAGAAACCGCCCTTTTATCAGAATTGAAGGAAGAAACCGTAATTTGGATGGCGGACGAACTCAAAGGTCTTTCCCCTGCGACCGAACAATGCTACCTCACCGCGACTGTAGGCTTATTTGAGTACATCGCCGGCGAAAACCTGGCGTCCATCAACCTCCCACGCATCCGGTTGCTCATCAAGCAACGTGCTAGGAGGCCAGGTATCCGTCTGCCCCAATTTCCCAAATCGGATATTGAAGCCGTCCTGCTATACGCGGAAACCCTCAATGTCAAACCGTATGAGCATGAAACCGAGCGCCTGATTAACCTGCGTGATCGAGCCCTGTTGCTAACGTTGGCCGATACCGGCTTGCGCATCCATGAAGCCTGCAAATTACGCAGAGGCGATGTGGACTGGCACGAATCCAGGGCAATTGTCATCGGCAAGGGCAATAAGGAAGCGGTCGTGCGCTTTTCCAAACGCGCAATTGCGGCCGTTAAAGATTACCTGGCGCTGAGAGCAACAAAAGATGGGACGGGAGGCAAGGCACTGAGCGCTTTGCCGATTTTCGCGAGGCACGACAAAGCCACTGGTAACAAGGTAAAGGCCATTTCAACCACCACAGGCCGAGAGATTGTCGCCACGCGCGTGCGCGATGCATGCGGTATAGAGGCTGTTGGCAGCATCACGCCCCACAGCTTCCGCCACTACTTCGTGACCACAGTTCTGATGAGTTCCGGTAACCTGAAATTAGCCCAGGAATTGGCAAGGCACACCAACATTGCAGTTACGCAGCGCTATTCCCACCTGTCTGATGACGAATTGGACAAAAAGTACCAAGAAATCTTTGGATGAGTATTCCTGGTGGTATTATTTAGCAGAATCCTCTAAATTGTAAGGAACTTATGCCTGATAATCGCATCAAATCCCACCCGATCTTGAAAGACAATTCCACCCCCACTACTCCATTCTATTGGGAAAAGCAGAAGCTCTTTGCCAAACTCGGAGAGATGATTTCGTCTGCTTTGTTTGCGAATGGAATCACCGTTTTTGGCCACCATCCCAAGGACGGTTCTCCCCAGGGCATCTACTGCGCCAATGGGCAATGCTCCCAGTGCATGGTGTTGGCAAATGAATTGCCCGTCAAGGCCTGCATGACGCCAGTTGAAGAAGGTATGCAGGTCAACCCGGTCAACGGTTTGTACCAATTACCAGGAGTGGTTTCGAGCGGCATTATTAAGAACTCAGAAATGACTTATGAAGAACCGGACGTGCTAATTCTTGGTGGTGGACCCACGGGTCTTTCGGCAGCGATTGAACTTGGTAAATTGGGAGTCAGCGTCATCCTGATAGATGACAAGGATCGTTTGGGCGGTAAATTGGTTCTGCAAACCCACCGCTTTTTTGGATCAAGTGAAGCTGTCTATGCCGGCACCCGAGGGATCGACATCGCCAAAAAGCTGGAAAACGAAACTCTGGCTCAATCAAGCATTGAAGTGTGGTTGCGTTCGACTGCTTTAGCGGTTTTTGAGGATAAATCGGTTGGCGTTTTACGAAACAATAAGCAATATCAGCTCATCAAGCCAAAGATTCTTCTTGTAGCAACTGGCGCACGGGAAAAGTCCCTGGCTTTTGTGGGAAACACATTACCTGGGGTTTACGGTGCAGGGGCATTTCAGACTTTGGTGAACCGTGACATGGTAAGACCCTGCAAGAACCTTTTCATTGTTGGCGGTGGTAATGTAGGGCTAATTGCTGGTTATCACGCCATTCAGGCCGGCATCCACGTGGCGGGCCTGGTTGAATCTGCCCCTCAATGCGGCGGTTACAAAGTGCATCTGGATAAACTGAAGCGCTCGGGGGTTCCTGTTTTCACTTCAACAACGGTAGTGAAAGCCATTGGTAAAGATTCAGTTGAAAGAGTGATCATTGCCAGTGTGGATGACCACTTCCAACCCATTGCAGGTACTGAACAAGAATATGCCTGCGATACGGTTCTAATTGCTGTCGGTCTTGACCCTGTCAACGAATTTTTAAACAAAGCCAGGGAAGTTGGCATGCAAGTCTATTCTGGAGGCGACGCCAGGGAAATTGCGGAAGCTTCTGCCGCCATATTCTCGGGCAAGATCGTTGGTAACCAGATTGCCACAGCACTTGGAAAGCGCAGTGAGCCCATTCCCTTTGAATGGGCTGAATTTGAAGCCATCCTGAAGTCAAAACCTGGCAAATTGCGCTCAGCACCCACTTATGCGAAGCTGGAGGGTGTTTTTCCGGTTATGCATTGCGACCAAGAAATCCCCTGCGATCCTTGCTCAACCGTATGCCCAAAACACCTGATCACCATTAGTAAAGCTGACATTCGTAGTACGCCCAAGTTCCCCTATGATGTAGAGACTGATTGCATTGCCTGTGCTAGGTGCGTTTCGGTATGCCCCGGTCTGGCAGTGACCCTTGTTGATTTCCGAAAGGACAACGATTTTGCCACCGTTACCCTCCCCTACGAACAGGACCCTGACCAGGTAAGACCGGGCACCTCGGTCACGGTTAATGACATCGATGGTGATGTTTTAGGTCAACTCACAGTGTTAACTACGCGCAGATTACCTAATTATAGTGGTACAACCCTTATAAGCGTGAAAGCACCGAAAGCGATTGCGACGAAAATTAGTGGGGTCAGGATCATTTCCTCTGACCTTCCGGAGGTTTGTGATGAAAGCGTGGACTTCAAGAAATTGAGCGGTGAAGCCATTATCTGCCGCTGCGAGCGTGTAACCGCGGGGGAAATCCGCGCCTTGATTCGTTCAGGTGTTCGGGACGTCAATCAGATCAAAGCCATTTTACGGGCCAGCATGGGTGCGTGCGGAGGCAAAACCTGCTTGACAATGATCAAGCGCTTATTCCTTTCAGAAGGCATCAGTCTCGATGACGTGGGCGAGACCACGGTCAGACCTATTTTTGTGGAAGTCCCTGTTGGCATTTTCGCTGGTGTTGAGGAAAGCAAAGTCAAGCCCGCGGGAGGCAAATTATGAAGGCACCTCATTACGATATTGTCATTATCGGAAGCGGTTCTTTAGGTACTCCAACAGCCATGTTCCTTGCCCAAGCAGGTTATAAAGTACTCATACTTGACGCGCTGCACAGTAATGGCCAGGGCTCAAGTAAACACGCTATCGGGGGTGTACGGGCTACCCACTCCGATCCGGCAAAAATCTACCTGTGCAATGATTCCATCAAGATTTTTTCCACTTGGGAAGAGACTTATGGCGATAATATTGAGTGGCATTCCGGAGGATATTGTTTTGTAGCCTACGAAGAACAAATTGAATGCGCTCTAAAGGATCTTCTGGTCATCCAAAAAAAAGCCGGCTTGAACATCGATTGGAAAACTCCGCAGGAATTGCAGCAGGTTATTCACGGCCTCAATACGGATGGCTTGCTAGGCGGCACCCTTTCACCGGAAGATGGCTATGCTTCGCCCCTAAAGTCCAGTTTTGCCTTCTACACCCAAGCGGTCAAGGCCGGAGCTGAGTTCCGCTTCAATGAAAAAGTCATCGCCATCGATGTTGAAGACCACAAAATCCAGTCTGTTAAAACAGACAAAGGCGTATATGCATGCAAGTGGTTAATCAATGCCGCCGGGGGTTGGGCTTCAGAGGTCTCAAAATTAGCGGGGATAACAGTGCCTGTGCGTCCGGATTCGCATGAAGCCCTGGTTACAGAACCTGTAGCCCATTTCATGGAACCGATGATCGTGGACCTAAGAAGACGGCCTGGTTCCGCTAATTTCTATTTCTATCAAAATGCTGATGGTCACCTGATTGGCTGCCAGACCCCAGACCCACAAATCTGGGGTAATTTCCAAACAGAAACAAGTGAATTTCTGCCTCAAATCTGCCGGCGCCTGATAGAAGTGATTCCCAGTCTGACGAACCTCAGGGTCCGCCGAACCTGGCGCGGAACTTATCCAATGACACCGGATGGCTCACCCATTCTGGGAGAAGTAACTGATCTTGAGGGCTATATTCTGGCAGTAGGCACCTGCGGCCAAGGCTTTATGTTGGGTCCTGGCGTTGGGAAGATATTAAGCCATCTAATCCAGGGAAATTTAAGCCTGGATGAAAAAGCTTGTTTACACGACCTTCGGCTTGACAGGTCATTTGGCGACGAAGAAAAGTTAGGTTAGTGAATTTCCAAATTTGGTTTAGAATTTGCGGTAGAGTATGAGTTTTGAAAGCTTTACCGCAAAAATACCTTCCAATTATTCACCTGAAGATCGCGCGCACATAGCCGAGGCATATCAACTTGCTGAGGCAGCCTTCGCGGGTAAGGATCGTGCAAATGGCGATCCTTATATGACTCACTGCGAAGGGGTGGCCGAAATTTTGTTGGAACTGGATACTTCCCCCAGCATGATTATTGCCGGGTTGCTGCATGACGCGACCCTGGACACAGATCTCAAGCTTGAGGAAATTCAAACCAAATTTGGTCCCAGTATTGCTGGGTTGGTGCAAGGTTGTGCCAAGATTACCGCCCTGCAACAACTCTCCCGAGGAGACCAGCATCCGGACGAACGCACACCGCTACCCCCTGCGCCTCCAGTTGAGACCGACAATCGAAAAAATGAAATTGTGGCAGAGACCATGCGCAAGATGTTACTTGCCATCGGTGATGACATCAGGGTAATTGTCATTAAACTTGCCGATCGCTTGCATAATTTGCGCACCCTTTCTGCCATGCCACCGGACAGGCAAGTACAAATTGCCCAGGATTCGTTGGATATTTTTTCCCCACTCGCAAATCGCCTGGGTATCTGGCAGATAAAATGGGAATTGGAGGATTTGAGCTTTTTCTACACAAATCCCCAAAAATACCAGGAAATTTCGGACCAGATTGCCCTCAAAAGGGATAAGCGCACTGAAGAAATCAATGACATTATCAGCGCGCTAAGCGTACAACTCAATGAGGCTGGAGTTACCGCCAAAATCACTGGTCGGCCAAAACACATCTACTCAATCTACCGGAAAATGATCCGAAAAGGACAAAATTTTGAAGCCATCAGAGACCTGCGTGCAGTCAGAGTCATCGTAGATTCGGTGGAAACCTGCTACAAAGTATTGGGGTTGGTCCACATGCGTTATCAGCCTATTCCGGGTGAATTTGACGATTACATTGCTGCCAGAAAACCTAATAACTATCAAAGTTTGCATACGGCTGTAATCTATACTGATGGCAAACCCCTCGAAATTCAGATCCGCACCCCTGAGATGCACCAAAATGCAGAGTACGGCATTGCTGCCCATTGGCGGTATAAGGAAAACAGTGGCCTGATCTCGACCCAGTACCAACAGAAAGTGACCTCTCTTCGCAGCCTCCTGGCGCTCAGCAAGGACTCTGAAGACAATCAGGATGTACTGGACGCGATCAGCTCGGATGTCTTCAAAGATGAAGTTTATGTGGTTACCCCCAAAGGCAGTGTAATTGCCTTGCCCGCTGGTTCCACACCAATTGACTTTGCCTATACTGTGCATACCGACATCGGCCACCGCTGTCGGGGTGCAAAAGTGAACGGAAAACTGGTCACGTTGGATTATCAATTGGCGACAGGTGATCAAGTTGAGATCCTGACGGTGAAAAAAGGTGGACCCAGCCGGGATTGGTTGAACCCCAACCTGGGCTTGGTCAAATCCAACCGCTCAAAGACCAAAATTCGCCAATGGTTCAAACAACAGGACCGGGAAGAAAACCTTTTACACGGCAAAGAAACGATCGAACGTGAATTCAAGCGACTGGGGGTCAACCAGCCTGATTTACTGCGCTATGGAGCCAATTTTGGCTTTAAGACATTGGATGATCTTTACGTTGCAGTTGGCAGCGGTGATTTCGGGCTTGGCAGGCTGATCAAACTTTACTCGGATGAGCAGAAGGAAAGCCTTGCGCAAGAACTGCAGGTGAGGCCTTCGTCCATCAATAAGCAGACGGCTGATAGTGGTTTCACCGTTACTGGAATGAAAGGTCTGGCCACCAATTCGGCGCGCTGCTGCCATCCTGCTCCGGGTGACAATATTATCGGTTATATTACCAGAGGGCGTGGAGTAACCATCCACCGCGCGGATTGTCCAAATATTCTGAGGGTCAGGGATAAAGAACGCTTGCTAAGAGTCGATTGGGGTCAAGCCCAACAGACTTTCCCTGTGGAAATCCAAATTGAGGCATTTAATCACTCAGGATTGATGACCGAAATATCCACAGTGCTTGGGAGTGAACCGGTGCGCTTAGTAGACCTGAGCATGGTGAACCGAAATGAACTCGTTCGGGCAAAATTAGTGGTAGAACTAGCTGGATTGGATCAACTCAGCCGTTTACTGGCAAGGCTTGAGAATATACCGAATGTCATTGAGGCCGCCAGGGTCAAGCCAGGCTAATGTGATTGTTGTCTTTACGGTTTTTTGGGTATACGGTAAAATGCCTGCGAAAGCCCTACTAGAGAGGTAATTAAGGAAAGATGCCAAAAATTAGATGCCACTATCTCGACTGCACCTATCTTGATGATCGCTATTGTTGCGCAGCTGCCATTGAACTGAACCCAGATTCGGGCTGCCTGACTTATGCTCCAAACGAGGAGGCAGAAGCTGCTTCCTGGGATGAAGATGGCGATGATGAATGGGACACCAGCGAAAACGAAGAGGAGCCCGAAGATCTTTGGGCCAGCGATGAAGACGATGCTGACGATGAAGACGAGGACGAAGCTGACCCATACTAACCCTTAAGCCGTGAAACGGCAAAAGAAGAGGAGTGCACGATGGAAGATATCACTCTGGGGAAAACCACTATAGCCCCAAATGTTCTTACGACAATTGTTCGGTTGACCACCCTTGCCACACCCGGAGTAACGCGGCTGGCGAGTGCTGTGAGAGGAGCCTTGCGCTCAGAGCAGCAATCAGACGGCGTAAAGCTCTTTTACCATGGAGATGACATTACAGTTGACGTCTATATTGTTATCACAGCCTCTGAAAATGTGCGTTTAGTCGCTGAGGAAGTGCAAAAACGAATTATTCGGGCGATTTCTGAAATGGTTGGCATGCAAGTCGTTCAGGTGAACGTACACGTATCTGACGTGGATATTGAGAGCTGAAATGGTCGCAAAAAAGACGAAATCGCGCATGGCCGCGTTGCAGGCTTTATACGAACTGGATCTTGCTGATCACCCTTTGGGTACCGCGCTTGAAGCTCGGGCAGAGGATTTGGAATTGGATCAAGCCCAATACGACTTTGCGTTGAAACTCGCCCAAGGTGTACATAAGACAACGGTACAGCTGGATGAGCTCATCAGCCGTCATGCCCCCGAATGGCCACTGGACCAGGTGGCGGTGATTGACCGTAATATTCTGCGGTTGGCATTGTGGGAAATAGCATTCTATAGGGAAACGCCTTTGAGGGTTGTCATCAATGAAGCAGTCGAACTTGCCAAGGTTTATGGAACAGACAGCTCTCCGCGATTTGTCAATGGTGTCTTAGGCAGTCTTGTTGAAAGCCTTGAAAAGATCAAGCAATCAATTCTCAAATAATTCAGTTGGTACCATTTCGGAGTCTTTTATTTCTGATCTAACAAAGGCACATTTTGTGCTGCTCTTGAACACAAGAGCAAATTGGATGTTATAACAAAGAAAACCATTGCGTAAAGGAAAACATGCCAAACTTCCAGGATCTTTCTCATCAACTTGTCAGAAACTCGTTACTCGAACATGGATTTTCTTCGGATATTGACTTTGATTACAACCTTCCGGCAGCAGTTCTTGTTGAAAAAGCTTTAGCCCAAAAAGAAGGCGAACTATCCTCGGAAGGCGCTTTAATTGTGGACACTACCCCCTATACTGGGCGCTCTCCCAAAGATAAGTACATTGTTGAGTATGAGGATCCTGACCTCTGGTTGGCATCGGGGACGGAATGGATGTCCAGAGGTAAATTTGTGGCATTAAAAGCGAAAATGCTGGCGCATTTAAGCAAACAACCTCTCTTTGTGCGCGATGTAAAAGCCGGCGCAGATGCAGACAACCTGGCAAAGGTTCGCGTTATTTCAAATTTAGCCTGGCACAATCTGGCAGCATCCAACCTCTTTATCAAGAATGAAAATCAGCCCTGGGAAGACCTTGATTTCCAGGTCATTGTGGACACCGACTTTGAAGCAGAACCAGATGTGGATGGAACCAGGTCGCCTGCTTTCATCATCCTTGATTTCAAAACCAAGGTTGTGTTGATTGGTAAAACACGGTACTCCGGGGAAATTAAAAAATCTGTATTCACGTTTATGAACTACCGCTTGCCCAAAAATGGTGTCCTTCCCTTGCATTGCTCCGCTAATATCGGCGCAGTTGGGGATGTAGCCCTTTTCTTTGGGCTAAGCGGAACTGGTAAAACCACGCTCTCCTCAGACCCTGACCGGGCGTTGATCGGTGATGACGAACATGGCTGGAGCGACAAGGGTGTCTTCAACTTTGAAGGCGGTTGCTTTGCCAAAACCATCCGGCTGAACCCAAAGTACGAACCGCTGGTCTGGTCTGCTATCAACCGTTTTGGCTGTTTGATTGAAAATGTGCCCATGGATGCAGATCGCATTCCTAATTTTAATAGCGACGAGAAAACGGAAAATACACGGGCGGCTTATCCACTGGCTTTCATACCCAATTTTGTGCCTTCCGGCCAAGGTGGGCACCCGAACCATATTTTCTTCCTCACAGCGGATGCTTTTGGCGTTTTACCACCACTCTCCAAACTGAGCACTGACCAAGCCATGTACTACTTCCTGAGTGGTTACACAAGCAAGTTGGCTGGGACAGAACGAGGGCTTGGCGATAAACCCGAAACAACCTTCTCGACCTGTTTCGGAGCACCATTCCTGCCCTTACAACCTGCAATTTATGCAGAGCTTCTTGCTCACCAACTAAAGAAATTCGGCACCCAGGTCTGGTTGCTGAATACGGGTTGGTCAGGAGGAGCTTATGGTGTTGGCAAACGCATGGCACTGCCATTGACCCGCCGCATGATTTCGGCGGTGCTCGGTAACGAACTCGAACGTGTGCCAACACACCTCCACCCCATTTTCAATCTTGAGATTCCAGATTGTATTGAGGGTGTTCCTGCAGAGGTTTTGGATCCGGATAAAACCTGGTCTGACATAGAAGCCTACGAGAGAGATGCCCGCATGCTGGCAGCCAAATTTGTTGAGAATTTCAAGAAGTATCAGACGACGGTACCTGAAACTGTAACCCAAAGTGGTCCTACGCCGATTAGCGGAGGCTAGATGGAAAAATTTGTCATTCAAGGCGGCATTCCGTTACATGGAGAAGTGCGCCCATCAGGAAATAAAAATTCAGCCCTTCCATTGATGGCTGCTTGCTTACTTACCGACGAACCGGTCATTCTGCACAACATGCCGGAAATTACAGACACCCGAAACATGCAAAATCTGCTGCAGAGTTTGGGCGTGGAGGTCGAAAAGATTGGTGATAGTTCAACTTACCGCTTCACCGCCAAAAACATTAAAGCTTCAGACCTGGACCCGGATGTTTGCAAAATGATTCGGGCTTCCATCCTGCTGGCAGGGCCAATGCTTGCCCGTGAAGGCAGGCTTGTACTTCCTCCACCGGGCGGAGATGTAATCGGCCGCCGGCGAGTGGATACACATATACTGGCTTTACGCAAGTTGGGTACCCAATTAGTTTTCGAAAATAACCTCTTCAAATTTAGCACCCCCGGTCTTTGCGGGGCTGATATATTGCTCGATGAAGCCAGTGTGACTGCTACTGAAAACACGCTTATGGCGGCGGCCAAAGCCAAAGGTCAAACCATAATCCGCAACGCGGCCTCTGAGCCGCACGTCCAGGAACTCTGCCACATGCTGAACGCCATGGGCGCTGATATCCGAAATATTGCCTCAAACACCCTCATCATTAACGGCGTTGAGAAAATGCACGGCGCTGAATTTACCATCGGACCAGATTACCTTGAGGTCATTAGTTTTGTTGGCGCAGCTGCAGTGACTAAAGGTTCAATCCGCATAAAAGATGCAGGTGTAGAGCACCTGGGTATGATTCAACTGATATTCCATCGATTGGGCGTTGATTTCGAGATCGACGGCGAGGATTTGGTGGTTTCAGAGAACCAACGTCTGTGTATTGAGCCCGATCTGGGCAACGCCATCCCTGAAATCAGCGATATGCCCTGGCCGGCGTTCCCTACTGATCTGATGAGTATTGCCATCGTGGTAGCCACTCAATCCAGGGGTTCCGTGCTTTTCCACGACTGGATGTATCCAAGCCGCATGTTTTTTATCGATAAGTTGGTATCTATGGGCGCACAAATTGTCTTGTGCGATCCGCATCGCTGCATTGTTAACGGCCCCACCCCACTGAGTGGAGAAAAACTGGACAGTCCTGATATTCGGGCCGGGATTGCATTGGTGTTGGCTGCGCTTTCCGCAAATGGACCTTCGACTATACGCAATATCGCCCAAATAGATCGTGGATACGAGCGTATTGACCAAAAGTTGAGAAACCTGGGGGTGGACATCCAACGTGTTCAAAGCTAATTGGGTAAGTTGTAGGGTAATTAATTGTTGGATATCATGAATGGCACAAAATAATAAAAGTCCCCTGGGAAACCCAGGGGACTTTTTCAATTTAATATTTATGAAACAATATTATGCTTTTTTCACAACAGCTTCCACGGCGGAAAGGAATGTGTCGACAGTATCCCGCAGCATCGGCTCGGGTAGTGCACCTGTCTGGCGGTGTACGATTTTGCCCGCACTCATCATTAGCATGGTTGGGATGCCCTGGACGCCGTATTGTTGCGCCCATTCTGGATTTTCATCGGTATTGACTTTACAAACAATAAGCTTGCCTGCGTAATCTTTCGAAATTTTGTCGAGCATAGGGCCAACCATGCGGCAAGGACCGCACCATGGTGCCCAAAAGTCTACAATAACTGGAAGCGGATTTTCGAGAACGGTCTTCTTGAAAGCTGCATCGGTAACGTGGATGGGTTCTTGGATCATTATTAATCAACTCCTTCAGGATATTAGCCTATAGTATACAGTTTTGTTTCGTAGATAACTATTAAAATATAACCTTCGCGGTTACAGAGTAATGCCTAGTTTCGATAACAAGGGTAATCCCAGCACAATTAATCCTATCAGGACCGCAACGATGGCTGTAACGAGTACTGTAGCCGCTGCCAGATCCTTGGCAATGCCTGCCAAAGGGTGTTTATCCGGGCTGGAGAGATTCACAATTGTCTCCGCTACGGTATTCATCAGTTCGGCTACCCACACCAAACCAATGGCCATTATGATGGCAAGCCATTCAAACCTGGAGATCTCGAGCCAAAAAGAGACGGCAACTACTGCCACTGTTGCCACGGCATGGATCCAAATGTTGGGTTGGGTTTTAAATGCAAAAGCAAGACCATTTATTGCCCAGGCAAAAGATCTGCGCCGTGTGCGCAGGAACTCAGCACTTTTTACAGTTTGTTCAGCCAGCTTGTTCTTCAAAATTCATTCAGCCTTGACAGGTTATCCATATCGTGCGATAAAATAGGCTCTACGCGGGTGTTGCCAAGTGGTAAGGCATTAGCTTCCCAAGCTAATATTCGTGGGTTCGAATCCCATCACCCGCTCTTTTTAATTAACCTAGTTCTTTCTTGTAAACCCGGTGGTTCTTGTAGGACTGAGAACCCAAATTGGCCAGGTCCTGACGCATCTGTTTGGCTGTTTCTGCCACCTGAGTGAGCTCGATGTGCTTATATTGAGGATTGTTTAGTACCACATCTGAAACGACCTTATAAAGAATTGCGTTGCCGCCAAACCCTTGGGCTTCGGGTAGGATACCGATGCCATCAAAGTCCATCCAATCAGTCCGTTTTAATTCAAGCAGCAATCGAATCATTTCAATTGGTCCCAAATTGCCTTTGTTTTTCTGCATCGCCGCAGAAACATCTGGGAATGGGATTTCAAAACCAACAACTTTGTTATCCTTTAGTAGTACGTAGAGATTCTTAGGGTCAACAATGATGAGAATGTTCTCCACCACCATCTTGATTTCTTTTTCGGTGAGGGGACAATATTCCCAATTGTTGACAAAGGCCTCGTTATATGCCTTCCCAATCCGGCCAATCCAGGCTCGGATTTCGGCCCGGCTCTTGAAACCTTTAACTTCAAAGCGGCCGCGCTTGACGGCCAAATCGGCTGCTTTTTGTACTTTTTCGGGTAAAACAAAATTCTCAGGTTTCAGGTAGCTGGAAACAAAGTCCACTTCTTTTTCAAACCCATAATTTTCAACCAGATCTTTGTAGTAGAGGTAGTTGTAGTTCATCACGTTCATCATTGCGCGGCGTTCCTGCCCAAGTATCTGGATGCCATAACCATCGAGCGGTCCATAACCTTTAGGTCCAACCAAGCGATTCATGCCCTGATCTTTAGCCCAGGCAACTACCGTGTCAAAAAGTGCATTGGCCACTTCCTGGTCATCGATGCAGTCGAAGAGGTAAAACTCCGCGTCCTTCGAGTTGTGGTAGGCATTGAAGGGGCGATTGACCAAGCCAGCGATTCGGCCGACAATCTTGCCATCCCGTTCTGCCAAAAAGTGGTCAGAAATGGAATGGTCATAGAAAGGGTGCTTCTGCTTGTTCATCATCAAGTAGATATCCTGCTTGAAAGGTGGCACCCATTGCGGGCAATCTTTATAGAGTTCGAATTGAAATTCAACGAGTTGCTTCTGTCTGGTTTTGCTGTCTACTGGAATAATTTTGATCATGAGGGCCTCAGGATTAATAGTATAAGTGGATAATTTTCTATTATAAACCTTATGGCCAATTCTTTACTGATAAGCACATGGTGGCACACGCTGAACAAGCATCTCGGGAATTCCTCTGCAAGGCTTCCTATGCAATTTCTGTTACAATATTGCCGTTTGGTTTATAAATTTCTTAGTGCAAAATAAAGGCTGGGTTACGCCCACTAAGGCTCGCATGCTATTTGGAAAAAAGAACGCAAATCCCATAAACACAGTGGATTTCCCAATCCTTTTTAAGCCTGACGGTCAACGTGCAATGGCTTATTTGGATAGTGCTTGCCAGAGCCTACGTCCTGTGCAGGTAACCCAAGCCATTCAACGGTATTATGAAATCTCTCAAGCATGCAGTGGCAGAAGTATGCACCGGCTTGGGACAGCGGTTACGAGTATGGTGGATGAATCTCGCGTACAGGTAGCCAAGTTTATTAATGCACGGCGCAAGGATGAGGTCATCTTTACGCGTAACACGACAGAAGGCATCAATCTTATTGCTAACACACTCAGATTAAGAGCCGGTGATACTGTTTTGATCTCAGATAAAGAACACAATTCGAATCTGATCCCATGGCAAAAAGCTGCCAAGGACAAAGGTGTCATCTATAAAATTGTTCCTTCATTGCCTGACAACACTTTCAACCTGGAGGCTTATCAAAAGCTTTTTGATGGCAACGTGAAACTTGTATCACTGACAGCCATGTCCAACCTGGATGGAGTTGCCAACCCTGCCCAGGAAATAATAAAAATTGCCCACGACAAAGGTGCACTGGTATTATTGGATGGAGCTCAGTCCGTACCCCATTTGCAGACGGATGTTCAGGCACTTGATGTCGATTTTCTGGCATTTTCAGGCCACAAAATGTGCGGTCCCTCCGGTACTGGTGTGCTTTACGGTAAATATGCCCTCCTTCAGGAATTGGATACTTTCCTGGTCGGCGGCGATACGGTGGCAAATTCCACCTATGACTCCTGTGAGTTTTTACCGCCACCAGAGAAATTTGAAGCCGGTCTGCAGGATTATGCCGGCATCATCGGTTTGGGTGAAGCAGCCAAATATCTTGAAAAAGTAGGATTCAACAAAATTCAACAGATTGAACACGAACTTAATGCTGCCATCACTGAAGGTATCCAATCAATTCCAGGATTGCACTTCATTGGACCCTCGAATCCTATATTGCGAAATGGTATCGTTTGTTTTTATATAGATGGTTTAGACTCCCACCGCATCGCCCTTATGTTGGACCAAATGGCGGCAGTGATGGTACGTTCGGGTATGCACTGTGTGCATTCCTGGTTTAATGCTCGCAAGTTGCAAGGCTCTATCCGCGCTTCCTTGTACTTTTATAACACCCTGGAAGATGCCGAGAAATTAGTGACAAATCTACATAAAATACAAAAGGTGCTTAGATAAATGTTCTGTATTCTCTCCTTTGTTGTGCTTTCAATTCTCGGTATATTTAGTGCTTCCAACCGCGCGCTCGCAAAAGAAGCCCTCAGTTGTGTAGGCCGGCGCGTGACATTCCGGCCTTGCGATACAGGTTTTGATGAAAAAATCAAAGCCAAAATCCTGGGAAAGACCATCAATTATTCTGAAAAAATTACCCGGTTTTTAAATAAATACTTTGAAACCCTGGCCTGGGTCTTCTTTGCCATCATGATGGCAGCCAGTGTCTTCTTTTTCAGAGGACTATACCTTTTCTATACCACTGGCAGCTGCAACGGGCTCAACAATGCCGCCTTCTGTGCCTTTGACCCAACTGGGAAGAATAATACCGTCTCAGCACCCGGGGTCTGCCTGATACCTCCCGCGGATAGCTCAAAAGCTATGACCCTGGATGGTGTTGATTTGAGTCTGTTTCCTGTACAGAATCCGGAAGGTAAAGATCGCATTGTGATGGTTGGGTGTTACACCTGCGAATTCACGCACCGCACCTACCCCATGATTAAAAAATTGGCTGCCAGATATAACACGAGCTTATATTTTTTGGATTGGCCGGTTCACTCAGATGGTGAATTTATCAACAGTGTTAGCTATGTGGCTTACCAAAAAGATCCGGTAAAATATTGGAAATTGAACGACCTGATATTTGCTGAGGATTTTGGGAAAGTGTCAGACCCGGCTGTTATTCGAAGAGTGCTTCAGGAAGCTGGCTATTTGCCCGATGAAATTCTAGGAACGGCCAGCAACTTGGCTGTGAATCAAGCGACAAAGACACTGATTGATCAAATCCTGACCACAAAAACCCCTGGTACCCCGACGGTCTTTATTGGTGATGAAATTCTGATCGGTCCCAAACCCTATCGGGTATACGCGATTGCTTTGAAAGGTTTACTTTTCTGGTTGCGTTAGTAAAACAATAACCGCTGGTCAACCGTAGATTGCGCTCTTGTAGACAGTGAAGGGCTGATATATAATTAAAAAGTTAAAGACTTTTGAGATAAGGAATATTTTTCATGATTGATGTCAACGATTTACGTAAAGGTGTCATCTATACGATAGATGGCGAACTCTTCAAAGTACTTGAATACGAACATAACAAACCAGGGCGCGGCTCAGCCACCATCAAGGTTAAGGCACGTGATCTTCGCAAGGGTACCACTCTAGAAAAGACATTTATATCCGGAGACCGTGTCCAGGATGTTCGCCTCGACTATACGAATGTTGTATACCTGTACAACGATGGCAACTTGTTCTACTTTATGGATAACAATACCTTTGAACAACCCGCCATCTCTGAAAAGATGGTCGGTGATTATGCAGGCTACCTCAAAGAAAATGTCGAAGTCAAATTAACCTACTACGGTGATGAGCCTTTGGATATCGAATTGCCAACCTCTGTCGATCTTCTGGTCACAAGTGCTGCGCCAGCTGCCCGGGGAAACACCGCAACCGGTGTGACCAACCTGGTGGAATGCGAAACTGGCCTCAAGGTGCAGTGCCCTGCCTTTGTCAAAGAAGGCGATGTCATCCGGGTGGACACGCGCTCAGGCAATTACCTCACCCGCGTTTAGCTTTCTTAGTGCTTTATGAAAACTCCTTTCGGTCGCGACTGTAAGTTCTTCTATGGAGATTACTTTCGGGGTCGAAATGTTCAGGAATGCCGGGCGCTCTCGGCTGGTGAAAAGGCCCGGTGGAAGGTCGAATTCTGTAAAGACTGCCCGATGCCGCAAATTCAAATCAACAATGCCTGCCCAAACCTGATGCTAAGTGCAACCATAGTCAAACCTTTCTTGGGTAAAGAGAAAATTGCCGTGCAGGCTTGGTGCTCCAAGGTGCATGATGGTGTGAAGGACCCAAATATTGGCTGTCCTGTCTGCCATCAAGACCAGGTTGCTCATTAGAAAGTTATTAATATTCTTTTCCACCCTATTCAGGCCGCAATCATTACTACCCTAAATTGGTATAATGCCTTGAAAACTAATCTCCAACTGGAGGAAAACCTTTGAACAAAAACCGACAACCTATCACCATGTATTTGTTATTGCTTATGGCAATTATTTCCATGGTGTATTTTACTTACTTACAACAAGGCGAACAAAACCTGCCAGTGCCCATAAACCAACTAGCAGCACAGGTGCAAGCCGGCACAGTCAAATCGATTGTACAGGATGGCGACAACCTCTTTATTACCAACGCGGATGGCACACGCGCCCAATCCTCAAAGGATAGCCAGACTGGTATCGTCGACCAACTGGTGGCGTTAGGTGTTGAACCAGCAATCCTTCGCAGTCCTGAACTAACTATCACCATGAAACAGCCCAGCCCCTGGGTAGGTGTTGTTGACACCCTCGGCTATATCCTGCCATTTATCTTCATGGGCGGGCTTTTCTATTTCTTCATTCGTCAGGCGCAAGGCTCGAACAACGCAGCCATGTCGTTTGGGAAATCCAAAGCCAAAATGCTGACAGGCGAACACCCCACCGTCACTTTTGCTGATGTTGCTGGTGTGGATGAAGCCAAAGGCGAGCTGGCTGAGATTGTTGAGTTCCTAAAAGAACCCCAGAAATTTATAGCGCTTGGAGCTCGAATCCCTAAAGGTGTGCTGCTGATTGGCGCGCCTGGAACTGGTAAAACCTTGATGGCAAAAGCCGTTTCGGGGGAAGCTGGGGTTCCCTTCTTCTCAATTTCCGGGTCTGAATTCGTGGAAATGTTTGTTGGCGTTGGCGCCAGCCGGGTTAGAGACCTTTTCGACCAGGCCAAAAAACACTCTCCATGTATCGTTTTCGTAGATGAAATTGACGCAGTTGGTCGTCAGCGTGGCACCGGCTTAGGCGGCAGCCATGACGAACGTGAGCAAACCCTCAACCAAATGCTGGTTGAAATGGATGGTTTTAATACGGACACCAATGTAATTGTCATTGCGGCTACAAACCGGCCAGACATTTTGGACCCAGCCCTGCTTCGGCCGGGTCGTTTTGACCGCCGTGTAACCATGGACCGGCCTGACATGAATGGCCGTTTTGAAATCCTTAAAGTGCATTCCAAAGGCAAACCGTTGTCTACAAATGTTGATTTGCATGTCGTTGCCAGGGCAACACCGGGTTTTGTGGGTGCGGACCTTGAAAACTTGATTAACGAGGCTGCCATCTCGGCTGCCCGCCATAACAAAAAAGTGATAGAACAAACGGATGTTGAAGAAGCGATCGAGCGCGTTATTGCGGGTCCGGAACGTAAGAACCGCCTAATTAACCCTGGTGAGAAGCGCATCATCGCCTATCACGAGGCTGGACATGCTATTGTCATTAACACCTTGCCAGAAGGCGACCCTATCCAAAAAGTGTCTATTATCTCCCGAGGCATGGCCGGTGGCTACACCATCTCCCTTCCCGAAGAAGATCGTGTGCTGGATTCCCGTAAGAAAATTGTTGCCCAAATGATTGGTCTTTTGGGTGGGCGGGCTGCTGAAGCCTTGATTTTTGATGACATCACTTCAGGCGCTTCGAACGACATAGAAAATGTAACCAAATTGGCTCGGAAAATGATTACCCGCCTGGGTATGAGTACCGACCTTGGCCCAAGGGTCTTTGGTCAGCAGGATGAGATGGTCTTCTTAGGGCGCGAAATAAGTGAACAGAGAGACTATTCGGAGTCCGTTGCTGAAAGGATCGACAAGGAAGTCCAAACGCTGGTCACCGATGCCTACGACGAAGCGTTCCGCATCCTGACCCACTACAAGGATAAATTGATTTTGGTCGCTGAAAAGTTGTTGGAAGTGGAAACATTGAGCCGCGAGCAATTTGAAGCCATCTTCCCTAGCCCAGTGCAAAAGAATCAAGGCATCCCGCAATTACAACAGAGAGCCTGACCAGGAGCTTTGAGCTAACCCTTGGATACAACAGCAACTGCAGATTTCCGAGGACGATTGCACTCAGCGATATAACCAGTTTTGAACATGACCCAGGACCTGCTGTAGTAGTTCCGGGTCATTTGCTTTAAACCAATGAATGGCTGGGTCGTTTGGCTTGAACCAGTTTGCCTGGTGACGGATAAACCTGCGTGTGTTCCGCTGAATGAGCTGGATACAGGCTTCCAGGGTTAGTTTTCCGCTAAGATAATCAAGGACCTCGGAGTAACCAATGATGCCGATGCGCCGCAACTGGACTTCTTTACCTGCGGCCACAAGATCATGAACCTCACCCACCAGGCCGGCCTCAAACATGTGCTGAATGCGTTGGTCGACTCTAGCATAAAGCTGGTCTCGCGGCCAGTCGAGACCGATAGTCAATAGGTCAAAAGGTGTTTCGCCACTGCGTTTCATTTCAGAAAAGCGTTTACCGCTCAGGAAGAGCACTTCAAATGCGCGGATTGTGCGGCGGTGATTACGAAAATCTATGGATTTAGCAGCCTTCGGATCAACGGATTTTAGTTTGTCATGAAGGGCTTCAAATCCAATTGCTTCAGCCCAATTCTGAATAGCTATACGCAATTTATCGTTGCCCACATGTTCAGGGACCTGCCAACCCTGGGTAATCGCGCGTAAATATTGTCCGGTACCGCCTACTAAAACGGGTAGCTTACCTCTGGATCGGATGGATGCGATAACCTCAGTGCTTGCTTTTTGAAATTCCCCAAGGCTCCAGGGTTGGTTGATACTGGTGACATTTACCAGGTGGTGGGAAACCCGCTCACGATCAGTACGGTTAGGTTTAGCCACCCCGATGTTGAGTTCCTGGTAAAAACTGCGTGAATCGGCCGAAACAACCTCACCGTTCGTAGCTTCCGCGATTTGAATGGCAAGTTCACTCTTGCCTGAGGCCGTCGGTCCTACAACCATCAGCAATTTTGACAGATTAGTTAGCATCGATGGGACCTAATGCCTGGTAATGGATGAAATTAGGTTCAGTTATTGCCCGCAATTCGACCACGATTAAATCCAACTGCCACTCGGGCTCTATGTCAATATTGCCAAGATAGGCATCGATAGCCTGCAGAAGGCGGTCAATTTTCTTCCTATGCATCGCATCTTCCCCCAAACCAAATTGCGAGGTACGGCGGGTCTTGACCTCTACGAAATGTAGCACGCCATCCTGCGAGGCGATGATATCAAGTTCCTGATGGCCAGCCCGATAATTGCGCTCAAGGATCTTGTAGCCTCTGGCAGTAAGATATTCAGCCGCCAGGGCTTCACCCTGCTGTCCAAGTGTTTTGTTGTGGAGGGGTTCTGCGTTCATTAATCCTCAAGTATAACCAAAGTGAGTGACACAAGAATTCCTTTAGATGGGAAATGTAAGAGCAAAATGATAATGTCCTAAAGTAGCAAAATAGAAATGTCCTAATTAAGATTAGGAGCTATGAAATGGACAATCGAAATGAGCAACAAAGAATTAGCCCGGAAAACTGAAGTAGAAAG